>C687J35504_10001568_pt1 | contig 15884 bp, 11 predicted proteins | sample RifCSPhighO2_02_FD_35504 | JGI IMG/M metagenome (IMG submission 35504) | reverse complement strand
AAAGATAAAAAATTAAGTAGTTATTATAATTTTGATTTATTAAATAGATATAAAGAAAATTTTAATGTAGAATTTAAATTTCCTTTTTTTTTAAAACAAAAAAAAAAAGATTTATTTTTTAATAATAATATTAGTTATTTAAACAATGTTTCATTTATTATTAATAATACTTTAAATATTAATAAAGATAATATTTTTAATTTTTCTTATTTAAATAATTTTATTCATTTATATTTTTTTTTATCAAAATATAAAACATTATATTTTTATTTAAATCAAGATAAAGTATTAGTTTCGCCATTTATAGTTAATTCTATAGTAAAAGAACAAAAAAAATTATTTTATTATTTTTCAATATTATATCATATTAATTTTACAAAATTAATCTAAATGCTTAGATTAATATGTCATATTAATTTTATAGTTATGCTGAGATAGTCTAATAGGTAAAACCATGGATTCATGCTCCGTATTTGTGGGTTCGAGTCCCGCTCTCAGCATTAATTTCGTATTCAATAAAGGAAGGAAGGAGGTAAAATTCGATTATCTATATATTTTATATAAAAAATGGTAACAGAATTCAAACAAATCGGAGCTGGTTTAGCAACAATCGCATTATCTGGAGTAGGAGTAGGAATTGGAATTATTTTTGGAAATTTATTAGACTCTGTATCAAGAAACCCTAGTATCGCTAAATTATTATTTAATTATGCTATTTTAGGATTCGCTTTAACAGAAGCTATTGCTTTATTTACAATCATGATCGTATTTTTATTAATGGCATAATTTATTTATGTTGTTAATTAAGGCACACATAGCTACAGGAGCAAATAACTAAATGTTATCTAAGTAGGTTCAACTCCTACTGTGTGCATCTTATGCTATTGCGCACATAGCTCAGTCGGTAGAGCATTTGACTTTTAATCAACAGGTCGTAGGTTCGATCCCTACTGTGCGCATTAGAAATACTTGTAGCTCAATGGTAGAGCAGTCCCCTCATAAGGGATTGGTCGTGGGTTCGATTCCTACCAAGTGGATATTAATTATTTTATTAATGTGGTAAATATAATAAATGTGGTAGATATTATAAATACATTCTTAGCTCAATTGGTAGAGCAGATGCCTTCTAAGCATTTGGTTATAGGTTCGAGTCCTGTAGAATACACACATACATAGTAGTAAGCAAAAAGAAACATGTCAAACATAAATTTGATAACATATTTATTTTTAAGTATTCCGAAATTAATTTTTTCAATAAGAAAAAATAATAATTTTTTATTTTTAAGAAGTCATAAATTATATGCAATAATGGTAAGTTATTTTTTATATAAAGATATGAATAGTCAATTTAAATCATTAATTGATTTTACTTGTGTAGATTATTCATTAAATAAAAAAAGATTTAATTTGATTTATCATTTAATTTCAATACATTATCATTTTAGATTATTTCTAAAATTATTTATAGAAGAATTAGAATCTATGTATTCTTTAGGTTATATTTTTCCTAATGTTTCATGGTATGAACGTGAAGTTTGGGATTTTTTTGGAGTTTTTTTTTTAAATAATATTAATTTGCGTAGAATTTTATTAGATTATGGTTTTGTAGGACATCCTTTAAGAAAAGATTTTCCTCTTACAGGGTTTGTAGAATTAGTTTATAGTATTTTTTATTTTTCAGTAGTTCAAAAAAAAGTAAATTTAAGTCAATCTTTTAGAAAATACGAAACTAAAACAGTTTGGGCATTAAATTAATATTTATACATAAATTTAAATAGAATGGCCTTTTCGTCCAGCGGTTAAGACAGTTCCTTTTCACGGAGAATACACGGGTTCAAATCCCGTAAAGGTCATTTTCTTATATTAATATGTAAATGTTTTTTTATTTTTTTTTTTATAAAAAAATGGTTATTTTAAAAGAATATATGTTTTTATAACATTTATTCATAAAACATTGGGTTTTATTCTGGCTCGGAGTGAATGCTTGTGACAGGCTTAACACATGCAAGTTTAACGTTTGTATTCTAATGACAAATAATTACTTTTAGTAATAGAGATATAAATGTAGCGAACGGGTGTATAATATGTATTGAGGATACCTTTAAGTTTGGAATGTATATTTTTTAAGAATATGAATTCCAATAAAGATAAATGATCGCTTAAAGATTTTCATATATAGTTTTAGGTAGTTGGTGAGGTTAAAGGCTCACCAAGCCAATAATGCTTAGCTGTTCTGGGAGGTTGTTCAGCCACATGGGAACTGAGAAACGGTCCTAATTTCATTTGAAATCAGCAGTGGGGAATCTTGGTCAATGAGCGAAAGCTTGAACCAGGAATGTCATGTGAGTGAGGACGGCGCATTTAGTCGTAAAACTCTTGCCCTATAGAAGATAATGACTGTATTTAGGAGCAAGCGCTGGCCAATACTCGTGCCAGCCGCCGCGGTAATACGAGTAGCGCGAGTGTTACTCTCCTTGACTGGGCGTAAAGGGTGCGTAGGTTGTGTAATAAGTTTTAAATCAAATTTTATATTGATGATAATAAGATTTTCAATACTATTACGCTAGAGTTTATTAAAAGGTAACGGAACTTCTATATTCAGAGTTGAAATGCGTTAAAGATAGAGGGAACTCCAGAGGCGAAAGCGGTTATCTATAATAAACTGACACTGAGGCACGAAGGCATAGGAATCGAAGAGGATTAGGTACCCTCGTAGTCTATGCTGTCAACGATGAGTGTTAAACGTTAGATTTTTCTAATGTTACAGCTAACGCGTGAAACACTCCGCCTGGGAACTACGATCGCAAGATTAAAACCTAAAGAAATTGACGGAGATCTGCTACAAGCAGTGGAACATGTGATTTAATTCGATACACCGCGAGAAATCTTACCAATCTTTGTCATATTGGATATAGATAGTAGATATATATTATAACTAATAATATATAAATGTAAATTCTATCTCTTATAAAGAATTATATACAAATATTAATTTATATAATATTTGATTTATAGTATCTAATACAGGTGCTGCATGGCTGTCGTAAGTTCGTGTTGTGAGGCGTTAGGTTAATTCCCATAAACGAACGAGACCCTCATTTATATTTAAGTACAATGTACAAATCAACTATAAATTTAGGGGATGACGTCAAGTCATTATGGCCTTGATAGATTGGGCTATCCCATGTGTTACAAAGGTAATTACAAAAAGAAGCAATAACGTGAGTTGGAGCAAATCTTTAAAAATTATCATAGTTCGGATTGTTCTCTGTAACCCGAGAACATGAAGTAGGAATTGCTAGTAATCGTAAATGATAACGTTACGGTGAATGTGTATCCAGATCTTGTACATACCGCCCGTCACGCCATGGAAGTTCGTAGTTTTGTATGATATTATTGGATTATTTATAAAGTAAAGAATCATCTTTATTTGAGAATATAAATATAATGTTCAAGGGACTGCTAATAACTGAGGTGAAGTCGTAACATGGTAGTCGTAGGGGAACCTGTGGCTGGAATAAGGTAAATTAAATTAAATTAAGTAATTATACATAAATATAATACAATTAAAATATTTTACATTTATATTAAATGTAAAACGAAATAATAATAATAATAAAGGTAAAAAAAAAATATAAGTAAGTATTTATTGGATACCTTGGTATATAATATAAAACGTTATAATCGATAATAAATAGTGAGAATAAAAAATTTTTCGTATGTAGCTATTTACAAATAAATATCATGTTTTAATGGTATTTATTGTTTTTTATAATTTAAATGAATTGAAACATCTTAGTAATTTGAATAAAAGAAATCAACAGAGAATCCAATAGTAGTGGTGAGCGAATTTGGATTAAGGGTATAGCTGGCTTATATTTAATTAAAATTAGATTGGAAAACTAAACGAAAGAGGTGAAAGTCCTGTATAATTAAATGCCATTTAATATAAAAGTAAAATGTTGCCAGGCAACGATATTTGAATAAAATAATCCCACTTTTTAACCCTAATTATATATTATATAACCGATAGTGTAGAAGTACTGTGAAGGAAAGGTGAAAAGATCTTTTTAAAAAGAGTAAAAAGACCTTGAAAATAAATACTTAAAAGCATTTGGAGCAATTTATAAAATTGTGACAATATACCTTTTGCATAATGGGTCAATGAGTATATTTATATAGCAAATATAAATCATTAGATGTATATGTAGTTAATGCGAATTACTAATAGTTATATAAATATGACCCGAAGCCAAGTGATCTATTCATGATCAGGTTAAAGGCGTGCGAGACCCGTGCGCTGGAGGACCGAACCCGTGTGTGTTGCAAAACGCTGGGATGAATTGTGAATAGGGGTGAAAGGCTAATCAAACTTGGAATAGCTGGTTTTTTGCGAAATTTATGGAGGTAAAGTATTATCGTTGATTTTTTTATTGTAAAGCACTTTATAACTGATGGGGAATTTATCTTACTGATGTTATGAAAACTTTGAAGGTAGAAAAAATTTATGATAGTAATCGGAATAAAGGTGATAAGGTCTTTATTCGAGAGGGAGACAGCCCCAATTATCAATTAAAGTCTCTAAATATTCTCTTAGTGAAATGAGAAGGCAAATAAGTAAAAGATTTAGGATGTAGGCTTGGAAGCAGCCATCATTTAAAGAAAGCGTAAATGCTCACTGATTTTTTTTATTTGTTTTTGTAGATGTATAGAGGCTCAAGAGAATTACTGAAATTATAAAATGAATATTAGTAGCAAAATGCTTTGTATATGTTAAAGATAAATTCAAAAAATTTATTAGTATATCAAAGGCAATCATATTGACATGAGTAACTTAAATAATGTGAGAAACATTATCACCGAAAGCCTAAGGGTTTCTAGTAAAAGGATTATCCAACTAGAGTTAGTCGGTATCTAAGAAAAAAACCAATGTTATTTTCGATGAAAATGAGTTTAAATGTACTTTACCTTTCTAATGATAACAAATGACTTTTTATAAGCCTCTTACAAGGTTATTAATAAGTTGTTTCTGGAAAAATCATTAGATTTATTTGTTTTTATTAGAGACCGTACCCTAAACTGACACAAGTGGGCAAGTAGAGAATACTAAGGTGATTGAGATAATAATATTGAAGGAACTCGGCAAAATAACTCTGTAACTTCGGAAGAAAGAGTTTTTTGAACGGATTTTTCTCCGTTCGGAAAAAACAGAACAGGGGAGAACGACTGTTTATCAAAAACACAGGACTTTGCTAAATTGAATAAATGAAGTATTAAGTCTGATGCCTGTCCGGTGCTGTTATTAAAAAGAGAAAGGTTTAAAAAGCTTTTTTTATAATAACCAGTAAACGACGGTCCTATCTTGAGGATCCAAAGGTAGCGAAATTCCTTGTCATTTAATTGATGACCCGCATGAATGGCATAACGATTTTCCCACTGTCTCCAATATTAACTCAGTGAAATTGAATTTTCTGTGAAAATGCAGAGTTTTAGCAGTTAGACGGAAAGACCCTATGCACCTTTACTATAATCATCTATTGTAATTAATTTGTTAATTATATAGGATATATATGTGAATTAAATTTATATTTATTCATTCTTGTAATAGTATTTTTTTAACGGTTAGTTACTACTTACTAATAGTAAGATAATATGGATGATTGGTAGTTTGACTGGGGCGGTTGTCACCTAAATAGTAACGGTGATGTGCATAAAGTAAACTTCAACTATCTTGGTTTTAAAATATAATGGTATAAGTTTGCTTGACTGTTTAATAATCAAATTTAACAGGAACGTAAGTTGGTCATAGTGATCCGGTAATTCTGAGTGGAAAGATTATCGCTCAACGGATAAAAGGTACGCTAGGGATAACAGACTAATGACTTCCCAGAGTCCATATCTACGAAGTCGTTTGGTACCTCGATGTCGGCTCATCACATCCTGGAGCTGCAGGTGGTTCCAAGGGTTTAGCTGTTCGCTAATTAAAGTGGTACGTGAGCTGGGTTCAGAACGGTGAGAACCAGTTCGGTCCCTATCTGCTGCTAGATTAAGAAAATAAAGAGGAACTTTTTTTTAGTACGAAAGGACTGAAAAAAGCATGCCTATGGTGTACCAATTGTATATGAGGATATATGCATCGTTGGGTAGCTACGCATGTTGGAATAATTACTGAAAACATATAAGTAAGAAGTCTATCTCTTTTGTTTTCTATGAGATAAGCGATAGAACATCGCTGTATAGGTTAGAAGTGTAAGCATAGCGATATGTTTAGCTTACTAATACTAATAATCAAAAATATTTTTTTTTGCCTTTAATAAAACAATTAATTTGCTGCATAGCTCAGTGGTAGAGCAGTTGACTGTTAATCAATTGGTCGAAGGTTCAAATCCTTCTGCAGCCGCTTATAATATAATAACATAAATATATAACATAATATGCTTTTTTTTTTTTATAAAAATTTAATTTTTTTTTTATTGTTTTTAGTTTTTTTATTACTTACAATTGCTTTAACTACACTAGTAGAACGTAAAGCAATGGCTTCTATTCAACGTAGAAGAGGTCCAAATGTAGTAGGATTTTTTGGTTTTCTACAACCAATTGCTGATGGGTTGAAGGCTTTTATTAAAGAGATAGTTTTACCTAGTAACTCTAATTTATTTATTTTTTTATTGGCTCCTGTATTTACATTTTTTTGTAGTATCCTTTTATGGGTAGTTGTTCCTTTTGGGGAAAATAAAGTTTTAATTGATTTCCCTTTTTCATTGTTATACTTATTAACTATTTCTTCATTAAGTGTGTATGGTATAATTTTCTCAGGTTGGGCAAGTAATTCTAAATATGCTTTTTTAGGAGGATTAAGATCAGCAGCACAAATGATTTCATACGAGGTTTGTATTGGATTTGTTTTTATTGTCATGATTATGATGACTGATAGTTTTAATTTAATAGATGTAGTAATAAATCAAGAATATGTTTGGTTTATTTTACCTTTATTTCCTTTATGGTTATTGTTTTTTATATCTGCATTAGCAGAAACAAATAGAGCTCCTTTTGATTTACCAGAAGCTGAAGCAGAATTAGTTGCAGGTTATAACGTAGAATATTCTTCTATTGCTTTTGCTTTATTTTTTCTTGCTGAATATGGTAATATTGTTTTAATGAGTTCGTTGTTAAGTATTTTTTTTTGGGGAGGATGGTTACCAATACCTTTACCACTTTTAAATTTATTACCTGATTTTGTAACTTTTGCTATTAAAGTAACAGTTCATGTGTTTATTTTTGTATGGATTCGTGCAGCATTTCCAAGATATCGTTACGATCAATTAATGAAATTAGGATGGAAAGTTTTAATGCCTATAAGTGTGTTATTTGTTTATTTAATTAGTTTTATTTTATTAAATCTATATATTATCTTATAATCTACTAAATGTATAATTATTTAATTAATAAGTCTCAGATAAAAAAAATTAAAACAAATAATTTATTTAATTTTCCTTTAAAGAAAAAAAATAAATTAAAATTAAAATTAAATACTTCTACTTTAAATGCTAAAATAAATAATAAAAAATATAGTTCCTTTGATTATTTTTATTGGAAATATATATATGGAGATTTTGTAATTTCTAAATTTATTAATTTTTTAGTAAAAAGTGGGTATAAGAATAGAGCAATTAAATTTTTTTTTAAAGCATTACTAAATTTAAAAAATAAATTTGGAATTAATCCTATTCTTTTAATTAAGTATATTGTTTTAAAACGTAATGTATTACATAAAGTAACTAAAAAAAAAGTAAAACAAAAAACTTTTTATAGTTTACGTTTATTAGATTTTGAAAAACAAATAAGTAATACAATAAAAAAAATAATGGAGTTAATTTTATTTTTAAAAGAAAAGAAAAAAGTAAAATTATGGCAAAGTATTTTTTTAGTGTTATTAAATTTTTCTATTTTAAAAAATAAGAAAAAAAATATAAATAATTTTAAATATGATACTGTTAACTATAATATTAATACTTCAAAAGTATTAAAAACTTTTTCATTATTACGTATTTTTAGTATAGTACGTTCTAAATTTTTACGTTTGTATTTATCATTAAAAAGTTCTATTTTTTTATTAAGTAAAGTATTTCTATTTTTACATAAATATAAAAAATATATAGGTACTAATATTACAAATTTATCATTAAGTAATATTAATAGTATTTTGTCATTACTTTCGTTTAATAAAAATTTATATTTTTATTTAACTGTAATAAAATATCGTTTAGTATATTTAAATACTAAGTTTATTTTAAAATTAAAAAAATATAGAAATAAAATTAGACGTTTCTTTTATTCATTTAAACGTTTAAAAAATAAACATTTATTAAATAGAATTGATTTATTTAGAAAAAGAAAATATAAAAAAAAAATGTTATTGAAAAATAAAACATTATTACGAAGTAAATATAAACAACATTTTTTAACTCGTTTTTTTTTTAAAGATTTAAATGATTTAAAGAAAGCTTCTAAGTCTAAAAATTCATTTTTAAATTTCAAACTTCGTAATAAAAAAAAAAAAGAATTATCTATGGGTACAAGAATACATAATAAACACGATGTACGCTTACGTCATAGAAAAATTTTTTTTAGAGTATCTAAGTATGGTCAAGTTAAAAAATAACAATATAAAATAAAATCAATAATACATGGCAGTACCAAAAAGAAAAAAAAGAAAAAAGTTTTCAACTTTAAAAAAAATTAAAAAAAATTTACAAAAAAAAATGATAATTTAACTCGATAGCTCAGTGGCAGAGCATTGGACTGAAAATCCTTGAGCGATGGTTCGATTCCATCTCGAGACAATTAATGTCTAGTATAAATCCATATATAAAATTCAATTTACTTTAGTATTATTTCAATAAATAAGAATATGAGCTATCTAAAAACATTAGAACAATTTTCAATTGGAAAAATTAAATCCATCCAAGATAACGTAATTATCGCAACAGGATTAGAAAATGTATTCGTAGGAGAAGTAGTAAAATTTAAATCACAAGAATCTAATTTATTAGGACAAGTACTTAACTTAGAAAAAAGTCAAGTTCGTATTGTAATGATTAATGGATTACAATCTCATTTAAAAAGTAACGATTTAGTATACAGAACATATAAAGACGTAAAAACTAAAGCAGGTTATGGAGTATTAGGAAGAGTAGTATCCCCATTAGGAGAATGCTATAATGAAGAAGATTTTGATGAATTATCATATTTATTTGATGATATTTCATTAATAGAAGATGTTTCAGTTGAAATTCCAGCACCTGGAATTATTGAAAGAGAACCTGTAAGAGTTCCTTTTTTAACAGGTATTAATGTAGTAGACTGTTTAATTCCTGTAGGATGTGGACAAAGAGAATTAATTATCGGAGATCAAAATACAGGTAAAACATCTTTAGCTATTTCTGCTGTATTAAATCAACGTTTAGTAAATAATGTAATTCATAAAAAATGGAGAGCATTAGAAAGTGAAATTAAAATTGATAGACATAGTAACTTTATTACTTGTATCTATGTAACAGTAGGAACAAGAAGATCAGAAGGAGCTCGTTTAAAAAAAATCTTAGACAAAATGGGAGCTTTAAACTATACATCAATGGTTTTTTCTCATGCTGATCAAGCTGCAGCTTTACAATTTATGGCACCTTATGCAGGATGTGCAATCGGAGAATGGTTTAGAAACAAAGGATACCGTGCTATCGTAGTATATGATGATTTATCACAACATGCAGTAGCATATCGTCAAATGTCATTATTATTAAAAAGACCACCAGGAAGAGAAGCTTATCCAGGAGATGTATTTTATGTTCATTCTAGATTATTAGAAAGAGCAGCACAATTACATAGAAATAAAGGAGCAGGATCTTTAACAGCTTTACCAGTAATTGAAACAAAAGGAGGAGATATTTCAGCTTATATTCCAACTAATGTAATTAGTATTACAGATGGACAAATTTTCTTATCCTCACAATTAGCTAATCAAGGAGTTCGTCCAGCAGTAAATGTAGGATTATCAGTTAGTAGAGTAGGATCATCTGCACAATATGCAAGTGTAAATGGTATTTCTAAAAAAATTAAAGCAGATTATAGTATGTTTAAAACATATGAAAGCGTAGAAAAATTAGGAGGAGAAATTGATCCTATTGTATTATCATATATTGTTAGAGGAAAAAGAATTAATGTTTATTTCCAACAATCATTATATGAAACATTACGTTTATATCAACAAGTTATCTGTTTATTTGCATTAGGAGAAGGTTTTGTTGATGAAATTGAATTAAACTGTGTTTCTAATTTCTTTGGTTTACTATTTAATACACAATTAGCAGGTAAATACTTAGATTCTAAATACTATCCATTTGTTTCATATTTAAATGAAATGGAATGTTTCTTTGTAAGTTATGAAATTGATTTTTTTAGAAAAGATTTAAGAGCTTGGGTTTCTAGCTATAAAGATTTCTTTTTAAAAAATATTCAACCTCGTATTTTAGCAGATAAAAAAAAATTATTTTCTAATATTTTTTAAGTAAGTAGTACATAATAATTTACTATAAAATAATATTTTAATTTAGCATGTTTTCTAATTTAAATAATTTAGTAACTAAATATAGCTTTCGTTTTAATTCGAACGATAGTTTTTTGGATATCTTTTTTGATAAATTTAAAAATTTATTAGATGATTATATAGTAAATTATTTTATCAAATATTTTTTTTATTTTTTATTTATTAGTTTTTTTATTTTAGAATTAAGTCATGGTGTTTTTTCTTTAATGAATAGTAACCATGGTGCAATTTTAATATTGTCAGAAGATTCAATAAAAGTAGGATATGGAATAGTAGGAAGTTTTGTATTAGATCTTTTCTCATTTGTATTTAGTATTAATGTAGTTTCTTTATTATATGATTTTTTTTCTTTTAATCTGGATTCTATCATTCTAATTATAAGTTATATTACTAATTACAATATTTATATTTTAAATGGTTTAGTTTTAATGTTTTTTTATTTTTCATTTATATTTGTAAATAAAATGAAAAATAAAAATATTTCTTTTAATACTATATTATTATTATTTGTAGTATATTCTTTTATTTTTTATATTCTATTTATTAATGGTATAATCAATATGTCTTTTTATGTTTTTTTTACATTATTAGTATTAATGGTTTCTCCGTTTATAGTATGTAGTAATTTAAATAATTTAGATTATGTATTATTTTTTATAATAATTTCTTTATTTTTTTTACCTCATTTAATTTTATTTTTCATCTTATTATATATGTCTTATTTGTATATTATAAAAAATAAAAGAGATTTAAAACCTGTAGATATGGCATATGATTTAACAGTAGATGAATTATTTAATGCATTATTCTTATTAATGTTTTTACTTGTGATATCAGCAGGAGGAGTAGCATTAGCAGGAGTTTCTTTTACTTTAATTGTTTTTACATATTTAATAATGTATGTAACTTTCATTTCGTTTTTATTTAATCGTGGGTAATCCATAGATTTAATGTGGATATAGTTTAGCGGTAGAACATTGGTTTGTGGCACCAATAGTGTGGGTTCGATTCCCGCTATCCACCCGTTTAATATAACTAATTAATATATATAAAAATGATTTTTCATTTACTAATCCCTTTTTTTTTATTTATAGTAGGTATTTTTGGTATTTTTTTAAGTAGAAAAAATATTATTTTAGTAATAATGTCATTAGAATTATTATTACTATCTATTAATTATTATTTAATATTTTTTTCTTATTTTTTAGATGATTTATTAGGACAAGTTTTTTCATTGCTAATTTTAAGCGTTGCAGCTTCAGAATCAGCAATTGGATTAGCTATAATTATTTCGTATTATAAATTATACTCGTTATAAAGTAGTTTTTATTCTAAGTAGTAGGGTCGACTAATTGGTAGGTTATCAGACTCATGATCTGAAGATGTAGGTTCGAATCCTGCCCCTGCTATAATTTAACTCGATAGCTCAGTGGAAGAGCATTGGACTGAAAATCCTTGAGCGATGGTTCGATTCCATCTCGAGACATTATATTGTAACAAAAATAAATAGCAATGAAATTATTCAAATTTTATGTAATGAATGAAGTAATCGTGATTGATTCAGATGGTTCAAGTAAGAGTAATTTTTTAACAATTGATTTTAGTTTTTGTAATAATTATTACAATTTAGAAAATTATTTAATTTAATGAAATTACAATTACTATACCAAAAAGTTTATTTTAAATCAAGTGAATGGAAAGAGCTTGTTAATTATATTAAATCATTTGATCAAAATATTTCTGTTTTTTTATTATCAAAAAATATTTTCTTAAATGAGCTTAAACAAGTAAAAAATAAATTTTTAGGTGAATGTGTTATTTTAGAAATAACATTTAAAGAAATAAGTGTTTTATTTGAATTAATGAGTAAAATACAACATAAATATTCATCTAGATTTTTTTTAATTGGTTTTTTGTTTTCATCAGAAAATAAAGTTTATTTTTTAAAAATAGAACAAATTAAATATTATTTTTCGTTTTTTAATGATCGAAAAAAAAATAAATCTTCGTTAATTAGTTTTAATACTCTAATCATATATGAGTTTTTAAAATTTTTAAAACTAAATGAAGTTAATAAAAGTATATGTATGTCTTTTTTTAAAAACATTATTTATAACAATCATTTTAGTTACTATTATTAATAACAAATGGCAACATTACGTCAATTAGTTTTTTCTTATAAAAGAAAAGATAAAAAAATAAAAAGTAAAGTTCCTAGATTAGGATCATGTCCACAAAAAAAAGGAACTGTTCAAAAAGTATTTGAACAAACACCAAAAAAACCAAATTCAGCAAAACGTAGATGTGCAAGAGTAAAATTAAGTTCTGGTAAATTAGTTACTTGTCATTTACCAGGGATTGGACATAATTTACAACAACATTCTGTCGTTTTAGTTAGAGGAGGTAGATGTCAAGATTTAATAGGGGTTAGATATAAACCAATTAGAGGACTTTTCGATTTCGCTCCTGTAAAAGGTAGAAAAACAAGAAAATCCAAATACGGAATTAAAGGTAAACCTGACAAATCTAAATAGTTAGTTTTTATTTACGCATGGGTGTAGCCAAGTGGCAAGGCAGTGGGTTTTGGATCCATCATCATAGGTTCGATTCCTATCACCCATATTCTACATACATTGTATAAATGTATTAATTTGTAAAGGTTTTTTTATATACATATAAAAGAACAAGGGAAAGGAGTCGTAGTACGATAATTATTGTTAATCATTTGATTCAATAAGGTATTCTTTTATAATATTTCTATTTTTTATATTTATAATTAATTAAATTTCTATTAATCATATAATTTCCTATTTTTTTTTAGTGTTTTAGTTTATTCTATTGAATAATAAAACACATTTTTTTTTAGTTGTTATAACTAAAGAATCAAATGAATTTAAATTAAATTCATTTTCTTTTCACATAATTCGATTATGTTAGATTTCGCAAAACGTTGGATTTTTACAACAAATCATAAAAGAATTGGTATTTTATATTTATTTTTTGGGGTATTTAATGGTTTTTTAGCTGTTTTATTATCTATGTTAATGAGATTAGAATTAACATTTCCAGGAGATCAAATTTTATTTGGAGAATATCAATTTTATAATATGATCACTACAGTACATGGAGTATTAATGCTTTTTGTAGTAGTAATGCCTATTTTATTTGGAGGATTTGGTAATTATTTTGTACCAATCTTAATTGGAGCACCAGATATGAGTTTTCCTAGATTAAATAATTTTAGTTTTTGGTTATTACCAGGTGCAATTCTATTAGCAGTTTTAGCAACATATTCAGAAGGAGGACCAGGAACAGGTTGGACAGTATATCCACCATTATCCTCATTACAATCTCATTCTGGACCAAGTGTAGATTTACTAATTTTTAGTTTTCATTTAGTAGGAATAGGATCAATCGTAGCAGGTATTAATTTCATCTGTACAATTTTTTATTATAAAAATGAAGCAATGTTCAATAAAGATTTACCTTTATTCGTATGGTCAGTAGCAATTACTTCTTTTTTAGTAATCGTAGCAATCCCAGTATTAGCAGCAGCTATTACATTATTATTATTTGATAGAAATTTTAATACTTCTTTCTATGACCCAGTAGGAGGAGGAGATGTAGTATTATATCAACATCTATTTTGGTTCTTTGGTCACCCAGAAGTTTATATTTTAATTTTACCAGGTTTTGGACTAGTAAGTCATATTATTGCAACTTTTTCCAAAAAAAGAGTATTTGGACATGTACCAATGATCGCAGCAATGTTAATGATTGGTTTAATTGGTTTTATTGTATGGGCTCATCATATGTATACATCAGGAATAGATACAAGTACAAAAGCATATTTTACAGCAGCTACAATGGTAATTGCTATCCCAACAGGAATTAAAGTATTTAACTGGATTGCAACAATGTGGGGAGGTTCTATTTGGATGTACACACCAATGTATTTTGCAGCAGGATTTATTGTATTATTTACAGTAGGAGGAGTAACAGGTATTATTTTATCAAATGCAGGATTAGATACTTCTATCCATGATACTTATTACGTAGTAGCACATTTCCATTATGTTTTATCTATGGGAGCAGTATTTGCTATTTATGGAGGTTTTTATTATTGGTGGGGAAAAATGACAGGTTTAAGTTATTCTGAGTCATTAGGACAAGCTCATTTCTGGATGACATTTATCGGAGTAAATTTTACTTTTTTCCCAATGCATTTTTTAGGTTCCGCAGGTATGCCAAGAAGAATTCCTGATTACCCAGATATGTACCAATATCACAATACTTTAGCTTCTTTTGGAGCATTTATTTCATTTTTTAGTATCTTATTCTTTTTTTATGTAATTTATTGTTCATTTACAGATCAAGTAAAATGTCCAAGAAATCCTTGGATTTTTATTGATTATAATGATTTAATAGACAGAATGATTGGAGTAATTTATTATGTAGAAAAATATGGAGCATTTGGAAAAGATGAACCAAGAACAATAAGTCCTGATTTTATTGAAAAATGGATTAGCTTTAATTATGTAACTAATAGATATATAATCTCTGCTGAATCTATAAAAACAACAACTTTAGAATGGACTTTAACTTCTCCGCCATATTTACATACTTTCGTAGTACCACCTAAATTATTTACAACAGGTAGTCATTATTTTGAATATAGATGGAATGCAATTTTAAATAAAAAAAGAAAATTTATTCCTTTATATTTAGGTAAAAAAGAAACACAAAACCATTTCTATACTACTATTTATATTACATATAATCCATTAGTATCAAATTGGAAAATTTTCGGAAATAGTTCATTAACTAATTAATTTATTATTTATTTTTAGGAATCTATAGTTTAACATGGATAAAACGTCACTAAGTGAAAAAACAGGTTCAAGTCCTGTTAGATTTTATTCTTTATATGTATGCATTCATCTATTATGCTATATTTATTTTATTTTTTTTTTATAACAGTAAATATGTTATTTTTTGGTGTTTTAAATATACCATTATTTAAATATTTTTGTGATATACCTACTTATAATTTTTTATTAGATGAAAATACAATAAATTCTTTTTTATTTAAAAATTATTATTTAATAGATAGTAATAATTCTAATTTATTATATGATATAAAATTAAATAATTTTTTTTCTGATTTTTTATTTAATGAAATTATATATTTGAATAGTCATTTTGTTTTAATATATTTTTTTTTTTTTGACTTATATATTAATAACTTTATTTCTTCTTGTGATTATATTGAAGTATTATT
>C687J35504_10001547_pt1 | contig 16017 bp, 24 predicted proteins | sample RifCSPhighO2_02_FD_35504 | JGI IMG/M metagenome (IMG submission 35504) | reverse complement strand
TAACAGATGCCATCAGTACAATAATGATAAATACAGATAATATGTGTTTGTTCATTTTATTTCCTCCAAAAAATAAAAAAAAATAAAAAAAATTAGCAGCCTCCCACCATTCCTGAACTTGGTGAGCTCGCACTCGCTACAGAACCAGATAGCCTGGCTGGAAGCGTTCCATGATGCTCATACATCATTTTTTCCTGGGCTGTCCAGCTGCTCATGTCAAGCGCTCCGCTCGTTGCCTGTGCCGTTACCAAACCAGTTGCCGATATTTTGCCCTCAATGTCGTTCAGTTGTATCGCCTGTACCACGGATACAGCCAGAACAGCTACCATAAGGACCATTAGTGTCGCTACTTTCATGTCCATTCTAACAACCTCCTACCATATTCCCTGTGCTTGATGAAGATGCCTCGCTTTCTATTCCTCTGTATTTGTTTGACGCAAGATTGATGTAATTCAATTCTATACCTTTTTGCTGGAGAATTGCCGCTTTTTGCGAAATGACTCCGGGGAAGAACAGCGTCTTCCATTTCCCAAGCTCCTCCAGTATCTGGTCGTTTGTCATTTCCGGATGATTGGTCAGCAGGTACTTTGCGACTCCTCTCATGGCATAAGAGTGTGCGCATCCGCAAGCCGGGTTGCCGTTGGAGAATATTATTGACTCGACTCCGCAGCAATACTCGCAGGATATCTGGGACGCGGTCGTAATGTATCTGGCTAGGTTATTCCCGGATAATGTTATTGTCCTGTCAAGATTGCCAAGTTTTTGTATCGTTGCTTCAGTTTTTACCTGGTCACTGGCGCTGACATCATCGTATCTTACCCCGAGTTCCTGCCCATAGATTTCTGGAATGCCACTGGGCATCACGTCAATTTGACTGTTGGCGCTAAGTTGTATTGCCTGGATCGTTATTTTTTTTGCAGCAGGAACAGCGCTCATTTTGGAATTTACGTCTGCTATTGCAAACTGGTTAATTGTCATAATTGCCAGTGTTACAAACAACATAGCGTAAAGTGCCAGCATGTGTTTGCCTGTTTTGTAATGTTTTTTGTCTTCATCCATACTGTGCTATGCTAAGAAACAGCATATTAAGAATTGTATGAAACTAGTTTCAGTCAGAAAAAATTATTTTTTCCTTAGTATTACGAGGTTACTCATCCCGTGTCTTTTCCTTTCAATTAAGCTTTGCATTTCAAGCTTGTCGAGGATTCTGCTTACCTTGACTTTGTCCATGCCGGATTTCGCAACCAACTCGCCCTGCAAAATAGTCCCGTTAGATTGCACAAGCAAGTCAAATATCTTTTTTGATTCCAAAGAAAGTGTTTTCGGTGCTACAGTTATTTCTTTCCTCTTCGGCATGGGTCTTTTGATTATAACATGTCCNGGCTCTTTTTTCTTGAATATCAAGTATAATCCGATGGCTGTAACGAATATTGCTATGCCAAGACTGGAATATAGTATTACATCAGAAGTAGTATGTATGCATGTACCGTCTGTAAGATAGCATGATCCAGTTTCAGCCTGTTGCATTTGNGCTATTTTATCATTGTATATTTTGAGNTATATGCCAAATACGGCTATTATTATTGCCAACGCTACCAGCATTATTCCGATTTTACGATTATCCATGTTTTCGACTCCCATATAAAATAAAGGTTTTGTAGTAAGTTAAAATAAAAACTTTAAACGCTTTATTTGTGGTGGCTGTATGACTTTGCGCACATTTCACAGCAGAAGAACATATTTTTGCCGTTGACCTTCTTCTGGATAGCACCTTTTACCATCTCGCAGCCGCAATGAACACAAACTTTTATTTTATTCTTTAACGCAGCTTCTACGAGGGAATCAAATCTTTTATTCAGATCAGCCAGGAATTTCTTACCGTCAGCCGTGATTTTATACGATTTTACTTTCTTCCTGCCGGATATTTTTTCTACTGTTACGTAACCTGATGATTTCATTTTCTTCAGCACAGGGTATATCTGGCTCGCACTCGGCTTTTTACCCATTATTTTCTCCAGTTCCATTATCATCTCATAACCATGCATATTCTTTCGCGTCAGTGCGATAAGAATAAAATATTTTGTCGTACTCGACATGTTTTCCATATGCTTTAATTGTAAAATAAGTATTTATAGTTATTACTACATTAGATATATCTAATTTAGACATATGAGGTGATAATGATGGAAGACAGGAGAAAAAACAAGACGGACAAGAAGAAAAAACCTGCGTGCTGCAGATAAATATCTACGGGTTGAATCCCACAGTATTTTTGCAAGAATGCAGAATATTTTATAANCGGTATTGAACTGCATTCATTGCAATTAAAAAATTAATTTAGGCGAAACCTATGGAGAAAAAAAGAGTACAGTTAGTGATTAAAGGTATGCATTGCGCGAACTGCGCCGGTACCATAACAAAGAAACTGCTGAAGACTAAAGGCGTTACACGTGCAGAAGTGAATTTTGCTACAGAGAAAGCTGTTGTAGAATTTAATGGTATAACAGAGAATGCTATAATAAGCAGCATAGAACAGGCCGGTTACAAGGCTGATCTCGATTCAAAAAAACCTCCAAAAAATGAAGCAAATAATATGAAGAAAATGCTTTTTTTCAGTCTGCTGCTGGCGGTTCCTGCACTTTTGATAAGCATGTTCGTTATGGAACTGCCATATAAGGGATGGCTGCTATTGGCACTGGCAACGCCGGTCCAATTTATTGCCGGCTATTCTTTCTACGAGGGCGCATGGAGTGCTCTGAAAAACAGAACCAGCAACATGGATACGTTGATTGCTATAGGAACTTCTGTCGCATATTTCTACAGTGTTTTTGTGCTTCTAAGCGACCCTATGGGTGAGTTGTATTTCGAAGTGGCTGCTGTTCTTATAGCACTGGTTATTTTAGGGAAGTATCTCGAGGCTAATGCAAAAGGAAAGACAAGCGAGGCAATAAGCAAATTAATACGGCTGTCGCCAAAAAAAGCGCACATTATTCGAAATGGGAAGGAGATAACAATTTCTGTAGACGACGTCCGCGTTGGAGACATTATTATCGTTAAGCCAGGTGAAAAGATACCTGTTGACGGCATTATAGTATCTGGCAGCTCTAGCGTCGATGAGTCAATGATAACCGGCGAAAGCCTTCCTGTTGGCAAGAAAGTTGGTGATATGGTAGTTGGAGCGACAATAAACAAATTCGGAACATTTAATTTTAAAGCATTGCGAATAGGCGCAGACACAACATTGTCCAAGATAATAAAAATGGTGGAGGAAGCGCAGGGTTCAAGAGCACCGATACAGAGATTTGTTGACAGGATATCTTCTGTTTTTGTGCCTGTCGTGATTATGCTTTCCATTGCTACTTTCGCAGCATGGTATTTCCTGTTCGGCGCGACGTTTTCCTTCGCGCTCGTCGCTGCTGTTGCTGTTGTTGTAATAGCATGTCCCTGTGCTCTCGGCCTTGCCACTCCGACGGCTATAATAGTCGGCACCGGCAAAGGCGCGCAACATGGTATACTGATAAGGAACGGAGAAATTCTTGAGACGGCCAGCAAGGTAAACGCGATAATTTTNGACAAAACCGGAACCATAACAAAAGGGGAGCCGAACGTTACTGATATAATTGCCCATGACGACAAAGCACTTCTAAAAATAGCAGCTAGTCTTGAAAAAAAGTCAGAGCACCCGCTGGCTCAGGCAATCCTGAAAAAGGCAAAAGAAATGCATATACAGTTGGCAAATGTGACGCATTTTCGCGCTGTTGCAGGTTACGGCATTGAAGGTCATCTGGGAAACAAGAAAGTTCTTCTTGGAAATATCGGACTGATGAAGAAAAACAGAATAAAAATATCCACCTCATCGGTAAAAGAAATGCAGGCACTGGAAAATGATGGCAAGACTGTAGTGTTGCTGGCTGAGAATAAGATAGTCACAGGAATGATAGCTATAGCTGATGTAGTTCGCGATTCGTCAAAGGAAGCTATTGGTAAATTAAAGACCATGGGTATTGATATCTACATGATTACCGGTGACAACGAAAGAACCGCCAAAGCCATAGCAAAACAGGTTGGCATTGAGCATGTGTTCTCTGAGGTTCGCCCTGATGAAAAGGCTGGATATGTAAGGAAGTTACAGAAAAAATTCAAGGTTGCAATGGTTGGCGATGGCATAAATGATGCGCCTGCTCTTGCCCAGGCAGATGTTGGAATAGCTATGGGTTCTGGTACTGACATAGCTATGGAAACCGGTGGCATAATACTGATGAAGAACGACCTTTGTGATGTTCCGACTGCACTGAAGTTGAGCAGGATGACATTGTCAAAGGTAAAGCAGAATATGTTCTTCTCGCTGATTTACAATATGCTGGGCATACCGGTTGCTGCCGGTGCGCTGTACACGTTCGGCATTCTCCTGAGTCCGATAATAGCTGGCGGTGCGATGGCAATGAGTTCTGTATCTGTCGTATCCAACTCTTTACTGCTGAAAATGAAGAAAATAAAATAAAGACGCTATTTTTTCTTTATAACAGCAATAGTAAGGTCATCGTCCGGCGGGCAGAACGCAAAGAGCTCCCGTTTTATCGCATCATGAATTGTTCTTGCCGGCTCTCCTTTTACCTCTTTCAAAACACCTTCCAGATGAGTTTCAGCAAAGTTCAACTCTCCGCCTTTCTGTTCTAATAGTGCATCCGTGTAAAGAACCATAAAATCGCCTGGCATTAAAAGATGAACTTCATTTACAGGAACTTCATCTACAGAATGTACAAAATCTTGTGCATCCACATGATATCTGGAAGGGAAAACACCTAGTGGTGTTGAAGCCTTTGTACGCTCCTTATCTATCTTTTGCATTTGGTTGTATTCATTGGAAAATAATATCGGAGGGTGATGACCTGCTAAAAAATTTCTATACCTGCCGTCGTTATTTACTTCACCATAAGAAAAAGTTATATATGGTTTTTTTCTGATAAAATCCGGCTTTGTGAGTCTATGTATTAATTGATTTAGTTTTACACCAATTTCGGCAGTAACTTCACCATATTTATCGAGTTGCGCTTCAACAAACGCCCTGAATGCACCGTCCAATTCGCCAACGATAAAACTTTCAGCTATACCGTGGCCTGCAACATCACCAATAGCGATGCCAAATCTGTTAAGATTTTTTGCCAGTGTAGCTGCTAAAGCAACATTACCATCTTTTTTAGCCTGGCGTATTCTTTGTCTTATTTGATAATATTCAAAATTTATAACTGCAAGATAATNCCCACCCACGCAGCCGCCATATGGCTCTACGGTTGCAAAATAGTCTATTCCAGGCAGTCTTGGAAATTCGCCTTTGCGCGGCAAAGCCATCGCTGCATAAGTCTGAACACGATCTAATTCATCCACTAGTTCTTCCCTAGTCCATTCTTTAAGCAGTTTCATATATATCATCTTGAAAATTTGTCGAATAAAATTTCAGCAAAAGGCAAATATAACAAAAAAGTTTAAATAACCTTTTAGTTCATTCTCCAAATCGTCTGTTCCTTTGCTTGAATTCTTTCATGATTTTGTCGAATTCCTTTGTGCCAAAGTCCGGCCATAATGTATCCACAAAAAACAGTTCGGCATATTCAATCTGGTAAAGCATAAAGCCTGAAAGCCGCTTCTCTCCGCCGGTTCTTATAACGATGTCCAGCGGCCGGGGCACCATCAGGAAGCCCTCAAAGATGTTTTCATGGAGCTTTGCAATCATGGGATTGCTTCTGAGCCAGCGCGAAGATTCCATAACAGCATTGAGGATTTCCTCCTTTCCGCCATAGCCTATGCACANNTTNAGTATNGGACCCTTGTTATCTTTAGTTTGTGCAGAAATCTCGCGCACTACATTCAGTACTTCCTGTGGCATTTCCTTCAGTCGTGAGCCGATCACGTTGACCTTTATGTCTTTTTTTGAAAGCATCCGGTGCCGGATCAAGTCATTGATTTTACCCTTCAACAAACTATAAACAAGGGATTTGTCGCTTTCGACTCGTCCAATGTTTTCCGTTGACATTGCCCATATGGACAGTTCAGCCACTTCGGGATATTTTTCAAAAACATGCTTAACTATCTTTTCCATCGCGATTCCCGACTGCCTGCCGTCGTAATCTTTTATTCCGTTTTTCTTTGCCCAGCGTCTGCTGCCGTCAGGTATTACGCCTATATGGATGCCGCTTCTCTCTTTCATAAACTATAGTTATGTTCAAGATGATTAAAAGCCGCGCTGTTAGAAATCAGCGATTGTATTAACTATATGTATGATTATTGCCGTGAGGAGTATTGTGAGGACACAATACTCCTAGCTGACATATACGTGAAAACACGTATATGTCTACGGCAATAATCATCGTACGTTAAGTTAATACAATCAAAATCAGCAAAAGCCTTTCGAGACATTGGTTATTTCTTCAGGAGAATTAGCTGTTCTGTAAACTTTGTTGCACTGGTCTTGCAGCTCATATTCAAACGCAGGAACATCCATATCACATTCCTTGGCCCTGTTGATGCAGTCCTTCAGCGCCGCGTCCTTTGCGTCTGTTTTTGGTGTTGCTACGCAGCCGCTAACAAGAAAAGATGCCAGAATAAGTACGAGGATAAGAACAGTTATCTTTGCCATAAATAATTATTGAATTTTATGTTAATAAAAGTAGTTATTTGAGGACGAAGAGAACCCAAGCCTCCGCTTTTATCAGTTGGTTATCCTAGAATATACCAGCCAAAAACAACGACGAGAATTACTATTAGAATTATCATCAAAGTCGCCATAAACTTCCCGAGTTTATTGGGATAGAGAAATTCTCTTTCTCTATGATCCAAAGCCTCGCCTTTTACATGTTTCTCGCCGCATACATCGCAAAGTTTGCTCTTTTCGTTAACTATCTCGAATACCATGATTTTACTTCTCTAATATCATTAAATCTCTTTCCAGTGTGATTAATCTGTAATGCTAATTAGTGTAAAAGTTGTGCCCAACGCAAGCAGAAACAGGGTTCTCAAGGACGGGGAAGTCTATAGAGTTTACGTTAATTCACCTGCTGCTGACGGAAAAGCAAATAAGGCCCTTATTGACGTCCTCTCCGAGCACTTCAGTGTTAAGAAAAACACCATAAGGATAGTTCGTGGTGAGAAGTCCAAAAATAAGACTGTTGAAATCGATTACTAAGGCAAAAACGAATCCATCGCTCTACTTTTACCTACTTCCTGAAGAAATACCATATTATATTTGATATGAGGAAAAGCACGGCTATTATGCCGGTAACATGAGCAAACGTGTCAAGTGTTCCTGTGTATAAAGCATATAGATAATAGAATCCGGCAATCATGAAGTATATTTTTGCTATCCAGTAAAGTGTCTCTGCAATCATCTTTTCGCCACTAAAGTTATAGAATAAGATTTTAAATAGGATAGAATTATGCTGTAGCCATTAACTCTGCAGTAGGTTCGTCCAGGCTCCAGACCTCTGTCACGTTGTATATCTGGTAAAAATCCATAGTAGTGCCTTCATTCTCTTTGGTAAGTTCACAAACATTCAGCAGTGTAAAGACTAGCTTGAGCTTGCCAAATGTCTTTTCTTCCTGTTTTTTCTTGACTTTTACTAACCGCATCTGATGACCTTCTTGATTATTATTAACCCGGCCGGACGTCCGGGTCAAATTATTTGCAAAAACCGAAGGTTTTTGAAATCCCAGAAAGCTTTGCTCTCTGATGATAAAGGAAGTTGGTTGGCAGATAACCCGATAGCACCTCCAGCGCATACGATCCTCCAGCCACCTTTATTTGGCAGGATTACTATCCGCCTCCCAATCCGTTTCAGGTATCGGATAACGCTGGGAGACTGTTGACATACCGGCGAACAATGGGTTGTTTGAGCAGCTAAGAGGGTAAAACACCAGCAATGTCATTGCCGCTGTTTGCCTCGCCCCGCTCTGTGGTTACTTTTGTACGCCTCTGCCTCAGGTCTCTCTCATTATCTTAACCTGGTTATAGCCCATCTGAAAAGAAATACAATTTCTTTCCAGACCCTTTCCCAAACGAAAAGGAATTCGCTGGCCAATAACTATGTTGTGCTCTTAGGTCAGTGACCGAAGTCAGAGCTGTTCGAGCACATCATATGAAATGCATTTCTGCACTTCTGAAGTAAAGCAAAGTCGGACATCTGTTAGCTTGCGCTAACAGGCCTCTCTGAAGCAAAGCTTCTTTGAAGGCTTCACTGTGCTGTGAAATGCGCACCGAGGGTGCACAGGCTTTTGAGTGCCTGATAACTCTGCATTACTTTCGTACAGCGATGCTGAGCACCGCTGCCATATCAAGGGAATTTGCAAACCCGGAGGTTCGCTTTCCCTTAACTATCAGTATAAGGCAGGACGAACTTCACTAACTTTGGAGCGTTGGTTTATTCGTCCTGTGGATGACATCGATAGTGCGGGTCGATGTCAGTCAGAAAACCGATTGGCCTTCTGACAGCGGAAGATTAACTTCCGATTAACAGGCCGATGCACCTGATACTCTAGGCATCAGGCGTCGTTCCTGGTTAACTATATAGTCCGCCCCAAATTCGCTAGGCGGGCTTTTCCGGGTAAGCATAGATAGTGCTCCGGAAATGGTTTTTTTCTACATCCTATACAATAACCTCGATTCCGAGATCGTTGGATAGTTTGCTCTTCGAAGCCATCATCTTGCCTGCTGCTGTTTTTCCAAGGATGTATGGTGACTTCACACCGGTTATGATGGTTATCACCTGTATCTTCCCTGTAAATTCCGGCAAAATTCTTGCTCCCCACATTACAAGCGCCTCTGGATCCATGTGCTGCGCGACCGTCTCGCCTATTGTGCTGATTTCTTCGAGCTTCATATCGTCGCCACCTATCACTTGGATAAGCGCGCCCGTCGCCCCGGAGTAATCAACGTCAAGGAGAGGATGCGATAGCGCTTTTGTTATAGCTTCCCGTGCGCGGTTCTGAGAGTCACTCTCGCCCACGCCAATGGTTGCTACCCCGCCAGCTCGCATGATGGTCCTTACGTCAGCGTAGTCAAGGTTTACCAGTGATGGCTGTGATATTGTTTCGGTTATGCCCTTTATCATAGTGGCAATTAACCCGTCGGCTATTCCGAATGCTTCTTTCAGCGGCTTGTTGCCTGCCAGTTCCACGAGCTTTTGATTTTCAATCACTATAACAGTGTCGCATACCTCTCGTAGTTTTGCAAGGCCTTCTTCTGCTTTGTTTATCCTCGCGCCTTCTATCTTGAAAGGTAATGTAACGGCTGCTATGACGATTGCGCCCATTTCTTTGGCAAGATACGCTACAACCGGAGCTGCTCCGGTTCCTGTTCCGCCTCCGAGTCCGCATGTTAGGAAGAGTAGATCGCATCCCTGAAGGCTTTCTCTAATGTCGTTTTTTGACTCTTCAGCTGCTTTCTTGCCGACTTCTGGGAAACCGCCTGCACCCATTCCTCTAGTAAGTTCCCTGCCCAGTAGAATCCGTTTTGTTGCATGTGTTACAGCCAGATGTTTTGCATCCGTGTTAGCCGCTATTGTACCAGCGCCTTCAATGCCCAGTTCTGCGAGCCTGTTGACAGTGTTACAGCCGCCGCCACCGCAGCCTACAACCATGATTCTGGCCTGCTCTACGTGGAAGTTCGCTACTTCGTCGTTTATGTTCATGCTAATTCCTCCATTCTATATTTTGAAAGTATTTTTTACGAATTCGTTTTTATTCAAGCGAATACGTAATCCAGTTCATCTTTTTTTCTGGTATATAAACATTCCGTTACGAAAAAATATAATTTGTTGTCACTGCAGAGAAAGAACTATTAAACTACTTTGTAGGATAGGGAGAATAAGTAAACCACATAGACGTAAAACATGGAAAAACTAACGAAAGGTTTATTAAGGTTGTGTTAATTTTCAGTTTTTCAAGTAGTGTAAGAAAAGTAGGATAAGAAACAAGAAAGGAATTCAGTAAAAATTATTAACTTGCCAGCTAATAGGCAAGAAAAGACAGGTACACACTGGAAAAATTGTTGCTAAAGAAATATGTCTGGCCATTCACAATAAAAATTCAGTACTCAACTGAATGTTTAGAAATAATGAACATGAACAAAAAATTTCATTTTACCTACGTGTATAATCTTTTTGTCAGAAACATTCCAGGCTGGTCGCAGATGTCATTGATTGAAATATTGTATCTTGAAAATTCGGATACAGTGTCCTGAATTTTCGCGTTAAGCACAGTGTCGCTGTAGCCGAGAGTTTTTGCCTTGTCGCATGCGCATAAAACAGCATCGACTATCGCATTATTCTGCTGGTCAGCCGGCTGGGCAAGGCATGTTCTATTGGCCCCGCATAAATCAGAAGTAACAACAACCTGCGTTGTCTTCCAGCATGATTTGCATCCGCCGAGGTTAACGCAATTTTCCGTAAGGCTTGCGCCGAGCCCGAAAAGTATCAGAAGAACTATGGCAACTATTATGATAATAAATCTCGCTTTCATGCTCAGGATACCACCTTAATGATTAGGAAGCAGGTGGTGTCCTGGCATCCCAACCATCGTTAATAATACAACCACCACAAAACTATGGTTGCTGATGATTATGTTTTGTTTTTCGCTGAATTTAAACATAATTTTACAATAAGTAAACAGATTACTTTCGTTTCCGAACGCCATAGCCCTTTAGGGTATGGATGAAGATAAGAGGAAACGAAAGGAGACGCCAGCCGCTTTAGCGGCTGGAGGCTTCACATATGGAATTGCGCGTAGTTACAGCAAATATAATAGAGAAAAAGGGAAAGATTCTTCTAGTTCAGGAAGGTCATAAATATGCCTATGGTTTATGGAATTTTCCTGCAGGNAAATTAGAAGAACAAATAAGCCTTGTTGATAATGCTGTAAAAGAAGCAAAAGAAGAAAGCGGCTATAACGTTAAAGTAAAGGGCGTTGTAGGAATTTACCATCATATGAGCAAAGACAAAAATGTTGTCGTAATTGTGTTCGCATCCTATATGGTAAGCGGTGAGCTACGAAAATCTTCTGATAAAGAAATACTTCAGGCAAAATGGTTCACATATGATGAAATAAAGAAAATGAAAAACACACTACGCGGTAGCTATATATTGACAGCAATTGGTGATTACAAGAAAAAAGGATTTTTGCCTATTAGTACCGTAAAATCTTTACACGTCTAATTCTTTTTATATCAAGAAAAACATAATTCTTCTATGAATCATGAAAAATATCCGAATTATTTTCTTGCAGTTATCGTGCTTTATGGTGTAGTTTTTCTAGCAGGTTTTGGTTACTTCATCGCGCCTATGCTTAGCTCCAGCCTTATCTATATGGATTTTGTTGTGATAACAGTTTTGTTTTTGCTGCCGCTGCCGCTTCTTGCAGTTTATGAAAAAATGAGTCGTTTTCATTTTCTATGGGGAAAAGAAAAGTTTATAAGAATTTTAATAACAGCGCTGACACTAATTGATTTTGTTACTGTATTTTATCTTATGACACTTCTCATGTGAGTAAAGATCTGGCAGATGGNTCATTAGACTATTGATTTGGCTGCAGTCGAAATTTAAACAGCTCGATAGAACGTTCCATTCGTAATCAGAAATCGAAGTCCATGTCTTTCTTCTCTTGCTGGGAAAGTTTTTTTCTTATTTCTTCCAAATCGCTCTCAGACAGATGAGCTCGCTGATATGTTATGATTACATTGTCGTTCGGGTAGCGCGGTATGACATGGAAGTGCAAGTGGCTGACAAGCTGTCCCGCGTGTTTGCCGTTGTTCTGCACAACATTGACGCCTATTGCATTCATTTTTTCCATAAGAAGTTCTGAGATTTTTTTGACAACAACTATGGTATCAGAGAGCTCCTCTTCACCCGCTTTTGTTATATCTTCGGCGTGTTTTTTCGGCACAACAAGGACATGACCAGGCGTAGCAGGATTGATATCTAAGAAAGCGATTGTATTCTTGTCATCGTAAACTTTTTTCGACGGTATCTCGCCGCGGACTATCTTGCAAAATAGGCAGTCAGCGCTTTTTATCATGCCGGCTTGTGTTGTCATTTAATCACTAAGATAAATTATTAGTTAATTTTAAAAACACGAAAAAAGTTTTTATTTTTGCTCTGCAATACATCTGACAGCGCTCGAAGCAAGTTTTTTGTGTTCTGGTGTGAGCTTCGACTGTTTCGGATCGGCATTTCCGAATGCAGGCTCTCCTTGGCTTGGCATTACATAGTCTCCTGCATCTCCAAATGTCGTTCCGTTAATGCCAATGGTATACCTGTCAGCGCCGTGTGGAAATTCTTCCTGTACATTTGGGAATTTATAATCGCCGACGAAGCGGTTTTTCAGTCTGAATACGACTATATCATCAGCTACCTGTTCTGCTTCAACCATTGCTTGAAAAGGCTTGCCGTTTAGATCTGTTAGTTCCCCTGAACAATAAGCCTTTGCACCCTGCTTGTCCAGCATGGGTTGCTTTATATCTTGTGCATAAACGCGTGGAAATAAAGAAGAAACAAGTGCTGCGGTTGCTAACCCATAACTCAGTTTTTTTCCGAATCTCATATCCTTTCTTTGTTATAAGTTTATTTAACCTTGAATCAAAATTACGAAAAGATTACGAATGTTGTACCGAAGATTATAATCCCAGTGCCATCTTAACATCTTCGCTTGGTTCCCATTTTGGCTCGAAAACAACTTCTATCTCAACACTATTGGCGCCGGCTTCTTTCAGTTTTGATTTTATCATGTCAATGAGGTGCGGGCCATAGGGACAGAAAGGTGTCGTGAATGTCATTTTTATCTTGATATTATCGTCGTTTACCTCAACATTATAGATGAGTCCAAGAAACCAGACATTCATATCTAACTCAGGATCATTGCATTGCTTCAAAACTTCGATAACGTCTTCCTTGTTCATAAGAATAACTATCGGTTAACTTAATAAATCGGTTTTTCATAAAAAGTATAGAATCGAGGTTCGCTTTTGTCCTACTTAAGCGCCGCAACCGCCCTGTGGTGCTGCAACTGCTGTTGCATTAATTACCTGACCGCACTCTGCAGGAGGCGAATTGAATCCTAAGCAGATTGCGTTCTGGAATGCATCTGCTGTTCGTGCGCCATTGTATACAACACCGTTTATGACTAGTGTTGGAGATCCACTGACGCTGTATTTGTTAGCTGCTGCTTCGTCAAGCTTCATTAGGTCCATCCCTTCCTGACCCTTTGAACATGTGTCTATCTTAGAAGCATCTATACTCTGGTTTTGCGCAGCTGCCTTCCAGCATATGTCAAGTGCTGCTGCGTCGCGTGCTAATGGATAGCAATTCTCGTTTATGTTCATCAAATATGACCAGTATTTGTCTGGATAGTATTTCATTATACAGAGCTGGCGAAGATCTTCCATTGCCTCGTTGGTACCGTGTAGAGACTGTACACTGTCTGCTGTCGTCCCATCGACGCTAGCTATGAATCTTACTTTAATATCAGCCTTGCTACCAATTGCATCTACAACACTTTTCATTGTCTGTTCTGCTTGCACGCCATAAGGACAGAAAGCCATTACAAACAGCTCAGCAGTTGTTTTGTCTTCCTTCGGTATAACCGTCGATGCGGCAGGAGCAGTTTTTTGCGTTTCGTTGAGGAGAAGTGGCTGAGAAACAAACAGTATAGTTCCGTCCTTATCACAGTAAACAGCCAGTTTGTTGTCCTGATAAAGCGTGTTAATTTTGTAAAGGCCGCCCAGGTCTTCCGTTGAAACTAATGTTGCTGATTCACCTGCATGGACAAGATTTTCATTAATGTATTTTATTACGCGCTCACCCGCTACGTTGGCAGAAACACCATCCGAAGCAGGAGTTTTCATTCCAAAGAATAATCCGCCGGCAATGATTCCTAATACAAATATTATTATTAGAGAAGAAGCATACTTTATGGTCGATTTCTTTATGGTTACATCTTCTTTTGCTGTTGGATTGGTTTCATTTGGCTTCATGAGTTTCGATTATCTTATATCATGAAGACTTAAAAAGCATTGACTTTATGTATGATTATGCACTCGATTGACATAGATGTACAGGATAAAAATATAGTCGTTGTTTTTGCGCGTCCATGCGCGAGGAAGATGTAACAATAGATGTCGAAGGCGATACATTAAGGGTCGTGGCAAACAGCAGCAAAGTGACTGACAACAGCAAGGACGGAAATATTGACATTGCTGTGGATTCTGTATATTATGATAAAACTGCCGCGCTTCCGGAAAAAGCTGACATGAAGAACATGAGGGCAACTTTTTTTGCAGGACTGCTGAAAATAATTATACCCAGAATAAAATTAAAAAAAAGCCACCGGGAAGAGTATGAAATTTTAGTATAAGTAGTGGCTACGTTTGTTTGTGTCATTTCAAACCAAGACTATTCGTAATGGCTTCATCAACTTCCCTCATTTTTTGTGACGTGAGCTTGCCATAGTTTTTGATTATTCTTGATTTGTCTATAGTTCTGATTTGATTCAGAAGTATTGTTGAATTTTCTTTGAGAGGTGAATTTGTTTTGTCTATTTCGACATTTGTTGGAAATTGCTGTGAAAATAACTTAGATGTTATTGGCGCAACAATAGTGGTAGGGCTGTATTCATTACCGATGTCATTCTGAATGACAAGAGCTGGTCTTGTTTTGCCCTGCTCTGATCCAACAACAGGATCAAGGCTTACTAAAACAATATCCCCCCGCTTTATGACGGCCATTTGATATCAGCTTTTTCCCATTCTTTGTTTATTTTTTTACTTTCATTGGCCATTTCTAAGTAACCTTCCTTCATAAGTCTTGTCCTTTCCCGGTCATTTTTCTTTTCTACTGTAAGAATAAGCTCGTCATCCGTGGAAATATTCTGCTGTTCAACTATCTCATTGGGTATGATAACGCCAATAGAGTTTCCCCACTTTTTTGCTCGTGCTGTCGTTTCCATAGTAACCAGTATAACTAATGTATAACTAAATATTTAAAGATACTTGTACGGGCACAAATTTCACATTACAAAAATTTGTGGACGTACAGAGGAAAAGAAGGGAAGCCACCGGGAAGACTATGAAATTTTAGTATAAGCGGTGGCTTGAGTGAAGCTCACCATAGAGCTAAACCAGCAATTTCTTCATTTCCAAGATGAATTCTGCGGCTCTCTTTACTGAGGTTCGTGCCATCTGCTCCTGCACTTTCAGTGTCATGTTATACTGGAACTTTGATCTTTTCTCAAGCTCCAACTCGTAGTTTTTCATCAGTTCTTCAGATTTCATGGAAGCTATTTCAAGAGCATCATCCTTAATGTTCTCATATTCCTCTAACAGCTCCTTTCTCAGCTTGTCCAGGACTAAAACAATAAGTGCATCGCTTGTAACTTTATGAACTATCTTCCGGCCTGTCCTGTAGCCGAGATGAAGCAGAACAGCGTTAGCCATATAGAACATGGAGTAATAGGAAACAACAATAGACCACAGGTAAGGCTTTAGTGAATCATCGAGCATTTTCTCAGCCAGTTTCAGGGATATGTCAGAGTTATGAATGTACATTTTCTCTGCTTCAGCATCCTTCTGTTTTCTGATAAGACCTTCTCTAAGGTACTCAGAAAAGTTCTCTCTGGCTTCTTTCCTTCTTTTTTCATCTATCACTTGATCAACTCGTAATAATTCTCTATGCCATATAAAATGACATTATTTTTCATAGCTTCTTTCCCAACATTAAATTCCTTTGCCTTTATCATATCAAGAAACTGGCTCTCTGAAAAAGTCATGTGATGGATTGGCAGCGGCATTAATCTTGTTGTTTGATGAACCTTCTTTTCGAAGTTTTCTAGAGAATTGTCAGGCACTATAAACATGATATCTATGTCAGAACTCTTTGTCTGTGTCTTTTTTGCATAGGAGCCAAACAACAAAAGAATGAATAGAGAGGATTCCATATCCTTCTTGATCTGATTCAGCATAATCAGAATATTTTTATTTCT
>C687J35504_10001535_pt1 | contig 16124 bp, 11 predicted proteins | sample RifCSPhighO2_02_FD_35504 | JGI IMG/M metagenome (IMG submission 35504) | reverse complement strand
TAGTTAATGCCGCAGTGAGCGTAGTTTTACCATGATCGACGTGACCGATGGTGCCGACGTTGACGTGTTCTTTATCTCGGACGAATTTTTCTTTTGACATGACTTACCCCTTTTTTATCGAATAATATTAGTATTAGCGTTTATCTCTATCTGCGTTTTTCTTAATAATTGCCTCAGCAATGCTAGCCGGCGCTTCAGCATACTTCAAAAATTCCATTGTGTAAGTCGCGCGACCTTGGCTCATTGAGCGAACATCGGTTGCGTACCCAAACATTTCTGCCAAAGGCACTTCAGCGTCTACAATCTTGCCAGACGGACCTTCATCCATCCCTTGAATAACACCGCGACGACGATTGAGGTCACCAACAACATCACCCATGTAATCTTCTGGCGTGACCACTTCTACTTTCATGATTGGTTCAAGCAACACGGCGCCCGCCTTCTTCGCCGCATCCTTAAAGCACATGGAACCTGCAATTTTAAACGCCATCTCGCTAGAGTCAACATCGTGATAAGAACCATCGAACAATGCGACCTTGACGTCGACCACAGGATACCCTGCTATGACACCATTTTCCATTTGTTCTTTAATTCCTTTTTCAACAGCGGGAATGTACTCTCTGGGAATAGCGCCACCAACGACTTCATTCACGAATTCAAAACCTTCACCCAGCGGTTTAGGCTCGATGCGCAACCAAACGTGACCGTATTGACCACGACCACCGGTTTGACGAATGTATTTTCCTTCTTGCTCCACTTGTTTTTTGATTGTTTCGCGATAAGCAACTTGCGGTTTACCTACGTTCGCTTCGACTTTAAATTCGCGCAACATACGATCGACAATAATTTCAAGGTGAAGTTCACCCATTCCTGAAATAATGGTTTGACCCGTTTCTTCATCGGTGTGCACACGAAACGAAGGGTCTTCTTGCGCTAATTTTCCCAGCGCCACGCCCATTTTTTCTTGATCCACTTTTGTTTTTGGCTCAACTGCAACAGAAATAACCGGTTCAGGAAATTCCATGCGCTCCAATGTGATCACTTTATCAATGTCACACAACGTGTCACCCGTAGTAACATTTTTCATGCCAACTAATGCCACAATATCGCCAGAATAAATTTCTTTGAGTTCTTCTCGCGTGTTCGCGTGCATTTGCAAAATACGGCCGATACGTTCTTTTTTGTCTTTCACTGGGTTAAAAACAGAATCGCCTGTTTTTGCAGCACCCGAATACGCGCGCACAAAAGTTAATGTTCCCACAAATGGATCTGTCATAATTTTAAACGCCAACGCTGAAAATGGCGCAGCGTCATCGGCTTTGCGTGAATCTTCAGCACCTTTTTCGCTGACGCCCATAATTGGCGGGACATCATTAGGCGATGGCAAAAATTCCACTACCGCATCTAACACGGCCTGAACGCCTTTATTTTTAAATGCTGAGCCGCAAAAAACAGGAACGATTTCATTTTTTAATGTGCGCGCGCGAATGCCTTGCTTGATTTCTTCGACAGTTAATTCACCTGTCTCTAAATATTTTCCCATCAATGCATCATTGGATTCTGCAGCAGCTTCAATCATTTTTTCTCGCCACATTTTGCAATCAGCCTGCATGTCTGCGGGTATGTCTTTTAATTCATAGGTCATGCCTGAATCTGCTTCGTTCCAAAAAATTGCTTTCATGCGAATTAAATCGACGACCCCTTTGAATTCTTCTTCTGCGCCAATGGGCAATTGCATCACGACAGGATTGCCGCGCAACCGTTTTTCAATTTGCCCAACCACGCGCAAAAAATTTGCACCAGAGCGATCCATTTTATTAACGAATGCCAATCTCGGTACGTGATATTTATTTGCTTGACGCCACACCGTTTCACTTTGCGGCTCAACACCACCGACAGAACAAAACACACCCACGGCACCATCTAGCACACGTAATGAACGTTCTACTTCAATAGTGAAATCGACGTGACCAGGTGTATCAATGATATTGATGCGATATTTGGGAAACTGTTTATCCATGCCTTGCCAATAGCAAGTGGTTGCGGCGGAAGTAATGGTGATGCCGCGCTCTTGTTCCTGCTCCATCCAATCCATGACGGCACTGCCTTCATGCACTTCACCCATTTTGTGGGACACGCCGGTGTAATACAAAATACGTTCTGTTGTCGTCGTTTTACCTGCATCGATGTGAGCTATGATGCCAATGTTGCGTGTTTGTTGTAATGGGGTTGCTCTTGGCATATATCATTACCACCGATAATGCGCGAACGCTTGGTTGGCTTTCGCCATGCGATGCACATCTTCACGTTTTTTCACAGCGCCGCCACGCCCCTCGATCGCGTCTAGAATTTCATTTCCCAAACGAATCACCATTGTTTTTTCATTGCGACTATTCGCGTATTCCACGAGCCAGCGCATGGCCAATGTGGAACGTCTCGCAGCGCGAATTTCAACGGGTACTTGATAAGTGGAACCCCCAACGCGACGAGATTTCACTTCGACCGTTGGCATTACATTTTCGATGGCTGACTTGAATGCGTTCAGCGCAGCAGTGCGTGACAGTTCGTCTGTGCGAATATCGCCCGTTGGTTTTGCGGCTGCGCTAGCGCTTTTTGCATTTGCACTTTCGCCACTTTCTTCATCGCGATTTTCAGTGGCCACTGTGAGCTTGTTTGCTTTTTTAAGTTGTTTCACTACATGATCCAATGCGCCATACACCGCTTTTTCAGCAACGGATTTTTTTCCTTCACGCATCACCGTGTTTACAAATTTTGCGAGAATTTTGCTTTTAAAAAGCGGATCCGGCAGAATTTCTCTTTTTGGGGCAGCTTTACGTCTTGCCATTGTCTCGTTCTCCAATATGCACTTTTAAATATCGCTTGCTTATAAATATCGCTTGCTTACGCGCATGCTTCTTTTTTACTTAGACGCACTTGCTCCGCTATCGCTTTGCGCGTGCTTCTTTGCTTTTTATTACCGCTTGCTTACGCGCGCGGCTCTTTGCTCATTTATGCACTTGCTTACGCACGTGCTTCTGCGCTATCTATTCTTTAGGTCGTTTCGCACCATATTTCGAGCGACCACGTTTGCGACCTGCAACACCCGCGATATCCAAACTACCGCGCACTACGTGATAACGCACACCGGGTAAATCCTTTACACGACCACCACGAATCAACACGACGGAGTGTTCTTGCAAGTTGTGACCTTCACCACCAATGTAAGCGGTAACTTCACTACCATTGGTGACACGGACCCGCGCAACTTTACGCAATGCGGAGTTCGGTTTTTTCGGTGTGGTGGTGTACACGCGCGTGCACACACCACGACGCTGTGGACAACCAGCTAACGCTGGTACATTCGTTTTTTGAACCCGCATGCGACGCGGTTTTCTCACCAGCTGATTAATTCTCGCCATTTTTTCTCCAAAAAAATAATCGCGTTCAAAATTCGCGGATCGGGAATTCTAAAGAAACCGAGCCATGCGTGTCAAGCAAGTTTTGCTGAAATTTCAGTAAAATACGTAAAATACATACAGAACGCACCTGGTTCACGAGCGAACGACTCTCATTTTCCATGTGCTTCTTACAATGCTCCTGTTTCCTTTTCAGAAGACTTGAGCGCTTCACTCAAGGCTTGCTCCACTTCTATTGCAGTCACGGTCTTAGTAATTTCTGCTTCTGTCGGCTCCGCCAAAACTGCTTGCCTTTTCATACGACGTTTTTCGTGATAAGCATAACCTGTTCCTGCTGGAATCAGACGACCCACGATGACGTTTTCTTTTAAACCACGCAATTCATCTCGTTTTCCAGCAACAGAAGCGCCCGTTAACACGCGCGTTGTTTCCTGGAATGATGCTGCCGAAATAAAAGATTCCGTTGCTAAGGATGCTTTAGTGATGCCGAGCAACAGGGGCAAATAAGTCGCGCGCAATTTATTTTCTCTTGCGATTTTCGCATTCACCAATCTAAGCTCAATATATTCTATTTGCTCACCTTTCAAAAACCCTGAATCATTCGGCTCAAGTATCATTACCTTGCGCAGCATTTGTCGCACAATCACTTCGATGTGTTTGTCGTTGATCTTTACGCCTTGCAAACGATACACATCTTGCACTTCATTGACGATATAATTCGCAAGCGCACTCACGCCGAGCAAACGCAAAATATCGTGTGGATCAATCGGGCCGTCAGCAATCACTTCACCTCTTTCAACCGATTCACCCTCGAATACGTTGACGCGACGCCATTTGGGAATCAACGCTTCAAATGTAGAACCATCCGACGCAGTAATCACCAAGCGACCTTTGTCTTTGGTTTCTTTACCAAAGCTCACAACACCTGAGATTTCAGCGAGAATCGCAGCATCTTTGGGTTTGCGTGCTTCAAACAAATCAGCCACGCGGGGCAAACCACCAGTGATGTCACGCGTTTTTGATGTTTCTTGCGGAATACGCGCAATCACATCACCGACAGACACGTCAGCGCCATCTTCTTTTCCAAGGAATGTGCCTTCAGGCAAATAATATTGTGCAGGCACTTTCCCGCCGGCGAGCGTAATGTCATCGCCTTTTTTGTCCACCAGTTTCACCATCGCGCGCATTTCGCGACCGCTTGGCCCGCGTTGCTTGGAACCAGCGACCACGATGCTACTTAAGCCAGTTAATTCGTCGGTTTGACGTTTCATCGTCACACCATCCACCAAATCCACGAATTGAATTTTTCCACCCACTTCAGTGACGATGGGGTGAGTGTGCGGATCCCACTGCGCGACAATTTGTCCCGCTTTTACTTTACCAGCATCGACGACAGATAACGTCGCGCCGTAAGGCAATTTATATTGTTCGCGTTCAACACCAGATGCTTCATCATAAATAATTAATTCACCGGAGCGCGACACAGTGACCAATTGACCAGCGCTGTTTTGCACCGTTTTCATGTTGCTTAATTTCACAACACCATCCGTTTTTACTTGCACGTTGCTCGTTGCTGTCGCACGAGATGCCGCACCACCGATATGGAAGGTACGCATGGTTAATTGTGTGCCGGGTTCACCGATGGATTGCGCTGCCACAACACCGACGGCTTCGCCCACATTCACCAAATGCCCGCGTGCCAAATCACGACCATAACAACTTGCGCAAACACCGTAAGTCGCATCACACATGATGGCGGAACGCACCATCACGCGATCAACACTATGTTGTTCAAGTAACTCAGCGGATTGTTCATCGATCAACGTGCCTTCAGGAAATAATACTTCGCCCGTTTTAGGATCTTTGACGGATTCAGCCAACACACGGCCCAATACACGTTCTTTCAACGGCTCAACAATATCACCGCCTTCAATGTGTGGCTTCATTTCGAGACCTTGTTTCGTGCCGCAATCAATATCGGTGATGACGAGATCTTGCGCCACATCCACCAAACGACGTGTTAAATAACCGGAGTTCGCCGTTTTCAATGCAGTATCTGCTAACCCTTTGCGCGCACCGTGTGTTGAAATAAAATATTGCAACACGTTTAGCCCTTCACGGAAATTTGCAGTGATTGGCGTTTCAATAATGGTGCTGTCGGGTTTCGACATCAAACCCCGCATACCAGACAACTGACGAATTTGTGCGGCAGAGCCCCGCGCACCAGAATCAGACATCATGTAAATTGAATTGAATGAGGTTTGCTGAACGAGATTACCCTTCGCATCTTTTACCGCTTCCGTTGCCAATTTTTCCATCATCGCTTTGGCAACTTGTTCATTCGCATGCGACCAAATATCGATGACTTTATTGTAACGTTCACCTTGCGTGACCAAACCAGAAGCGAATTGTTTTTCAATTTCGCGCACTTCATCTTCTGCTTCCGAAATTAATTTTTGCTTGCTTGCAGGAACAACCAAATCATTAATGCCGATGGAAATACCCGAATATGTTGCATAACGATAGCCGGTATACATCAATTGATCTGCAAAAATAACGGTTTCTTTCAATCCCAAATTACGGTAGCTGACATCAAGCAAACGCGACACCGCTTTTTTCGTCATCGCTTTGTTGATGAGATCAAACACCAAGCCTTTGGGAACGACGCGCCACAACAACACGCGACCAACCGTCGTATCCACAATCATGGTTTTTTCGCCAGTTGTTTTTGTTTTGGGATCAAATTTCACTTCAAAAATGCGCGCTTTTATTTTCGCTTGCAAATCAACGTGACCACTTTCATACGCACGAATCACTTCATCTGCGTCCGCAAAAACCATGCCTTCGCCTTTCGCATTCACGCAATCACGTGTCATGTAATACAAACCGAGGACAACGTCTTGCGTCGGCACAATCACGGGATCACCATTCGCTGGATGCAACACGTTGTTCGTTGACATCATCAATGAACGCGCTTCCAATTGTGCTTCCAATGTTAATGGAACGTGCACAGCCATTTGATCACCGTCAAAGTCGGCGTTATATGCGGTACAAACGAGTGGATGCAATTGAATCGCTTTGCCTTCCACTAAAATGGGTTCAAATGCTTGAATACCCAGACGGTGCAGTGTCGGTGCGCGATTGAGAAGCACGGGATGCTCGCGAATCACTTCTTCGAGAATATCCCACACTTCTGGTACTTCCATTTCCACCATTTTCTTCGCTGCTTTGATGGTGGTCGCCAAATCGCGGCGTTGTAATTTGCTATAAATAAATGGTTTAAATAATTCTAGCGCCATTTTTTTCGGCAAACCGCATTGATGCAATTTCAAGCTGGGGCCAACAACGATCACAGAACGGCCAGAATAATCGACGCGTTTACCCAATAAATTTTGACGAAAACGTCCAGATTTACCCTTGATCATATCCGCCAATGATTTCAGCGGACGTTTGTTCGATCCCAAAATTGCGCGACCGCGACGGCCATTATCTAGCAATGCATCCACCGCTTCTTGCAGCATTCTTTTTTCGTTGCGAACAATAATGTCGGGCGCATTTAATTCTAACAAACGCTTCAATCGATTATTGCGATTGATGACACGACGATATAAATCATTTAAATCGGATGTCGCAAAACGACCGCCATCCAGCGGAACCAGCGGACGCAAATCGGCGGGCAACACCGGCAACACATCCATGATCATCCACTCGGGACGATTGCCAGATATTTTGAATGCAGACAACACTTTTAATCGCTTCGTAATTTTTTTAATTTTCGTTTCTGAAGTAGTTTTGGGTAATTCTTCGTGAAGCGCCGTAATTTGTTCGTCCAGATGAATGCGTTGCAATAATTTTTTAACCGCTTCAGCGCCCATCAACGCTTCAAATTCATCGCCGTATTCTTCCAATGCATCCAAATACGCTTCTTCTGTGAGTAATTGACCGACAGTTAAATTTGTCGCACCTGCTTCGGTAATGACGTAGGCTTCGAAATATAAAACGCGTTCAATGTCGCGCAGTGGCATATCTAAAATGGCGCCGATACGAGATGGCAATGATTTGAGATACCAGATGTGCGCTACGGGGCAAGACAATTCGATATGACCCATGCGTTCGCGACGCACTTTCGCGAGCGTCACTTCAACACCGCATTTTTCGCAAACAACACCGCGATGTTTTAAACGTTTGTATTTTCCGCACAAGCATTCGTAATCTTTGATTGGCCCGAAAATTTTCGCACAAAATAATCCATCACGCTCCGGTTTGAACGTACGATAGTTAATTGTTTCGGGTTTTCGCACTTCACCGTACGACCACGCGCGAATTTCTTCCGGCGACGCCAATTTAATGCGTAACGCATCAAACTCCGTCGAGCGTCTAGATCTTGCTTGTCTTAATAAGTTTTTTGCTACATTTAAAATATTCAAAGTAGTACCCTCGCGACATCACAACTATTCGGATTCCAAATCAATATCAATACAAAGCGATCGAATTTCTTTGACCAACACGTTAAACGATTCTGGCATACCAGCATCCATGCGATGATCGCCATCCACAATGTTTTTATACATGCGTGTACGGCCATTCACATCGTCGGATTTCACCGTCAACATTTCTTGCAGTGTGTAAGCAGCACCGTAAGCTTCGAGCGCCCACACTTCCATTTCCCCGAATCGTTGACCACCAAATTGCGCCTTACCACCGAGCGGTTGTTGTGTTACCAAACTATACGAACCCGTAGAACGCGCATGCATCTTATCATCTACCAAATGATTTAATTTCAGCATATACATGTAGCCAACAGTCACCGGACGTGAAAATTGTCTTCCAGTGCGGCCATCGTACAAAATGGTTTGTCCCGATTCCGGTAACTCCGCCATCTTCAATAAATTTTTAATTTCTGTTTCGCTCGCGCCATCAAATACGGGTGTTGCAACCGGTACGCCTTCTTTTAAATTGTGCGCCAATTCCATCACTTCTTTATCGGACAATGCATCAACGTTAAGTTTTTGGCTGAGGCTCGTGTTATACACAACTGACAAATAATCACGAATCGATTTAATTGATGCTTGATGTTTCAGCAACGCGCCGATTTTATAACCCATGCCTTTCGCTGCCCAACCCAAGTGAGTTTCTAACACCTGACCGACGTTCATACGAGAGGGAACGCCGAGCGGATTCAGCACGATATCCACTGGTGTACCATCTTCCAAGTGTGGCATATCTTCTACGGGCACAATCGTAGAAATAACGCCTTTGTTTCCGTGACGACCTGCCATTTTATCGCCAGGCTGAATACGACGCTTCACCGCCAAATACACTTTCACAATTTTAATCACGCCGGGCGCTAAATCATCGCCCTGCGTCAACTTATTGCGCATGGATTTTAATTTCGCATCGCGTTCTTTGTGTAACAATTCGTATTGTTGATGCGACGCTTCTAATCGTTGGTTGGTTTTATCATCTTTGCAGCGAATCGAAAACCATTTGTCACGCGACAGTAATTTCAAATATGTTTCCGTGACTTTCGATCCTGCTTTTAATTTATCAGGACCGCCATCGACCACTTTGTCGATCAATAATTTTTCGAGCGAAAGAAATAATGCGTCTTCGCGGATGCGCAATTCCGCATCCAAATCTTTTTGCACTTGCACCAATTGTTCTTCTTCCACTTGCATCGCACGCGCATCTTTTTTCACGCCGTCGCGCGTAAACACGCGCACGTCGATGACGGTGCCATTCACACCAGGCGGCACACGCAACGAAGAATCCTTAACGTCTGACGCTTTTTCGCCGAAAATCGCGCGCAATAGTTTTTCTTCTGGCGTTAATTGTGTTTCGCCTTTGGGCGTCACTTTACCAACCAAAATATCGCCAGGATTCACTTCGGCACCGATATAAACGATACCGGACTCATCCAATTTCGATAGCGCACCTTCGCCCACATTGGGAATATCTGCGGTGACTTCTTCAGCGCCTAATTTGGTGTCGCGAGAAATACACGTCAAATCTTGAATGTGAATGGAAGTAAAGCGATCATCTATTACTAATTTTTCAGAAATTAAAATGGAATCTTCAAAGTTGTAACCATTCCACGGCATAAATGCAACCATGAGATTTTGGCCCAACGATAATTCACCCAAATCAGTAGATGGACCGTCGGCCAATACGTCACTTTTTTGCACGTGATCACCGACGTTAACAATCGGACGCTGATTGATACACGTGTTTTGATTGGAGCGCGTGTATTTCGTGAGATTGTAAATGTCGATACCAATGTCTTCATTGTCACGCAATGCTTTTGCATCAGCGCGCACAACGATGCGAGATGCATCGACCGCTTCAACAACACCGGGGCGTTTCGCTGCAACCGTCACACCAGAATCCACGGCAACCAAACGTTCCATTCCGGTTCCAACCAACGGTTTTTCAGGACAAATCGTCGGCACTGCTTGACGTTGCATGTTAGAGCCCATCAACGCACGGTTAGCATCATCATGTTCCAAAAATGGAATCAATGCTGCGGCAACCGACACAATTTGTCGCGGAGAAACGTCCATGAAATTCACGCGATCGGGTGTAGTCAATGTAAATTCGCCTTTGTGACGAGCGGAAATCAGTTGATCCAACAAACGACCATTGGCATCCATGTTGGTATTCGCTTGTGCAATATAAAAATCGCCTTCTTCGATGGCAGACAAATATTCTAGTTCATTGGTGACACAACCATCCGTCACGCGACGATACGGTGTTTCTAAAAATCCATATTGATTGGTACGCGCGTACACGGACAACGAATTAATTAAACCAATGTTCGGACCTTCTGGTGTTTCGATGGGGCAAACGCGACCGTAATGCGTAGGATGCACGTCACGCACTTCAAACCCTGCGCGTTCACGCGTCAAACCACCAGGCCCAAGGGCAGAAACGCGACGTTTATGGGTCACTTCAGACAATGGATTATTTTGATCCATGAATTGTGACAACTGACTGGATCCAAAAAATTCTTTGATCGCCGCAGTCACGGGTTTTGAGTTCACCAAATCTTGCGGCATTAATACGTCGATGTCCGCCAAACTTAGGCGATCTTTAACAGCACGTTCAACGCGCACCAATCCCACGCGGAATTGATTTTCAGTCATTTCACCCACGCTGCGCACGCGACGATTTCCCAAGTGATCGATATCATCGACATCACCTTGACCATCACGAATACTAACCAACACGCGCAACACAGCAACAATATCTTCTTTAGATAATGTGCCAAGGCCCGTTAAATCTTTTCTGCCCACGCGACGATTGAATTTCATGCGACCAACGGCAGACAAATCGTAACGATCTGATGCGAAAAATAAACTTTCAAATAAACTTTCCGCGGAATCTTTGGTGGGCGGTTCACCGGGACGCATGATGCGATAAATTTCGATGAGCGCATCTAATTTTGATGTCGCTGTATCTAATTTTAACGTATCAGAAATGTAAGCACCGCGTTCGATTTCGTTAATGTATAACGTGTCGATCGCAGATACTTTGGCGTCATGCAATTTTTTCAATAAATCAGCGGTGATTTCTTGATTAGCTTCTGCAATCACTTCACCCGTTTCTTTATCCACAATTGTTTTTGCTAAACGACGGCCCAACAAATATTCTGGCGTTACTTCCAGTGTTTTAATACCAGTTTGTTCGATGCGGCGAATGTGTCGCGCCGAAATGCGGCGATTCGCTTCAACAATTACGCCACCTTTTTCATCGAGAATATCCATCGCTGCCACTTCACCGCGCAAACGGCTGGGCACCAATTCCAAAATAATTTTATCTTTTTCAAAACGAAATAAGTTAGCTTCGTAAAACAGTGCGAGAATTTCTTCGGGCTGATATCCCAGTGCACGCAAAATTACTGTGGCCGGCAATTTGCGGCGACGATCAATGCGCACAAACATACAATCTTTAGGATCAAATTCAAAATCTAACCATGAGCCGCGATAAGGAATGATGCGCGCGGAATACAATAATTTCCCGGAAGAATGCGTTTTACCTTTATCGTGCTCGAAAAACACGCCGGGTGAGCGATGCAATTGTGATACCACAACGCGCTCAACGCCATTGATAACCAAGCTTCCCGTTTCTGTCATTAAGGGAACTTCGCCCATGTAAACGTCTTGTTCTTTAATAGATTTGATGACGGTTTGATCTTTTGCTGCTTCTTTATCAAAAATTACTAACCGCATTTTCACTTTCATGGGGGATGCGAATGTCAGCCCACGCAATTTGCATTCTTTGACATCAAACAACGGCTCGCCCAAATCATAGGACACATATTCGATACGCGCGTTGCCAGAATAACTTTCAATGGGAAAAACGGATTTAAATGCAGCGTGCAAACCGATATCAGCGCGCTTCTCGATGGAAATATTCGCCTGTAAAAATTGTTCGTACGAATCAATTTGAATGCCCAATAAATAAGGCGTCTCCATCACTTCAGGTTGGCTGTCGCCAAGACGCAATCTGACTCGTTTTTTTTCGGATCCCGATGTCACTGTATAACGTTCGTTCTGCTCACGCGCTCGTTTCGTTGCCATCTTAAAATGCCCTCGTACGTTTTCGTGTCATTTTCAAAAAAACAAAATCCCGGGCGCTACAAATCGTAGCCCGGGATATTTTTTGCGTGACTATTTTATTTCGACGGTCGCACCTGCGTCCGTTAATTTCTTCTTAACGTCTTCCGCTTCTGCTTTTGCAACACTTTCCTTCACAGTGGCTGGGACAGCTTCCACCATATCTTTCGCTTCCTTCAATCCAAGGCCTGTCACCGCGCGAATCACTTTGATCACTTCGATCTTGTTCGCGCCGAAGCTTGTCATAATAACATTAAATTCAGTTTTTTCCTCTGCTGCTGCTGCACCACCCGCTGTTGCAGGACCTGCAACGGCAACAGCTGCTGCCGCAGAAACACCAAATTTTTCTTCCATCGCACTCACTAAATCGCAAACATCCATCACACTCATGTTTGCAACGGCTTCCAATATTTGATCTTTTGTAATTTGAGTCATGATCTTCTTACCTCTTTAAAATTTAAATACTACTAAGCTGCTTTTTTCTTTTGCTCTGCCACGGCATGGAACACACGCGCTGTTTGTGCGGCGGGTTCGTTCAACGTGCGCACGAATTTGGTGATGGGTGCTTTCAATACCACAACCAAACGTGTCAATGCTTCTTCGCGTGTCGGCAAGCTTGCCACTGCTTTCAATTGTGTCGGTGGTAACAGTTGGCCACCCAGTGCCAACCCACGCACCGTCAGTTGTTCTGCAAATTCGAAGTCGCGAAACAAACGAGCGGCAGCACCTGGCTCTGATTGCGAAAAACAAATCAGTACCGGCCCCACTAACACATCAGAAAGGCAAGCAAACTCCGTGTTTTGCAATGCTCTGCGCGCAAGTGTGTTGCGATAAACGCCCACTTTCACGCCCGCTTTGCGACCTGTTTTCCGTAATGCATTCATCGCAGAAACCGTAAGCCCACGATAATCTGCAACAACTGCTGACAGAGCGCCGCTTGCAACCGTTGACAATTGCTCAACAATCACTTTTTTATCTTCTAAATTTAACACAGCTATCTTCCCGTTCTTAGAGCCTGTTATTTTGCTTTTCACGAACGGCTGCATGCCCTCTTTTTCCGCTCGAAAATGAACCATCCCTGGTTCGGTCCCTCGCCTATCCTGGCGCTACTCGCTACAAAAGAGGGCAATGCATCCATTCTTGAAAAGCCTAAGAATTGCCTATTTTCATTACACATAAAATTGAAAAATAGTTGTAATATTTTTCAATTCCCCCTCGATGCGGGCAATCTAAATTGCGACACACCGTCTGCGTAGGCAAAAAAATTAAGCGTGCACTTCACGCGCCTACGGTCTTCGACGGCAACATAACTTGCCGCGAAATTTTTTAAAAATCGTTATTCCAGTGATGCTAAATCAATGGCAACACCGGGTCCCATGGTTGATGAAATCGATATTTTCTTTAAATAAATTCCTTTGGCGCTGGCAGGTTTTACTTTTCTCAAATCAGCCAACAGTGCGTTGATATTTTGTTTTAACGCATCCGCTTTGAAACTCGCTTTGCCAACAACGCAATGCACAATGCCACCTTTGTCTGAACGATAGCGCACTTGACCACTTTTCGCATTTTTCACCGCAGTAGCCACGTCATTACTCACCGTTCCCACTTTGGGATTCGGCATTAATCCTTTTGGCCCTAAAATTTGGCCCAATTGACCAACGATACGCATCGCATCGGGTGTGGCAATAATAACATCCGCTGAAAAATCGCCGGATTTTACTTTTTCTGCTAAATCTTCGAAGCCCACGATATCAGCGCCTGCGGCTTTCGCGGCGTCTGCTTGATTGGCTTGCGCAAATACCGCAACTTTGACGGATTTTCCTGTGCCATTGGGCAACACGGTAGCACCGCGCACAGCTTGCTCTGATTTCGATGCGTCGATACCCAGCACCGCAACAAAATCGATGGTCTCATCAAATTTTGCGCTCGCACATTCTTTTACGAGTGTGATCGCTTCCAAAGCGGGATACTGTTTTCCGGGGGTAACCTTCGCGCGCAATGGTTTTTGTTTTTTGGATTGTTTACTCACGAGCCTTCACTCCTTCCACATCAATACCCATACTACGTGCAGTGCCTGCGATCGTGCGAACAGCGGCTTCAAGATCAGCTGCAGTCAAATCAGGCTCTTTTATTTTTGCAATTTCTTCTAATTGTTTGCGCGTTGCTTTACCCACTTTTTGCGTGTTCGGTGTCGCGCTGCCACTTTTTCCACCCAGCACAATTTTACTTAATAACACGGATGCAGGTGGTGTTTTGGTGATAAACGTAAAACTGCGATCCGCATAGACGGTAATCACGGCAGGAATAGGCAAACCTTTTTCCATGGTTTGCGTTCTTGCGTTAAACGCTTTGCAAAATTCCATGATATTCACACCATGTTGACCCAATGCTGGACCAACAGGCGGCGCCGGATTGGCTTCACCTGCTTTTACTTGCAGCTTGATGAGCGCTGATATTTGTTTTGTCGGTTTAGCCACTTTTATTTCTCCTCATTTAACTTTAGTAAAATGATTTGCTTCGCAAATCCCGCTCGTTAACACGCGCGGCTCAGATCTTTTTTTATTACCGCTCGTTAACACGCGCGGCTCAGATCTTTATTTTATTACCGCTCGTTAACACTCGCGGCTCAGATCTTTTTTATTATCGCTTGCTTACGCGCGCGGCTCTCTGTTGGATTTATGATTTTTCAACCTGGCTGAATTCGAGCTCAACTGGTGTCGAGCGCCCAAAAATCGACACGGAAACCCGCAACCGACTTTTTTCATAATTCACATCTTCCACAACGCCATTAAAATCAGTAAACGGCCCATCGATCACACGAATCACTTCGCCAGGCTCAAATAAAACTTTTGGTTTTGGCTTGCTCTCACCTTCTTCAACACGGCGCAAAATCGCAGCTGCTTCACGATCGGTGATCGGCGCTGGCTTTTCTGCGGTGCCGCCAATAAATCCCAATACGCGCGGAACACTTTTGACGAGATGCCACGTGTCGTTATCCATTTCCATTTGAACCAACACGTAACCCGGAAAAAATTTGCGTTCGCTTTTGCGCTTTTGCCCGCCCTTCATTTCAACCACTTCTTCAGTGGGAACAATAATTTCTCCAAAGCGATGTTCCGCTTTTTTCAAGCGAATGCGTTCGCCCAACGCTTTCACTACATAATTTTCAAAACCGGAATAAGCGTGAATGACATACCATCGTTTTGCGCTTTTTTCTTCAGTCATTTGATCCTCTAGCCTTGACCTGTCAACCAAGCAACCAATTCAAAAAATATTCTGTCTATTCCCCATAAAATCAGGGCTGCTACAACCACCATCGCAACAACAATCAGCGTGGTTTGCGTGGTCTCATGCCGCGTCGGCCAAACCACTTTGCGCATTTCATTGCGCGCACCTTTCATAAACGACCAGGCCAATTGACCTTTGGCAGTTCGCGATGCAGTAAAAAGCGCAGCGATTAACAAAATAACGCCAGCTGCCGCGCGCAGTGCTAATGCAACATCATCAAAATATGAATTGGCAATGATACCACCAAAAATAAATAAAAAAACAATTATCCACTTGAATGTGTCAAATTGTGATGTCTGTGTTTCATTCTCTCGACTCATGCGATTCCCCTGAATGCGCGCTTGTACTCTTCAAACAGGCCAGGAGGGATTCGAACCCACGACCTACGGTTTTGGAGACCGCCGCTCTACCAACTGAGCTACTGACCTAAACACAAGAACCGCTTGCTTACGCGCGCGGCTCAGATCTTTTTTATTACCGCTTGCTTACGCGCGCGGCTCAGATCTTTTGTTATTACCGCTCGTTAACACTCGCGGCTCAGACGCGCTTGCTGTCGCGCGTGCTTCTTTGGTTATTGAATAATCTTCGCCACTACGCCAGCGCCGACAGTCCTGCCGCCTTCGCGGATAGCAAAACGTAAACCTTCTTCCATTGCCACAGGGCAAATGAGTTCAACCACCATTTTGATGTTGTCGCCTGGCATTACCATTTCGACTCCGGCGGGTAATTCGCATGCGCCGGTAACGTCAGTAGTTCTGAAGTAGAATTGAGGACGATAGCCTTTGAAGAATGGTGTGTGACGTCC
>C687J35504_10001530_pt1 | contig 16153 bp, 20 predicted proteins | sample RifCSPhighO2_02_FD_35504 | JGI IMG/M metagenome (IMG submission 35504) | reverse complement strand
CTTTCGGGCATACTTGTACACGCAGGGCCCTTAGCTTAGTTGGTAGAGCGCCACATTTGCAATGTGGAGGTCACCGGTTCGAATCCGGTAGGGTCCACCAACGGTGGCTTCGTGAGCGTGTATGTCTGATTGAGCGCGAAAATGCGCCCTAGAGTGACGGTTCCAAAACCTGTTTCTTGGTCATGGGTGTGCACAAAAGTGCTCCGGCCCATGTCGTATTTCTGGTGGTGTATATTCAGACGATGAGCTTTGATCAGGCGACATGCGACCGCTGCGGCGAGAAGGCCCCAGGCTACTATACGCTCAGCTCCAAGACCAAGGGTCTATATATCCAATGTCCGAAGTGCGGTAATCACGCGGCGCCGTTTAAGCAGGGGCTTAAACTGGCCTGGAAGCCTTCTAAATCGTTCATAAAGGAGGTCGGGTTGGAGGAGGCCACGAGAATAGCGCGTGAGGCTGAAAAGAGCGGCGAAGCCTCTCCTGTCGTCGTTACCGCAACAAAGGCCGATGAGCCGAGAACCCTAGACATAATGTCAAATGGTCCGATCTTCTTTTGCGATGCGGGAACGAAGAATAACGGGCGGTTCGGCCATCAGAGAACCGTGGTCGTAGTGACGGATGCCACCGGAAAAGTGCTCGTGGAGGAATGGGTCGGAGACAAGACAAACAACGAGGGAGAGCTTATCGCGATTGCCCGAGCTGCTGGCAAGGTTCCACGAGGTGCGCTGATTCTTTCTGACTCGGATCTAGCCGTGAAGTGGGTCGGTGGCAAATACCGTACGAAAATAGCACGTCTAAAGCCGCTGATCTACGACGCCATGTCCGCTACCAAAGCCAAAGATATATCCTTGAAGTGGATTCCACGCGAAAAGAATCTCGCCGGGCACTACATTGAAGAGAAGCACTCGCTCTAGTGTATGAGGAGAAAGCCGATGAAGGTAACGTACGAATATGTGGAACCGAAGACGCCGGAGGAAAGGGCGACACAGGAACTTCGAGTGAGTCGGGCGTATGCTGTGATTTTTGAGGCGACACTCAACAGCGACAGGTGGAAGAAGCGCATCACAGACCGGAAGAGAGAGAGCGGCAGGATAGCTTCTCCTTTATACGGGGAAACTAAAAACCACGTACCGAATCTTCTACGTCTCAAATATACTTCTCGTTCTTGTCAATCTGCTTTCGAAGATCAGCTATCTTAGCTTCGAGCCTTCTCGTCTCCTCATTATGGGTCAAGGGTTCTGAAAATCTGATAGTGCTTACGCGTGATGCCGCAGCTGAGATCTCCTTTTTGAGTTCACGATGAAAAGCGTTAGCGCCATCGGCTTTGCCATGTTCTTGAGAATCCATCTCGAAACCACAGAAAGAACACATCGGTTCAAGAATGGAAGTTTGTTTCCCGCAGTTCCCGCACGGAGCCGAATATTCCTCTGACATTGCAGACATTATAGCGTCTGCCCAGCTTGGTTCTCTCTTATATACCGACAAGCTGGAAACTGACGATCTCGTTATCATAGGCATCCGTAATCTCCGCGAAGGCTTTGATCTCCTGTACGATTTGTTTCCAATCAGCTAACATGAGGTCCACCAAAGCCGAGTCCTTTGTACCGCGGTCAAACTCCTTACAGAGGGCAGGATTTCCAAGGTTCAAAGGCTGAGAGGTACAGGGTATACTGTCCACTCGTATATGGCAGATGACCAAAAGGTAGGCATCTCGCAAGCGCTTGAGGAGCAGTTGCTTTTGGCGTATGACCAGCATGCCGACGAGATATTTCGACATTGCCTCGCGCGGGTGAGGGATCGCGAAGCGGCAACAGACATCGTGCAGGACGCGTATATGCGCACGTGGGACTATCTCGCAAAAGGCAAAGAGGTAGAGCNCATGCGGGCGTTTCTCTACCGTGTGGCCAACAANCTTATCGTGGACCGTTCACGAAGAAAAAAATCATCGTCGCTCGATGCGATGATGGANGACGATGGCTACGAGCCGGCCGATGAGAACGTGAAAGACCCGACAGAGCGGCAGGCGGCCCGTGAGGCGCTCGCGCTGCTCGAGGGGCTCGAAGATATGTACCGCGCCGCCATCACTATGCGCTATCTCGATGAGATGTCGCCTCGGGAAATTGCTGAAATCCTCGGTGTTTCCGAGAACGTCGTGTCGGTGCGCATCCACCGAGGACTCGAGAAATTACGGGCTATTGCGGATAGGCTTCCGGGTGCCTAGAGGGCCTGTGCACAGCGTATCTTGCGCTCATATAGCCATGCGGTATAGTGTTTTCGAATGTAAGTATCCATTTGCATAAAGGCAAGGGAAGGTTGGTTTACATTTTGATTAGGAACAGAAGATTTCAGAAGACACATGGCAAAGAAATTGTATGTCGGTGGTCTGCCTTACTCGACCACCGAAGATGAGCTGAAGGAGGCCTTTGGACAATCCGGCACCGTCGAGAGTGCGGTCATCATCATCGACAAGATGAGCAACCGCTCGAAAGGTTTCGGCTTCGTCGAAATGTCCACGGACGAGGAGGCGCAGGCCGCAATCGATACGTGGAACGGAAAGGACTTCGGCGGCNGGAAGCTTACGGTCAACGAAGCGCGCCCAATGGAAGAGCGTCCTCGCAATAGTTTTCGCGGCAACAGCGGCGGAGGCTTTGGAGGCGGACGCGGCCAAGGCGGCGGACGGGACTGGTAAGAACTGAGGCACCGTATCAGTACAAAAGCCCCGTCGAGGGGCTTTTGTCATGAATGCCCCCCACATTCGTCTTAGAGGCGTAGGCGGAAGATCTCTGTGGAGGCACCCCTTCATCCGTGTTACATTCTCCTACGTACCTCTTATGGAAGACAAAGTAAAAAACTCATTTGACCCGTTACGCGCGGAGAGACTTTCTGATACCGAGCGGATTCGTGGGCGCAACGTGATTATGTCGTATATGGCGGAACATCCGCTGACTTCTTCAATGCACACTCGTGTGCTTGTGAGTCTCAGTTCGATTTTTTCATCCACGGTGCAAGCCCATACGGCGCGCGCGCTCACCTTCGCGACTGCCTTGGTCCTTGTCGTCGGTGTCGGTACATCATATGCAGCCGAAGGTGCGCTCCCCGGCGAGCCGCTCTACGAGATGAAAGTGCGGGTTGTTGAGCCACTCCGTGGGGTGCTTGCGGTGTCGGAAGTTTCAAAAGCGAAATGGGATACAGAACGGATTTCGAGGCGTCTCGCAGAGGCTGAGGTACTCGCGGCGCGTGGTGAACTCGATGAGGAGTCTCGCACAGAGATAGAAACCCGTATTCTTGCCACGGCAGAGGAGATAGAGGCGCGCATCGAGACTTCAGAAGGTGGCAATCGGCCCGTCATCTCGGCCGACGTCCACTCCGAGCTCGAAGCGACACTGGTGAGTCACGAGCGGGTGCTCGCGGTGCTCGGTGCAAAGGTGCCGAATGCCGAACCGTCAGTACGCCCACTTATTGCAGTGATACGCGAAAGAGCAGATAAGGCGCGAGACCGACGTGAACGCGCGGAGCGTGCGGTCACAGCGAGTGCAGAGAGCGGCGACGACCGTGTCCGGATCGCGGCAGTTGCGAAGAAAGACGATGTCGCGAAAGAGCTCGGCGATGTGCGCACGATGATGATGGCTCCCACAGCTACCGGAACTTCTCAAGCTGCTGATGACGCAAGCACAAGTGCGCGCAGCATACAACGGGCAATAGATGATGGCGACGAAAAAATGAGTGAAGGAGAATACGCCGAGGCGTTCGGCACCTTTCAGGCTGCGCTTCGCGCGGTCAAAGCGGTACGCGTGCATTTGGACGCAGAAGGGGAGTTGAAAACGGAACTTTCGGTTGATGATAATGATGGAGGAGAAGAAGAAGACGAAGAGAACAATCGGTAATCCTATCCACAGATGGACTCCGCTATACGCCGCGGCTCACGCATAATGAGGGGGTGACTACATTCAAGGAATACATCGGGTGGGGAATCGTCATTTATGCCATCGTGTTCCTCACGTGGTCGAGCCTGATTGTGCAAGGTCTTACGGAGGGAATCGCCCCACGCCTCTTCACGCTTGCGGCGCTCGTCGCGGTGACCGCGATTGCCGGCACATCTCTTCGAGTGCGCTCGTGGCAAGACGTAGTACCGCGATCACTTGTGTGGCTTGTCGTTGCTGCGCTCGCTGATGCTATTTTGACCGTGCCGTTCGCTGGATGGACTATCTATGCGGATTGGAACGTATGGGTCGGCTATACGCTCGTTCTCACCGTGCCTCCGCTCGCGGCGCTCCTCACCACGGGGAAATCGCGCGGGGTATGATCTCGCATCGGACGCTGCTGCGATTCGCGCTCTCCGGCGGGCATGCGTTTGCTTGGATTTTCGTATTTCAATTCTACACAACAGAAAGCGGCGATGTGGCGACAGGATTTGTAGTCACACTTCTCGCCTACGCGCTCTCGCACACGATAGCCATCCTCGCGACGCCTCTTGGCGCCCGATTACTCAGACGTGGCACAACTCGCATGATGCGGAACGCTACGCTTGCACTCTCAGCCGCCTTCCTTGTACTTGCGGCGTCCCTCATCGGATTATTCGGAAGCGTACAAATCGGTGTCCTCGTTTTCGCGATTGGCACAGGCCTGTACCGCGCTCTGTATTGGGTACCCTACTCACTCTCCCCACGTCCGACTGCACTCGGAGAGGAGATAACAATTGCGCTTGCCCCCGCTCTCGCAGGGCTCGCGCTCGCTGCGAGCTCGTCCGGAGTGGCGATCGTTTTGGGCGGCGCGGCACTTGTCACCGCAGCGGCATACCTTGCACTCGGTTCTGAGACGGGCGTTCACGAGACGTACGTGTGGCGATATCGCGAGAGCTTCCACCAGCTCTTTTCAGCGCAGCACCATCGGCCGCTTCTGCGCTCCGTCGCTGACGGTTTTGAAGCAGGTGCGCTGCTCTTTGTCTGGCCGCTCGTCGCGTTCGTCCTCCTCGGTTGGTCGTACGCACTATTAGGTCTCGTTTTCGCGCTGACGCTACTTGCCACCATCGCACTCAAATATCTTCTGCCACGGGGCCACCGTGCTGATACGCCACTCATCCACGCGACTGTCACGGTGTCAGCGTGGCTCATTCGGGGACTCGTCGCGACCCCCATCGGTATCGTCGCGGTGGACGCCTACGCAGACACTGGCGGGCGTGCCCTTCACCGTGGCATCGATATTTCTACAAAGGACCAATCTGCCGAGCAGCACACTTTTCTCGATGAGCTCACGGCCCTCAAGGAAATGGGGCAGGGAATCGGAAGGCTCTTGCTCTGCCTCGCCGCAGCGATTTCGCTACTTAGTTTCAATATGTATACGGCAGCGCTTGTAATCTTTGCGCTCGCGGCTCTGGCTACCGTGTACTCAACATACCTTTCGACCGCTAAGTGACACGCACAAACGCGCGTCTCGTTGTCAGGTGAAAAGTGAAGCAAGGACCGCCTTGACGTCGTTGCCGTCAGCGCGACCCGCGAACTCCTTCATCACGGCGCCCGTCAATTTTCCAATACCGGAGGCCTCGGTTACTCCGAGCTCCTCTTTTTTCGTGCGTGCGACTTTTTCAATTTCCTCGCGTGTCGCTGTCGCAGGCAAATAGGACTCTATGATAGAAAGTTCCGTTTTTTCCTTGGCAGCGAGCTCCGCGCGTCCGCCCTTTTCAAATTGCTCGGCTGAGTCTTTGCGTTGTTTTGCAAGTCGCTTCAGAACGACAATCGCTTCGTCGTCCGTAAGTTCTTCCGTCGGCTTACGACCTTTGGTAACCAGTTCGTTGGTGAATGAGGAGAGTGCGCCGCGCAGCGTGTCCACACGAAGCTGGTCCCGCGCTTTCATCGCGGCTGTCATATCTGTGCGCACTGTTTGTGTCAACATATAGAGAAAGTATACCAAAAAAGAAAGCCGGTTGTATCCGGCGGATTCTTCTGGTGGGCACGTGCATCTTCAGGCGAAGAAAACGATTGCGGCGACGAGCGCCATGCAACCAATCGCAAACGCCGTGTGAAATGGCGGGTATGTGCTCATCAGTACTCTCTGAAACCCGACAGGTCTATCCAGCAGTGGACAGCCTTCGATCGGGGCCGTGGGACAGAGTACACATCTTTTCTGAAAAGTCTATGATGAAAATGGTGAGCGGTCGCCGATTCTGTCGGCGACCGCGCGATATATGGGTCAACTGCCATGCCACTCGCGGCACTCGACGCGAACGTCGGGATAGGCTCCAAGATTGTTGGCGGCAGCAATGCCGGTCACGATGAGCGTGAGTTCGAGTTCGAACAAAGGTTTCGCCTTGTCGCACTCGATCTTGCTCATCGGTGTCGGAGGCAGCTTGGCCGCAATCGGAATGACCTGCGACTGGCCGACCAATGTCGCGGATAGCGACGCGACGTACAGGAAGTAAAGCATGGTGCCTCCTTATTTGTCGTCCACGAGCTTGCACTCGCTGTTGAGCGCAATCATCGGCCGTGCATCAAGGCGGACGAATGCACGCAGCGTCGGGTCGTAGGTCGGCCATGTGGCCTGAAAAAACAGCGCCCCGATTGTCTCGATGTACTGGGCGCGGGCGCCCATGCACTCATCGTACGTCGCGTGCGTCGTCGGCGTGAGGTCGATGACTGTGCTCGGCCCGATTGGAAGCAGGTTGCCGATCGTCGCGGCTGCGAGTATTACCAATTTGTATGCCATGTGGTTCTCCAAGGCAGATGTCTAGATGAATTCTGACATATAATTGTCAAATGGTCAATAGTCTCCTGTGGATAGTGCTACTATTGGGCCCATGGAATGGCTCATTGTGGCGCTCTTGGTGGCCAATCTTGCACTCATGGCATACCTCTTCTGGCGGCGACCGGAGGCAAAGGAGGACATGCAGAGTCTCGTCTTGCTTCAGCAGCAGATGCAGGAACTTTCGCGTTCGATGGAATCCAAGCTCGGTGAAGGCACGAATCGAATGTTCGAGAGCATGCGCGCACAGTTCGGCGAATCGCAGCGGCTCGCGAGTGACATCCGCGATCTCGTGGCAAAACAACTCACAGAAGTGCGTGTCGAGCAGACAAAGACCAATGAATCAACAACGCGCTTTATGGTAATTGCAGAACAGCTCGCAAATCTCGAAAAAGTGCTGAAGCACCAGAAGCAACGCGGCAATTTGGGTGAGGCGTCGCTCGAACTCATCTTGGGCAACATCCTGCCGCCCGGCTCATACAAGATGCAGTACGAGTTCCCCGGCGGAGAGACCGTCGATGCCGTTGTCATGACTAAGGAGGGCGTTATACCGATCGATGCAAAATTCTCCCTCGATAACTACCAGCGACTCGTAAATGCGATTGACGATACACAGCGCGCAGAGCTTGAGAAGCTTTTCAAGAACGACCTCAAGATGCGCATTGATGAATGCGCGAAATACGTGCGGCCGAAGGACGGCACACTGCCATTCGCATTCATGTACATACCGGCCGAGGCTATCTATTACGACCTCCTCATCAATGAGGTCGGCTCGGTCAAGGTCAATACGCGCAATCTCATCGACTACGCGTACAACGAGAAGAAGGTCATCATCGTGAGTCCGACAACGTTCGCAGCATATCTCCAATCAGTACTCTACGGTTTCAAGGCGTTCAAAATCGAGGAGACCGCAAAAGATATTGCAAAAAATGTTGAGGCGTTGGGACGGCACTTGAATGCGTATCAGGATTACTACAAAAAACTCGGCGCGTCTCTTTCAACAACAGTTAATCACTACATGGCGGGCAAAAAGGAATTTGAAAAAGTGGATAAGGATGTCTTCAAAATTACGGGAGACTCGGTAGGACTGGAGCTCGATACCGTTGAGAAGCCTTCGTTGTTGGAGGATTGAGGTACATGTAGTTTGACCTCGCGAGAACGTTCGCGAGGTCATTCGAGGTGGTCGCCCTCATGGGTCGGTTTCCAACCGACAAAAAGGGCACCGAACAGGGAAACGATGGCGAATATGAACTTCATTGCGCCTCGACTCTCGTCATCGAGCTCTGACATGCCGAATGTCGCGAGCATGTACGAGGCTACTCCTATGATGAATATGGTCGCGCCCATCCATAGGGCGGTCTGCGCTGCGAATTCATCCTCGTCGGTCGGCCGTTTCTCCGGCGTGGTATTTTCCATGCGCTGAATCTCCTAGAACAAACAGAAGTTCGCTGAATGCATTGCAGCACGGGGGCGAGGCATGGTCAATGAACAGAAACTTGCCTAAATGCGCCATAAATTGTAGTATCTGCGGACATGGCCAAGATAGCTATCATCGAGACAGGCGGGAAACAGTACGTTGTCACACAGGACACGGTGCTTTCTGTCGAGAAATTGAAGGATGCCAAGAACGCGGGTGATACCATCACGTTCGATAAAGTTTTGCTCACCGACGACGGCGCATCTACCACGGTCGGCGCGCCCTACATCGTAGGAGCAAAGGTGACCGGTGAACTCATCGAAAATGGCCGCGCACAAAAAATTACCGTGATTCGCTATCGACAAAAAAGTCGTTATTTCAAGAAGCGAGGACACAGACAGCCGTACGCGAAAGTGCGTATTACGGCGCTCCCATAATTCCAAGGACAACGTCGAAGGCCGCGCAGCTCGGGCGGCCTATCCCATTATTTACGTGATTCAAGAGCACTCTTGATAGTCTCGGGGTCAGCGTATTCAAGTTCACTGCCCGTCGAAAGCCCGCGACCAAGCGCTGTGACTCTGAGGCGTGGGGAGTGAAGCTGAAGCTCTTCGCGTACACGCACCGCGGTCGCATCACCCTCTGGATTTGCGGGGAAGGCGAGTATGGCTTCCGTGAGGCCGCTGCCCACCCTCTCTTCAAGGGAGTCTATAAGGGCTTTCATCCGCAGCCCGCTCATGCTGTCGGATGCAAGCGAGATAGTCCCACCGAGGACAAAATAAAGTCCGTTGAAGGTGCCGCTCCGCTCAAGCGCCGCGAGGTCGGCATCTGATGCGACAATAGCGAGGTGCGAGGCGTCCCGCTGACTGTTCGCGCAGATACTGCAGACTGCTGTGCGACCTGCATGGAAACGCATACAAGAGCCGCATTGCCGTGTCCCGCCGCTCAAATTGGAGATACTCTCTGCGATTTCGCGACGGAGAGCTGGCGAACTTCTGAGAAGATACTGTACGAAACGGCCGGCCTGTCGCGGGCCGATGCCCGGAAATTTTTCAAAAAGTGCTGTAAGTCGCTCGATGGTGTCCATTTTCGGAGTATAGCGTACGGGCTAAAAGGGCGTGTCGCCGGAGACCTGCGCTTCCGTCACAAAATCTCCAAAATCGCTCTTCTCGACCGACATGAAGGTGGTCTTACTCTCGTCGAATTTCAGCTCCACTTTGCCTACAGGTCCGTTACGATGTTTTTCGACGAGTATCTCGGCAATGCCGTTGCGCTCCATACCCTCCGTCATCTTGTCTTCGCGGTGTATAAACATGACGACGTCGGCATCCTGCTCGATAGAGCCTGAATCGCGGAGGTCGGAAAGTCGCGGCCGTCCGCGTCGCTGTTCGACGGCACGAGAAAGCTGCGAGAGCGCAAGCACGGGCACGTCGAGTTCGCGCGCCATCGCTTTCAGTGAGCGCGATATTTCGGTTACCTGCTGGACGAGGCTGTCGTTCGAACGTGTGTTGGTGGGCGTGATGAGTTGCAGGTAGTCGATGATGACGAGCCCGAGATCGCGCTCCATTTTGAGACGTCGCGCGACTGAGCGCATAGAGAGGACTGTCGAACCGGGCTTGTCGTCGATGTAGATGGGCGCTTCAGAAAGTGTCGCGATACCTTCCTGCAACCTGTCGTACTCGTCGTCCTTTGATATCTTGCCGGTGCGCAGTCTCCATGAGTCGACGCCCGCCTGCGCGGCGAGCATACGGTCGACGAGCTGCTGAGATGACATCTCGAGAGAAAAAATGCCGACGGCGGTGCCGTGTTTGACGGCAGTCTGCCGCGCGATATCGAGCGCGAGCGATGTCTTGCCCATGGACGGTCGGGCGGCGAGGATGACGAGGTCGGATTTTTGTAGACCCGCGAGGAGGTTATCGAGCTGAGCAAAACCCGTCGGCACACCACGCATCTTCCCTTGATTTTTATGTAATTCCTCAAGACGGTCCCACGCTCCTGCAAGCTCGTCTTTTATTGCACTGAAGGTCTGGAGCATCGGCGCATTGGAGACCCGATAGATGGCGGATTGCGCTTCGTCGAGCACTTGCTCGATGTCGCGGTCCTCTTCGTAACCGAGCTCTCCAATTTTCGCCGCTGCATCGATGAGAGAGCGCAAAATAAATTTCGCCTGCACAGCCTGCGCATAGTGGCGAGCGCTCCCCGGCGACGGAGCGGCATTTGAAAGTTCGGAGAGATACGCTGCGCCACCGACGTCGGAGAGCTGTTTGCGCTCTTTCAATTTGCCAGAGACAGTCACCACATCGATGGGCTCACCCTTGCCGTAGAGGGTCAGCATCGCGTCATAAATGATGCGATGTTTTGCTGCATAGAACGAGTCGCTGCCGACCACGTCGGCGGCCTCATACATGGCCGCAGGATTGATGAGAAGTGCCCCGAGGAGTGCCTTCTCCATCTCCACATCCTGCGGTGGTAACCGCATAGCGCGCGCACTCATAACCCGATACTAGCATGGGGGCTATCGGGCCCTCGATTGGGCAGGGGGGCGGTTGGTGTGCCTAAGCTGTGGAAAAGCCCACTTCTGCTGGGGCTTGACGGATAGGTCTGGATTTGATAAAACTAAAGACACAGGTATAGAAATAGTCAAATATTCATCTTTTGCCATGATAACGTTTGCCCCCAAAACAGTCACAAAAGAGCTCCTTTCGGAGCTCCCTGACCGCACTCGCAAGGTGCTGGTCGACCGTTTCGGTCTTACCCCGAAAGGGGAGAGCCGGACGCTCGACGCCATTGGGCAGGAGTACGGTATTACTCGCGAACGCATCCGTCAGATTGAGAACCACGGCATTGCGAGCGTCCGCGATTCAGACGCGTATACGGAGCACGACGCGACCTTGCAGGAATTGAAGCGCGCACTCGCAACTCTCGGTGGCGTTCTTGCCGAAGAGACGCTCCTCAGTCATATCGCAAAGAGTGAAGCAGAGCACACACATATCGTTTTCCTCCTTACGGTCGGACATCATTTCGACTACGCGCGCGAGACCAACGATTTCCGAGCGCGCTGGCACATCGACGACTCTCTGCTCGAACAGATTGAGCGGGCGCTGCAGAGTCTGCACGAATCAATCGAGGCGAACAAGCTCACACCTGAAGACGAGTTCATCGAACTCTTCGGCCGCCACCTGAAGCAAGAAGGTGTAAAGAATCGCCCGAACGATGTACTTCTCCGCTGGCTCTCCATCTCGAAGCGCGTCGGCAGGAACCCGCTCGGCGAGTGGGGCAGACTCGACAGCCCGCACGTCCGCATCAAGAACACGCGCGATTTTGCGTACCTCACGCTGAAGCGCCACGGCTCTCCGATGCACTTCACAGAAGTTGCGAGCGGTATCGAGAAGCTTTTCGGCCGTAAGACTCATCCCGCGACGACGCACAACGAGCTCATCAAAGACAACCGCTTCGTCCTTGTCGGCCGCGGACTCTATGCGCTCAAGGAATGGGGTTATGAGCCGGGGGTCGTGCGCGATGTCATCAAAGGGATTCTCGAACGTGAAGGACCGCTTACGCGTGACGAAATAGTGGAGCGCGTCAAGCGCGAACGCTATGTGAAAGACGCGACCATCGCGGTCAATCTGCAGAATTCGACGTTCTCGCGTCTTTCCGACGGCCGCTACTCGCTCGCCGCATAAACTTTTGATTCAGTTCGACAAAGGCCGCCGCACAAAGGCGGCTTTTGCATTTCTCGAGTGGTACAATGTTTTTGTGGCCGAAGATGAAAAAACATTTCTGCATAAATTCTGGCACGACTTCATCAAGAAGTGGCTGAGTCTTGAAGGTCTCGTCAAAGAGTTGAGCGGCTGGGGCATTTCGCGAGCGCTTATCCTCAGCTGCATTTTTATCGGTGTATATCTCGTGCTCGCTGAGCTCGTGCCCAATGTCCTCTTGTTCACTGCGAGCTGGGCTATTGCTCTCGCGCCGATTTGGCTCCCCATCGGACTCGGAATCGGCGCATGGTCTGCGTGGATTTGGTATATACAGTCGCTCTACCTCTCGGGTCGAGATCCGATACTCCTCGAGGTTCGTATGCCGCGAGAGGTGACTAAATCGCCGCGGGCCATGGAAATTGCGCTCACGTATCTCAGCATCTCTTCCGGCGAGACTACGTGGATAAACCGCGCATGGGACGGACAGGTCCGCCCCTTTTTCTCGCTTGAGATTGCGAGCTTTGGAGGAGAGATACATTTCTACATCTGGTGTTGGCGTAGATACAAAGAGACAGTAGAGCAAGCAATTTATGCGCAGTATCCGGAGGTGGAACTTGTGGAGGTGGAAGATTACGCGTCGAAATTCCGTTACGAGCCGCGCGAACACTGGGTGTGGGGCGTGGAATGGCCGCTCATGTCCTACGCCGGCATTGGTATGGGCAACTTCCGCATCAACGCGTATCCACCGAAGTCATATATCGATTTTGAGCTGGAGAAGGACCCGAAAGAGGAGTTCAAGGTTGATCCGCTCGCCAACGTTCTTGAATTTATGAGTGCTATCGCACCCAATGAACAGCTGTGGATACAGATGGTCATACGCAAGTGCGGCAAAAAGGTAATCATGGGTTTCTTCAACCCTGACGACGAGGACATTAAGTGGGTGGAGATGGTCAAAGGCGAAGTTGAACAACTTCGCTTCAAAGCGGCGCTGAAGCCTTCCGGTAAGTATGAGGATGACTTTCCTACAGAAGACGACAAGAAACACGAAGCTTCAGCGTTTCCACACCCCACTGAACGCCAGCGCTACCAGCTCCAGACGCTTGAGCGACACCTCGCCAAATATCCATTCGAAGTCGGCATGCGCGGTATCTATTGGGTCCGCGGCGAGATGCGTGGTCCGATATTCACTGGATTTCGCTGGATATGGAAGCCGTTCGGCAATCCGAACTTCATGACCCACCTGCGTCCACGCAAATGGCACTGTGACTACGACTATCCGTGGCAAGACATCAACAGCTTGCGCTGGATTAACATGGGCAAGCGGGTACACGACGCGTACCGACGCCGTTCGTTTTTTCACACGCCGTGGATACTGCCGACAAATATTTTGACCAATGAGACGCTCGCCACACTCTGGCATCCGCCCTCGCGTGCGGTGCAGACCCCCGGCCTCCAGCGCATACCCGCTACGAAAGCCGAGCCACCGCCAAATCTTCCCCGATAGTGCATGCTGGATAAACTACTGTCATACCTGCAGCGCTTTTTTGACACGAAAAGCGAAGTGGAGGAAGAGCTCTCAGAGCGCTGGCGTCCGCACGCTAATCGCCGTACGGTGGCCATACTCGTGTCATCTGGCATTGCAGCCGGCCTCATCTATGTATTCATGCTGATGCCGCCGGCGGATTTCCCGCTCCGCACACTCGTCGTTGTACCCGAAGGTGCGACAAGCTCAGAAATTGGGGGTGCACTCAAAGAGCAGCGTGTCATCCGCTCTGGTCTCGTGTTCCGTGGGCTCTCCATCGTACTCGGCTACGAGCGCGATTTGCACGCCGGTGACTACATGTTCGATGAACCGGTCAGTGTATTCCACATCGTCCGCAAGCTCGCCCTCGGCGCGTACGGTCTTGAGCCGATACACATTCGTATTCCTGAGGGTGCGATGACACGCAATATGGCGACGATTTTCGCAAANCAGCTCGTTCGCTTCAACGCGGAGAATTTCCTCGCACAGGCAAAACCNATGGAAGGATATCTCTTTCCAGACACNTACTACTTTATGCCAAACGCCACTGAAGACACCATATTACGCACGATGCGTCAGAATTTTGACTCACACATCGCGCNGCTTCTGCAAGAGATTGAGGCGTCGGGNCACACGCTGGANGACACGATAGTTCTCGCTTCGATGCTCGAGCGAGAGGCGCGAAAGANTGAGGATAGGCGCAAGATTGCCGGCGTCCTGTGGAATCGAATCAAGCGCGGCATGCCACTGCAAGTCGACGCGGTATTTCTCTACTCGCTCGGTAGGACGACCTTCGATCTCACGATGGCAGACCTGACCGATGAGGACGACCCATACAACACGTATGTCCATAAGGGACTTCCTCCGAGCCCGATAGGCTCTCCATCGCTCGATTCCATTCGCGCAGCAATAGACCCGATTGAGAGTGATAACCTTTTCTACCTCGCAGACCGAAGCGGGACAACGTACTACAGCAAGACGTATCAGGAGCATTTGAGGAAAAAGCGCCTCTACCTCGGCAGCTGAGCGATGCTATACTTTTTTTCATGAGGTTTCGTCAAGGAGGTCCGAGACCACTGCGCCCTGAGGCATCATCCGAGAAGCCGGACCCGTACGAGGTCCTCGGCGTTAGCCGCAGAGCAAGCGATGCGGAGATAAAAGCAGCGTATAGAAAGGCCATGATGTCTGCGCATCCCGATCAGGGTGGTAGTACCGACGGCGCTCAGACAATCAACCGAGCGTTCGAGATTTTAAAAAATAAAGATACGCGTGACGGTTACGATAGGTACGGCCATGCGTTTTTTGACAACAATCGCGCTCATCATGACCCGTTTGAAGCGTGGAACGACATATTCAAAACACACTCTCCGAGAGGCAACGACAGCCCCGATGAGCTCGCTCGTGGGCTCGGCTTTAAGGATTTTGCCGATTACGTTGAGCAGAGTGCACGAAAAAAGGAGGCCCGCAAAACCGATCGCTCGATTATTGTGAAGGAGGCGGTTGGAAGGGCTCGCTTCTCTGCCAGCGCATTTGGCGACCACATAGAAGAGCTGAAGCGGGAGGGCATACCGAATGTGACCCAACTAATCAACGAGGAGGCCGTGACTCAGGAAATCATTGGAAAGGCGCTTGAAAAGGCAAATTTCGGTGCATCGTTTTACGATTCGTACGTCGCGGAGTGGGCAAAAAAATGTGGTTTCGACCGAAAGAAAAGTGACCTGCATTCATCTTTGTTGGACCTCATTCTGAAGCAATCTATCAGCAAGCTTGATTTCAGTGTCCAATCACTCAAAACTTACCTTCAGGATTGGGCTGAGCATAACCCCAACTTCAACCGAGTCAGCGTGACAAATCATCCCGAAGTGCTCCGAATCGTCGCGACAGAAGCTGCACGCAGAAAGTCGGCAGGTTCGTACATGCTGGCCAGTTTTCTTGATGAGTGTAGGAGTGCCGGAATAGACGTAAGTAGGTTCAAAGTATAAGGTGTGCGGATGAAAGTTTTTGTAGGGCTCTCCGGCGGGGTCGACAGCGCGGTATCTGCCGCGCTCCTGAAAGCTGCGGGACATGAGGTAACGGGGGCATTCATCAAAATCTGGCGGCCGGAGTTTATCGAATGTACGTGGGCGCGTGACCGATTGGATGCCATGCGTGTTGCCGCAGCGCTCGAAATTCCGTTTCGAGAAATCGACCTCTCAGACGAATACAAGCAGAATGTTATAGACGACATGACACGCTCGTATGCGGAGGGCAGTACACCGAATCCGGATGTTCTCTGCAATAGCACGATTAAATTCCGTGCGTTTGCAACGTGGGCGCTTAGCGAGGGAGCCGACTGTGTTGCGACAGGTCACTATACCCGCATCGCATGTCAAGATAACATCTTGACATTGCGCAGGAGCGCAGATCTCAATAAAGACCAGACATATTTTTTACATCGGCTGGGCCAGAATGAGCTATCGCGAACACTGTTCCCCATTGGCGGGTATAAAAAAGACGAAGTACGCGCTTTGGCGAAGAAGTTTGCTCTACCCAATGCCGCGCGGCCTGACTCGCAAGGGCTGTGCTTTGTAGGGGACGTGGGCATCGAAGATTTTTTAGGTCGGTATCTGGAGCTGAAATCAGGGGAGGTACAGACGATGGATGGCACCGTAATTGGCACACACCGTGGAGCAGCGCTCTATACAATAGGTCAGCGACACGGGTTCTCTGCAGACGGTAGCCAGCCACACTTTGTGACTGAAATCGACACAAAGCACAACATTCTTTCCGTTTCGACGAAGAGAG
>C687J35504_10001526_pt1 | contig 16175 bp, 16 predicted proteins | sample RifCSPhighO2_02_FD_35504 | JGI IMG/M metagenome (IMG submission 35504) | reverse complement strand
GCTTCTTCAAAAGTTTTGTTTGTTATATTTCCGGAATGTCCCATGTTATCATCCGGCATTCCGCAGCCACAGTTGTAGCACATAAAATTCACCTCCCCTGACTATTTTACCACTACGGTTCCCTGCTGTTGAGGATTTAGGTGGTTGTGGTAACTATAAGTTCCTTCCTTCTCAAATATAGCTTCAAAACTTGAACCCGAAGGAAATTCTCCAAGGTTAAGGAATCTATGGAGATTATGATTTGGATGAGAAGCGGAATTAACAGTTCCGCTTTTGCTGCTTGCATTGATCCAGCTAACCGTTCCTCCTTTTTTTATGGTTATCGATTCCGGAGAAAAACCCTTGTCTGTCAGCGTGACTTGGTTTGTTCCTCCGGAAGGCAAAGAATTCTTAGATTCGGATTTGTCTGTTTTTTTTGGAATAAATAAAAGCAAGCCTCCAACAATAGCAATTATTATTATCAGCAAAATCAATAACCTATTTAGCATATAAGATTAAGTTATCATTTTTTTGAGGTTAACGCAAGTAGTTGTATAATCTTTTAAAATTTATTATATTATTACCCTGATGTTGTCTTCCGGTACTTTCACCGCTAAATTAATTAAAAAAAGCAAAGTTTCCCGCGATGCCTACTCTTTTTATTTTGAAAGAAGCCCGGCATTTCAATTTCTTCCCGGTCAATACATTAAAATGACTTTAAATATAGAAAATCCTGATGAGCGAGGAAATTCAAGATTTTTCTCAATAGCATCTTCTCCGACAGAAAAAGATTTTATGATGATAACCACAAGAATAATTCAAAGTTCGTTTAAAAAAACAATGGCCGAACTTAAGCAGGGAGACGAGGTTAGTATTCGTGGCCCTTATGGGACTTTTACTCTTGATGAGACAGAGGTAAGACCCTTGGCGTTTCTGGCCGGAGGAATAGGGATCACTCCTTTTAGAAATATGTCCGTTTATGCGTCTCACAAAAAGTTAAAAAATAAAATGACTCTTTTTGCGTCATATAGCACTTTTCAAGATGCCATATTTTATGAAGAACTTAAATCGATTGCCCAAGATAATTTTAAATTTATAGTAACAATAACAAAGCCGGACCCTGATTGGAAAGGGGAGACAGGCAGGATAGACATTGAGAAAATTAAAAAACATATTGAAAATCCTCAAGAATCTGTTTATTATATTGCGGGGCCGGAATCAATGGCGCAAAGCATGAGCGAAATTGTTAAAAGCATGGGAATTTCGGAAAATCAGTTAAAAATAGAGAGCTTCCCCGGATACTAATGAAAAAAAGAATTAAGATAACCGAAGGATTAAAAAAAAGGAATTTAAATAAAAAAATTCCAAAGCAAACCATGCAGATTCTCAACAGAGCCTGGAAAGATTTGCCTCCGGATTTTTCGATCAATGAAAGGCTTATGTTTGTGGAATTGGCAGAAAGAATTATAAAACTTTCCTCTATAAAACAGGATAATTAATCAGGTAAGGATTTTTCTTCCTGCTCAAGACTACTGGTTGTTTTAATTTTATCGCCCAATCTTGAAAAACCGGTTTCCACTTGATTCATCATGCCATAAGAGTTTGAAATATGCCTGTTTAAGGTATCAAGCGTTTCTCCTACTTTTTGGTAATCTGTTTGAATAGATCGCAAACCGGCAAGTATTTTCTGTGCGTGTTGGGAAATTTTTTGGCCTTCAAAACCCATTAATATTGCACGTAAGTATGCATAAAAAGTCATGGGGGAAACAGGTAATACTCTAAATTTTTGAGAGTAGTCAAAAAGAGTAGAGTTGTTAACAATTTCATAATAGACCGATTCTGAGGGAACGTACATTAGCGCATAGTCGATAGTACCTTCTGCAGGTAATATATATTTTTTTGCTATATCATCAATGTGTTTTTTAACATCTGAAACGAATTCCCGTTCGACAGCTTTTTTGTCAGATTCCGAATTTTCCGAATGCATCTTTCGGAAATTCTCCATTGGAAACTTTGAATCTATTGGAATTATTCCCGCCTCGGTTTTAATTGCTGCATCAACGATTGCCCCATTTTTAAATGCATATTGGAGGTTAAAAGATTGTTTCGGAAGAAGCTGCGATAGAAGTTCTTTTAAAACCTGCTCGCCAATATTTCCGCGGAGCTTCGGACTACTTAAAAAGCTCTGAAGCTCCCGCATAGATCGGCCGATTTCAGACATTTCGCCAATATTTTTCTGCACTCCTGCTATAACTTGAGCTGCTTTATCAAGCCTTTCATTAAGCGACTGTGTGTTTGAAATTAGGGTAGTGTTCATAGTTTTGTGATTTTGGTCAAGGGAAGACTGCATGCTTTTAAGCCACTCAACCAAAGTTTCATTCTGATTTTGGTTAGAGCGTCTGACGATTAGATAGATTATTACACCAAAACCAAGCAGTAAAATTGAGGACAAAACGAGCAGATCGTAATTCACAGGATCCTATTTTACCATAAAAGTCTAGGAGTTTTTCTCTAGTGCTTTATAAAGGACGATTGCGAGTGTTACCATGACATTAAGACTCACATTTACTCCATGCATCGGAAGTTCAACGATTTGATCCGCAAATTCAAGGGCTTCTTTTGTAACTCCGTGAGTTTCATTTCCCACAACAAGCGCAATGGGGAAATTGTAATTTGCTTTTGTGTATTGAATACTTTTCGGATTTTGTTCAATTGCAATAGTTTTGACTTTTGAATTTTGATTCTTGAGTTTGCGAAGAGCGTCAACGGCACTTTCGCAATATTCCCAATCAACCCATTCAGTTGTATTTATAGATGCTTTTTTAATTCGAGAATTAGGAGGAGTTTCAGTATATCCACAAAGGATAACTTTTTTTGCCGCAACCGCGTCAGCCAAGCGAAAAATTGCCCCTACATTGTATGTATCAAGCACATTATCCAGGATTATGTAAATATCATTCTTTTTAATTTCCGAAAGATCTTTTGGGGAAGCTGACGTTCTTCTCAGTTTTTTTGCATTGAGCTTCATAAAAAATATTATACCTTAATCCGTCGTTTGGGTTGTTTGGGAGATTGAGGGTATTGGGGACGGAGCCGAATTTTTGTCCGCTGGCACAGCTTGTGCAACAAGCTGCGCCTTAGTCCAAACTGCAAAATCGCATTTAGGATAGTTGGCGCATCCGTAAAAGGTTCTGCCGCGCCGAGTCCTTTTGAGGGCCATTTTGCCGGTATCTCTTGGACAAAGAAAGCCTGAGTCTTCAACGATTGATTCACGGAATTTGCAATTCGGGAAGTTATTGCATGCCTTAAACTTTCCAAACCTCCCAATTCTAACAACAACATCTCCTCCGTCAAGCGGACACTTTTCTCCGGTTTTTTCAGGTTCTACCTCAATTTTCTTCTCCTCTTGAGCACTCTTAATATGTTTTTCAAAAGGTCCGTAAAATTCTCTTATTACAGGCACCCAGTCTTTTTTCCCTTGCGCAATTTCATCGAGCTGATCTTCCATTTGAGAAGTGAAGGGGATGTCATCGATTGAGGAAAAATTTTTAACAAGAAAATCGTTTACCAAGGTTCCTATCTGAGTAGGAATAAATCTTCCGTCTTCCTTTTCAACATAATATCTTGCGACAATGGTTGAGATAGTTGGAGCATAAGTTGATGGTCTTCCTATCCCATGCTTTTCAAGCGCTGCAATTAAAGAAGCCTCGTTATATCGTGGCGGTGGAGAAGTCTTATGAGCTGAAGTATTTATCTCAGAAATTTCAAGTTCTTCTCCCTTTGTCAGTTCGGGAATAATTTGCTCCCCATCCTCATAAAACCAAACCTTTAAAAATCCGTCAAACTTCATAACTCTTCCGTTTGCCTGAGCCGTATATGTTCGGGCGCCATTTGAGGCTTTTGCTTCCACTTTGGTAGATAGAAAAACGGCATCAGTCATCTGGGAAGCAAGAGCTCTTTTGTAAATAAGGTCATATAGTTTCGCAAAGTCCTTTCCTAATTTTAAGGCAACATCATTTTGTTCATGAAATATATTCGTTGGCCTGATTGCTTCATGGGCTTCCTGGGCTAATTTCGATTTTGTTTTAAAAATCACGGGCTGCTCCGGCAGATATTTTTTCCCGAATTTTTTTTCTATATAATTCCTTGTTTCCGAAACGAATGCCGAAGACAGGCTATAGGAGTCTGTTCGATGATAAGTTATAAATCCTTCTTCATATAATCTCTGGGCAATGCCCATGGTTCTTTTACTTGAAAACCCGAGTCTTCTCGATGCTTCTTGGGCCAGCGCAGAGGTTGTCAAAGGCGGGTATGCAGATCGTTTTGTTTCTTTTTGAACGACATCCGAAACAACGAATTGTTTTTTCCCAATATCCCTTTTTAAAGCTATTGCATCTTCTTCATTCAGGCTGGTTTTGGCGTACTTATAATCTCCGTCATAAAGTTTTAAAACTTGGGTTTTCTCAATTGGTTTTTCATCTACCTTTGTAAGTTCAAATGCAATATTCCGCTCGTCACCTTTCTTTCTTAAAACCAAAAATATTCTATAGAATTCTTGAGTTTTGAACTTTTCAATTTCCCTTTCCCTCTCAACAATTAGTCTTACCGCGATGGACTGTACTCGTCCTGCCGACAAACCTTTTTTAATCTTCATCCAAAGAATTGGGGAGAGTTCATACCCTACAATCCTGTCCAAAACCCTTCTTCCCGTCTGGGCGGAGACTAAATTTTGGTCTATATCTTTTGGATGTTCAAGAGCCTCACTTATTGCGGCAGGTGTAATTTCATGAAAGATAATTCTTTCAAAAGCTACGCTTTTTTTTGCCTCAGCTTTTAATATATATTTTAGATGATATGCAATTGCTTCTCCTTCGCGATCAGGGTCTGTTGCTAAAATAATTTTATCTACATCCTTAACTTCTTCTTTTAAGCCTTCGATTATTTTTCTTTTATCTTTTGGAATTACATATTGAGGTTCAAAATTATGTTCTAAATCCAGACCAAAATTTCCCTTTGGTAAATCCCGAATGTGCCCCATTGAAGCCTCAATTTTATATTTGCCCCCGAGAAATCGGGCCAATGTCTTTGCTTTGGTGGGAGATTCCACAAGTATCAAACTTTTCATAATACAAACCAGTATAACAGACCCGCCCAATTTTACCACTCACTTTTTTCCCGATGAACTACATTTGAGCAGGATTGGCGAGCAAGCTGAAGTTTTAGTCAAAATATAGGTCGGGTTGAGCTTTAATCTTTTCCCAGTTTACAGGTTTATAATTTAATAGGGCATAAGCGCCGATCATTGCCGCATTATCGGTAGCGAATTTTTTCTCAGGAGAAAAAATTTGCATTGATAATTTATTATTTATTATTGATTGTTCAAATGATTTTCGGAGAGTTTGGTTGGCGGAAACGCCGCCGCCAAGAAGAATAGTCCATGTTTTGTATAATTTTGCTGCTCGAATAGTTTTTTTGATCAAGACATCAAAAATTGCTTCCTGAACAGCATAACAAATATTACCAAGGTCTGTCACCCCGATCTCAGGGCTTAATCGATCTCTTTCTTCTTGAATAAATCTCGCGACTTCAGTTTTAAGTCCTGAAAATGAAAAGTCAAAATCTTCTGAATTAATTAGAGGACTTTGAAATTTCAAGGTTGAACCTTGAATTTTGTTCGCCCGCTTTTCAATTTCAGGGCCGGATGGATATGGAAGACCTAAGATTCTACCGATTTTGTCAAGAGCTTCTCCGGCGGCGTCATCCCGAGTCCCTCCCAGCCATTTAAAATTCGAATGAGATTTAAAATAAAGAAGATCGGTATGTCCTCCAGAGACAATCAACCCGATGAAGGGGAATTGGATATTGGAAATTTGAAATTTGAAATTTGAAATTTCGCCAATAAAATTGGCGTAGAGGTGGGCGAGAAGGTGGTGGACCGGAATTATTGGTTTGTTTAATGCAAAAGAAAGAGTTTTTGCAGTTTCAACTCCGACCAAAAGCGAGCCGATCAATCCGGGTCCGTGGGTCACGGCTATAGCGTCAATACTAGTTAAAATATGTTTTGCATATTTAAATTTATTCCCAGAGCTAAGTTTAGCTTTATTTTTTGATTCGATTAAAGCAGCCACAATTACCGGGATCATAAATTTTATTTGTTCGCGTGCTGCGCTCTCCGGTATTATTCCGCCTGTTTTAGCATGAAGAGAGGATGAAGTAGCTATGACATTGGATAAAACCTTAATTAATCCTTTTTCGTCTTTTTCAACAACCGCCGCGCCCGTTTCGTCACAGGATGTTTCGATAGCGAGAATTTTCATAGGGAATTATAAAATAGTTGAATAGTTAAAATGGCTGAATGGTTTAAAAACTATTGTAGCTATTATAGCCATGTAGCTATTTAAATATTTTTGAAGGTTATTTTAGAACCTTTTTTTATATTTAATTTTTTGGCTTGTCCCGCATTTAGCTCAAGCACAAAATTTGCAGGCTGAGAAGGTTTATATATGGTCAAATTTGCAGGATTATTTGCCGGAGGAACATTCTCAAATAAATCAACCACAGTATTTGCGTCAATAAAAATAATATCAAGAGGAAAATTTACTTCTTTCATCCAGAAAGAGTATTGGTCTTTTTTTTCAAAGACAAAAAGCATCCCGCGATCCGCTTCAAGATTTTTCCTTCCAGAGAGACCTCGAATTCTATCCTTATCGGATTTGGCCAGGATAAGATTTATTTTTTTGTCTCCTATTTGAGCTTCAGCGCTTTTACCAAATGGAATAGAGATATTTCCCCCGGAACGCATAATCGCAAGGAGCGCGACTGCAATAATAAGTCCTATATAAACAAAGACTAATTTTTTCATAATTTATTAATTCCCTGAGCAAGTTTGCTGCTGGCCAAGCCTTTTAATCTTGCAACAACCGTAACAATTTTTCCTCCAACACTTTCAGCGTACCCTTTCTTTACCTCAAAGATGGGATCATTTTCTGTTACCGCAATTATATCAGGTTCAATCTGTTTGACAAGTGTTTCGTAATCTATATCTTTTTTAAGATAGGGAAGACAGATAACATAATCAACGCTTGATAAATTTGAAAGAATAACGGCGCGATCTTTCTCTAGGTTAATCGGTTTGCCTTTACCTTTTAATTCTCTAACTTTTTGGTCATTTTCAAGAGCAACAACAAGAATACCCCCTTGCGATTTAGATCTTTTTAAAAATTCAATATGGCCTTTATGCAAAATATCAAAGCAACCGCCAACCAGCACAATCCGCTTGCCCATAGTTTTTAGTTGTTTTGTCAACGCTGGTGTTTGTTCGTAATTTATTATTCTACCCATAGAATTAATACTACCAATACAGTACCAATACTACCAATTTCCAATAATTCAACATTAGCTCTCATAATTCATTGAAATATTTGTAGTATTTGTGGCATTTGTAGTATTGGTAGTATTCATTATTCTTTTGTGCCTCTTATAAATATTGCTTGCCAAGCTCTATAGCTTGAAACAAATGTATCGGAAATAATGACTTTTCCTTCTTTGGTAACCGTTCTTGAAAATTGGGATCTTCCTCCGGGCGCAGCAAAATCTACCTGCTTAACAATTCCCTTCTGGAGATTCGGATCATCTTGATAAAGAGGTGCAGGCGCAGCCGATACATTGGTAATAATAGGTTTGGAGATCGACACTTGCCTGCCGTCCTTTTTTCCAAAAAGCGTAAATGTCAAGCTCATATTACTCGGGTCTACATAGCTTTGAATTAAAATATGCGTTCCGGTATCGTTTTTGAACTTTAAATCAACCGAGGGAGAAAAAACCGTAGCATCAAACCCCGGCGGAGAATCTTGTTCATAATAGCCAACCCTATAGGCGTGAGCATGTCTCTCGGTTATCGGCAGCCCGGAATTAAGAATGGCACGGAAAAGAGTAGTTGAAACCTGACAAACACCCCCGCCGTCACCAAGCACCGTTTTTCCGTTCTGGATAATATATGCTTCTTTGTAACCGGTGAATTTAGAAATATCACCCAATGCTTTATTGAAAGAGAATTCCTCATTTGGAGCAACTAAAATTCCACTTATTCGGGAGGCCGCAAGGAAAATATTATGAGCACGGTTGGGGATAGATCCAAAAAAAGTGGATTTTCCCTCGCCGATTATTTCTACAATTCCCAAATCATTTGCTTCTTTTGTTGTTACATTCGGCTCAGTTATTCTAATTGGAATATCTACTCTTGCTATGTTTGATTTTTTGTTCTTGATTAAATCCGGAATAGATTGACGCAATTTTCCTTCAAGCTCCTCAAAATTAATAGTTTTTCCATTGCTTGACTCACGAAACGCTACGACCCTGTTATTGCTAACCTTAAATTGCGCATCAACAGGCTCCTGGTAGATGGATTCTTGAATAGAGTCCAGCTCTTTTTCCAAAGACGCCCGGTTAAAAGTGTAAGAAGGGCTAAGAAACTCTCCGTTTATGTAAGAGGATAGTATTATGTAAGTATCGCTTAATAAATTTTTAGTCTTGGCAAGGTTTATGCTTTGTTCCTGGATAAGATTTATGTCATAACCAATATTTAAAGTTTTCGCAGAGACTGTAGCTTCAAGACCATCGGTGGCGAAGATAAAAGTATTCTTCCCAATAACTTCATTTTTCTCACTAAAGATCTTCTCAATTTCGGTTTTTGTTTTCTCTCCTATATAAACATTGTCAACAAAGACTCCAGGAATGACCCTATTTTTGTAGGTAAATTGGAAATAAAAAAGTACTGCGCTTGCAAGGAGAGCAGAAGACAAAACAAACCCCACAGCAAACCAGTAGGCGGAACGAACTGCATTATATAAAATTCCTTTTGGTAATTTAAATCTCATGGTGCTTTTCTTTGAAGTTCAAATATTATACTATAGAATCAGCGGAGGCGCGATCGGAGAGATTTATGGAGGAAAATATAAGTCAAGAAACGGAGTATCCTTTAGCTGAAGAAGCTCCACGAGGTTTTAATGCAAAAAAGATTATCAGTTTGATAATAGGATTTCTTGTTCTCGGAGGTTTAATTGCTACTTTTTTTGTTTTCATTTTGCCAAACTTTAACAAACCGCAAAAAACAACAGATGCTTCGTTGACTTACTGGGGAGCGTGGGAAAATCCCGCGAGCATTGAGGAGATTATTCAGGATTTTACGCGCCTGCACCCCAACATAAAAATTAAATACGAAAAGCAAGACATAAAAGCCTTGGGTAAATATTATGAAAGGCTCACCACAAGAATAAATAACGGAACAGGCCCTGATATTTTCCGATTTCATAACAGTTGGGTTACGGAGCTCAAGCCTTATTTGTTGCCTCTGCCTCAAGATGTAGTGAGTGAGACAGAACTTGACAGTAAATTTTATCCCGTGATTTCCGAGGATCTCAAGATTAGCGGAGCTTACTACGGTATCCCTATTCATTTTGACACATTATCTCTTTTTATAAATACACAGCTTTTAAGAGCGGGAGGTACAACAAATTATCCCGTTACATGGGAAGATTTAACAGCAATCGCAAGGAGTCTTACGGTTAAAGACTCAAATGGCAAGATTATGACTTCGGGTGTGGCTTTGGGAACATTTGATAATATAGTTCACAGCTCGGATATAATTTCCCTTCTTCTTATCCAAAACGGAGCCGATTTAAAAGATTTAAACGGCCCCAACAAACAAAATTCTATTGATGCCTTAGATTTCTACACCTCTTTTGCAAAGGGTGACGCAAGCATCTGGGATGGTTCTCTTGAGAACTCAAAGCTTGCCTTCGCAAAAGGAAGTCTTGCAATGTATTTTGGCTATTCATGGGACATTTTCGAAATAAAAACACTGAATCCAAATTTGGAATTTGTGGTAATATCCGTTCCTCGTTTGGGTTCATCGGAGAATGCAAGAGAAAATACCGTGGCCAGTTTTTGGGTGGAGGGAACTTCCGTTAAGACAAAATATTCAGAACAAGCTTTTGAATTTTTGAAATATTTAGGAAGCCGTGAGATTATGGAAAAACTTTACACTAAAACCTCAGGAGTAAGACTTTTTGGAGAACTCTATCCGAGATCCGATATGGCAGATTTGCTCAAGTCTAATTCACTTGTATATCCCTTTGTCCAGCAAGGGCAAAACGCAAGGTCTACCATTTTTTCATCCGACACTTATGATGAAGCGATGGTAGATTCCCTTAATTCCTATCTTGGCAACGCAATAAGATCTATAGTTGATGATAATGGTTCGGCACAAAGCGCTATTGAAACTTTAAGCGTCGGGGTGTCCGAGGTCATGGGAAGATATGAAGAAACACAGAGTAAATAAATTAGAAGAATCAGTAATTAAAACTCTTTCTTATGCAGATGTTTTTGATTTTCCGATGAAGCCTTCGGAGATTTGGAAATTTCTTATCGGAGCTAAAATTCAGGAAAATGAATTCTATAGGAAACTTAAGAAAATACTCAAAAAAGGATTAATTAGAAGACGGGGTAAATATCTTTTTCTTCATGGGAGAGCCGTGTTATATTCTCTGAGAATCCAAAGAAAAAAGGAAAGCATTAAAAAATTGAAAATGGCAAAAAGAGTTTCCGGGCTTTTAGCGCTTATCCCTTCAGTAAGGTTAATTGGAATAAGCGGCAGCTTATCAATGAATAATTCAAACCCGGAAGACGATATCGATTTGTTTATAGTTTCCGCTAAAAACACAATGTGGCTTACAAGATTTTGTGTAAACTTAGTTCTTCTTCTTTTGAGCAGAAAAAGGAAAAGAGAGGAAATTTTGGCACAAGATCAAATTTGTCCAAATATGTTTTTAGCCCAAGACCACCTTGTTATTCCGGTAGGCAAGCAGAATATTTTCTCAGCCCATGAAGTTGTCCAGCTAAGGGTTTTAGTTAATAAGAAAAAAACCCATGAAAGATTTTTAGCAGAAAATAAATGGGTTTTAAAATTTCTTCCAAATTCATTTGAGCCTCAACCAATTTCTTCCGGCTTTTGCTTTATGAATCAGTTAGCTATCCCCATGGACAGAATTTTCTTTTTAGCGCAGTTTTTTTACATGAAAAACAGGATAACTACGGAGGAGATTGGTAGAAGCTTTGCAAGATTTCATCCCAAGGACAAGAGCAATTTTATACGGCAGATTTATAGATTGAGATATGAAACTTACCTAAATTTCGCGAGAAAACTTTCAAGAAGAAGTATCTCAAAAACAGGATCTTTTGCCTCAATAAATACTCCAGGATATTGACATACCAGCTTGCATTTTGTATATATAACTGATAAAATTAGTAATTCCCCCGGACAAAGTTTTCCCGAGGGAATTTTATTAATCAAATGGATAAGAAAGCAGTATATGTAACAAAAGAAGGTTTAGAAGAATTAAGGCATGAGCTTGAGGAGTTAAGTAAAGTAAAAAGACATGATGTTCTTGAACGGGTATCTCAGGCAAGGTCAATGGGAGATCTGGCTGAAAATTCAGAATACACGGCCGCAAAAGAAGAGCTTTCCTTAATTGACGGGAGAATCGAAGAATTAACGGAAATTATAAAGCACGCAAATCTGATCGAAGAAAATCATGCAAGAGGTAGAAACGCAACCGTTGCCTTGGGATCTCTTATAACTTTGTCCGTGAATGGAAAAAAGGAGCTTTTCACCTTGGTTGGTGAATGGGAAGCAGATCCCAAAGAGAAAAAAATATCACATGAATCACCTCTCGGGAAAGCATTGATTGGTAAAGCCATTGGAGACAAAGTTGAAGTTGAAGCTCCTGTAGGGAAGGTAGTCTATACGGTTGTTGGAATCAATTAATATCTCAAAAATTTAGCTACAGAAATATCCGAGAAGCCCTTCGATCTAACTCAAGGCAGGTAACCCTTTAAAGAGGGATTGATCTTCGGATTAATCATTTAACCCCTCAATGAGGTTTTTTTCGTTTATAATAAGGATATATGTTTTGGGCCGATAAATTATTGGAAAACCGAAAAGGCAAAGAAATCATAAATGATTCCTGGACGCCATCAGGAATAATTCATATGGGAGGCCCCAAAGGGCCGGTGCTTCATGATGTTTTATTCAGAGTCTTAAAAGAAAGAAAAGCGGATGTTTCCTATATGTTCGGTTTTGACGATGTTGATCCGATCGATGGTTTGCCTGCCGATTTACTTTCCTCCCATTCAAAATACATGGGCGTTCCGTTGTTTCTTGCTCCATCTCCCGACGGCGCGGGTTCATTCGGAGATTATTTTGGCAACATAATGAGAAAAGCTTTTGGACTACTTGATGTACAAGCAGAAATTTATAAAACGAGCGAACTTTACAAAAATGGGACATTTAATAAAGCGATAAGTTTTGTTTTGGATCACGCGCGCCAGATCGCGAAAGTTTATGAGGAGATTTACAAAAAGGAGGTAGAACAGCCTTGGTTTCCTCTTCAGGTGATATGTCCAAACTGCGGAAAGTTGGGCACAACAAAAGTTACTTCATGGGATGGGGAAAAGGTAGGCTTTTCATGCGAACCTGATTTGGTCAAATGGGCTCAGGGATGTGGAACAAAAGGAGAAATTTCTCCTTTTAACGGAACAGGAAAAATGCCTTATAAAGTTGAGTGGCCTTCAAAGTGGTGGACATACGGCGTAACGATTGAAGGTGCGGGAAAGGACCATATGTCGGCAGGTGGAACGCACGATGTTGCAGCAAAAATTTATAAAGATGTATTTAAAAAAGAGATCCCTTTCGGTTTTTCTTATGAACATTTTCTTTCCCACGGCAGAAAAATGTCCTCATCAAAAGGGATCGGAGTAACAGCAGAGGAGTTATTAAAAGTTTTGCCCTCTCAAATTTATCGATTTTTACTAATTAAAACTCCTCCAAATCAAGCAATCGAGTTCACGCCTTTCGGCACCGATCTAATTCCGAAACTTTATGATGATTATCAAAAAGCTTCCGAAGCGTATTTTTCCAAAAAGGGAGATGATTTAAGTCGGGCTTTTGAGCTTTCTCAAATCGGAGGAATAAAAAAACCACCAAGCGTTCGCTTCTCTGTTCTTGCCCAATGGGTGCAGATGCCTAATATGGAAGGAGAGATTAGAAAGGAAGGAGCGGAAGTTTGGGCAAAGTATGCAAGGGTCTGGATAGAAAAATATGCTCCCGAATCGGAAAGGTTTTTGATTCAAAAAGAAACACCACCGGAGGTTAAAAGTTTAAATACAACCCAAAAGGAATATCTTAAAAAAGTTGCAGATTTAGTTTCAAAGGATTTAAATGCTGAAGATTTCCAAACTAAAATTTATGAAATTGCAAAGGAAATGAATATTTCATCCAAGGATGCTTTTGCTGCAATTTACATCGCGCTACTCGGAAAAGATCACGGCCCAAAGGCCGCTTGGCTCATCTCCTCTCTTGATAAAGATTTCGTAACTGAGAGGTTTAGAAAAATTTAGCCTTCTTTTTTTAATTTAAAATAATAAAACTGAAGAAATCCGATAAGCAGAGGGAAAACAGGAACAAAAAGGATCCAGTTTTTGGCTATCTCAGGACTGTTCTCTCTGGTCAAAAAAATTAAGAGAATTAAATAAGTGATAATTCTTCCCACTCCCAAAGCGCTATCTCTTTCTACTAAAAAGTGATATTTTTCTTTCCAGTTTGTTTTTGTTTCATCAATTACATCATAAATTAATTTAGCGGTCTGAATATTTAAGAGCGGGAGAAAAATATTATTTATAAATATCAAAGAAAAAAGTCCTATGAGATTTTGCTGTAGTCCAAAAATCAGTAATCCTAAGAAACCTAAAATAGAACCAATCAGATATGAATCTTTATTCTTCTTTATTATTTTAATTGCTAAAAGATTTGCTAGGGCGTAAGTTGCCGCAGATAAGAAATTTACAAAACCCAAATTAACTTCTTCCTTAACTATTAAAAAAATTAATACTGCGGCAAATGAATTAAACGATACATCATACAAGCCATAAAAAAATTGCTGGCTAAGAACTATCCTCCATGAAGAAGTCCTCTTGTGCTCGAGTATATCTTTAATTGAAAAAGATACGCCTGATTGTTTTATAAAATCCTTTAATGATAAAAAAATGTAGAAGAACAAAATAGCAACAATTAAAAAAACCAGATTATAGCCAAGCTCTTTTGTCCTAATAATCCCAAAGTAAGATATAATTCCTCCGGCAATTAACGGAGCAGTTGAAGTAGCTGAATTAACCAAAAAATTTTGCTTACCGAAATATTCATTTCTTGATTCTGTTCGGGTTGAAATATATTGAGTCAAATTGTACCCTGGCCAAAAAGTTCCATGCCCTATCCCGCCTAAAATTCCAAGTACAACTATATAATCGAGAGATCTTTCTCTTAATATAAATATGGAAAAATAAAGCATCCCAAGGAAAAGAAGACCTGTTTTGACCAGAAAAATTTGAGAATAGTATTTAAGGAAGTATCCCGAAGCAATATAGAGGATAAAAAGGACACTTAGAGATACCATTCCGTATTCAGCGATTGCCCTAAAGCCCCCAAGTTTAAATAGATAAACATTTAAAAATATGCCGGAGAATGATATTGTAAAATAAAATATACCGATGGTTTTTAAGAGCAGCTTCTCATCTCTTGACATATTTTTATTATAATAAACGAATGAAAAAATTGTTAGTCGCAACAAAAAATCCCGGCAAGTTTGGCGAGATAAAAAATTTCTTAGCCGATTTACCAATTGAAGTTGCCTCGCTTTCCGATTTGAAAATTCAGGAAGATGTTGAAGAAACAGGAAAAAGTTATGCTGAAAATGCAAAGAAAAAAGCCCTCTTTTTTGCAAAAAAGTCGGAACTTCCGACTTTGGCCGATGACAGCGGGATAGAAATAGAGGCATTGGGAAGAAAGCCTGGAAAAAATACCAGAAGATGGCTCGGATATGAAATGACAGATGAGGAAATTATCAGCCATCTATATAAGATTTCAAAAGAACTCGGGAGGAATCGGAGGGCTCATTTTATTTCAACTGTCTGTTTGGCGCTTCCAAACGGTCAATTTTTTTTAGAAACAGGTGATACACAAGGAATAATTGCGGAAAAACCTTCGACAAAAAGAACTAAAGGTTATCCCTTCCGATCATTCTTTTATTTAGAGCCAATAAAGAAGTTTTTTTTCGAAGACAACTTAACAGATGAGGAGCAGAAGTTGTATAATCACAGATATAAAGCAATTAGTAAGTTAAAACCGATAATTAAGAAAGTATTGAGTATTTAGTATCCAGTATTCAGTATGTTAGACATAAAATTTATTCGGGAAAATCCGGACAAAGTCTCACAAGGCGCAAAAAATAAAAATATAGAGGTTCCGATTGAGGAGATTTTAAGACTTGATGAGGAATATCGAGAATTATCACATACTCTTCAAGAACTTTATGCTCAAAGAAACCGTATAGCAAAAGAGCGTGATATTGAAGGCGGACGGGAAATAAAGGCCGAAGTCGATTCCAAAGAAGATCAACTTAGAAAAATTAAAGAAGAACTAGAGAGACTTCTCTATGCTGTTCCGAATTTGCCCGCAGATGATGTAAAGGTCGGTCGCGACGAATCGGAAAATGAGGTTATTCGAAAAAATGATACGCCCCGAAAATTTGATTTCAAACCTCGTGATCATGTAGAACTTGGAGAAATTCTAGATATTATAGACATTGAGCGAGCGGCAAAAGTATCCGGTGCAAGATTCGCATACCTTAAGAATGAAGGGGTTTTGCTTGAGTTTGCGTTAACTCAATTTGCCATTGATACTTTAATAAAGGAAGGTTTTATCCCCGTAATTCCACCGGAGCTAATAAAGACCGAAATAATGAAAAAGCTTGGATATATGGAAAACGGAGGAGATGAAGACATGTTCCACATAGAAAAAGATGGCTTAACCCTTGTTGGAACAGCCGAACACTCAATTGTCCCTATGCATATGGATGAAACACTCTCTGTCCATTCCTTACCTAAGAGATATGTTGGGTTTTCAAGCTCTTTTCGGAGAGAAGCCGGATCTTACGGGAAAGACACAAGGGGAATTTTAAGAGTCCATCAATTCGATAAGGTAGAAATGGTTTCTTTTACAACCAGTGAGAAAGACGATTCCGAACAAGAATATTTGTTATCTCTTGAAGAGAAGTTTTTTCAAGCCTTAGAACTTCCCTATCAAG
>C687J35504_10001523_pt1 | contig 16196 bp, 13 predicted proteins | sample RifCSPhighO2_02_FD_35504 | JGI IMG/M metagenome (IMG submission 35504) | reverse complement strand
TCAAAAACAACCCATTTTCCCGCCACCTTCACGAACGAGAGCGGCTTCCTTCTGTTGATTTCTTCCGAATAGAAGTCATGAAAGAAGGCGCTCAGGTTCACGTAATTACAAAGCGTGGTAAAAACATCCTGGAACTGGTCGTCAACCCCATACCCCCTTACGATTATATGCCATACATGATCATCTATTACGGGAAGCTCTTTCGGGTTGTTTCTTATATTTTCGCATGTCCATTTAAATATTCTCATCGCTTTATCTTCGTCGCTCCCGGAGCCTGAAACTATTTTCTTCACCAACACCTCATAATTATAATGCCTGTCAAAAAAATCCAACAACTTAAGATATAAGGGCATCTTGATAGCGCGCACTTTATAATTCATCCCCTGCCGGATCGTAACGTCTAAATTAAGAAGGATTGCCGCTGTAATTAAAACGGTCGCGCAGCCAAGCAGGCAGTACCTACGGCATTTTTTCATGGTAAGCTTCCTTTAAAACAGCTATAAATTTTGGGGCATTCACTTTAACCGAATATTTTTCTTCGACTGTTTTTCGCGCCTCAACCCCCATTTTGTTTCTAAGCCCACAGTCCTCGATTAACAGCGCGAGTTTTTCAATCCATTGACCTTCGTCAGCAGCTAAAAAACCATTAACTCCATCCGTTATTATCTCCTTGTTTATGCCCACCGGCGAACATACCGAAGGTATAGCCATGCTCATGTACAGGATGGCCTTGAATCCGCATTTCCCTCTTGTCCATTCGTTATCCGGCATAGGCATTATCCCTATATCAAACGTCCTTAATTGGCCCACTTCTTCTTCAAGCGACCACGGTATACAAACCACGCCGGAAATTTTACCGTTGTCAAAGTTTCCTCCGATGATTTTAAATTCGACACCAGAAAACCGCTCTGATAATTTTGTAAATACACCTCTCATCTGTTTTAAAAAATCCGTAGTTGTGATACTGCCTATCCACCCAATGACTATCTTTTTCCCTGTATCCCTGGTGATTGGATAATACTTATCCAGGTCAACGGAAGTGGGTATCACGGAAACATTCCGGTTATGGCGCAGCGCAAATTCCGCCAGATAGTCATTCCCGGCTATGACGCAGTTGCTTAGTCTTATTATCTTTGCTACCTTCTCCGGTTTCTTAAACTTTTCTATAAAATTATTTTGTGGGCTGGTAAAAGGCAGGAATATAGCGTCATCGAAATCGAATATTATCGGTTTTTTAAAAAACTTTACAACTGATTCAAAGAAACAACTGCCGAGGGGAAAAGCTTCCCTGTGTATAAAAACAGCGTCGTATCTGAATATCTGAAAAATATCAGAAAAACGCGAGGTAACCCCCTCCAAAAAGAAGAATATTTTCTTAAAATAGTTTCCTTTCTCATATAAAATTTTAAAGGCGGCATTACTCCAAAAGGGATGTAGGGCAGATTCAAAATTTTCTTTTTTTAAATAAGGGAGATACTGCTCTACTCTAACCCTATTACTTGCGCCTTCATGAGGATATGGCACCCAAAATAATATTTTCATTTCATTGGCAATCAGATTTTTTGCGCAATTTCTGCAAAAACAAGACGAATCCCACGATCCCGAATGATACAAAAGGCATGAGAAAACCATACCTCATCCTATAAAATGTACCGATATTTATAATGCTAAATCCAAAAAGAAGCAGCATGCTTGCGAAAAATAGCATTATTATCCAAAAATCAACGCGTTTTCTAAGGTCCCAAACTGCAAACGGTAAAAATGGTAGGAAAAAATAAACTCCCATCATTTCAAATGCCGAGACCCTGCGCATGATAGTAGATTCCAGGGTAACCCCTTCCGTAAACCACATATTCGGAAAAGGCGCAAGGAATGAGATCTGAATAAGCCGTGGCAGATAAATTAAATAATCTACCGCTCTTTTAAAGGAAACGTTAGAATCGATCAAACTCATACCCCCGGTCCTTGCAGAACCAACTCTTTTAAAAACAATGGTGTTCAGATCTTCCTTTAGTTCATTCTCGATATTTTTTTTAAAGCGGCTAGCCCAATGGCCATCTACCGCGGGTTGTTGGGGTTTTTGAAGTTCCGGAGGCTCTTGGGGCTGTTGATGTTGTTGAGAATGTTTTGCAGCAAAAATAGATAATCCNAAAGGTTGCTCTCTTAAAAAGGGATGGATTAAGGTCANCGGTATCCAGACAAGCAAAACAGCGCATAAGCCCCGNAATAACGATTTAGAGGATAGGTTGATTTTCGACAGGAGCGCTATAGATAATATAATCGAAATTAAAATAGNAACGGAAAATAGCATTTTTATGCAATAAGGCCGCATCAACCAGACTAAAAATACTCCCGCAAATATAAGAATATAACCCTGCAATGAGCTAAACCATTTTCTTTCCCATTCCTGAGTGCGGGAAAGCTTGATCCATCCCAGAGCAAAACTAAATATCCCGGTAATAAACACTCCGTCTTTATGGATCTGGGTAAACCATAATGTCGCGGTAGGGTAAAACACGAACGGTAAAATTGCCAACAAACATTTCTTCCTGTCAGAAATAAAAAAAGATATTATTAAAAAAAGTAGCAGGGATGAAGTCGCGTGTAACGCCGCATTAAAAGGTATGAGCACCCAAGGTTTTGGAATAGTAAGGGCGTAAATCGCCGCGACAACACCGGCAATTGACTGCCCATTTTCCCCGGGATACAGTTCCCATGCGCCCCACCCTTGGGTCTTTATCTTATCGTAAAGTTGAACGGCGATCCGGTTAAATAAGGCGGGATCCATGTCTTTTATCAAGCCTTCCCCGTTATCCANAGAAGGAAAAACATACGGCAGGATAACGAACTGAACAAGAAAAGCTGTGCAAACCGAATATATAAAAACAACNAGCCATATTTTAGTAAGGGATAAATTTGATATGCCTGAAAATTTATCTTTATATTTTATCAATGCCGCCCGTCCCCCAGTATTCTTTCCAGGCCTGGAACATAAGGATGTTCCACAGACAATACTGCCAATTCCGCTTACCTGAAATATGTTCAGAAAATCTATCTACTATCAGCTTGGGTTTGAAAAATCCGTCTCTCTGAAGCCTGTCTTCATTCAACAGATCACCGGCCCATTCTCTTAGCGGCCCTCGCAGCCAAGCGTCAACCGGAATCGCAAATCCCATCTTTGGCCTTTCTATTAATTTCGCCGGGACGTATTTATACAACAGTTTGCGCAGCAACCATTTGCTTTTGCCCTTACTGATTAACATTCCATTAGGCAAAGAACAGGCAAATTCAACTACTCGATAGTCCAAAAATGGCGCCCTTGCTTCAAGGCTGACTCCCATACTGGCACGATCAACTTTAACCAGTATATCATCCGGAAGATAAGTTACCAAATCAAAATACATCATCCTCCGCATAAAATCATCCAGCCTTGGCCAAACTGAACGGTCGGTAAGTGTTGTTAGCGGCTCCCTTCCCTCGATCAGCATATCGCTGGGATTGTCCCAAACGCTCACCAGGCGCATGTAAAGCGCGTCGGGATCGGGCATATCCATAACTTGAGCGATCTTATTGAACTTATCGGCAAAGGTTCCCTGAGTACCATAGCGGCTTAATGCGGAAGAAAATATTTTTGAAAACATATTCCATTGCTTTGGGGTAGGATTGCTCAAAACCTTGGCGAGAACGGCGCGCAGATGACAAGGCAACCATTTTACTTTATTCCAAATAGCGGGAGCAATAAAATAACGGTTATACCCCCCGAACAATTCATCTCCTCCGTCTCCGGAAAGACTGACTGTAACATACTGACGGGTCAAGCGGGAAACTAAAAATGTCGGGATCTGCGATGAATCGGCGAACGGCTCGTCGTAAAGAAGCGGTAACTGCGGGATAACCGCTCTTGCCTCATCGGAAGAAACGTAAAACTCCGTATGATCAGTATCAAGATGCTTCGCAACCTGTTTGGCAAAACCTGCCTCGTTAAGCCCCTCTTCCTGAAGCCCGATGGAAAATGTTTTTACGCGCATACTGCTTTGCGCCTGCATAAGCGCCACAACCAAAGAAGAATCAATGCCCCCGGATAAAAAAGCTCCGATCGGGACATCCGAAACCATCCTTAATTTTACCGCGTCTGCGAGCAGGCCATCGAGACGAGACAACGCTTCATCGGAAGTCCCGGGAAANGGCATATCTGTCCCAGCCTGTACTACATCCTTAGCGGACCAAAATGAAACGATTTCTTGATTTAGGATCCCGTGCGGCCCTAAGTCAACGACAAGTATTTTACCGGGAAAAAGTTTATGNATATTTCTATAAATGGAATGCGGTTCTGGGACGTAACTAAAACGCAGATAGAGGGCTAGCGCATCGCGATCAATTTCCGGTTTGAAATCTTCGTGCTGCCGGATAGATTTCAACTCAGAGGCAAATAGAAAAACACTGCCGGTTTGCCCGTAATAAAGAGGTTTTTTCCCCATGCGGTCTCTTGCCAGGTATAAGCGCCGTTCCAGCCGGTCAAACAACGCAAAAGCGAACATCCCGTTAAAATATTCTAAAGATTTTTTTACACCCCACCTGTCTATTGCCTCCAGCATCACTTCGGTATCGGAATGCCCCNTCCAGGNGCAATTGCCGCCNGCCTCTAATTTTTTCTTGATCTCGGGGAAATTATAAACTTCCCCGTTAAAAGAAATTATGTACCTGCCCGAAGATGATTCCATGGGCTGATGGCCTGAAGCGGAAAGATCAACTATCGACAGGCGGCGGTGGCCAAGCGAGATCCCGACATCCTGGTCTAGCCACACCCCTGAATCATCCGGACCGCGATGCGCAAGGGCGTTNGTCATGCGTAAAATATTCTTACGCATTCCGTCACTTTTTCTAACTTTTGAAAAATCAACAAAACCGGTAATCCCGCACATCACGCTTTTCCTGGTTTTCTTAAAATAACATTTATTGTCGAACCGCATTCAAACTGGTTTAAAAAATAATTTAACATCTTCTTCCCTGAATTCAGGATAAAGTTGTTTTCAGCCATGTTCCTTAAGCGCTGTTCCTGGTTAACGCAGGAGTTATTTATATTATAAGTTAATTTTTGCGGCTTTTCAGATTTTTCATTGCTTTTTTTAAGCAGCCGGGAAAATAACTCCATGCTTATATTCTTGGTCTTTATAGAATGAACCTGCATACCTGTTAAACCGCCTACGATCCTCCTGATCGCTTCAGGAGTAAAGTAATTTAAATGTTCATAATGGATCACATGCCATTTTGCTCCAAGGAACTTGCGGTCGAGTGAGTTAAAATTAGGCGTAGTAAAATAAAGTATTCCTTCGGGGCGCAGCAGTACTTCCGAACGTTTAAGAAATCCGGACGGATCGGAGACATGCTCCATGACCTCGAACATCATCAGGACATCCAGGCTCTCCGGCTTAAGCTGCTCCGAGAAAAAATCCAGTTTTTCAACCGGCAAACCGAACTTCCTGCAGATATCAACTGCCGGTTGAGAGATCTCTATCCCTCTAGCATTCCATCCGGATCGGATTGCCGCATCAATAAAATGCCCGTTCCCGCAACCCACATCCAGGATATCCCTGCCCGGGGCAGAAATTTTTTCAAAATATTTCAGCAGTTCAAAATAGCGTTTTTCGGTAAGAGGGTCATAAAGCAACTTTTTGTCCAGGCCGTTCAATTGCGAATAATAATCATAAATCCCGGCGAGATCAGTTTCATGGCCTTTAGATAAAAAAACTGATTTGCATGCCCGGCATTTTAATAGAATTAAACTGCCGCCATCCTGTGAAGCGCGCGGCTTTTTGAGGACAGGATCCACTCCCTCAGATTTGCAGACAGCGCATTTTGACATGAGTCTAATATTGTCCCCGGTAAATCCTGTTATATGCGCCCACTCCCTCTTCCAGGGAAAAGTACTTCCTTGCTGTATTCACGCAACGTTGACATATGTCCTTATCGCTGCAGAGCATCAACAACTGTCTTACAGCCGATTCTTCGGATTCCAGGCTAAAGTCGCTCAAAACAACCCCTACTCCCTCGCCCTGAAGTATCTTCTGCATGTCCCCAACACCGGAATTAGTCAAGCAGGGTACGCCGCAAGCAAGGAATTCCCCCAACTTCGTAGGAGAGGAAGCGCGTTTGGAAAAAACTGGTTTAATAAAAAATATCCCGGCATTAAATGTGTTTATATTGAAAGGCATCTGGCTGAACTCGGCGGTTTTCAAATTATAGCTTTCCGTGGGGATATTGCGCTTTTCCAACGCGCTGCGAATAAACGGATGCTCATCTTTATTAAAAATATTTAAACTAGCTCCTGGGGAAATTTTAACCAGCAGCTTAAAACAATCCGGTACCGGCTCAAAGATATACCAGCCCGTTGCGGTGCCTGCATAGCCTAAAATGAAGGTTTTTGGCCTGTTATTAAAGTTAGGCTTGAAGAGCTCCATGTTTACGCAGGTAGAAATAACTTCAATACGTGTTTTGTTTTTATTTACGTACGGAAATTTAAGCAATTCATCGACGCCAGCATGGGTAAGCGAAACGATGCAGTCGGCTCTTTGTAGATACGAGCGTTCAAGCCGTTTCGTGATCTTGTATATCAAGGAGCCTTTATCCCAGATCCCGGCATCAACCTTTTCGTCCGCCCAAAATCCGCGCATATCAAAAATAAACTTAGTCTTGAAGATATTTTTAAGGCAGAGTGCCAATAAGGCCGGGACATAACTGCGCGCATGGACGATNCCTATCCNATAGCGTATTTTCAGAAATATCCCTACCAGCAACCCTCTTGCCAAATCGTAGAAAGTCGAAATAATCAGCGGGTATTTATGGTATTTCAGGGGCACCCAGCGCAAATTTGCCCGGCCTAAGCGCTGCCTTAGGTTGTCACGAATATCTATTTTAAACCAATCCGCGGGTTTCTCGAATGAAAGCAAAGTGATCTGATGCTCCCGGGAAAGCTTCAGCAAGTATTGTAATACCTGAGACTCTCCCAGCGGTTCCAGGATGCCGTCATAACTGATATAAAGTACGTTCACTTTGCCGGCCCGTATTTGATAAGTTCGTACATTTTATCGATAAATTTATGCGGTAACGAAAAAACCGCCCATATCAAAAAAGTGGCCAAGACGCCTTTTGGCAGGCGTTCCGACCTTAGAGACTCTGCGCATTGTTTATCCCCAAGGAAAATTCTCCTGAAGTACAAAGCAACCAGGATTTCAAATAACCTTGCCTGGTTTATTTTTTTTGAAAATCCAAAAGAAGAGAAATATTTATTATAATGATGCAGGCTCCTTTTCAACACCTGCGACTCTCTGCCGGACGCTGAGCCGGTATTTTTACGGAAATACATCGTTGGATCGCTCAGATAATAACACGGCGACTTAGCGGCATATACTCTGACCCAAAAATCATAATCTTCGATGGCAAATAAATCGGCGGATTCGTTGAACCCGCCCACCTTATCGAAGATGCTTCTTTTTACGAGGACCGTAGACTGGACCACGCCATTGCGCGGAATAAACACCCTGTCCCTAAAATACCCGTTCCTGACACCTACGACTAAAGGCCGTTCGGTTTTTTTGCCATCATACATATAATATGCATTCGTGGACACCAGGGCGATATCCAGGTTATTTTTAATAACGGCGATTTGAACCTCGAGCTTTTTGGGCATCCATACGTCATCGTGATCCAAGAAAGCGATAAGTTCGCCCCTGGATAGCCCGACCGCCTTATTCCTGACCTGCGCCGGCATACCTGACTTGGGCTGATAATAATATTTGATCCTATCGTCGCGTATAGATCCTATAATTTCCCCGGTATTGTCGCTTGAACCGTCATCGACAATTATTATTTCAAAATTTGAATACGTCTGCGCGATGACCGAATCAATAGTTTCCCTTATGAATTCTCCCGGATTGCTCGCGGGGATGATAACGCTTACGAGATCGCTCATTCCTGATTTATCCGCATTATTTTAAGTCCGTCCGATAAACTCAACGGCTTAATATTTAACATCTTTTCCATTTTGTCTGTTCGATATGACGTATCCTTTGGCCTCTGCACAAATTCATTAAAAAAACCTTGTTTGACAGGGATTATGAGGCCAGCATCGAGACCGAATATTTCAGCGGCCTTTTTGACAAGACCGTAAACATTCACTCTTTCTTTGCCCGCTATATTAAAGGCCTCATATTTGCCTTCTTTTATGATACCCCAGATCGCCTCAGCGCAACTCCCGGAGAAAAGCGGATTTGAATATACATCATCGTAAGCAAAAACTTTTTCATTTTTTGATAATCTTAAAAGCGATAACGTAACGATATTAGGCCTCTCGAAACTATAATGCCATCCGTACATCAAGATCGGCCTTACTATCGCATAAGTAATTTTAGATTTTTCCAGTGCCCTCTCCCCCTCCAGCTTGGTATATCCATAATAATTAATGGGATCGGCGCGATCAGTTTCCGAATACGGCGCATTGTTACCGTCATATATTCCATTTGAAGATATATAAATAAACTTCGAACCGAACTCTTTGCAAAGAGAAATAATGGTTTTCGTTCCGTCGACATTTATCTTCCATGTTATGTCTCTATTTTTTTCAGCATAGTCTGGGCTGCCTACGCTCACAGTATGGATGACCACCGTCGGTATAAAAGCCTCAAAAAGCCGTCTATATCCGGCTTCATCTAAAATATTCAAGTTCATATATTTTATGGAACCGGTGTCTTTTATAGTATAATCCCCGAAGTACGTAGCAAGTATCTCGTCTGAGATATCGCGCTTTTCTATCATCGCTTTCCCTAAAAGCCCTGTGCCGCCCGTTATCAATATTCTATTTTTCATTGCTAGCAATCCTTGATCGCGCGGGCTCTTTTATGGAAAATAATCTTTTAACCCAAGTTAACATTAAAAATATGACCGATCGTAATCTTATCTGCAGATTATGGGAATGAGCCGATTTTTTGAAAAAAGTAATGCTTTCGTTATGATTGCCTTCGATCCCCGCGATTCTCGCTTTTATATAAAATACGACAGTTTCCGCTTGAAATCTCTGCTGGTCGTTAAGGCGCAATTTATGTTTATCAATAACAAAAAACACTCTTTCCATGTGCGCCCTTGAAAACTTGGTAATATTGCCTTCGTCACGCCAATAAGCTCCCAAAGATTCCGGGAGATAAACAAACTTTTCTGAAACCAGGCTTAAGCGCAGCCACAGATCATAATCCTCGACTGCTATCAGCCTCTTTTCTTCAGCAAACCCGCCGATTTCCCTTAAAATGATCGTCCTGACTGAGGCACAGGAATTTATCACCCCGTTTCCGTTCAACATTAAATCGACAAAGAAAGGATGCTTAAATCTCCTGCCTTTAACTTTTAGGAACGATTTCCCGCGCGGCGTATATAGATCTGCGGCATGATGGATCACATCAGTATTTTGGGTGTATTTCGCTACTTTCGCCAGCTTAGGCGGATACCACCAATCATCAGCATCTAACAAACACACCCATTCCCCTTTTGCCAAGCGCAAACCGTTGTTCCTCGGTCTCGCAGGACCTCCCCAGTTATTTTCCGAGATAAAATTTATGGGAAATTTCCCCGCGAATGAATTTACGATAGATTTCGTGTCATCCTGCGAACCATCATCGCAAATGATTACTTCAAAATCCCTGAAAGTTTGCCGCTCGATAGATAAAAGCGCTCTGCGTAATTTTTCAGCGCGGTTAAAAGTAGGTATGATTATGGAAAAGAAAGGGCTCTTATCCATTTTTATCCCCGACAACATTCACCGGACAACTATTTCTCACTTTAAAATTATCCACGCCATGCTTAGTTAAAACATCAACGATACGGGCAGCGGTCACAGGCGAATCAAATCGGGGCGATAACATATCGAAAGTATCCAAAACCGCTTCTTCATATCTTTGTTTTTTTGTTAAATCANTTTTTTCCACATAGTTTGCGATTGGGATGAGGAACCGCATCAATTTGCCTAACGCCGGTATCCTAAAGAGGATATCGGTTATGGGGAATGCTACCGGCATAATTTTCTCGACTGCTTGCAGCAACTTCTNATCTTCGATACCATGGAGCATTCCCCTTACCCAATACTTCGCGCATAATTTCGTCCATGGACGCCTAGCGTAAATAGTAAAGGCGAATTTACCTCCCGGCGAAAGCTCATCCAGCAAGCAGCGTAACGCTAAGTAAGGATCCGGGGTATGCTGCAAAACTCCGATACAATATACTCCCCCAAATGAAAATTGGCGAAAAGGTAAATTAAATATATCTGCCTGGACAAAATCAATGTTCCGAAACCCGGAAAGATTGGCTCTTGCCGCGTCTACAGCGCTGCTCATGTCAAAGGCCACAAGATTACATTCTAGGCCGGCAGCTATTTCCGCAAAACGGCCGGATCCACAGCCTGAATCCAGGATCCATTCGCCCCTAGCCCACGACTTCTCCCAGCCCACCTCGTTCTCAAACCGTTTCCGGGAATAATCCCTTCCGGTAACGCTGTCGAGCTGAGTCCTGGCAAAACGATTCCATTGCAAACCGAAAGAACCTGTGTAATTATTAATATCTACAAAACGCGGGATCCCATTTCTTATAATGAACTTATTGCCTGAAGGACTGAATAAAGCGCCTTCCTCTATTTCTCCGTTCTTATAAACANCGTCTTTAAGCGTTAACGCCTCTTTAGTTTTGGGATCAACAAGGATCTCAAGGAGTTCAATATGCATCGCTGTACAGCCTTAAGTAGTTGTTCACCATCTTATCCATAGTAAACAATTCGTGAAACCGTTCTTGAGCTGCCCTTCCCATTCTGATCCGGCTCTCCTCATCGGAAAGCATCTTTAAAATAGNTCNCTCAAGCGCGGCGGAATCTTTNGGCGGCACAACGATGCCGGTCACGCCGTCTTCTATCTCTTCCGGTATACCGGCAATATCAGTACCTATAACNGGCACCCCCANAGACATAGCTTCGATTATTACGTAAGGCAGGTCCTCGTACCCGGTAGATGGATTAAGTAAAAAGAGGCTTGACGCAACATAATCCGCGTAATCATTCCTATGGCCCATAAAGCGCACATTATTGCCGATCCCTTCCGAGGCGACCAGTTCTTTGATATCGTCAAGCACAGGGCCATCGCCGACGAGGACCAACTTCAGATCGCTAAACAACGGATTCCCCTCAATGACTTTTTTGAATGCCTGGACAGCATACCGGTGGCCCTTCCTATCTTCGAATCTCGCAACCATCGATATGTATCTGCCAAGACACGCGTCATCTCCGACAGGCCGTTTACCCGTAGCGATCCCGCTCGGGCGGACCCCGTGGTATATCGTTATTATCTTACTTTGGTCAAACCCGCGATTTTTTACCAGGGCCAGACCGGACGCCCTTGAGCCGGTTACAATGACGCCGACGCTGCGCTTTACAAAAAAATCTATGACCTTATCCGCGAAACCCGCATCCTTAACAGCCGTACTATGGATACTCAATATGATCTTCTTTATCCCCGCGAATCTTGCGGCAACGGCTGCTGCCCGGCAACTCAGTGCCGCCGGATAACCGCCGTTATTTATGTGGATAANATCAACCTTCTTCTTATTAAATAAATAAGACAGCAATATAAGATCATAGATAAAAATAAACGGCGTAAGAAAAAGAAACAATACCGTCATAAATTTCCTCAGCATACGCATAATGAACTGATTGGATATCTTCTTGGTCAAATAGATATTCACGAAAACTACATCGAGTAATTTTATCCCGGTTAACTTCTCTTTAGGAAAAGAAGGCCTGAATGAGGCCAATCCTTCGACATATTCTTTGCTGCTCCTGAAAATTATGGAATAATCATAACCGGACACAAAATCTCTCGAACCGATAACCTCAAAAATGGGCTTCTCGCATCCTCCGAAGATAAAGCAATCCGTATAATATAATATCCGTTTCTTTTTCACTTGGTATCGATCAGCCCTTTGACCCACGAAAAAGTATCCGCTATGCCTTTTTCAATAGGTATATTGGCTTTCCAGCCGGTAAGTGATTCTATTTTTTGGCTATTTAATACGTTTGCTTTAACATCTATCGGCCTTTTTTCTGAATATGCCACAGCGGGCTTAACTCCTGTTATACGTGAGGTGATCTCGATGATCTGATTTATCGTGTATCCCTTGCCGGTCCCTACATTAAAGACGTCGTTCTTGAGGTCCATTTTCATACCCAGCACAAACGCCTCTACGGCGTCCCGCACATATATATAGTCTCTTATATTTTTGCCGTCTCCAAAAATATTTATCGGCATTCCTTTCAGCATCCTGTTGATTACGCACGGGATCAAGCCTTGTATGCCGGACGGGTTCTGCCCGGGACCATAGAGGTTAGATATCCTGTATATAAGGTAATCTACGCCGAATATTTTGTTAAAATATATAAGATACTTTTCAGTTGTTAGCTTGGTTATTCCGTACGAACAGATCGGATTGGTGGGAAACTTTTCTGAAATAGGGACGCTATCCGCATTGCCGTATACTGTCCCTCCGGAAGACGGAAATATTATTTTTTTTACTCCATTCTTGGCTGCTATCCTGAAAAGTTCGATCGAACCGACAACATTATCTTTTATGTCATTTTCCATCTCGGCCACGGAAGTGGACGGCAGCGATGAACAGGCCAGGTGAAAAAGGATTTCCTGCTTTTTCAGCACAGCCTGCATTTTTTCATGATCCCTAAAGTCGATTTGGCAGAAATTTACGCCCTTTGCCATATCGGAAAACCCATGCGATAGCAAGGGAGAAGTGTCGGCGATTGTAACGTTATATCCCGCCGATAGCAGCTCTCTTGCCAAATTCATACCCAGAAAGCCCGAGCCTCCTACTAAAACACAGTTTTTACTCACACCTTTTTCCCTTTAAGTATCATGGACTGGATTATCACTCTTTCTTTAAAACCGCTAAATAATCGGAATGTCTGCATAATATAGAATTTGTTCCTGTAAAAATACTATAGAAAAAATAGAATAGGCCGAATATTTTTATGAATAGCATCCTCTTGATCTTAAAACTTATAGTATCGTTCTCCCACTTTCCATTCAAGATATCATAAGGATGTTCGTTCGTTTCGCATATCATCCATCTGAGGGACCAGGAATTTTTGATATAGGCCGCCTCTGTTATCCTAAACCCGTGTTTTTTGGCCAGTTGTGATAGGCATTGCGGGTCTATCCAGCATGTATGCTCGGGATTCACGATAAAATTCTTATTGAAAGCGACGTAATGGAACTGCCCNCAAAAAAANGGGTTAGGCGTCGTGATAATAAGGATGCCTTCCGGCTTAAGNAGCGTTTTGCAATTGGAGAAAAATCCTTCAAAATTCGNAAGGTGTTCCAGAAGGTCTCCGGCGACGATCACGTCGAATTTTTCCGTTATATCAAGGGGGNTTGTCACATCTCCGAAAATTACATCATAGCCGCGGGAATTTATTTTCGTTATTTCTTCGGGCAGGTAATCGACACCTACTGTTTTCTTTGCGACCGCCTTGATCCTTTTGTGAAGCCAGGTTGCATCTTTAAGCGCGAACTCGGCGCTGTGTCTTATGCAGCCCAGATCAAGCACAGTCTTGTTACTGCATATATCGGAGATAAAAGATTCCCTGTTTACCGGCTTTGCCCTTTTTATCATATCCGCGAGCTCGAACTTATTCATCGTAGCGGCCTAAGGCTGCCTCTATTTTGTTATCTATGTCTTTCATTGATTGCGTTAAGATCACGTACTTATCATCAATTACGCCTGATGTGCGGCCAAGGAGCCTGAAAATAACCTGTTTGGCGTATTCCTTTAATCCGGGCAATGACCAGCGGAGCTTAGCGGTTTGATGGCCGCGCCTGCCTTCAATAAATTTATTAAGACGCTCCATGGAAGATGAAATAGAGCGCCCCAGTATGAACCCGTCAAGCTCTTGCCTGCTGTTTACGCTGTTTAGCCAATGGCCGGAATTTGTGTTTTCTGACGCGATAAAACTGTTTACATTATTATATGCCTCATCGGGATCCCTATGGGCCTCTGCGTACAATTTGATGATATCCCGGGCCAATTCCATTGTCTTGATTTCGAGATCGAAAGACTTTAATAAATAATCCAGCGCCTGATTATAATCCTTTTTTAGAAAATAATATTGCCCAAGCAGCGCGTTCCTATTAGCGTTTTCCGTGACGCCGAACAAATTCTTATACCCAAGCCTGTCCGCTGCGGCGCAGAATTTTTCAAACTTAGCCAGCCTCTCCACAAAATTATTACGGCCGTCCATCGACTCCCAGTACAGTTCTCCGTTTGTCAAGTCCACATTGAACTTTTCCGGATTCGAATGCGTTTCGCAGCCTTCCGGAAAGTAGCAAAAATTCAAAGCCGGATTGATTATTATCCTCTTCCTGAATTTCTTTAATTTTTTTATAAACAGGATCTGTTCCTGGAAATCCTCGTCTTTCTCCCCGGGCAGGCCAAACATCATGTTGATGCCTATGGTCATTTCATTGCGGGCGCCGTCCGAAACCACCTTCTCGAAATCGGCATCGAGGCAAGCTGTCTTCCCTACATGCTTTAGCAGCGTTTTCGAAGGAGTCTCGAGCCCATACCCTATCAATGTGCATCCGGCTCTCTTGAGTTTTTTATAGAGCCGGCCGTCCATCTCTTTTCTTATGACGGCATTCTCAAGGTTAAATCGTATTTTTACCCTGTTGTCCATGAGAAGGTCGCAGAATGATTCCAGTTCCTTTATGTTCCCGTTGGAAATGGAATCGTGCAGCCTGAAATATTCAGTTTTTGGATAAAGCGACAGCTGGTGGACCACTTCATCAAATAACCGCTGCGCGGTCCTGTTCCTGAAGTGCGGGAAGAACTTATTTTCAGTGCAATAACAGCAGCGGTTTATGCAGCCTCTGGAAAAGTAGGTAGGGATAACGTTATNCCCCGCATAAAGATTTAAATCAAAATCCGAAAAGTCCGCAAATGGGATGCTGTCCAGCGATCTTATGAGCTCTCTTGCCCCCCCGTCTATTATATCCCGCTTAAAGCCCGAATAGGCGACACCTTTGATCGGTTTATTGTGCGACGAATTTAAAGACTCTAAATAGCATTTTAAAGACTCCTCACCTTCTCCGAACACAACGGCATCGATCTCCCCGCGTTCAAGAAGAGCTTTCCATCCTTGAGTATAATAGGCTACTTGAGGGCCTCCAAAAACTATCTTGGTATCAGGGGAATACTGCTTGAATTTCTGCGCCAATAACCTCGCCGGGATAACGGAAGACCAATGCACCGACATCCCTATGACCTTTGGCCGGAAAGATAAAACAGTATATATAAAACCGAGTATTTCGTTTGAATAGAAATCGTACATCTTATTTACATATGAGGCGCTGCCCCATGTATAATAACCGTTGGAAAGCTCCCAGGCGTTCAAATAAACCCCGCTCCTGATGCTATACAATAGGATATTCAGGTCAAAATTCTTCACCGAAAAACCGTTTTCCGTTAAATAGCTTTTTAGAAGGGCTTGCCCTAGCGNCGGGTTTTGAACGGCCCATCCCGGCGGCTGGATAATTGCNATATCTAAATGTTTTCTATTATCCGTGGTCATTTATCTTTAATATAATTTTTTATGAAACTTATATCGAACGGCGTTTTTATGTAATCATTAAAAAAAGAAACATCNGTCTTGGTCTTGCGGACTAACAGCTGCGTTAATTCACNTTCATCCTTAGCGACCGGTATTCTTTTATCCCTGCCGTCAAAAGGCGGCACTAANCTGATATTCATCANCCCGATATCATTTACGGCAGGCTCATATATTAAGTAATTAACCCCGTGATATACGGCCGCGAGAAATACGGTGGAAGTCGGGCCGATCACAAGAGTAGATTTTTTAAGGGAATTATCCAGATCTTCGTTATCCAATTTAAAAAAATCTTTATCGATAAATTTATAATACCATTTGCGGTTTTCGCAGGGATGTACTCTTAACCTGACGGATCTTANTCCGATTTTCTCAAGGACGTTCTGAATTGAATACANGTATAATATCGAATTTCCTCTATCGCTCAGATAGGCGCCTTCGCCATCCTGGGCGGTGTCAAAGCTCACATTTGTAATAATGAGGATATTTTCAACATCAA
>C687J35504_10001516_pt1 | contig 16221 bp, 13 predicted proteins | sample RifCSPhighO2_02_FD_35504 | JGI IMG/M metagenome (IMG submission 35504) | reverse complement strand
GTTCCCCACGTTTATATTCCTTATGTATTGAGGCTTTGGAAGTTTTGTTTTTGTCTGGCGAGTTTTCGCAGCAGGTTCGGGACTTCCCATGAGAGGGGGTCTTCGGCTGCGAGTGTTTCGAGTTGGGCCAGCAGGGTTTGGGGTGTGATGGTGTCGGCGTGGTGCATCAGGCCGCCGCGCCAGCGGGGGAAGCCGTAGCCGTGGACCATCACGAGGTCGATGTCTTGGGGGCGGGCGGCGATGCCTTCTTCAAGGATGCGGGTTGCCTCCATGATCATGGCCAGTAGGGCGCGCTCGGCGATCTCTTCGGGGCTTCGGGCGATGCGGGTGATGCCGGCGGCATCGGCTGCCCGGTAGATCACTTGGGTCACGGCATCGGACTCAACCGCCTTGCCAGCCGCATCATAATCATACCAGCCTGCACCGCTTTTGCGGCCCAGACGGCCCAGATCCTCGACCAGGGTATCGGCGATGGGCACATAGCGGATGTCGCTGCGGGCGCGCAGGTTTTGCCGTTTGCGATTGGCGTGGGCAATGTCGAGGCCGGACATATCCTGCGCCTCGTAAGGCCCCATCGCCATGCCGAAGCCCCGCATGGCCGCGTCGATGCCCTTGGGGCAAGAGCCTTCGATCATCAGCACATCGGCGGTCTGCCGGTAGCGCGCCAGAATACGGTTGCCGATAAAGCCGTCGCAGACACCCGCTACGACCGGAATCTTGCCCAGCCGTTTGGCCAGCGCAAATCCCACGCCCAATGCCGCCTGTGACGTCTGCGCGCCGCGCACGATCTCCAGCAGTTTCATCACATGGGCGGGGGCGAAGAAGTGCAGGCCAAGGAAACGGCCGGGGTCGGTGATGCCAGCGGCCAGCGCATCGACATCCAGATACGAAGTGTTGGTGGCCAGCACTGTGGTTTCGGGCAGGGCCGCCTGCAGGGCAGCAAAGATCGTGCGCTTGACCTCCATGCTTTCGAAGGCGGCCTCGATGGCCAGATCGACAGGGGGCAGGGCGTCGTAGCCGGCGCGGACCGTCAGGCGCGCGTGGAAGGCTGCGGCATCGGATATTGACCCGCGATCAACGCCTTGGGCAATCAGCTTGTCCAGATTTGCCCGCGCCCGCGCCTCGCCCGCGGCATCGGTTTCGACGACATGGACGGTCAGGCCGGACAGGGTCAGGGCATAGGCGATGCCCGCGCCCATCAGCCCACCGCCCACGACGATGGCACTTTCGACCGGTTTGGCCGGGGCGGGATAGGCGCGGCCCTGTGATGCTGCGGCGCGTTCGGCAAAGAAGATGTGGCGCAACGCGCGGGCCTGCGCCGAGGGGCGGCGCGCGATGAAGGTGGCACGCTCGCGCAGCAGTGCCTGATCCAGAGGTTCGGTTGCGGCGGCGGCGACAAGGTCGATGGCCAGATGCGGGGCCTCTTGTCCAGCCGCGCGGCGGTTGGCCTGGGCATGGGCGGCGGTGATGGCGGCGCCATCGGGCAGGGGGGCAGGGCGGTGATCGGCGGCAATGGCGCGGCGCAAGGTTTCTTGCGGCAGGGACAGAGCTGCGGCCAACGGATCCTCGGCGAGCACATCGACCAGACCCAGATCCAGCGCCTGTGCCGCCGTCACGCTGCGGCCCTGACCGATCAGATCCACCGCTGCGGCCATGCCGATCAGCCGCGGCAGGCGCTGCGTTGCCCCTGCACCGGGCACCAGACCCAGCGCCACCTCGGGCTGCCCCAGCGTGGCTCCGGGGGCCGCAACCCGCATCCGGCAGGCCAGCGCGATTTCCAGACCGCCACCCAGGGCCGGACCGGCAATCGCAGCAATCGTCGGGCAGGGCAGATCGACCAGTTCGGCCAGCACATCGTTCAGCTGCGGGGCCAGCGGCGGGCCGTCGAACTCTTTGGCATCCGCGCCCGCGACAAAGGCGCGACCTGCGCCTGTCAGGATCAGCCGCTCGGGCCGCTCGGCGCGGGCGCGGGCGATGGCCGCCTGCAATCCCGCCCGCATCGCCTGCCCGAAGACATTCAGCGGCGGGTTGTCGAAGGTGACGACCGCCGCCTCACCGTGACGTTCATAGCTGACGGGCATGGGTTTTCCTCCGGCTTATTGCGTCTTGTCTGGGGCGCAGCGCGGCTTTGTCGCAACTGTCAATTCTGAGACAGGCCCCCGTCCACCCCTGCCGCATCTGGGCCAGTATCCAGCGGGCCAAGTTATTGAGAATGCTTCCCCAAGGCGGCGATACGACAGCCCGCCCGACGACTGCACAGAAGACGAAGAACACGACAGGCACTGGGGAGGGCCGTCCTGATGTCGGCACAAGACATGATCACCACACCCGTCACAGACGCCTTCCGGGCCAGCATGCGGCTGGTCGCGGCCTCGGTCTCGCTGGTCACAGCCCGCGACGAGACGGGCGTCTGGCACGGCATGGCGGTGACCTCGGCCGGCTCCCTGTCGATGGACCCGCCCTCGATGATGGTGGCCGTCAACCGCAGCGCCTCGATCCATCCGGTCATCGCCCGCACCGGATATTTCACCTTGAATCTGATGGATGAAGGCCATGCGGCCCTGCTGGAACGCTTCTCGCGCAGCGACATGCGCGACCAGCGCTTCATCCCCGGGGACTGGACCACCGCCGACCCCGCCGGCCCGATCCTGAAAGGCGCGCTCTGCGCCCATGTCTGCACCGTCGCCGAGGCCCACGACTTCGGCACCCACACCGTCTTTTTCGGCAAGGTCACCGACGTGATCCTGCAAAACCCCATCGCGCAAAACCCCGCGCCAATCCTTTGGCTCAACGGAAAACGCTCATCCGTCGCTCAATAGCCAAAACCCTGACGCCGGAAAACTCCGGAGCCAGAAAATCCAACGCCCCAATCGGGGTTTGTATCTGCCGCCAAAGCACTGTCACATCTGAGACAAGGTGAGACAGTTGGCAGTCGCAGCTTAAACATAGCTGCATTTAGCAATCACCATTACTCTGCATGCTGGATCGGGGAGTTGATCCGGAAAGGCATAGAGAGAAAAGTGCGTGGTGACCGGCTTTTCATGCAAACTTGTCAAGTTGCGGCAGTCTCATTCTTGGGCTCAACTGCGTTCAGCAAGGCAAAACAAGAACAACCGGTCCGGAAAATCAGACGGGCCAGAAGGCCTGCGGGAAGGGAGCATCTGTAAGTTTTGCCGCAGGTAAGGCTTGCACACAAACTGTCTTGGGAGGGGCATGATGTGGGAGACGGAAACACTGGGACCGCGCGGATACAACGACACGGTCACGAATGAGATCCAAAGCATACTACGGTCGCGCGGCTCTGATGAGGCTCGTTTGCCCGACATGGTCGAGCAATCCTGGAAGCGTTGCCTGACGGATTACAATCTTTTGCCCGACGCCGTGCCGCGCGCATCTGTCTTGAGCCATTCGGAAATCCGCACCCGGATGGAAGAGCGCGAAGAGTTCATGCGGATCGCCGAACCCGAAGTTGAGCGCCTGTTCCGGCAGTTGGTTGACAGTGAATACTTGGTGTCATTGGCCACGACCGAAGGGGCGATGGTGCTGTTCCGCTGCGACTATCAGTATCTTGATGAATTGGCTGGATCAGGGGTGATTCCGGGGTCGGTTTGGTCTGAGGACCAGCAGGGTACCAACGGGGTCGGCACCTGTCTGCGCGTGGGAAAGCCTGTGATTATCGCGGGCACACAGCACTACGGCGCTGCCATCATGCGCCTGACCTGCCTGACGGCTCCAGTGCTCGGTCGCGACGGCGCGATTGAAAGCGTAATCAACGTCACGACGGCACGCCATGGAGATACCCGCGTAAACCTTATGGTGCAGAAAATCGTCGAACGCTCGGCCCGAAGGATCGAGAACGGCTATTTTGGACGTCTGAACCGTCGCAACATGATGCTGCGGTTTCTCGAAAATGGCCAGGTTGCCGACATTGCCGAAGAGGGGCGGCTTGCACTCGATGACAATGGCCGCATCATGGATGGCTCGTCTTTCGCGACACGACTGCTCGGCAAATCGGTCGGCGATCTGGTCGGTCAGTCTGCCGAGGATCTGTTCGAGATGGACCGTGCTTTGTGCGATATCCGCCCCGATGCGCCTGTAAGCCTGACGTATCAAGGACGCACGTTGCAGGCGGTGTTGAGTGTGCCGGACGCACCGCGCCGAACGTCGACCAATTCGGTCTTGACGCGAACTGCGGTAGCCGTTCCGCGCCCTATTGATCTTGCAGAAGAAGAGATGCGCATTAACCCTATCTTGTCGCAAGGGCTTGATCGGGCGCGGCGGTTATTGTCGGTTGGCTTGCCTCTGGTGATCACAGGGGAAACGGGCGCGGGCAAGACTGCCTTTGCAAAGACGGTTGCTCGCAGCTTCTATGGCGCGGATGGCGATATCATCTTTATCGATTGTGCCGCACCGGAAAGCTCCGCCAACTTGGGGGCCTTGCTGCAGCGCCAGCACGGGGTGCGCAGGTCATGCCTGCTGATCGACCGCATCGACGAAATGGATGAACTCGGCCAGACCACCCTTTTGGCCGTCCTCGAACGTGAGAGGCAGTTTGGTGTGAACGGCCTTGGCGTCATCGTGATTTCGCGGCCGGAACTTGACCAACTGGTGGCTGACAACCGGATGCGACTTGACCTTATGCACCGCCTGAATGGCGGGCAGGTGGCACTTGGTCCACTTAGAGCAGTGCCCGACCTTGAGTCTACCGTGAAAGACCTGTTCAGGATCGAGCGGGACGGCCTTGGCAAACAGCATGTCGAGATGGACGATGATGCGCGGCTTTTGCTGACCCATTACCACTGGCCCGGAAACGTGCGGGAACTGCGTAATACCTTGCGCCATGCTGTAGCACTTGCCGATGGCAGGGTGATCGGTCTGGAACATTTGCCAGAACATATTGTGGCCAAGATCGCCCGCAAGGACCTGACCGCCCGCTCTCAGTCAGAGGCGTCGAAAATCGAGGCGGCGTTGCGTTACAACGGCGGGAACGTGTCGCTCACCGCGCGCTATCTTGGCGTGTCTCGGGCGACCTTGTATCGCAAGATCCACATCCAGAAGGCGCGCGGCGACGCCTGATTGGCAGGCCCGAAGCGCGACCCTCGGGCTTAAAGCCACTTGCCTCATCCAAGCGAAAAGGCAGGGCATCTCACGCTTTGCCGCCAGAGATCGGGTGTAATTTGCCGCCCTGATGTCGATGGCCGTTGGTCAAGTGTTGCCGCAGGATGAAGGGCAAGACCTTTTGCGACCTTCGGTTGCGTCGTCGCTTCAGAGGCATTGTTCCCTGTAAGGCATGCTTCAATCGCGCCAGTTTGAGCATGGTAGCGTGTCGCAAAATGGACAGTTGCGGCGCGAAGTGGCTATCGGCAGCATCTGCAGGGGATTGAGGAGCTGCCATGAAAGACATCGTTGACACGGCAAATCCGTGATCTGCGCCGCCCAAGGTCATTCTGCGTTTCCTACCCGACGATGCATACCACTGCCCCAACGGCTTTCTGATTCCTTCACAAGGTTTATGCCCCGACATGACGAACTCTCCGTTCGCCCCTGATTGCCTCAAAGGCCGCACCGCGCTTGTCACCGGCGGCGGAAGCGGTATCGGCTTTGCCATTGCACAGGCTTTGGCCGGGGCCGGGGCGCAGGTCGTGGTGGCCAGCCGCAAGGCGGATCGTGTTGCCGAAGCCGCCAACGTCATCAACGCTATTGGCGGGCGGGCTATGGGCGTTGTTGCCGATGTTCGGGAACCCGAGGCGGTTCAGGCGGCGGTGGCAAATGCGGTAGACACCTTCGGGGGGCTTGACATCTTGGTGGCCAATGCGGCGGGCAACTTTGTCGTTCCCTTTGCCGATATGTCCTTTAACGCATGGCGGACGGTGATCGATATCGACCTGCATGGCACATTCCATTGCGCCAAGGCCGCTTACCCCTATCTCAAGGCATCATCTTATGGTGGGCGCTTCATCGCGATCACCACGATGCGCGCACTTGAAGGGTGGCCGGGCTGCGCCCATGCAGCCGCGGCCAAGGCTGGCGTCATGTCGCTGATCCGGAGCCTCGCGGTCGAATGGGGGCCGGATGGCATCCTGTGTAACACCATCGCTCCGGGGCCAATCGGTGGCACCGAGGGCGTCAAGCGGCTTTATGAAGAAGCCGGACAATCGACTGGCGTTCCGTTGGGGCGGCTCGGTCGCGGTGAGGACATTGCACAGGCTGCACTTTATCTGTGCTCTGATGCGTCAAGGTTCGTGACCGGAACCGATCTGGTCGTGGATGGGGGGCGTCAACGTGGCCAAAGGGGGGGAGAATGACTGAATTACCGATGGATCTGCGGGGCAGGGTGGCGCATGGCGACAAGCGCGGACGGGTTCTTGGTTTTCCCACAGCCAACCTGAACGCCCGAGCTTCCTTGGCTTATGGTGTCTATGCCTCGCAGACCCGGATCGCCGGAACTGAAAAAGTGTGGTCCTCGGTCACATCTTACGGTACGCGACCGACATTTGACGGGGTAGATCAAAGGATCGAAACGCATATCCTGGATTTTCAAGGGGATATCTACGGACGCGAGATCGAAGTGAAGCTGCTTGCCTTCATCCGGCCGGAACTGCGCTTCGAGTCTGTGGACGCGCTGATTGCGGCAATGCAGGGCGATATCGAAGCAGCACGGGCAATCAACGCCAGCGGGAAATAGGGAGACAACAATGAACGCAAATCTGAAGGGCGCGGCTTTCATGGTGCTGGCAGGCATCTGCTTTGCGCTGGCCAATGCCGTCACTTGGACCGTCACCTACAAGATGGGGTTCAAAGCGCAGTCGGACGCGTTTTGGCAATATGCCATCGCGACGGTCTTCTCGGCCCCGTTTATCTGGCGCAATGGTCTGGCCTCGATGAAGACCCGCCATCCGGTTCTGCATCTGGTGCGTATCCTGCTGTCGGTGCTGGGGGTTCAGGCCTTTACGCAAGCCTTTGCAAGCGGCATGGCGCCATGGCATGTGATCGCGCTGGTGATGACCTCGCCCTTCTTTGTGATGTTCGGCGCGGCCCTTCTTCTGGGCGAGAATGTCGGGCTTAACCGCTGGATCGCTGCGGTGATCGGTTTTGCTGGCGCGATGATCCTGCTGCGCCCGTGGGAAAGCGGCTTCACCTTGGCAACGCTGTTGCCGATTGCCGCCGCCGTGACTTGGGGCGGGGCATCACTGATCACCAAGCGGCTGACCAAGGATGAACCGCAGACCTCGATCACCATGTGGCTGTTGGTGCTGTTGACGCCGGTAAACCTGCTTTTCTCGCTTCAGGCAGGGTTTGAACTGCCTTCGGGAAATATCCTGTGGCTGCTGCTGTTGGGCGGTGCGATCATGTATTTTGCCCAGCATTTCCTGACACTTGCCTATGCTTCGGCGGATGCGGCCTATGTCCAGCCCTTTGATGATCTGAAGCTGTTCTCGAATATTCTTGTGTCGTGGGTGGTGTTGTCCTTCGCGCCGGACATGACCTACTGGCCGGGGATTGTGATGGTCTTCGCAGGGTCCGCATATCTTCTGTGGTCCGAGCGAGGACGGGCAACCAGCGTGGCTTTGGCCTGAGACCCAAGCAATGACAAAGGGCCGCGCGATTTGCGTGGCCCTTTTGTTTTGGCATTATGGCTGCTTTAGGCAGACTGTGCGGCGCCTTGATCGAAAAGCGACTGAACCTCGGCGCTGGAATAGCCAAGCTGGGTCAGGATCGCGACTGTATCCCACCCTTTGGGTGCCGTGGGCGTGCGCTGTGGCAGGCTCTGGCCATCCGCTAGAACGGAACTGCGCAGAACAGCGGATTTGCCTTCGGTCGGGTGATCCTCTTGGGTAATCAGGTTTACGGCTGTCAGGTGTGGGTCGTGCCGCAGGGTTTCGATCGAGTGGATCGGCATCGCAGCAATGTCGGCAGCGCGGAACAACTCTAGCCATTCGGCGCTGGTCTTTTGCCGCAGCGGCGTGCCGCGCACCTCGAACCATGCCGCTACATGCACTGCCCGCGCCGATACGCTTGCAAACCGCGGGTCCAAGGCAAGCTCGGCGCGTCCGGTCGCCGTCAAGAACGCCCTGACCTGGGGATCGGTGTTGATGGTGACGGCGATGAAGCCATCCTTTGTTTCCAACGGCTGGTTGAACGGGCTCAGAAGCCGCTGGTCGCCATATGGCCCGCGCGGCGGATCAAAGCTTTGCGCGGCGAGATGCTCTTGCAGCACCATCGCCGCCATCGTCTCGAACATCGGCACTTCCAGCGATACACCAGCGCCTGTTCGACTTCGGTTCAAAAGGGCGGCCATGATCGCACCAGCGGCGATTTCGCCAACAACATGATCGCAGATCAACAAGGGAACGAACTTTGGCGCGCCGTCGCGGGCCAAAGCCAGGCCGGGCAGCCCTACAGCGCCTTGAACCACTGAGTCATAGGTTGGAAAGCCGCCATAAGGACCATCTGAACCATAACCTGTAAGTAGGCAGTAGATCTTTTCAGGTTGTTTGGAGCGGATAGTTTCTGCGTCAAGCCCTAGCCGTGCCAGCGCTTGCGGGCGCATATTGGCCACGATGACATCCGCCCACTCAATCAACCTTTGCATCACCGCATCGGCCCCAGCCGCCTTGAGGTTCAGGCAGATGTTTCGCTTACCGCGGTTTAGGTGCAGATAGGCGCCCGAATGTTGTCCGGTAGGCGAAAGCCCACCCAGACCCCGCATCAGGTCGCCTTCGGGGTTTTCGACCTTGATGATCTCGGCACCATATTGGCCCAGTCGCCAAGTGGCGGCAGGGCCCACGACGACGGCTGTCAGGTCAAGAACACGGATACCGTGCAGGGGTTCATAGCTCATCCAGGGTGATCCCCAATTCTGCCGCGACGCTTCCGCCTTCATCCAGAAGGTGAAGCCGGACCTCGGGCGCGGTAAGGTCCGGCGCAACGATGGTCAGCGGTCGGTTGACGTAAAGCGGGGCAAGGTGGCGGGCTGTCAGGGTCTTGACCCGAAGCCCAAGATCCCTGCGCAGGAACTCGGTTGCCAGCAATGTGGCAAGGCCGCCATTCACCACGAGGTCAGGATGACCCTCGACACGAGTGGCGTAATCGCGGTCAAAATGGATCCGGTGTGTGTTGAAGCCAAGTGCCGAATACTGGAACAGCAACAGGTCATCAGGTCTCACAACTTGGCTGAAACCGCCTGCTGGCAGGATCATTGGGGCAGATTTGGCAGATGGTTCGGCCGTTGGGCCAGCCAGAAAATAGGTCTGGGTTTCAGTAACTTCGGGATGGGCCTCGACAGCAGCGAGGATATGCTCGACTTTCACGATAGCGAAGGGACCGTTGCGGCCCACCTTCTCTACCACACTGGTCAACGCGCTTTGTCGCGTCACTGGTGTGCCGATCCGTAGATCTGCATGAAAACTGGTATTGCGTTGCCCCAGCAAAAGACGCGGAAGGCCAAGCTGCGGCATTGGCACGCCAAGTCCGGGGAAACCGTCCGAGCGTAGGTTGTGACGCGGCGTTTCGCCCGCCAACAAGGCGAAATGCCAGCCCCTGGGGATGGGATCGCCTTCGGAAAATTCTTGCGGGTCGATGCCCAACATCACCGCAACGCGCCGCACTTGCGCCAAGGTAAAGATATCGACAGTCGGCATTCGCCTTGTCCTTCAAGGTGACACCGGCAGCCCGCGAAGGGCTGCCGGTGCGTGTGTCATTTGATCAGCGGGCGGATTTCGGCAAGGCGCTGCATCGTCAGATGCTCGCGCTCAAAGTTCTCGCCGCTGCCATCGGTCATTGCCATCAACAGGGTGCCGAACGGGCCGGATTTCTCGCGCAGATCCATGATCTTTTCCAGGACGGTCTTTTTCGAGCCCCAGATGATCGACGACCGCATGAAGCGCTCGACGCCCCAGTCTTCGTTCGAGATGGTCGGGTCGGGCTTGCCAACCGTGGTGTAGTCAGCGGCCAGAAGCACCTTCCACATATAGTCGTAGTAGTAGTGGCTGGAGCCCTTGGGATCCATCATCCAGTCTTCGGCCTGCGCATCGCTTTCCCCAATCAGGAAGTTGCGCGCCACCGACCAATCTTCGCCCGTGGGGGCACGACCGACATCGGCGCAGCCCTTCACATACTGCTTCCAGTGGCCATAGACGGTTTCATGCGGGCAGAAGTTCGCGGTGATTGGCACCCACCCCTTACGGGCAGCCAGCGCCACCGTCGGGCTGTCGGGCGACATGGTCGAGATGTGGATCGGAGGGTGCGGCAGCTGGAAGGGCTTGCTCATCGAACCGATACCCAGTTCCGGGTAGATCGACTTCTCGATCTTGACGTTCCAATATTTGCCCTTGATGTCGTAGGGCGCGTCCGAGTTCCAGATGTCCAGAACGATCCGCAGGTGTTCGGCCAGCATCTCGTTGCGTTCGGCGTGGTCATTGTGCTCGAACACTTCAAGGTCGGATGCCAGACCGCCAGGCCCGATCCCCCAAATGAAACGGCCGCCGGACATATGGTCAAGTTGGGCCACTTCGGCGGCGACGATCACCGGGTGGTGCTGCGGCAGGCCCATGACGCCGGTGCCGAACTTGATGTTCTTGGTCTGGTTGATCAAGCTTGCGAAAAAGATCAGCGGCGAAGCGATCTGCTCGGTCGTGCAGGAATAGTGTTCGCCCACATAAGCGTAGTCAAAGCCCAGTTTGTCGGCGTTGATGATCTTGTCCTGATTTTCCTTGAGGATTTCGTGAAGCGCGCGGTGCGGCGGATGCAGCGGCATCGCGAAAGTGCCAAGTTTTACCATGTTATTTCCTCTCCGTGTTGTGGCCGTCTATCGGGTTATTTCCGACACATAGGCATTCCGATATACTTGCGAAGCGGCACACTGCTTCAAACTTGACAAATATAGAGGCCGAAAAAAACACATCGCTAAAGCAATGTCTGGCCTATTGACCCGTAGACGGGTGATCTGTCAGCGATGAAACTTGAGCCTATCTCAAGAGATGCACAACTCCTCCGAATTGCGTATCTGGGAGCAGCATTCCGGAATAAAATCGTCGAGTCTATCGCTTCATGCGAGGCGTGCAGGAGACAATTGTCCGTCTCAGGAGTGACAGTTTCGGGCAACTTTTTGATTAAATCATCCAGCCATCTGCCCAGTCGCCTCTTTCTTTGAAAAATGGCAGTTTTTCGGATTTTCGGGTGCGTCAAACTGTCTCATGGCGCGGCGCTTCCGAACCATTCGACAGCGAATATTGCGCGAAACTTGAAATATTATTGAGCAAATTCATTATAATAGACGGTGATACAGCCATGTTTTCCAATGGTGTCACATAAGGGCAGTTGTCCCAACAGCCGTCGGCGCATCATGCTGTCACAAGCGGGAACGGAAGATTTTCGCAGAATAAATATCACCTGCAGATCGAACCAGATCAGTCGGAGATATGGGGAGGAAATAATGCTGACAATATCCAAGGTTTCAAAAAGCTTCCCTGGGGTGAAAGCCCTGTCGGATGTTCACCTCGAAGTCAAAGCTGGTGAGATTCATGCATTGGTTGGCGAGAATGGGGCCGGCAAATCAACGCTGACCAGAATTATTGCGGGCGTTCATCAACCGGACGAAGGCACGATTGAATTCGACGGCGAAATTGTTCATTGGGCTTCGCCTGCTGCTGCCAAGGCGGCCGGTATTCATGTCATATATCAGGAATTCGTTCTGTTTCCGAACTTGACCGTCGCCGAGAATATCTTTCTGGGCCACGAACGTCGCGGCTTTATGAATGGAATTGACCATTCACGGACCCGCCAGGATGCGGCAGATCTGTTGGGCCGCCTCGGCGTGAAGATTGATCCGGATGCGCTGGTCGCCGAACTGAGCGTGGCCGACCAGCAGATGGTCGAAATTGCCAAAGCGCTGGTCCACAAGGTCAAGCTGCTGATCCTGGATGAACCGACAGCGGTGATCGCCGGCCATGAGGTTGAGCTGCTTTTCGGCCGCCTGCGCGCCCTGCGCGATGACGGCGTGGCGATCATCTACATCTCGCACCGTCTGGAAGAAATCTTCGAACTTTGCGACCGCGTGACTGTCCTCAAAGATGGTCAGTTCGTCGCGACCGAGCAGGTCGAGGCCATGACCAATGACAGCTTGGTGTCGCTGATGGTTGGCCGTGACATGAGCGAACTTTTCCCGCCCAAGGCTCCGGTGGGGCAAACGCGCCCTGTCGTTCTTTCCGCAACCGACGTGTCGGTGAAGGGGCGGGTCCACAATGCCAATATCGAGTTGCGGGCCGGAGAGATCACCGCCCTCAGTGGCATGGTCGGCGCGGGGCGCACGGAGCTGGCGATGGCCTTGTTCGGTGGCCTGCCTATGTCGTCTGGTCAGATTGCTATCGGCGGCGAGACCTTTCGCAAGATGACGCCGTCGCTTGCCATCGAAAAGGGCATCGGTCTGTTGACCGAGGATCGCAAAGGTCAGGGTTTGGCCATGCTGATGGACGTGGCCACCAATATCAGTGCCTCGGATCTAAACAGTGTTAGCAAGTCGGGCTGGTTGAACCACAGTGCCGAGCAAGACATCGCTAAGTCTGAAATCGAGAATTACCGCATTGCCTGCCGCGGGCCCCAGGGCGCGGTACTGACCATGTCGGGTGGGAACCAGCAAAAGGTTCTGGTAGCCCGTTGGGCGCGCACCTCAAAGAAGGTCATCATAATGGATGAGCCGACCCGCGGGGTCGACGTAGGTGCCAAGGCGGAAATCTATCGCATCATGCGCGAACTGGCCGCCAAGGGGCTGGCCGTTCTGATGATCAGCTCGGAAATGCCCGAGGTGATCGGTCTGGCCGACCGGGTTTTCGTCATGCGCGAAGGCGTCATCACGGGCGAGCTTGGTGCGGGCCAGATCGACGAACAGCGGATCATCCAGCTGGCCACCCAGAAACGCGCTTCTTGAGGGAAACAGCATGACGTCTGTCGCATCCATATTCACGTTCCTGACCAAGCGCCGCGGGGGGCTGCTGACGGTGATCGGGTTGATCTTTGTCCTGACCCTGTTCGGCGTAATCGTCTCGGACAAGTTCGGAACCTATTCCAACGCCGTGAACATCCTTGAACAATCGACCCCGCTTGCGATTGTCAGCTTGGGTCAGACATTGGTGATCATTACAGGCGGGATCGACCTTTCCATCGGGTCGATGGTCAGTCTCGCTTCGGTGCTTTTGTCGGGTCTGACGGCTGGCGACCCGGTCATGATGTATGTGGCCATCGTGACGATCCTTGTCCTCGGCGGGCTGGTCGGCATCATCAATGCCGGCGCTTCGATCTATCTTCGCGTTCATCCCCTGATCGTGACACTTGGAACCGGGGCAATTCTTCAGGGCATCACGCTGCTCTACACCCAAACGCCGATCGGCAAGATGCCCAAAGGCTTTGATGAATTGGCCTATGGCAGGGTTCTTGGCCTGCCTCTGGGTGCGGTGTTCACAATCGTTGTGTTCGTGGTGACGGCCGTATTCCTGCGGAAGGTGCCGCTGGGTCGCTATATCTATGCGACGGGCGACGATGCTGTCGGCGCCCAGTTGATGGGCCTGCCGCGCCGTAAGGTCCTGTTCGTGGCCTACGGCTTCTGCGGAATGATGGCGGCCGTTGCGTCCATCTTTCTGGTCGCCCGACTGGGGGCCGGACAGCCCTACACGGGCCAGAACTTCACCCTGACCTCGATCACGCCTGTGGTCGTTGGCGGCACGCTGCTCAGCGGTGGCAGAGGAGGGGTGATCGGCACTTTGATGGGCGTTTATCTGGTCTCTCTGCTGAACAACCTTCTGAATTTCCTGAGCCTTTCCACCCATTACCAACTGATCGTTCAGGGGCTGATCGTGATCATCGCGGTGTCCGTCTACGTCGAAAACAAGAGGAAGGTGTGATGACCCAATCCGCGCAATCCCAATCGCAGCAAAGTCCGGTCATGGACATCGTGCGCAACTACGGCATCCATTTGGTGCTTGCCGTGCTGATCGTGGTGACGGCGATCCTGTCGCCCGCCTTTCTGACGGCAAACAATATCTCGAACATGCTGCTGCAGGCGGCGCCTTTGGGGATCGTGGTCATCGGGCAGGTTCCTGTGATCCTTGTCCGGGGGCTGGATCTGTCGGTCGCATCGGTCATGGCTACGGCAGCGGTGGTAGCAACCTGTTTCAGCGGTCAGGATACGGACGCCCTGCCAGTGTTCATCGTCGCCATCTCGATCGGTTTGGCGACGGGGTTGGTCAACGGGCTATTGATCACGAAACGCAATGTCTCGCCCTTTCTGGCCACGCTTGCGACGATGACGCTGCTGCAGGGCATGCGCTTTGCCTATACGCAGGGCGCGCCTTCCGGGAACGTGCCACCGATCTATCGCGTGTTGGGCTCGCAGACCTTCTTCGGTGTGCCCTATAATCTGATGATCCTGGTGGTTCTGGCGGCATTCTTTTCGATCCTGCTGCACAAGACGACCTACGGGCGTCGGGTTTACCTCACCGGCGGCAATCCGGTGATGGCGCGACTGGTGGGCATCCATGCCGACCGCATCACCATCGCCAGCTATGTGATCTCGGGTGGGCTCGCGGCGCTTGCAGGGCTGATCTACTCGGGCTTCGTCGGCATCGTAGACAACTGGGTCGGTCGCGGCTTTGAGCTGGACTCCATCGTCGCGGCGGTGATGGGCGGGGTGGCTTTGTCGGGTGGTCGCGGGTCGATAGTGGGGGGGCTGTTTGGCGCCGCAATTCTGGTCGTGGTGTTCAACGCCGTCCTGATGATCGGTTTGCCCATCGAGTTCCAGATCATCATCAAAGGCGCCGTCATCATCGTCGCCGCCGCCTTCTACGTGCGCAAAACCATCTGAGGCCAAAAGCAACGGCCCGCAAGACTTACGAGAGAGGGGACTCTCGTGACCGGATGGGGCAGCGCATGCTGCCCCAAGGGAGGAAACCCCACGCGGATCACCGCACACCAACGGAAACTTTCACGATCAAAAGAAGCTGCTCGCAAGAAGGTGTTGCGCCAGCAAAATCGGTCCAAGGGAGGACACTACATGCTTAAGAAGGTTCTGAATTTTGCGCTAGTTGCAGGTCTGGCAGCGACGTCGGTTACGACTGCGTTCGCGCAGGATGCCGAAAAGACCGGCTACGCAGGCGCACCCCGCACGATGTTGTGGAGCACAACGCCGTCGACCATCATGGACACGACCCAGTACAAGAAGGATGGCCCCTATGTCATCGGCTTCTCGAACGCGTCGATCTCCAACAGCTGGCGCGTAGGCATGCTGGCGTCGATCCAGCAAGCGGCGCATGACAACGCCGACCAGATCAAGCAGATGATCATCACCGACGCCAATGACGATCCGGCGAAGCAAGTCTCTGACGTGCAGGATCTGATCTCGCGCGGGGTCGATCTGCTGATCGTATCGGCAGCGACTGCCGAGGCGCTGGATGCCATCGTAACGCGGGCTTACGAAGCCGGTATTCCGGTTGTGCTGGTTGACCGTCGCATCACTTCCGAGAACTTCACTACATTCATCACCGCCTCGGACTATGTGTACGGCCATATGTCGGCGCAGTGGATGGTGGAAAAGCTGGGCGGCAAGGGCAACATCGTCATGCTGCCGGGCATGGCTGGCGTTTCGGTTGCAGTGAACCGGATTGCGGCGGCCAATGAGGTCTTTGCCAACTATCCTGACATCAAGGTTCTGGACATGCAATACACCGACTGGAGCCCGGCCAAGGGCAAGCAGGTGATGGCCGCCCTTATCCAGAAATATGGCACCGACATCAACGGCGTCTGGAATGACCACGGGCTGCAAGGCTCGGGTGCGATCGAAGCCATGGTGGAAGCCGGCTGGACTGACCTGCCGCCGATCACCTGCGCCGACCTGAACGGCTGCGTGAAGCTGGCCGTGCAGAACAAAGAGCCTGCGTTCAACTACGACTATCCGCCCGCCATGGGTGGCCTTGCCGTCAAGGTCGGTCTGGACATTCTGGCCGGCAAACCCGTGCCGCACCAGTATGAGATGAGCGTTGATGTGGCCATCACCAAGGGCGACGAGACGACCTCGGTCAAGGCCGACAAATGGATCGAAGACTATGCCCGTCTGGACAAGCCGAACGATCTGATCCTGTCGACCGGCATTCCTGACTACGATCCGACCACTTTCTCGGTCGAATTCCCGCAATAAGCCAAGCGTGCTGCGGCGTCTCCCAGCCGCAGCACTTC
>C687J35504_10001510_pt1 | contig 16277 bp, 19 predicted proteins | sample RifCSPhighO2_02_FD_35504 | JGI IMG/M metagenome (IMG submission 35504) | reverse complement strand
TTTTAATGGCAATTCTCCCTCCCCTCCCCCTCTCCCTGAGGGAGAGGATGGCTGAAGGCCAGGTGAGGGTGGCAATACTGCCGGCCATGCTCCGCGCAAATTTTTAAAATAGAATCGCGCGCCCCATATAATTCCAATGACTGCAAAAATCCCTATACTGATTACAGTAATCCTTTTCATAATATATCTAAGTATACCATGCTTCAGTCCTGCGCGCGAGTATGCTATACTATTGAAAATATGGAAAAACCAACAGCATCTCCGCCAAAATCAAAAATTCCTCGCAATGTAATTATTGTTGCTTTTGTCGCGCTGGCCTCAGGATTTGGACAGGATTTGATTGTTCCGATTTTGCCAGGATTTTTAGCAGCCCTAGGAATTTCCCGCGCCGGCATAGGACTTATTGATGGATTGCTTCAAGGATCAACCAGTATTTTCCGTTTTATCTCCGGCATACTTTCGGATAAGTTCAAAAATCGAAAGTTTTTTGTTTTTCTTGGCTATGCGCTCTCTTCTGTGGCGCGGCCGCTTCTTGCGCTGACCGGAACTCTTTCTGCAGTAGCAACACTGCGCACCATTGATGGAGTTGGCAAAGGCATGAAAGACGCGCCGCGCGACGCGCTGATTGCTGATTCTGCGCATGAAAAGGCGCGCGGCCGCGCCTTTGGCTTTCAGCGTTTGATTGATACAGCTGGTTCAGTACTTGGTCCGCTTGTCGCCGCTGGATTGCTTTTGCTATTCCTACCTACCCTCTCCACCTATCGCCTTATTTTCGCGCTGGCTATCATCCCCGGCGCAATCGCGCTTGCCTTGATTGCGTTTGGAATTCGCGAACCAAAACCAACTGAGCGCGCGCCCCTGCAACTGCGCAAAAAATTTCCCTGGCAATTTTGGCTCTTTACCGGAGGCACGACCATTGCCATGCTTACCAAAATAAATGAATCACTATTTTTAGTGCGCGCCCATGATGTGGGTATTCCGATTGCCTGGATTCCTGTGCTTTTTGCCGGCTTCACACTGCTTTATGCGCTACTTTCCTATCCTTTAGGCATCTGGAGTGATCGCATTGGAAAACTGCCGCTTATTACAGCGGGTTGGTTCGTACTTGCCATTGTGGAATTTGGATTTGCAAAAACGCCGCCATTTGCGGCGACATTATTCTTATTTGCGCTCTATGGATTATTCTTTGCGCTCACTGAAGGTTCAGGCCGCGCGCTTATCGCGGATCTTGTTCCCCAAGGCGCGCGCGGAAGCGCTTACGCGGTGTTTCATACCATTGTCGGACTGGGCGTCATTTTGGGCGGATATATGCTTGGCCGCATTTGGGATACAATTTCTCCTGCTACGGCATTTCATGTTGCTTCAGCCGGCTCGCTTCTTGGCTTTCTTGTGCTTCTTATGCTTGTTCTTGCTGATAAATCTACTTTGTCACGCGCTGCAAAATTTTAAATCCTTACTTACAAGTGTGGTTTGGATACTGCCGGATTGCCTTTAATATAAAACCGCCAAGGAATTTTTGACCAATATGGTCCGGCATAATCAATACCCACCCGCGGACCGGCGATAATTTGTGAACGCGGCACGCGCATTCCTCTATCCTCAACCCACAGTCGCGATGATTTTGTAACATCTTCGCTATAAAAAGATTTATCCAACTTCATCCATTTGCACAATTTCCCCGGCCCATTAGCCCTTCTGCTTTCCTCTCCCTGAGGGAGAGGGCTAGGGTGAGGGGCCGGCTCAACCGCCCTAATCAACACACACTCCGGCACACCGGATTTTCCAGTGGAGATATTAAATTGAAAGTGCATGCCATAAACTAAATAAATATACACATGCCCGCCAATCATCCATTCAGCGCGATTGCGCGCTGTTAACTTTCCACCAAAAGCGTGCGAGGCGCGATCTTCCGGCCCAATGTACGCCTCGGTCTCCACGATTTTCCCAACGAGCACTTGTTTGCCAATTTTGCGTACTAAAAATTTCCCCAACAAATCCTTGGAAACCGTCAAGGTCGGCCGTTCAAAAAACCCCCGCCCAAGTCGCTTGTACATAATTTAATCACTACACCTCTCGTTCTCCAATTCGCGCGCCTGTCCGCCTCTGGCGGGAATTGGAGAACGAGGAGTTTTACTATTCCTCAAAATCCTCCAACATCTTTTTTTGCTGGCGGGAAAGATGTTCCGGAACTTTGATGTGAATTTCCACGAAATGGTCGCCGCGGCCGCCACTGCCAAGATGCGGCACGCCCAGTCCTTTCATTTTTATTACGGTGCCAGATTGCGTACTGGCCGGAATCTTAAGTTCCTTCAGGCCATCCACAGTAGGAATGTCCACCACTCCTCCCAGTGCCGCGGTTTTAAACGCAATAACCGCGCGGCTCCAAATATCATTCCCACGCCGTTCAAAATCTTTGTGCGCTTTCACGCGCACTTGTACATAAAGATCGCCCGGTTTTCCGCCGCGTACAGCCTCGCCTTCTCCGGCAAAGCGAATCGTTCCGCCGTCATCAATACCTCCCGGAATTTTTATTTTCAGCACGCGTTTTCCGCGTGCTACCCCTTTGCCATGGCAAGACCCGCATTCTTTTTCCGGATATTTTCCAATACCATGACATGAGGCGCAGGTTGTCACTGTCTGTATTGCGCCAAAAAATGAATGCGTCATTTTGGAAACTTTTCCGGCCCCGCCGCAGGTTGGACAATTTTTAAATCCGCTTCCGGGCTCTGCTCCACTTCCGCCGCATCGCGCGCATTGATTTATTTTTTCCAACTCAATCTCGCGCGTTGCGCCATGCACTGCTTCTTCAAACGGCACGCCTACCTCAATTTCAATATCGCGCCCGCGCGCCTCCCGCCGCCCCTGTCCGCCTCTGGCGGAAAAGCCAAAAATATCACCCAACCCGCCAAACAAATCCGAAAGATCCCCAATATCAAAACCCATCTCGCGCGGATCAAAGCCAGCGCCTTGAAATCCTTGCCGGCGCAGCTGCTCAAAAGATGAGCCGTATTGATCGTACTGCGCGCGCGTCTGCGCATCGCCAAGCGCTTGGTAGGCCTCATTGATTTCTTTAAATTTCGCTGCATCTCCGCCGCGATCCGGATGATGCTCCATTGCTTTTTTCCGAAACGCTTCCTTAATTTCCTGCTGCGACGCGCTGCGAGAAACCCCTAAAATGTCATAATAATCCTTATGTGCCATAGAAAAACCATTCTACCACGAAAATATACCCCTGTCCATTATGCCGCCCGTGGCAACGCGTCCTGTTCCCATATATTACCTACTTCCTCCGCAGGAATGCCGCCGGGGAGGAAACGCTTTACCCGAATCTGCGCTTGCCCGGGACGATCGCCCGCACGATAAGAAATACTGATTTCGATTCGATCTCCTTTTTTAACCGCCAGAGGATTCTGCAACATGATGGCCAAATCATTTCCCAAAAATTCACTCTCATTGCGGCGTAAAAAATTTCCTTTGCGATTCGACATTTGGATGAGCGAAAAAATAACCACGCTATCAATCACCCCATCCTTTGCAATAGTCTTTACAATACGATTGCGCATTCCCACCGCCTGCCGCTCCGTAAATTGAAGTACATCATACGCTTTGGGATCCGATATACCTTTCGGCGCGCGCGGGTCAATCCCCAAATCCTTTACTACCACTGCGGTTTTTTGTGCCACTTCAAAACGCTTTGGCGGCGGCAATTCGCTTAAAAGATCCATCAATTCTACTCCGTTTACCATCGCGCGAGGAATAATTTTATCTTGTGATGTATCCACAAATTGCAAAAGATAATCATTGAGCTGTACTTGTAATTCATGGAATTGTCCGGTGTACAGATTTTCACTTATCAGCGCGTCAAAGGATGGCTCTCCTTTTTTAGGTTTATATTCTGCCGCATCACCAAGTCGAATTTTGACTTTGCCACTTTCAATAATCCCGCGCTCCTCACATCGCGCAATCACGCGCCGCGCAAATACCGCGGTCACCGGATTGATCTCAATGGCCTCGACTTCTTCAGCGCCAGTACGGGCTGCGGCAATTGCCAAAATGCCCGTACCCGCACCAGCTTCAAGTACACGATCTCCCTTTTCAATTTTTTCTCGAATGGTATCAAAAAAGTAAAGCGTTCGTATTTGATCTTTAAAACAACGCAGCGCATCAAAAGTGCGCAGTCCTGCTTCTATCCCGAGTCGTTTACGTATACTATCCAATTCCTGAAAGGCCTCTGTCTCATCCTGATACGGCTCGCTCTGGCGCTGGATGGCGCTCATGAGTACATCCAAGTCGCGTCCCTCTACCTTATATTTCATCTGCAAATAGCGCCGCAATACCGGGTCTTCGACGAGCGCTTCAGTAAATTGCTGCCATTCTTCAGTAATAAGCGCCTCCAACTCATCATATAACGCTTCGCTTTCAGGAGAAAATTTTTGCTCCTGCGCCGGCTGCCAATCCCGTGACATGGTTTCCTCGGTAATTCCACCCTCAGCAAGTTCGCGCAGCTCATTTTCTAAAAGCACCCCCGCGCGGGAATAATCAACCACCTCCGAAATAACCGGCGGACGATCCTGGCCTCCTGTAATCCGATGTTCTTGACGACCTTCACCCATGCGCATATTTAAGCAACGGCATAACTATGACACTCTCCCAGTCGTGCGACTCGGAGACTGTTGCGATAGGACGTAGAATTAATACTATTTCTTAAGATGAGATAGAAACGATTGTAACATCCCATGCTTTCGATTTAGATGACACCACACAAATGAGGACTTTTGCTCGCGCTCAATAAAATCGCATTCGACCAGTTTCTGAATATGCTTGGAGGTACTTTTAAGTGAGAGTCCGATTCGCTTCGCGAGCGTATGAATAGTAATTGGCTCGCGGCGCACAAGCTCTCGTAAAATCAGAAGCCGCCGCTCATTGGCAAGTGCTTTCAAACATTTTGTTAACTCCCGCATATGAATATCACGTTGACTTGTATAATGCATTTACCTATATATATCGTCATCATACCACACCTCCACCAATATGTACAGTCTCCCAGTCGTGCGACTGAGAGACTGTGAGATCATGATGTTTTAATAAGATCGGCAAACTTTTTGCGGACTTTTTCAAGTTTTGGGTTAATCACTATTTGACAATACGACTGATCTTTATTATTTGCGTAGTAATCGCGATGATAATTTTCCCCCTCGTAAAAATGCTCAAACGGTTTTACTTCAGTTACAATCGGTTTGCCCTGCTCCGTTGATGCATTAAGTTCTTGTATCATCCGCTCCGCCGCACGCTTCTGTGTATCAGTAGTATACAACACGGTAGAGCGATACTGCGTACCCACGTCCGCGCCTTGGCGATTGAGTGAGGTCGGATCATGCGTGGCAAAAAATACGGTGAGTAATGTCTCGTATGAAATTCGTGTGGGATCATACTCAATGCGTACCGCCTCCGCATGGCCAGTCGCGCCAGTACTCACTTGACCATACGACACACTATTCCCTACGCCTGTCGAAGGGCCGCCAGCATAGCCAGGCATTACACTTACCACGCCTTTGAGCATTTTAAAAATTGCCTCCGTGCACCAAAAACACCCGCCGCCAAAAACCGCGATTTCATTTTTTTGTGGCATAGTTTATGTTATTTCAATAATTTTTTGGCGTGAAGTATAGCCAGAGATAATCCGCACGCGTGATGGTGCTATGGCAAAATGCTTTGCAAGCGCGCGCACAATCCCGTCATTCGCCCGCCCTTTGAGCGGCGGCTCTTTCACAAATACTTCAAAATGCGTGTCATCAATCTTTTCCACATATTCCTCCCGCATCCCGGGTTTAGCTTTGACAAAAAGTTTCATGTTGATCAAGAAAAATTCAGATATTTTTTCCAATAATCATATAACTCCTTGGTAGCATGAAGGTCGCCAACATTGTATTTGGCAATTTCCTTAAACTTGCCATCTTTGAAAAGCGGCCCCACATCATCGCCGGTAATACCTTCTGATTTTGGGCTTTTTATGCCAAAGGCGCGGCAGTACAAATGCAAACTGCCTTTGCGGCGGGTCGCGCCGTAAAAACTCATTTGATCCATAAGATCAACATGCCGCTGGCCATTCCACTGCCGGCTAAGGTAACGATTGGACATCAAATCAAACGTCGGACGAATTCCGTGGATAGCGGAGCGAAGTATCAAAAATGGCGCGTCAAACCCGCGGCCGTTGAAAGTTACAAACTCTTGATATTGTTTTGCGCCGTTCCAAAAACTCTGGAGCATCTCCTTTTCAGTCATTTGCCGAAAAGTCACGCCGTCTTCTTCAAAATCTCCAAAATCCTGCCCGGGCGCTTGAAAATAAACCACCGCCTTATCTTTTTCAAAATCCAAAACGCCGATGGCCACAATTTGTCCAGTAAGCGGTGAAAAACCAAGACCGTCTTTCAACTCTTTTAACGCCGCTTGATATTCTTCCGCGTTATCCGATTCTTTTTTAATCCAGCGCGTCAATCCCTCTTGCGTTGTCTTATCTAATGCGTCAAAATCCTCTCCCACGGTTTCAATGTCAAATACAAGTGTAGACATAGTCTCATTTTATCTTATTGTTTCATTCTACTCTTTTTATCGAAAATTAGCTATTACTCCCCGCGACATATCCCGTTGTCCAGCAAAGTTGCAGACTATAACCGCCTGAGGGGCGGTCGATATTGAGGACATCGCCCACCAGGTAAAGATTGGGCACTAGACGCGATTGCATGGTCTTAAAATTTACTTCTTTAAGCGCAACTCCACCGGAAGACACGACTGCTTTACTGGCACCAAGCAAACCCTGGACATGAAGCGGGATTGCTTTTAAGAGTGCGACTAATGTAATCCTGCCCTCACGCCGCACGCTATGATTGACAGTTTCACCATCTACTTTACCAAGAGTGAGTACCGCAGACACAAGTGATGCCGGAATAAGTTTGCTCAATGTATTTTTTAATTTCTTATTGCTTTCAGTAATCAGAAGCGATTGAAGTCGCGCTTTAAGCTCTTGATCATCAGTACCCGGAAACAGATCAAGGGCGATCACAACTTCGCCATAATGCAGTAGCTCTCCGACCGCTTTGCTCATATTTAAAACTGTCGGCCCGCTAATCCCAAAATGCGTAAAAAGCAGTTTACCTTTGTACGCCTCTTGTTTCTGTCCGTTTTGAAAGGTGGTGAGTTTAATATCTTTGAGGGTTACTCCGCCTAAATTTTTTGCCCATAGATCGGTAAGCGCGATCGGAACAAGCGCAAAATCATTCTCAATAATAGTATGGCCAAATTTTTTAAGCCACAAAAATCCTTCGCCGGTTGAGCCGGTTTCCGGTCGCGAAGTGCCGCCCGTGGCAACAATGCAGGATTTCGCGATTATCTCTTTTTTCTCTCCCTTACCTTGAACAATAATGTAGTGAGTCGCGGGATCAAAAGATAACCCAACGACTGCGGCATTGGTCTGTACCTGCACACCACCCACTTTCATATACTTTACCAGTACATCCCATACCGACTGCGCCTTATTTGAAACCGGAAATACTCTCCCTTCCGCTTCCTCAATCGTTCCCATCCCGTGCCGATTAAAAAAATCCAAAGCATCCTGTACGCTAAATTGGGAAAAAGCGGAAAATAGAAATTGATCATTGCCCTTATACTTCCCAAGCATCGTGCGTATCTCGGGTTTGTTGTTGGTCACATTACAACGTCCGCCTCCGGTAATAAGCAATTTTTTTTCCAGCATGGGATTTTTTTCAAGAAGAAGTACGCGGCGGCCCATCTCCGCGGCCCGACCCGCGGCCATCATGCCAGAGGCCCCTCCGCCGATCACCACCACATCCCAAAGCGTACTATCGTGCATTTCAATGTGCGTCTTTCCGGTCATACTATTTTAACCAAACATAATCATCCGCCAGCATGCTATGGGGAAACGTGACATCCGGCCCGTCATAACGTGAAGAAAGTGGACACGGGCTCAGATCGCGATCGCCTTCCGATATAATCAAATCATCCACGCGGACTCCGTACTTCGCATATTCTTCAACCACACTCTGTCTCGCATGACCAAACAGAGCATCAACAGCCGGTCGGCGCATTGGCTGGGTAAATTTCAAACCAATATCAAAATTGTCCGTTGTCCCATCAGGGCCGCGCTTCAGGTATGCCGTCCCAATATGCTGACCCACAGTCACCTTCGTACCGTTCTGCAAGCCCTTATCAAGCGTGATATGAAAGAAAATAAATTGCCACTTTAAGGCCCGACGAAGATTTGGCGTTAACCACACTTGACTTCCACTGTATAGTTCATTTTTAACAACCGAGATCTCGCCATCAAACGGCGCAAACGCGTCTACTTTATCAATCGTACCGCGAAATTCCGGCTTCACCACTACGTAATGCTTCATCGAACGGGGAGATTTTTCCATCTCTCCGGCAAGCGTCGGGGCGCGATAGTCATGCCCAACGCAACTGCGATATTTTGAAAATCCTTGAATCTGCTTGAGATTAAGAGGGTTGGCGGTAATAAAACGTTCAGTCATTATCTCCTCGCTTGGCAACCGGGCCAATCGACTTACGAAAACGCCAAAACCAATTATGACAATTGCAAGCGTTATTATTATATATTTTTTACGCATGACAGAATGACTACTAGTGACATTCTCACATTCTCAAGAATGTTGGAATGTTGTAATAAATTTACAAATGGTGCGGCCATAGGGAGATAAAGCATGCACCACATTGCGACCGCGGTAATTCTTATTAAGCAATCCGGCCTGAACAAGCCGACGCGTATGTTCGGAGATCGTTTTCATATTGCCACCAAGTACCTCGGCAATCTGCTCAAGCGTAATTCCCTTGCGATCCGCAACTAAAAGTAGGATCTGCAAACGCCAATGATTTGCAATCCCCTTAAAATGCCGCTCAAGCTGCTTCGCGGTTTTAATCTTCTTTTCCATAATTCAAATAATTTTCCACACTCCCCATGTTGTCATTATACCACAACCACGACATTCTCACATTCTCAAGAATGTTGGAATGTTTAGTGTGCGTGGAGGACAGAAAAACAGAAGTGTCCGATTTTTATCGTTCCCAGATTTTGTCGTCCGGGGCGAAGTCTACTTGGTACTCGGGAATGCCTAGGGTGATGCCGTATTGCTTGGCGTCTTTGTAGAGCATGTGGTTATGCAGATCAACTTTGAAAATCTTTCCGCGATAGATAATGTAATGAAATTTGTCATTTTTAAAATCCGCGTACCAACTGTGTTCCTTTTCTAAATCCTCACTCAATTTTTGGGCAACCGCATCGGCCGCTTGTTCCACAACTTCCACCGTATGCAATGTCCACTGTTTAAGCCACGGCGTTTTGTGCTCTTCCATAACCGCCTCTACCTTAGTATCCACAATGACCACATTCTTGAGCACCCCCTTCCGCTCAAGACTTTCCTAAATGATGAGGGCTTTGTAGGTCATAATTTTATTGGTCGCACAGTCGTGCGAGTGGGAGAATGTTTTCAAATGTCATCGCGAGCGAAGCGCGGCAATCTTTCGTTCGCCAGCGGTAAACATCGGTATGTTGACAAGATTTTATATGCGGTATCTCTAACTCATGATATACTATCCTAAGGATCTTTTTCACAGTCAATTCCTCCGTTTGCGCCGGAGGAGGCAATCATGGTGATCACATTCTCCAAAGATCACCCATCGAAGGGAGCAGCCCCGCCGCCGCAAGGCGTCGGGTGCGCAACACTGCTGACGTTCTTACCAAACGTGGGCGGGGCGGTTGCCTTCGGTGGTTTTGTTATGTATCCCTATTGGCGATGCCATATTGGCCAGTAGGGGCACATAAGCTCCACCAGAGTTGGTCGCCTGGTTATGAAGTCCATTTAAAGTTATGGATACCAGTCAACCGATCATTGTTCGGGAAATCGATTTTACAGGTCTACCACCCGGCAATGTACAAGTCGTGGCTGAAGGATCTTTATTAAAGATCATTTTGATTCCACGAATGCAAAAAACCGCATAATCGCGGTTTCCTTGTACCGGACCCTCGTAGAAATACGGGGGTTTTGCGTATACTCATTTTTGCTAGCGGGGCTTTTGTTTTACCTCATATACATATATGATGTCAAGGCAAAACAAAAAACACGCTTGAAGTCTATTTACATAGAAATCTGTGAATAAATAAAGTTATCCACATGAGTAAAAACTATCATTAAATGATTATATCACTTTTTTGGCGGGACACCAAGCGCCCGTTACAGGCTGCCCGTAAGTACAAATCCGCACATACTACTATTATAGAAAAAAGAAATGATCCTTTTTCTAAGTCCGTGCACCATTATAGTCCTTTTGGCAGTAACTTGTTTAAATCCTTGGCGTCAATAATAACATCGCTGTCACTCTTTGATTGAATGTCGGCTTGAATCTCCACTTTAGTACTTGTGCTTGCGCTATTGTTGAGCTGAACTTGATTTTTATAGGTAAAATAAAATCCAGCTACCACTTCTAAAGCGGCCAACAAAATTAAAAACCCAAATTTACTAATTGTAACCTCTATCAAACTTTGAAACCAAGTCAATTTTCCTGAAGTTGAGTGCTGTTGACGGCCACTAATCAATATTTCTACTGATAATAGTATCGTCAATGTTATACCGCCCATTACCAACATAAACCACATTGCGGAACCCAAATCATTTATTTTACTAAATACCTGAACATTAACAGCAATGAACGTGAAGAGTGCCACGAAAATTCCCAGTGCCTCAATAACATTAATTTTGCTGGAATCTATTTTCTGTTCAACTTCCTTTATTTTTTCCTGGACATAAATTTTTACATCAAAAGCCTCTAGCTTATCAAGTTTTTCCTTACTCTGCTTTATAGATTCCTCAAGAGAAATGAGACGTTGTGGATCTTCTTTGTCATTCATAAAATTATTGATTCTTGTAAAATCCCCGTATTACCCATACACCATTTATTTGATCCGCTTCAATTGCATCGTTAACAAAATCAAAAAGATTAACTCCGCCAAAAACCACACCTGGACCAAAGGAAACACCGGGCCCGAAAACTATTCCATTTATATTAACAGGACTAAGTGGGGTAAGTGCGCCGTTCTCGTTTCTTCGAAATAATTGCGTAAATTGAACTCGCATAAGATTCATTTCTATCAATTCGGCAAGGCGGAGTCTGGCGCAACTAAAATTTTATTGAGATTAGTGTTTGAAATGCCTAAACCTAGATTGCGCATTACATTGAATGCGTCATCTGGGCGCCCTAAATAATATTTCTTTCTATCCTTTGGATAAATATAATACGCCTCACCATGCGATTCGACATCTAACAATATCTTGCCAGCTAGCGACACTGGAAAAACTGTGGTGTTCATTATGAGGTCGTGCTTTGCTCCCAAACCCAGCTTACGCATTACATTAAAAGCATCTGCTGGGCGTCCGAGGTAATACCTTTTTTGATTTCCGGGGTAAATGTACCACGCCTCACCGTGAGATTCTACCTGTAACAATATTCTTCCAGTCAAACTATTATTTTTTGTTTCACTTTCTTGAGATATAGTTTTTGTTGGTGTCAAAGAAAAAATATGAAAACCATCTGCCTGTTCATATTTCCCATTATTAATAATATACAACTCCATTTCAAAATTATACGGTTTATTTAAATCTAGATTATTGAGTGTGAAAAAATTATCTTTAGTAGATACAAACTCCTTCGATCTGTACCCTTCATTGCATGTATTCCACTCGCCCCATTCTTTAGAACCTGGCTCAATGCCCAAATTCCACCATATATCACCCTTCGAACTACATTTTGACCATGTTCTTCCTTCCTTAAAGCGCACCTTCGTGTCAATAATAAAATCTTTATCATTAATACCATCCCATTCGATATAAACGCTATTGGTTGGAATAGAGACGGGTTGCACTTTAGAAATATCCAAATAGATAATCTTCAGTAAGTCTCCCTTCATTCCGTTATCGTAAGAATAAATATAAATCTTTGTGGGACGATTTTCATTAATCTTCCGACCCAATGGATTTAATTCTATTAATGGTGGTGAAATTTGATAATGATAGTTCCAATAAACTGGATTTGTAATATTACCTTGTTCATCCTGAGCCTGAATTATCAAATAATAAATACCCTCTGTATTGATTAATCCATTAAAATTGCTAGTATTTGTGAAAACTCCAGCAGTAATTGGTTTAGCGTTAATATCAGAGCCGAAATAAACGTAATACCCACTAATACCACTAGGATCATTAAATCCACTCCACTCAAAATAAGGATTTCGAGAATTTTGAGAATTACTAAAATCCAAAACTAAACTTTTCTGTGAGTCATTATAAACAGAAGCGATAGCATTTGATGCATCAGGTGGTGTAACATCTTTACTTACCGTAATATTGCTTTGTATATCCGGCCTGAATACCGGCAATGATGTTGAACCCAACATTGATTGCAACCAAATTTTTAATTTATTCACATCCAGAACATAACTTAAGGAGTTAAGTGAACCGGCAACGACGGCTGTCGGCACACCAATAAAATCTCCGTTAAAGGTATATGCGGAACCGCCTGAATTTCCATGCTCAAGTGGTGCTGTTGTCTTTATGTAGTTTTCTTGAATACCGCTCATTACACCATTGACGTACGTTACCGTGTTGCCCCCTATTGATGGATAACCAATGACCTCAATACCATCTCCTAGCTTGAGATTACCAGTATCGTAACTAAACGCATTGACCGAGGGGAATGTTGTATTATTTTTGTTATCAATATATAAAATCGCTGCGTCTAAATTTTCGTCTGTCGTATAATATTTAACTTCGGCAGTATAATCGAATGATGGCGGTCTACTAATACTTTTTGTAAGCCCAATTGCACAATATCGTATGATATTACCAGACTGATCGGTAACAACATGCTTATTAGTTAGAACAATACCTTTTGAATCAATGATCGTGCCTGAACCACTAAACCAAGTATCATTTTGACCAGGACAGACGACATGTACTAAGGAATTGATTTGGGTTTGTGTGATTGCTTGACTTGAATGGAGTGGTACTAATGCAAGGATCAGCAACAACCCAATTTTTAAATAGTTTTTCATATATTGATTCTACTTCATTTTGATTAAAAACACAAAGCCCGCCGCCAGCGATGGCCTTGCGACCACCCATGCCTCTTTCGAGACATGATCCAGTAAGAGTGCTCTGACGACGAGCTGTTTGTCCTGTTGAGGGATTTTGTGCCATGCCCGCGGGTTTATCCTACGGGTTTAGGCAGAGAATTGTGATTAGTATGATACAGTCAGGACGATGATTTTGCAAGTCGGCGACATTGGACTTAACGCAAATACCAAACGGCTCAACTATTTGCGATCGCAAATTATTGAGCCGTTTGGGGGTGGGGAGATTGCACGGACACCCTCACCCTCCCCTCTCCCATGCGAGGGAGAGGGACATATCTCATAACCCACCCTACCCCTCCCGCGCCTTAAGGGAGGGAAATTATTGCTGGATCCCCGCTTTCGCGGGGATGACATTGATTAGGGCAGGCGCAATGACATTGTTTTACTTTAGCTTCTTCGTTGTTTTTGAGGATGGTAAATAGTTCTCACCACTGACGACTTTTTTCCCGGTTTTATTTTCCAATTCTTTGCGGGCGTTCTTGGCGATGCGGCCGCCTTTTTTAGCCGGAATTTTATTTTCCTCAAAACCTTTCGTTTGCATTGTTTCGGCAATCTGCCGCGTAGAAAGTTCTGCCAAAGCCGTGAACACCAGCTCGGCATCCGACATGTGATCGCGTAAATTCTGGGTATTCAGATTCTTCAGATCCTTATGCTCTTTTACCGTCAAATCGCTCCATTCTTGATGGATAATGTTGGTGAGTATCGCATACTCGTCCTGTTCCTTAACCTCGCTGTTTTTCCAATAATCCGTAAGCTTGTTTCGTATCTCTTGCCCCATCATCCTTTGCTGGATCCACTTTTCGCTTCGCCTCATTCTTTGCCAATTCGTTCTGCCTCGATTAATAGATTTTTCAGGATCCGTGGTTTCTTGGATTCTTTCGTAGCCCACCCGCGCAAGCCATAATTTAATCGGCTCTGCTTTTGGACTGGGTACGGATTGAATAAGACGCAGAATTGTTTCTACGTCCGCGGCGTCGGTGAGGTATAATTTTCCGTCGGAGGCCGTAAATTTCAGTTGGTGACAATTTGTCACCGACTCATTTCCCTCCTTTTTGAGCCGTTCTTTAAGCTTATTCCAATACTTTCTGGCAGTTTGATAGTCCGCCTGTTGAATAAGTGCCTGAATAATATCCACCACCGAAAAATACCATAGCTCTTTTTCTGCGTCCCAGTGCCGGCGGATTTTTTGACCTTCAAACAAGGCGATCTGTTTATTGTGTTTCATATTTATTTCTGTGCCATGCCCGCGGGTTTCCCTACGGGTTTAGGCAGCTGATTGTGATTAGAATGATACACTCGAGGAGATGATTTTGCAAGTCGGCGACATTGGACTTAACGCAAATACCAAACGGCTCAACTATTTGCGATCGCAAATTATTGAGCCGTTTGTGCGGTGGGGAAATTGTTGAATTGTCCCGCCCGAGGCGGACAGGCCTCCCCTCTCCCATGCGAGGGAGAGGGACAAACTGGATCCCCACTTTCGCGGGGATGACATTTAAAGTGATGTGGATAAAGGATGGTTGACAAACAAGCGCTTGTTATGCTATGATAGTGATATCACTATGAAGAAGACCCTTGTGCGGTTTCGTCTGCACCGGGGGCTTTTTCTTTATATTTATATGCCTCAAATTTTTTCTGCTGAGTAGCAAGATACAGTAACGGTATATTCTGCTCTCGTAATAAATACGAGCATTTATTGCTTGGGGAGATAACGATACGGAGTGCGTTTTTCTCTTTCAGAAACTGGACCAATTCAGCATAATCACCGTCGCCTGAAACGATCACCGCGCCGTCACATTTCTTTTCATAAAAATCACAAACAGTTTTTAATACGAGCGCCGCATCACAATTGCCTTTTACCATGCCTCTACCGTCATAGGTTACTTCTTTATATACAAGGATAAATCCGGCTTCCTGAAGATACGTATAGAGGTTCTTATTCTTTGCGACAAAACCAATAAACAAGTAGGCATTCACCACATGATATTTTTCTTTCAACCAGACACGAAACCGCCGATAGTCAAGTTCCCATCCCAAATCCCCTATTCCCTTATGTAAGTTTGCGCCGTCGATGTACGCAAAATTTTTCTTTTGAGTTTCATATTCTTTTATTTTCCCCTGTTCGGTTTTTTTATGCCATGCCCGCGCCTTGACCTACGGGTTTAGGCAGCTGATTGTGATTAGNATGATACACTCGAGGAGATGATTTTGCAAGTCGGCGACATTGGACTTAACGCAAATACCAAACGGCTCAACTATTTGCGATCGCAAATTATTGAGCCGTTTGTGCGGTGGGGAGGTTGTTGAATTGTCCCGCCCGAGGCGGGCAGGCATAACTCCCCCTACCCCCTCTTAACTTAAGAGGGGGGGGGAATTGTTGAATGAGACAAACCCTCACCCCACCCAAGGCGGGCAGGCCTCCCCTCTCCCGTATGAGGGAGGGGGATCGATTGTGAAATTGCCATAACATCCTCTCACCACCCCTTACCTTAAGGAGGAGAAAGTTGTTTTTGATTAAACGCGGCGAGTTCTTGGCGGACTTTTTGCTCCATGTCTCTTCGCGATACATTGCCCGGGGTGTCCAGGATTTCTTTGTCATTCAGGATCAAGAAGTCGTCCAATTTGGCAATCCAATCTCTCATATACATGATTCGCTGTTCAACACTTTGCACTACCGCAAAAAAACTTCTGCGCATAGTCCGCTTTGGGGTTATAGTCAACGCTTGTCGCAAATACATCCCGTACTTTTTGGTAAAAATTCGCTTCGGAGGTTCGGATTTTTCTGATCCGTTCCTCCCATTCTTGAAAATATGTTTTTGCGACTTTGCCGTTCTCTAACCGCTCATCATCCATAACAAATCCCTTTATAATATACTCTTTCAACTTCTGCGTTGCCCAAATGCGGAATTGCGTGCCGCGCAACGAATTGATACGGTATTATCGTTTTGTTTATTGATACTAATCAACAACCCCGCGGCAAGCCGCGGGGTATGACCAACGGCATGGCCCTAGGTGAATAAACGAAGCTGAGGCGGGGTATCCATTGTCTTTCCCTGGCTTG
>C687J35504_10001503_pt1 | contig 16313 bp, 15 predicted proteins | sample RifCSPhighO2_02_FD_35504 | JGI IMG/M metagenome (IMG submission 35504) | reverse complement strand
TTTTTCATTTAGCCGGTATGCCATGCTAATCACCGAGCTTAGGACTCGAAGTCGCTATTTAAATACAGGCCAAAAGTGTTAACTGAATTCGATACTAAACAAAACTTCGAGATACTTCCGCCTAAGAAACCACAACCTTATTCTTCGTCGCGTCCGCGTACGGTAATTCCCCGAACGCGCAGGTCCTGCACGTCGGGTCCAGGCTCACGTAGTCAGAATCCTCGAGCTTGTATCTCTTCGCCGCTTCCGGAAGCAGCGCCCGGATGTAGACATGATTTGGCACGAACACGAATTGCGTGTTGATGCCCACTGACTCAAGAAGACTCGCGAGCAGCACAGCGGCGTCATCGCAGTCCCCGCCGCCAGCAACCAGGCTCTCCCTCGCGCTCTTCACGTATTCGTAAGCCGCGGGGTCAGAGACATACTGCAGGTTGTCGCGCACAAAATAATAGAGCGCCTTTGCGTGGCAAACTTTGTTCCCGTCGCAGCTCCTCGTGACAATCTTATCTGCTATCTGCTTGATTGTGGAATCAGGAGTGACAAACGAAGGATACTCGCGCGGCTGCAGGCTTCTCGCTTCTTGCGTGATCGTGAGACCTTCCGGCACAACTTCGCTCAGCTTGGGAATCCCCTTGGGCTCCGGGTCCAGTTTCACCGCCTCGCCCGGCACATACCAAACCACGAGCAGAAGCAAAAGGAACAACGCAAGGATGATTCCCAAGGGCCCCTTCCACCACGCTTCTTCCTTCTCCGGCACGCCCGGATTCTTAAGAAAGTCGTCCATGATCTCGTCCATGTCCGATTCGAGAAGAAAGGCGGCTTAAAATCCTTTCCTTTGGTTGGTGCAGTCAAGTTAAGTGTCTGGCGCTGGCCGACCGGGGGTCGGTTCGTAGGCGAAGCCAAGAACCTACGAACGCCAGTGAGTCTGCCCCCTTCGAGGTGGTCGACGAGGATTCCGTAGTGTCGGAAATGATTCCCCATTTTCGAGCATGCTCAGAAATCTTCGGATTTCTGACAGAATCCGACAGCCGCCAGATCCGCTTTGCATCAAAGACTTTACCCGGTTGGCCATCATCTTTATATACAAAATCCGACTCTACCCGCCAGGGGCACATGGCGCGCTATCTTGACGCAATCACGCATCCGGCTGACGTCCGGAAACTGAGCAAGCGGCAATTGAGGGAGCTCGCGCAGGAAATCCGGGACACGATCATCCAGACTGTCGCGAAGCAGGGCGGCCACCTGGGGCCGAACCTCGGGGTGGTGGAGCTTTCCATCGCCCTGCACTATGTCTTCGACTCCCCGAAGGACAAGATTATCTGGGACGTCGGCCACCAGAGCTACCCGCACAAGCTCCTCACCGGCCGATATCCAAGGTTCCACACGCTCCGGCAGTGGAAGGGCATCTCCGGCTACCCGAATATCGATGAATCGCCACATGACGCGTTCGGCACCAGCCACGCTTCTACTTCAGTCTCGGCAGCGCTTGGCATGGCAGTGGCAAGAGATTTGAAAGGCGAATCCTATCATGTCATTGCGGTGATCGGAGACGGCGCCATCTCCGGCGGCATGTCGTTCGAAGCCCTGAACCATGCCGGCCACTTGCAATCCAATCTTATCGTCGTCCTGAACGACAACGAGATGTCCATCTCGCCGCCGGTAGGCGCGCTCTCAACCTATCTCTCAACGCTCGTCACCCACCCGAACTATGCGAAGGTGAGAAACAAGGTGAATGCCACCATCAGGAAACTGCCAGCCATCGGCATCGCCGCTTCGGAGAAATTAGCAGAACTTGAGGACACGATGCGCAGCATGTCGAAGGAAGGCATGTATTTCAAGGCTCTGGGTTTCAAGTATTTCGGCCCGGTCAACGGCCATGACCTGGGCGGACTCATAAAAGCATTCAGGAACATCAGCCACATCAAGGGCCCGATCTTGTTGCATGTCGCCACGAAAAAGGGGAAAGGATATCCGATGGCAGAGCAGGACAAGGAGCGATGGCATGGAGTTTCGCCCTTTGATGTCAATGGCGGCTCTGATTTGAAAAAATCCGGCACCATCTCCTACAGCTCCGCCTTCGCCAACGCGTTGGTGAAGCTCGCGAAAAAAGACAAACGCATCATCGCCATCACTGCCGCGATGCCGAAAGGCACAGGATTGGACATCTTCGCGAAGGAGCTGCCGGGGCGCTTCTTTGACGTGGCAATTGCCGAGCAGCATGGGGTCACGTTTGCCGCCGGCCTTGCGAGGATGGGAATGAAGCCGGTGTGCGCCATCTATTCCACTTTCTTGCAGCGAGCGTACGATCAGATCATCCATGATGTCTGCTCGCAAAATCTGGATGTCACCTTCTGCATCGATCGCGCAGGTCTGGTGGGCGAGGACGGCAAGCTCCAGCATGGCGCCTATGACATCGCCTTTCTTTCCTGCATCCCGAACATGGTGCTGATGGCGCCCAAGGACGAGAAGGAGCTCGGTCACCTTTTGAAAACAGCTATTGGGCACAAAGGTCCGGCGGCAATCCGCTATCCACGAGGGTCCGGCCTTGGCGTAAAAATAGAAGAACCTAGAAAAATTCATCTGGGGAAAGGCGAGATCACACGAAGAGGAAATGACGTGACCCTCCTCAGCCTCGGCACCTGTTTCAAAGAAGCAATGGAAGCGGCGGAGCTCCTCAAGAAAGAGGGCATCTCCGCCGAGGTCATCAACGCCAGATTCGCCAAGCCCTTCGACGAAACGTTGATTCTTAAGTCCGTGAAGAAGACGAAGAAACTGGTGACGATCGAGGAAGGCGTGTTAAGAGGAGGGTTCGGCGAGGCCATGGAGAGCTTCCTTCTTGAAAAGAATATCCAAGTGAAAGTCGCCAGAATAGGCCTTCCGGACTCCTTCATCGACCATGGCACGCCGAAAGAATTAAAACAGCTGGTGGGCCTGACAGCGGAGAACATCGCGAATGCGGCGAAATCGCTATGAAAGAGCTGATTATTTTAGGTTCGACCGGCAGCATCGGCAGGCAGGCGCTTGAGATTGTCCGGCAGCATCCCGGGGAGTTTCGGATTAAGGCGCTGTCTTGCGGCTCGAATACGTCACTCCTAAAAAAGCAAATCCAGGAATTCAATCCAGACGCGGTAGCGGTTTGCGATGAGCAAGCGGCCGCTGGATTCTCTTCTGATAGTGAAGTCTTCTCTGGATTGAATGGGATTCTTAAGTTAGTAAAAGAAATTCAGGCCGACACCGCGCTCAACGCTCTCGTCGGCAGCATCGGTGTAAAACCAACCGCGGAAGCAATCAAGGCTGGAAAAAATATTGCCTTGGCAAACAAAGAAACCCTCGTCGCCGCAGGCGACCAGATTATGCCGCTCCTGAAAAAGTTCAATGTTTCCTTAAAACCTATCGATTCCGAGCATTCCGCGATCTTCCAGTGCCTGCAGGGAGAGCAAAAAGGAAGTGTCAAATCCGTCACCCTCACCTGTTCCGGAGGCCCTTTTCTTGGAAGGAAAAAAACTGAACTTTCCAAAGTGACAGCGAAGGAAGCCTTGAACCATCCCAAGTGGAAGATGGGGGACAAGATCACGATCGATTCCGCGACCTTGATGAACAAGGGCTTGGAAGTCATCGAGGCGCATCACTTGTTTTGCATTCCCTATGAAAATATCAATGTTGTAGTACATCCAGAAAGTGTTATTCATTCCTTCGTTGAATTCCAGGACACCTCGATAAAGGCGCAGCTTGGCTATCCGGACATGAGGATCCCGATCCAGTACGCTCTCAGCCATCCCAAGCGCTTTTCCGCAAACCTTAAAAGTCTCCGTCCTCAGGAGTTGGGAATGCTTCAGTTCAGCCCGCCGGATGTAGAAGCTTTCCCCTGCCTATCGTATGCATACGAAGCGGGAAAAGCGGGTGGAAGCCTCGCCTGCGTGATGAACGCGGCCAACGAAGCCGTGGTCAAGCTGTTTCTCGAAGGGAAGATCGGATTCCTGGACATCCCGCGAATCATTAAGGAGCAGATGCAGGGCCACAAGCCGCAGCCTCTCGATATTGATGAACTGATGGAGCTCGATGCGAGAACCAAGAAGAAGGTGCTCGGATGAACTATGCTATCATCACCTGCGCCGGCATCGGGAAGCGCATGCAGTCCGAGATCAGCAAAGTATTCCTTCTCTTGGATAAGGAACCCCTCATTGAGCGCACGCTGCGGGTCTTTCAATCCTGCGACATGATCGATGAAATCCTTCTCGTGGCAAGAGAACAAGATAAGGGAGAGATGGAACGCTTGACGCAGTCGAAATTCCCAAAAGTGAAGAGGGTCGTGCTCGGCGGCGAAAAGCGGCAGCATTCTGTCTATAATGGGCTGCTTTCGATCGAAGCCAAGGCCGATGATATCATCCTCGTTCATAATGGAGTCAATCCTTTTGTAGATGATAAGACGCTACGTGAGTGCATTGATGCTGCAAGGAAATATGAGGCGGCTGTTGTCGGATTCAAGGCGAGGGACACCCTCAAGGAAATAGACGAGAAAGGGTTTGTCGCCGGCACCCTTGACCGCTCCAAAGTGTGGCAGGCGCAGACTCCCCAAGCGTTCAGGTATGGGACGCTCCTGAAAGCGCACAAGGAGGCAGAGAAGGACGAGTTCCTGGGCACGGACGACGTGATGCTCGTCGAGCGCCTCGGCAAAAGGGTGAAGATGGTCGAATGCGCAAGGGAGAACATCAAGATCACGCTTCCCAACGATCTTGAATTCGCCAATAAATTGCTTTCTACCTCAAGAATCGGTTTCGGCATGGACAGCCACCGCTTTGTCGCCGAAGGAGACAAGAAACTGATGGTTGGAGGAATTGAAGCGGAAGGCAAGGGCTTTGACGCGAATTCAGATGGCGATGTCGTCCTGCATGCGCTCTTCAACGCCATTTCGCAAGGTTTGGGTGAAAAATCATTGGGCCACTACGCTGACCCGATGTGCGAGAAAGGGATAACAGACAGCGCAGAATATGTGAGGCTGATGCTCGGAATAATGAAGGAGAGGGGATACGCATTAGGGAACGTAGGCATCATGCTCGAAGGCAAAGTCCCGAAGATCGCGCCGATAGAGGATAGGATGAAGGAAAGACTCTCGCAGCTCCTGAATCTCGAAACTTCGGCAATCGGTATTACCGCAACATCAGGTGAAGCGTTGACGGCCTTCGGGAAAGGGGTCGGGATGCAGTGTTTCTGTGTCGCGACACTCAATAAACAATGATCACCCATGCCAAGATCAACCTGGTCCTCAACATCTTAGGGAAAAGGCCCGACGGCTATCATGAGGTCTCGACCGTGTACCAGCAAGTCGAGATGCATGACACGATTGAGATTGAGGAGCATAAGGATGTCCTTCTGGAATGCAACCATGCGTTTCTCGTCAACCCCAAGAATCTCTGCCTCATCGCCGCGAATCTGCTGAGGAAAAAATACCACGTGAAGGAGGGGGCGAAAATCATCCTCGAAAAGAACATTCCCGTCGCGGCCGGCTTGTCCGGAGGAAGCTCGAACGCCGCGGTTGTCTTGCGCCTCCTCAACCGGCACTGGGACCTGAAGCTTTCACAGGAAGAGCTGCTCTCTGTCGCTTCTGAACTCGGCTCTGACGTGCCCTTCCACATTCTGGGAGGCACGTGCCTCGGGACGGGAAGGGGGGAGCAAGTCAAGCCGGTGAAGCCCTTCCCCACGATGCACTGCGTCATCGCCCGACCAGACTTTGGCGTGAAAACGAGGGACGCTTATGCGCTCGTCTCATCGTACGGTAAAGATACAATCGATACATTCCTTGAGAAATACGATTTGAACCTTCTCCATAACGACTTCGAGAGATTTCTCTTCCCAAAGTATCCAAAGCTCAAGGATTTAAAAGAAAGTCTGGGAAAGCACGCGCTGCTGTCCGGGTCCGGGAGCTGCGTCTTCGGTCTCTTCCCGACGGTGAAGGAAGCCAAAGAAAAGGCGGAAGAGCTGAAAGGATCGTATAAGGATGTCTGGGTCACGAGGACGCTGTAGAATATTTATTCACGATACGCTTTATCTCATTTTTCAGCTTGCCAATATCGATTTTCTGTATGAGGAGGTATCCATCATCGCAAAACAAAAGGAGAGGGTCCCCGGTCTGTAGCCCCATGTCTTTTATAATCTGAGGAGTGAGCGTTACGATGCCGTCGTTCGAGATTTCGAGGATTTCCATTTTTTCACCTGAATCTCATCGAAAAGAATGATCTCTATAACCTCTTCGCGCAGGCACTGGACATAGGACTCAGCGCACTTCAAAAGTCTTGTTGATCATGCCCCGCTTGCGGCCGACAAGGTCATAGACCGTAAGCGTATACGTGTACGTGCCGCTATCAAAATCCTCAAGATCCACAATCGTCCAATATCCGCCGTCAAGCTCATCATCATGAAGGAAGGTCTCTTCGCCCTCAAAGATCCGCGTCTGGTACAAAACGACGGTCCCATTCTCTTGGACAATCTTTGAATCCATGTCGAAGACATGCAGGCCGTCTTTATTGGCTTGGAAAGGCCTGACGCCAAAGGGCTCCATGCAGATGCGCTGGGAAGTGCTGAACACCTTGGTGTTTCTTCCGGCGCAGGCATTAACTTCATCCTGGTCAACCCCGAGGACCGCGTGGTCGATGGTGAGGTTTCCCCAAGATTCGCCTGCCTGAGCTTCCAGAAGAGTAGCGGGAATGAAGATCATGAAGAAAAACCCGAAATACGCAATAAAAAACAGCGTCTGCAGGCCGAACGCGGTGATGCCGAGCGCCAGGCCGGTCTTGGAATGCACGTCCTTCTTCCTCGCCGCGACGGACAGGACAACCGCCACCAGTCCGCCGAGGATGCCGAAGTTGATCCAGAGGACCGCAGAAACAACAGCCACAACAGCAGAGGCGAACCCCATCTGGTCCACGATCTTCAGCGCGAGCTTGCCTCGGTTCTTCCGCTTCACCCGGAAGTAATAGAACACCGGCGCCAGGGGAACGAGCGAGAGCAGGAACAGCCACAGCATCTTGTTCTCCAGCTCGCGCTTGAAGCAGTCCAAGATCATGAACACTTGCAGGACGAGATGCAGGATGCCGAGGATGATGACGAAGAAGAGCGCCGCGAAAATCGCGGCAACGATCTTGAGGGGAGAGGCAGCCAGGGCCGCCGGAAGGAGCGAAAGGGAGAGCAGGGCAACAGCCAGTTTCTTCATAGGGGCATCCCTTGATGGCAAGCTATAAGAATCTTGCGGTCGAAAAACCCTAGCACTGGACATTTTCTCCGCGCGCAGCGCCTTTAAAGGACTAGTTTATCCTTTTTGGGATGGGCGTGCGCCAGTCTTACATCCCACTCACGAAGGCCTTCCCGAAAAGGAGGGGGGCTTTCTGAGAGGCTGGTGCGCGTCCGCCTTGAACGCCAGGGCTAGACAGTGTGGAAGGGCGCACTCGTGTGCGTTCTTCGGGAAGATGTCTACCCCGACATCAGGCGGAAATACGGCCGGCTGATGGCGCTCCTGGAAAAGCTCGGCTGCCTTGAGGAATTGCAGTACCTCAACGATGTCCATCACGGACTGCCGGATTTCATCTGCCGCCGCAGCGGCGAGTTCAAGTTCATCGAGTGCAAGCTGCAGTACGAGCCGCTTCTGGACATGTCGGAAATCGCCGAAGCGCAAGCCATATCGTTTCAGCGTATAGTAAGCGAGCGATTTCCGAGCACAAAGGCGAAGTCAGACTTCGCCGTGGATTCGAAACTTCTGTGAAGTTTCGAACTGCTCAAAAACCACCCGCTCCTCAAGTGGGGTGTAAGCACGCCACCAGCTTTAGCGGGTGGTTTTTGACAGCCAGAAGAAGACGCTTGAGAAGCTGCAGGCGATGGGGTTTGTGGTTGAGATCAACCGCGTCGTGGGAAACCAGACGAAAGTCCGGAGGGCGATTATCGATATTCCCTCTAGGAAACGGCTCATTCTAGAGCGCCAAATGGCCCTGAAATTGAACTGGTGAAGAGCTCGACGACAATCCGGAAATCTTCCGGATAAAGCGCAATAGGCGGAAATCTTCCGGATTTTGCCCTCTTTCGCCGGAAAATATCCGGATTTTTCCAGTGAGGACATTTTAAGGAGCGCGTCTCTAGAACGGGCATGGTTGATGGTGGAAAACAATGAGAGAAATTGAAAATTGCATTGTCGCAGAGATCTACTATGTAGCGAATCCAAGTCGCAGACTTAGAAAAAACCTTCCAATCGCCGCGCTTATGGGAAACGGGAATGATCGCCCCGCAACTTGCAACGATGTTGTCGAGTATCTTCTGGATGCTCCACCGGATCCGGCCAATCCTACCCCCTATTCCCCTGAGGAAGAGATGACGGCTTTTGGTATCCAGTCGATTATGAATAGAATGCAATCTGATCCCAATTTTCCCGGACGGCTTCTTGCTAAGACTATGGGGGGAAAATATGTTCAATTAGATCCTACGGCTTATTTATGCCATTACCTTGCAACAATCCCGATTCTTGAAGAGAAGCAACTTAATGGAAAGGTTCACCCCTCTTTAGTACTTGAAATGAAAGTTGAGGCATTAAGTATTGGTGCATAACTTTGGAGGCGAAAACATGACTATGCAATCAGTGCAAACAAAACCCATTGTGGCGGAACTGAGAAGGTTTGTGGGGAGAGAGGAGCGTCTTGTCAAACAGATCCCCCAAGAAGCGATTTTTGGCAGTGAAAGAAAGGCCTCCGTAAGCTGCGGGCAAGTCTTGGACTATATGCTGAGCACCAAGACCGATCAGTTTAATCCAACGCCCTATACGAGGGAAGAGGCACAGTATGCTGCTTCAATGAGGCTCAGTCTAAATCTAACGCAGACAGATCCCAATTATTTAGTCAAATTGTGCGCCCTGACAGCCGGGGGTCAGAGTGTTCGTCTGGATTTGACTCGGCCTTTGAGGGAATATATCTCTGAAGACCCTTCCTCTATCCTAACAACAAAAGAGCATCTTGGGCCAGAAGGAGTGACAGTCTACCAAAGCCTGGATCTTTTGCTCCAGGATACGAGTGTGGGCGGATGATTGCGCTCTCTCGCCCATCTTTCCTACAGCAACGCCTTGAAACAACACAGCCTTTTGTTGTTGTAGGAAATCAACTCTACGAAATTCATACCTCAGAAAGGCTGTCGAAGAATAGGCTCCATTTTCTGGACAAGGATCATCCATTAGTTGAAGCAGGCCAGCTTTCTTCTCATGAGCGCTCCTTCCTGGATGCGAATCGCACTTCTTTGGAAAGAGCAGCGATGCAAATTCTCATAGACAAAAAGAGAGAAATCAACGGCATATCTGCCGGAATCTCAGATTTAGAACGTGCTATCCAAGGAGACGCGGCCGAAAAATTCGTGGTTGACAATGTGGGTACCTATTATCTTTCCATGCAGGATCCTCGAATAGTGCATCCTGGAAGGGCGCGGAAGCAGCTTTCTGCTACAGAAATACCCGAATTAAGAATGAGGCCATTTGATAGCCTCCTTTCTTCGCTTTATTCTGAGCCGCTTCTTTTCCGCACACTGGGTGATAAAGTTCTTTGTGCATTTGGGGAGGTATTTTCATTGCAAGAAGGAGTTTCTTCTACTGAATATGTCTGCCTTGGGGATAGATCGTATGCTCTTTCGCATGTCGGATCCTTGCGTCAGAAAAGTCAATCCTATTTAGCCGAATTAGATCGCGCCCTTGCTTTTCTTGTTGAAGCAAATATCGAGAATTATTCCGCTGTTTTCCAGATGCTTGATTATCGCCGCAATCTGTTGCAATCAGCGAATACAGGAAGACGGCAAGTTACAGACCCCATCACGAATACCACGTTTGAGATTAGAAACGGAATCTCTTTTGAAAATAGAAATACGTACGAAAGTTATCTCACGCTTCATCCTTTTATCATCAGGAAAAATGGAGAATCCTACCTTTTCCAGCAGGTAACATTAAGGTCTGATTTTAGCGTGAGCGGAAATGAGTTCCGTTTGCTTCATAAACCAAGGATTGATGAGCCCGGACAGTATCGGCATCCCTTTGTCTATGATAGCAATGAAATCTGCTATAATGTGGGCATTGACCGGTTTAGGAACGAAGGGGTGACCTTCGAAGGCCTGCCATTAAGAACTTTTGAAGACAAAGAAAGGGCCACCATTCTGGTGGTGCAGAACCTGGATATCGCTCGAAAAGTCCTCCAACAAGGATGCATAGGAGATGCCCTGCACCCTGTCAGATTCCTGAATCGCTCAAATTTCAGCCACGAATATCTCATGGCCAGAATGGCAGACCTTTCCAAGATAGGGGTCTTCGAAAACTAACATGCCAGACGAACTCTATGATCGGCAAACCCGCATTCCAGGGTGGGAACAAAGAAAGCTCGATCAGGCGAGAGTAGTCGTGTTAGGATCTGGAACACTCGCCCAGCAGCTTCTTGTCAATCTTGCCGGTTTGGGGGTCACGAACGTTCTTCTTCAATCCAATGGACGCATTGCACGAACAAAGGAAGACTATTTCCTATTCGGTTTTCCTTCGATGGAATCCATTGGCAAACCGCGCATTGACTTTATTGAACGAGAGCTTCTTCAATTAAACGAGAACTTCAAGGGTAGGTTGAAGACATTCTTTAGCCCCTTTGATGAAGGGGATATCGCAGCGTTCAGGCCAGATGCGATAGTAAGCGCCGAAAATGATCCCGCTATCGTAGAACATGGCCTTGTTTATTGTATTCGCCATAAACTTCCGTTCATTGCTGGTTCCGCGGGTCAGCATGAATCTCGTTTTCAGTCCCATCATCCTTCTTCAAGAGTAGGTTTGGATAGCCTGGTAAGATCAATATGGTGCGAAGAGAAACAGAATCCACAGACAAGCGGAGTTCTCGCCGGCGGGATGGCCGATGAACTCAGAAAATATTTCATGCCTCTAGATGAAAGCGACCTTCCATCTCCCGAGAAACTTCACAAATACTCTCTCCTCCGAACCACCAGAACAGAAGGCGGGGACACTCTTGAACCGATTCCCTATCGAGATATGCATCCTTTTAAGGCCTTAGTTGTCGGGGCAGGAGCAATGGGGAATAGTGTAGCGGCGCAACTTGCCCTAGCCGGATTTGAGCAGATAGATATTATAGATAGGGACACTATTGAATTCAGCAATCTTTCCCGCCAATTCTGTTTTCGTGGCAAGGTAGGGCAACCGAAAGCAAAGGTTCTATCCGAGAGGGTAAAGGAATATTCTCCTTCCACTTTAACAAATCCTCATCAGCGATTTCTGGGGGCAAATGACGTGGTTTTTGATAGGGGAGAGTATGATATTCTCTTTGGGGCTGTAGATTCCTTGAGAGTAAGGAAACTCATTAATGCGTATGCGGTGCTTCATAAACTTCCCTATATTGACGGAGGCTCTTCTTCTCTCAATGGCAAGATGCGGGTGTACTTTCCAGGAATCAATCGATGTTTGGATTGCCAGCTTGATTTTGATGCTGAGCTAGCCAAAGAACAAAACACAACCCGCCAAGCAAGAGGATGTGCACAGGCTGCCCCAAGCGTAATCATCCCTAACTTTGTCATTGGGAGTGCGATGGTTGGGGAAGCTCTACGATTTTTCTATCGAAAGTCAGACAAAGAAGTCCTTGGGAGTGAGATCGGAGCTAACACCCACTCACTCGTTTACAATTCTTCAGAGCGTCAACGGCTGTATGTCAATCAGGAACGTTATGAGAAAACCTGTGGAGGCTGCACATGACAATCGGGGCATATGCAAGAAGAGGGCAAGCCACAATCAGTGAAGACCAATGGCGAACCGATGAGGCATGGCAGGAATGGAGAGAAAGAGATCGTTTGTTTAAGCTTTCCCCCGGCTATGCAAGATATCATCAAAGGATCACGGATCTTATCAATGCGCATAGGGACATACAAATTGAGACAGCGATTAGAGGAAGTTCACCGGGGGTTTTGGAACAATTCACAACACTTTCCATAAAAGAAAGTGCAGACGCAAAAGCTCGCTATTATTCAAAAAGAGTCTGTGAACTTGGCGGAGCGTCTTATGAACTCTCGATGGCCATTGCCTCAAGGCAAGATGAAGCCGGTCTTACCATTGAAAACCTTGAGCCGTTTTTTCATCAAGGAGTTAGGCTAGATGAATGCCATGAAGTGCCAAAAGGGATAAGTGCCACCATCGACAATCTCAATGCCCTTGGCCAGAAAATGATAGGGTGGGCGCATAGTCATGGAACCCTTTTCTCCTGTTTCCCGTCGCCGACGGATAGATTCCGGATAAAGAAGGATCTGGGATGGCTGGGCAAGCGATTTTATGTCAATCAACATGAAGGAAACCCTCAAGGAGATATCGTCTATGCGACGCCTGCCCTAATCTATAATGCAAATTTAAGAGAAAATGAAGCCCCTTATGCCGCAATCGCCGTAGGATATTGGTCTCGGTATAACCCACGTAAATTTCGGATATTCCTAAACCGAGTGAAGCTTAGGGTTATCAAAGATGATGCCCAACTGGATTTTCCTTCATTGGATCAAATCCTTCTTGAGAGAGTCTGGTGTATCCCCCCTGAAGCGCCAAGAGAATTAGGAGAGGTTTATGACTTTTTTGGCAATGAACAGTTCAGATTTGGTGAAAGCCTGCGAGAAAAAGTAAGGCGGAGAGGATCATGAGTCCTGCGGCTTATGAAAACATAAGTATCCAATCGGATATGCTTTCATTGAAAGATGCAGCAATTAGATTCTATGATCTTGATACGAGAAGGCCATCTTTTCAAGACGGTATTCCTGCTTTATTTGCTATCCAATATTTGATGGGGCAATTTTTGGAAAGAGCAAGAAACATATCAAGAAAGCTCAGAGGAAAAAAGCCGTATCTTCTTTCGGAGGGAATGCCCTCATTCATGTTCAACGAAACAAGCGCGATGTCTATCCTTGAAGATAGACTCTACAACCCGCATATTGTAGCTCTTCTACCTCTTGCTAAAAATTCTGCAGATATACGCGCGCTTTTCGTTTTGGGTGCTCTTCCAGAGTATGCTCCTACAACGCCGCCTAGTAGCGCCAATTTAGAGCGCCTCGCCTACCGAGCGATCCAGAACTATCGCCGGGCGCACGAAGGCCCGGCCNTGCGCGAGCTCAGGAGCATCTGGGGCTCAAAACTATACAGGCGAGCCTTCTATGTTGTCGCCGGCTTGCAGCTCGTCGCCGGAATCAAATCGTGCGTCTTCCCTACGGCAGATCTGGAAACCCGGGTGGAAGCGCCGCATGCACACATACAGAGTCCGCCTCCAAAGCCGGCCCTTTCGCCCTATGAGGCCGAGAAGCGCCGGGCAGAAATCGCCTATTATAACCAAAAGATTAAAGAAATCGCTCGAATCCCGCCTCAGCGGGCAGATGAGGCGCTGATACAGATTAGGCAAATAAAAAAAGAAATCTACGAGAAGGGGTTGCAAGATGAATTCATCAAATAGATGGGCACTGGGAGCAGCTTTGCTCCTGTCGGGATGTGCGACATCGTGGGTTGAAAAAGTCCCAACAACGACCTATCTTCATGGTACAATACCTTATGCCAGTCCTGTGGGGGACTTAACAGACCTTGAGGNGGCAGCAGAGCATAATCAGCGATGGAAGCCGNTGGCTGAAGCACTTTCAACAAACAATGGCTACAATTTGGAAAAGTCAGTGCAGGAACTCCAGAACCGCTATCCAGGAATGGATGTTAGTGGCTTCTCCTACACCCGCGAGGAGCGACAAAATAGTTATCGCGTCACCGAGCGCCTCAGCTACAACCCGGCAGACTATGTCCGGGGTGGGGTCACTGCGCTTTTCAACCTCTCCGCCACAATCCTCCATCCGGCTATGATGCTCATCAGAGGGCCTCACAACGTCGGAAAAGCCCCGCCCATCTTCAAGGAGATGAAGGAGTTCATCTACGTCACCAAGTGCGAATAAACTGTAGGCTGAAGCCGCAACCGCCATCATTCACAACCCTTAAATACCTCCCATAAACCATCCAACGCATGGGGGATGAGTCAACGTTAGCGCCTGCCGGGCCTTCGCAGTCTGTTGAATCTCCTTCGGTCTCCTCAACTCCACCTGAGCCCTCTTCTCCAAAGCCAAAATTCGATTATAAGACCTTCTTCAAGGACAAGTGGTGGATTCTTCTCATTCTTATCCCAATAATAGTCGCCATCGTCATCCGCCTTGAGCCGATGAACCTCAGGCCGATTGAGCGCTCCGCCCAGAGCAATGTCGAAAGCTATTACCGCTACCAGATTGAGAATCAAGTGAGGCAGCAGAATCCCAATCTCCCGGACGCGCAGATCGCCCAGCTTGTGAACCAGCAGATTCCGAAGGAGCAGATCGCGGCCCAGGCGAAGCAGAACGCCGCGGAGATGAAGGGCCGCCTGCAATATGATTCCGGCGACAGCACCTATGCCTATATCGGCGACATCGACTCCTATTACTGGTTGCGCCAGGCAAGGAACATCGTCGAGAAAGGCGACCAGTGCGATCTGCGCAAGGACGGCCAGTGCTTCGACACCTACACAACCGCCCCGGTGCCCAGGCCGAAGGAGATTGATTATTATCCCGTCGCCATTGTCTGGGTCTATCGTTTTCTGAAAGTTTTTCAGCCAGACTTGACCCTGATGCAGGCCTCCTTCCTCACTCCGCTCGTGTTCTCCATCATCCTCACCATCCCGCTCTTCTTGCTCATCCGCAAACTGGCGGGCAATGTCGCTGCTGTCATCGGCACCATCCTCGTCAACGCCAACCCGCTCATTCTTTCAAGAAGCCTCGGCTCCGACAGCGACATCACCAACATTTTCTTCCAGGCTTTCTTCCTCTGGCTCGCGGTTGAATGTCTTTATGCGAAGGATGCGAAGAAGCGCTGGATCTGGGCGGCATTAGTGGGCGTCGAGCTTTCTTTATATTCCCTCTTCTGGACAGGCTGGTGGTACCTGCTCGACTTGTTCATCGCCGCGCTCGGATTCCGCCTCGCCTACGATCTCGTAAAGAAATGGCTCTCGCAAAAATCGCTCGCGGGCTGGCAGTCCCCGGCAAAGGACTTCGGCATCCTGGTCCTCGCTGTCTTCGTCCCCGTCGTGATCCTCCATGGTTTTGTCTTTTTCTCCCTCGCGGATCTCTGGGACGCGCTGTCGACGCAGCTGCTCATCTTCAAGTTCAAGGTGGCGGCAAACCCGAATCTCTGGCCAAATGTCCTTACTACAGTCGCAGAGTTCACCGGCATAAGTTTGCCGCAGGCCATCGGAAGCTTCGGCACGTTCTGGAGGCTCCCTTTCTTCCTGCTCGCCATGTTCGGGATAGTCGCGCTCATGTTTCCGACGAGAAAATTCGTGCGGAAGCATCTTATTCTCTTCATCGCCCTCGCCGTCTTCACCTATGGCCTGCACTGGTATCTCCTGAACCGCGCCAGCGTGCCCTTCATCTTCCTTCTCGTCCTGCCTCTCCTTGCGGCGCTTCCGGCTCACCTGAGATCTGACGAGGAGTTCCATGCCGGCGCTGTGTTCCTCATGGTGGGCATCATCACGCTCGTCACATTCTTCTCTCTGAGAGGCATCCGCTTCCTCTTCCTCATGGCGGTTCCGGTCGCGATCTTTGCTTCCATCGCCCTCGCCCGGGCTGCCGGCTTCGTCACCGGATTTCTAGACCGTAAAGGAATTCCGAAGATAGCTACTTTGTTGCTCACTATCCTCCTCGTCGTCTGGTTCGTCGGCGCGCAGGTGAAGTCCGGATACGCTACTGCGGGGAATTATCTGCCCATGGTGACGGATGAGTGGGTGGGCACGCTCCAGGGCATCCGCGACGCGTCAAGGCCGGACGCGGTCATCAACAGCTGGTGGGATTTCGGCCACTGGTTCAAGTACTGGGCCGACAGGCGCGTGACATTAGATGGAAGCTCGCAGAACTCTCCGCAGCTGCACTGGCTCGGCAAACTGCTTCTCACTTCTGACGAGCGCCTCTCCGTCGGCATCCTGCGCATGCTGGATTGCGGCGGAAATAATGCTTTTAATGAGTTAAATAGGATATTCAACGACACCCCNAAATCCGTCGCTCTTTTGAACCAAATGATGGTCGTCAACCGGCTGGAAGCGGAAGCCATGCTCACCAAGGAAGGGCTGACGCAAGCGCAGGCGCAAGCCGTGCTCCAGTATTCCCATTGCGACGCGCCCGAGAATTTCCTCATCACGTCGGAAGACATGGTCGGCAAGGCCGGAGTGTGGAGCCATTTCGGGAGCTGGGACTTCAACAAAGCGTACATTCAGGCCAACCTGGACAAGCCGGAG
>C687J35504_10001480_pt1 | contig 16409 bp, 28 predicted proteins | sample RifCSPhighO2_02_FD_35504 | JGI IMG/M metagenome (IMG submission 35504) | reverse complement strand
TCTTCCTGAACACCTTCGATGGCGCTGTACTCATGGAGTACACCGTCAATCTCGGCCTCGACTACTGCACAGCCAGGCATGGAGGACAACAGGATGCGACGCAGCGCGTTGCCCAGCGTATGGCCAAAACCACGCTCGAGAGGCTCGAGAGTGATCTTGGCGCGGGTCGAACTGACCACCTGCACATCAATGTGACGGGGGGTCAGGAACTCATTTACCGAAATCTGCATGGATGCACCTATTTTCTAGCCCTTACTTGGAGTAGAGCTCGACAATCAGGCTTTCGTTGATGTCAGCGGAGAGATCACTGCGCGCCGGGACGTTTTTGAACACGCCAGACTTCTTCTCAGTGTCTACTTCTACCCATTCAACGCGGCCACGCTGGGCACACAGCTCAAGAGCTTGAACAATGCGCAGCTGATTCTTCGATTTCTCGCGNACTGCAACAACGTCNCCAGCTTTAACCTGGTAGGACGGTACGTTGACAGTTTTACCGTTTACGCTGATCGNCTTGTGCGATACCAGCTGACGGGATTCAGCGCGNGTNGCGCCGTAGCCCATGCGGTAAACCACGTTATCCAGACGGCATTCGAGCAGTTGCAGCAGGTTCTCACCAGTAGCGCCTTTCTTGCCGGCAGCTTCTTTGTAATAACCGCTGAATTGACGCTCAAGCACACCGTAGATACGACGAACTTTTTGCTTCTCACGCAGCTGGGTGCCGTAGTCGGACTGACGGCCACGGCGCTGACCGTGAATACCTGGGGCTGCTTCGATGTTGCACTTCGATTCCAGAGCGCGTACACCGCTTTTCAGGAAAAGATCTGTGCCTTCACGACGAGACAGTTTGCATTTGGGACCAATGTAACGAGCCATTTCTCACTGTCTCCTGATTACACGCGACGCTTCTTCGAAGGACGGCACCCGTTATGCGGGATTGGCGTCACATCGGTGATGCTGGCGATCTTATAGCCACAGCCGTTCAATGCACGGACAGCGGACTCACGACCCGGACCTGGGCCCTTGACGTTAACGTCGAGGTTCTTCAGACCGTATTCCAGCGCAGCTTGACCAGCACGCTCAGCAGCCACCTGGGCAGCGAACGGGGTGCTTTTACGCGAACCGCGGAAACCCGAACCACCAGAGGTAGCCCAAGACAGAGCATTGCCCTGACGGTCAGTAATGGTCACGATTGTGTTGTTGAAAGAAGCGTGGATGTGGGCGATGCCATCAACCACCGTCTTTTTGACTTTCTTACGAGTACGAGCAGCAGGTTTTGCCATGACTAGATTCCTGTCGATGCGCGAATGCGATTACTTGCGGATCGGCTTACGCGGGCCCTTACGGGTACGCGCGTTGGTCTTGGTACGCTGACCGCGANCCGGCAGACCACGACGATGACGCAGGCCGCGGTAGCAACCCAGGTCCATCAAGCGCTTGATTTTCATGTTCACTTCACGACGCAGGTCGCCTTCGGTATTCACCTTGGCTACTTCGCCACGCAGCTGCTCGATCTGCTCNTCAGAGAGATCTTTNATNTTTGCAGCCGGATTAACGCCGGCGGCAGCACAGACTTTCTGTGCAGTAGTNCGACCAACACCATAGATGTAGGTCAACGAGATAACAGTGTGCTTGTTATCCGGAATGTTAACGCCTGCAATACGGGCCATTCAGTGGAACTCCAATTGACAGCTACCTACGCCCCGGAAGCCAAGAAATAGGGCGCGAGATATTANCGCTGTAGAAACAAATAATCAACCCGGCAGCGCACTAGCTGCCGGGCTTGTAACTTCACTCACACTCAGCCTTGGCGCTGTTTGTGACGCGGNTCCGNGCTGCAAATNACGCGAACAACACCTTCGCGNCGGATAATCTTGCAGTTACGGCACAGCTTTTTCACCGATGCACGAACTTTCATCACCAACTCCTCGAACCTTATGGACTTCAGCGCAGCATGCCGCTGCCGTAGCCCTTCAGGTTGGCTTTCTTCATCAGGGATTCGTACTGGTGCGAAACGAGGTGCGATTGTACTTGCGACATAAAGTCCATNACAACCACNACCACGATNAGCAACGAGGTCCCGCCAAGATAGAACGGTACGTTGGCAGCCACCACCAGGAACTGGGGCAACAAGCATACGGCCGTCATGTACAGAGCACCGAACATGGTCAAGCGAGTCAACACGCCATCGATATAGCGCGCCGATTGCTCACCGGGACGGATACCCGGAATAAAGGCACCGGACTTCTTCAGGTTCTCCGCTACGTCTTTCGGGTTGAACATCANCGCTGTATAGAAGAAGCAGAAGAAAACGATCCCTGCACTAAACAGCAAAATGTTCAACGGCTGACCAGGAGCGATAGCCTGTGAAATATCCTGCAGCCAGCCCATACCTTCAGACTGACCAAACCAGGCACCCAGCGAAGCCGGGAATAACAGAAGGCTGCTGGCGAAAATAGCTGGGATAACCCCTGCCATGTTCACCTTCAACGGCAAGTGGCTAGTCTGCGCAGCGAAGACCTTNCGGCCCTGCTGACGCTTGGCGTAGTGCACCGCAATGCGNCGCTGACCACGCTCAATGAACACCACGAAACCGATAATCGCTACTGCCAGCAAACCGATGGCNATCAGNGCAAAGATATTGATATCACCCTGACGAGCAGACTCGAAAGACTGCCCAATCGCCGACGGCAGACCGGCCACGATGCCTGCAAANATCAGCATCGAAATACCGTTGCCAACACCACGCTCAGTGATTTGCTCGCCCAGCCACATCATAAACATCGCACCCGCCACAAAAGTGGTGACCGCAACGAAGTGGAAGCCGAAATCGACTGTAAACGCTACGCCCTGACTGGCCAGGCCGACGGACATGCCGACTGCTTGGACAATAGCCAGAACGAGGGTGCCGTAGCGGGTGTACTGGCTAATCTTGCGACGGCCAGCTTCACCTTCCTTCTTCAACTGCTCCAGCTGCGGGCTAACAGCGGTCATGAGCTGCATGATGATCGACGCCGAAATGTACGGCATGATCCCCAGTGCAAAAATGCTCATGCGCTCCAGCGCGCCGCCGGAAAACATGTTGAACAAGCTAAGAATGGTCCCCTCATTCTGTCGAAACAGGTCCGCTAGCCGGTCCGGATTGATACCTGGAACTGGGATGTGTGCACCTATCCGATAGACGATGATCGCCATGAACAGAAAGCGCAAACGAGCCCAGAGTTCGGACAACCCGCCATTGCTGAGCGCTGAGAGAGCACCTTGCTTAGCCATTTATTCCTCGAACTTACCGCCAGCTGCTTCGATAGCCGCGCGCGCACCTTTGGTGACGGCGATACCTTTAAGGGTGACTGCCTGAGTAACTTCACCGNNCAGCATGACTTTCACACGCTGTACGTTTTGGTTGATCAGGTTGGCATCCTTCAGCGACTGCAGAGTAACAATGCCGCCTTCGATTTTATTCAGCTCGGANGTACGCACTTGTGCGCGATCCATAGCCTTCAAAGAAACGAAACCGAACTTAGGCAGACGGCGGTGCAGAGGCTGCTGGCCGCCTTCGAAACCCGGAGCAATGGTGCCACCGGAGCGGGAGGTTTGACCTTTGTGGCCGCGGCCACCAGTCTTACCCAAACCGCTACCGATACCACGGCCCGGACGGTGCTTCTCGCGACGGGAACCCGGCGCAGGACTCAAATCGTTCAGGTACATGNATTAACCCTCGACTCGCAGCATGTAGTAAGCCTTGTTGATCATCCCGCGATTCTCGGGAGTATCCAGNACTTCTACGGTGTGACCGATGCGACGCAGACCCAGACCCTTAACGCAGAGNTTNTGGTTAGGGATGCGGCCGGTCATGCTTTTGATCAGCGTGACTTTTACGGTATTAGCCATGATTAGAGAATCTCCTCGACGCTCTTGCCACGCTTAGCCGCAACAGAACCTGGCGACTGCATAGCTTTCAAACCTTTGAAAGTGGCGTACACCACGTTCACTGGGTTAGTCGAGCCGTAGCACTTAGCCANAACGTTCTGCACGCCAGCCACTTCCAGAACGGCACGCATAGCGCCGCCGGCGATGATGCCGGTACCNTCAGAAGCAGGCTGCATGTACACCTTGGAGGCGCCATGAGCAGACTTCATTGCGTACTGCAGAGTGGTGCCGTTCAGATCAACCTGGATCATGTTGCGACGAGCAGCTTCCATCGCTTTCTGGATGGCAGCAGGCACTTCACGGGATTTGCCACGGCCGAAACCGACGCGACCCTTACCATCACCAACCACGGTCAACGCGGTGAAAGTGAAGATACGGCCACCCTTAACGGTCTTGGCAACGCGGTTAACCTGTACCAGCTTCTCGATATAGCCTTCGTCGCGCTTTTGGTCGTTATTTGCCATAACTTAGAACTCCAGCCCGCCTTCACGAGCAGCATCAGCCAGCGCCTTGACGCGGCCGTGGTACTTGAAGCCAGAACGGTCGAATGCAACCTGAGTTACACCAGCGGCTTTCGCACGCTCTGCAACCAGCTCGCCAACTTTCTTGGCCGCGTCGACGTTGCCAGTGGCGCCGTCACGCAGTGCTTTGTCCAAGGTAGAGGCGCTGGCCAGAACCTTGCTGCCGTCGGCCGAAATGACCTGGGCATAGATGTGCTGCGAAGAGCGATACACGCAGAGACGCACGGCTTCGAGCTCGTGCATTTTCAGGCGTGCTTTGCGAGCGCGACGCAGTCGAGTAACTTTTTTGTCGGTCATTTGCTATGCCCTACTTCTTCTTGGCTTCTTTACGGCGGACGACTTCGTCAGCGTAACGAACACCTTTGCCCTTATAAGGTTCAGGACGACGGAAGTCACGAATCTCCGCAGCGACCTGACCAACCAGTTGTTTGTCGACACCCTTGATCAGGATCTCGGTCTGGTTCGGGGTTTCAGCAACTACACCGTCCGGCAACTCATAGTCGATCGGATGGGAGAAGCCGAGAGCGAGGTTCAGCACCTGACCTTTGGCTTGCGCTTTGTAACCAACACCAACCAGCTGCAGCTTACGCTCGAAGCCAGTGCTAACACCGATCACCATATTGTTGACCAGGGCGCGAGTGGTACCGGCCATTGCACGAGTCTGCTGATCGCCATTGCGAGCAGCGAAACGCAGCTCACCGGCTTCTTGCAGAACTTCAACGGACGAGTGAACGTTCAGTTCGAGAGTGCCCTTGGCACCCTTTACCGAAAGCTGTTGGCCGGCGAGTTTGATCTCAACACCAGCGGGCAGCTTTACGGGGTTCTTAGCAACGCGAGACATGCTTATCCCCCCTTAGAACACTGTGCAAAGCACTTCGCCGCCGACACCGGCAGCGCGCGCAGCGCGGTCCGTCATCACACCCTTGTTGGTGGAGACGATGGATACACCGAGACCGCCACGAACTTTCGGCAGATCATCGACGGATTTGTATTGGCGAAGGCCTGGACGGCTAACGCGCTTAACTTCTTCGATAACCGGACGGCCTTCGAAGTATTTCAGCTCGATGGACAGCTGCGGCTTAACTTCACCGCTGATCTGATAACCCGCAATATAACCTTCGTCTTTCAAAACTTTGGCTACAGCCACCTTCAACGTGGAAGACGGCATGCTTACGACGGACTTTTCAGCCATCTGGGCATTACGGATACGAGTTAGCATGTCCGCTAACGGGTCCTGCATACTCATGGGCTAGACGCTCCTGATACAAAAAGAATTAGCCTTGCGGCTACAGTCGCTGAGAATTCTGAGAAAAATTGAACCCAGGCTCAGGCGAGCCGAGCATTCTAGAGACTGATCAAAAATGAATCAAGCCCCAAAGGGGCCTGATTCACAGATAAGACAAAGCCGGCACTAGGCCGGCTTTGCTTTTTACCAGCTGGCTTTAACCAGACCTGGTACATCACCACGCATTGCAGCTTCACGCAGCTTGATACGCGACAGACCGAACTTGCGATAAACGCCGTGCGGACGACCGGTAATGCGGCAGCGATTACGCAGGCGCGAAGCGCTGGCGTCACGCGGCTGCTTCTGCAGTGCAACTTGAGCTTCCCAACGCGCTTCTGGACTGGCGTTCAGATCGGCGATGGTAGCTTTCAGCTCGGCACGCTTCTTAGCGTACTTGGCTACCGTTTGCTGACGCTTCAGCTCGCGGTTTTTCATGCTGGTTTTGGCCATGATCCAACTCCAATCAGTTGCGGAACGGGAATTTGAAAGCACGCAGCAAGGCGCGACCTTCATCATCCGTACGGGCAGTGGTGGTCAGGGTAATGTCCAGACCACGCAGAGCATCGATCTTGTCGTAGTCGATTTCCGGGAAGATGATCTGCTCTTTCACGCCCATGCTGTAGTTGCCACGACCATCGAAGGACTTGGCATTCAGGCCGCGGAAGTCACGCACGCGCGGCAGGGAGATGGACAGCAGACGATCCAGGAACTCGTACATACGCTCACGGCGCAGAGTTACTTTAACGCCGATCGGCCAGCCCTCACGAACCTTGAACCCTGCAATCGACTTACGGGCATGAGTCACAACGACTTTCTGACCGGTAATCTTTTCCAGGTCGGCAACAGCGTGCTCGATGATTTTCTTGTCACCGATTGCTTCGCCCAGGCCCATGTTAAGGGTGATCTTGGTGATACGCGGAACTTCCATCACGTTGGCAAGCTTAAGTTCTTCCTTAAGCTTGGGAGCGATTTCTTTCCGATAAATCTCTTTTAGTCGTGCCATGGTCTTCTACCTAGCAGTGTTCAAGCATCAACCGCTTTTTGGGTCGACTTGAAGACACGAATTTTTTTACCTTCTTCTACTTTGAAACCAACGCGATCAGCCTTGTTAGTTTCGCCATTGAAGATGGCCACGTTAGAAGCGTGCATTGGCGCTTCTTTCTCGACGATACCGCCCTGAACGCCCGACATCGGGTTCGGCTTGGTATGGCGCTTCACCAGGTTGATCCCACCAACGACCAAACGGTCGTCAGCGAGAACCTTGAGCACCTTGCCACGCTTACCTTTGTCTTTACCGGCGATCACGATGATCTCGTCGTCACGACGAATCTTTTGCATGTCGGATCTCCTTAGAGCACTTCAGGGGCGAGCGAGACGATCTTCATGAACTTCTCAGTACGAAGCTCACGAGTCACTGGCCCAAAAATACGAGTGCCAATTGGCTCTTGCTTGTTGTTCAGCAGAACAGCAGCGTTGCCATCAAAGCGAATGATCGAGCCATCAGGGCGACGAACGCCGTGACGAGTGCGGACTACAACAGCAGTCATCACTTGGCCTTTTTTCACTTTACCGCGCGGAATTGCTTCCTTAACGGTGACTTTGATGATGTCGCCGATGCCAGCATAACGGCGGTGCGAACCGCCCAGCACCTTGATACACATAACGCGACGAGCACCGCTGTTGTCAGCGACGTCGAGCATGGATTGAGTCTGAATCATATAATTTCTCCGACCCTTAGCCCTTAGACGTCCACTGCGCGTTCGAGGATCTCAACCAGCGCCCAAGACTTAGTCTTGGCAACGGGACGAGTTTCGCGAATGGAAACTTTGTCACCGATCTTGCTCTGGTTGGTTTCGTCGTGTGCGTGCAGCTTGGTCGAACGCTTGACATATTTGCCGTAGATCGGGTGCTTAACGCGACGCTCGATCAATACGGTGATGGTCTTGTCCATCTTGTCGCTGACGACACGGCCGGTCAGCGTACGGACTGTTTTTTCGGCTTCAGCCATGATCACTTACCTGCCTGCTGGTTGAGCACAGTTTTCACACGAGCGATGTCGCGCTTAACTTGCGAGAGCAGGTGAGACTGCCCCAACTGGCCAGTTGCTTTCTGCATACGCAGATTGAACTGGTCGCGCAGCAGGCCGAGCAGTTGCTCGTTCAGCTGCTGTGCTGATTTTTCACGAAGTTCATTCGCCTTCATCACATCACCGTCCGCTTAACAAAAGTGGTGGCGAGTGGCAGCTTTGCAGCAGCCAGGGCGAAAGCCTCACGCGCCAACTCTTCGGAAACGCCTTCGATCTCATACAGGACTTTGCCTGGCTGGATCTGGGCTACCCAATATTCAACGCTACCCTTCCCTTTACCCATCCGCACTTCAAGAGGCTTCTTGGAGATCGGCTTGTCCGGGAAAACGCGAATCCAGATTTTCCCGCCACGCTTAACGTGACGAGTCAGAGCACGACGAGCGGACTCAATCTGACGGGCGGTGAGACGACCGCGGGCAACAGACTTCAGAGCAAATTCGCCGAAGCTGACTTTGCTACCGCGCTGAGCCAGACCACGGTTGTGGCCGGTCATCTGCTTACGGAACTTCGTACGCTTTGGTTGCAACATTTTGCGTACTCCTTACTTAGCAGCTTTTTTACGAGGCGCAGGCGCTTGGGGTTTCAGTTCTTCTTTAAGGCCACCAATAACTTCGCCTTTGAAGATCCAAACCTTGACACCGATCACACCGTAAGTGGTGTGCGCTTCGTACGTGGCATAGTCGATATCGGCACGCAGGGTGTGCAACGGCACACGACCTTCGCGATACCATTCGGTACGTGCAATTTCAGCACCGCCGAGACGACCGCTCACTTGGATTTTGATGCCCTTGGCACCAATGCGCATGGCGTTCTGTACAGCGCGTTTCATAGCGCGACGGAACATCACACGACGCTCCAGCTGCTGAGCTACGCTCTGCGCAACCAGCATACCGTCGAGCTCCGGCTTGCGGATCTCTTCGATATTGATGTGCACAGGCACACCCATTTGCTTGGTCAGGTCCTGACGCAGCTTCTCAACATCTTCACCTTTCTTACCGATAACGATACCGGGACGAGCGGTGTGGATGGTGATACGTGCGGTTTGAGCCGGGCGAGCAATGTCGATACGGCTTACGGACGCGCTTTTTAGTTTGTCTTGGAGATACTCACGCACCTTCAGATCAGCGAACAAATAGTCCGCATAAGTCCGACCGCTGGCGTACCAGACGGAGGTGTGCTCCTTGACGATTCCCAGGCGAATGCCAATGGGATGTACTTTCTGACCCATCTGATCGACTCCGTTACTTGTCCGCAACCTTGACAGTGATATGGCAAGACCGCTTGACGATGCGATCAGCGCGGCCTTTGGCACGCGGCATGATGCGCTTCAGCGAACGCCCTTCGTTGACGAAAACGGTGCTGACCTTCAAGTCATCAACGTCTGCGCCTTCGTTGTGCTCGGCGTTGGCTACAGCCGACTCCAGCACTTTCTTNATGATCTCGGCGGCTTTCTTACTGCTGAAAGCCAGGAGGTTGAGCGCTTCGCCCACCTTCTTCCCACGAATCTGGTCNGCGACCAAGCGGGCTTTTTGGGCGGAGATGCGAGCGCCCGACAACTTAGCGGCTACTTCCATTTCCTAACCCCTTAACGCTTGGCTTTCTTGTCAGCCACGTGCCCACGATAGGTACGAGTGCCGGCAAATTCGCCCAGTTTGTGACCGACCATGTCTTCGTTCACGAGAACTGGGACATGTTGACGACCGTTATGTACAGCAATGGTCAGACCGACCATTTGTGGCAGGATCATCGAACGGCGCGACCAGGTTTTCACCGGTTTGCGATCATTCTTTTCCACCGCCACTTCGATCTTCTTCAGTAGGTGAAGATCAATAAAAGGACCTTTTTTCAGAGAACGTGGCACTGTCGTATCCCTCTATTTACTTGCGACGACGGACGATCATGTTGTCGGTGCGTTTGTTACCACGAGTCTTCGCGCCCTTCGTCGGGAAGCCCCATGGAGACACCGGATGACGACCACCAGAGGTACGACCTTCACCACCACCNTGTGGGTGGTCAACCGGGTTCATGGCAACACCACGAACGGTTGGGCGAACGCCACGCCAGCGCTTGGCACCAGCTTTACCCAGCGAACGCAGGCTGTGCTCGGAGTTCGAGACTTCGCCCAGGGTCGCACGGCACTCAGCCAATACTTTACGCATCTCACCGGAACGCAGACGCAGGGTCACGTAGACACCTTCACGCGCAATCAGCTGAGCCGAAGCACCAGCGGAACGAGCGATCTGAGCACCTTTACCCGGCTTCAGTTCGATACCGTGAACAGTGCTACCAACTGGAATGTTGCGCAGTTGCAGACTGTTGCCCGGCTTGATCGGAGCCATGATGCCAGCTACCAGCTGATCGCCAGCACTCACGCCTTTAGGGGCGATGATGTAGCGACGCTCGCCGTCTGCATACATCAGCAGAGCGATGTGTGCGGTACGGTTCGGATCGTATTCAATACGCTCGACAGTGGCTGGAATGCCATCTTTGTCGTTGCGACGGAAATCGACCAGACGGTAATGCTGCTTGTGGCCACCACCGATATGACGGGTGGTGATACGACCATTGTTGTTACGACCGCCAGTCTTCGACTTCTTCTCAAGCAGCGGAGCGTAAGGAGCGCCTTTATGCAGCTCCTGATTGACCACCTTGACCACAAAACGGCGGCCAGGGGAAGTCGGTTTGCATTTAACGATTGCCATGATGCACCCCTTCCTTACTCAGCACTGCTGGCGAAATCGAGATCTTGGCCTGGCTGAAGCGANATGATCGCTTTCTTCCAGTCGTTACGCTTGCCCANNCCGCGAGCATTGCGCTTGGTCTTACCGAGAACATTCACGGTATTAACAGCAGCAACATTCACGNTGAACAGGCTTTCGACGGCCTTCTTGATTTCCAGCTTGGTTGCATCNGTTGCAACCTTGAAAACGAACTGACTTTTCTTGTCAGCGAGAACNGTGGCCTTCTCGGAGATGTGCGGGCCAAGCAGCACTTTAAATACGCGTTCCTGGTTCATCCCAGCAGCTCCTCGAATTTCTTCACGGCAGAAACGGTGACCAGCACCTTTTCATACGCGATCAGACTAACTGGATCGGAACCNTGCACGTCACGAACATCAACGTGTGGCAGNTTGCGAGCAGCCAGGTACAGATTCTCATCAATAGCATCGGACACGATCAGCACATCGGTCAGACCCATGCCATTCAACTTGCCCAACAGTTCTTTAGTCTTCGGAGCTTCAACGCTGAAGTCTTCGACGACGATCAAACGATCAGTACGAACCAGCTCGGCAAGAATCGAACGCAATGCAGCGCGATACATTTTCTTGTTCAGCTTTTGATCGTGATTCTGCGGACGAGCCGCGAAGGTCACACCACCGCCACGCCAGATCGGACCACGAGTGGTACCTGCACGAGCNCGACCNGTACCCTTCTGACGCCANGGGCGCTTACCGCCACCGGATACGTCGGAACGAGTCTTCTGCTGCTTGCTGCCCTGACGGCCGCCGGCCATGTAGGCCACAACTGCTTGGTGAACCAGGGTCTCGTTGTATGCGCCGCCAAAAGTGGCTTCGGATACTTCGATTGCTTGAGCGCCATTTACATTTAATTGCATGTCAGCTTCCCCTTAACCGCGAGCCTTGGCCGCTGGACGTACAACCAGGTTGCCGCCAGTAGCGCCAGGAACAGCACCCTTGACCAGCAACAGATTGCGTTCAGCGTCAACCCGCACTACTTCCAGGGACTGCACGGTCACGCGCTCAGCGCCCATATGACCGGACATTTTTTTGCCCTTGAATACGCGACCCGGAGTCTGGCACTGGCCAATGGAACCCGGAACACGGTGGGACACGGAGTTACCGTGAGTGTTGTCTTGGCCGCGGAAGTTCCAACGCTTGATGGTACCGGCAAAGCCTTTACCNTTGGACTGACCGGTGACATCCACCAGTTGACCAGCTTGGAATATTTCAGCGTTGATCAGATCACCTGCCTGGTACTCGCCTTCTTCAAGACGGAATTCCATAACAGTACGACCTGCCGCGACATTCGCCTTAGCGAAGTGACCGGCTTGCGCCTTGCTGACACGTGAAGCACGACGCTCGCCGACAGTGACTTGCACTGCACGATAGCCATCGGACTCTTCAGTTTTGAACTGAGTGACGCGATTCGGCTCGATCTCAATGACCGTAACCGGAATGGAGACACCTTCTTCGGTGAAAATACGGGTCATACCCGCNTTTCGACCGACTACACCAATAGTCATGTTGTAACCTCATGAGTGTACGGGGCTTTCACCCGCTATGGCCGCCCATTTCAGAGCGTTACACGACTAAAACCTAAAGCGGTCTTAGCCGAGGCTGATCTGCACTTCCACACCAGCCGCAAGATCAAGCTTCATCAGCGCGTCAACGGTTTTATCCGTTGGCTGGACGATGTCCAGAACACGCTTATGAGTACGGATCTCGAACTGATCACGCGCGTCTTTGTTGACGTGTGGCGAGGTCAGTACGGTGAACCGCTCTTTGCGGGTAGGCAGAGGAATAGGACCACGCACCTGAGCACCAGTACGTTTCGCGGTTTCCACGATTTCCTGGGTTGATTGATCGATCAGGCGATGGTCAAAAGCCTTCAACCGAATACGGATTTGTTGGTTTTGCATTTTGACCTCAGATTCCAAGCTGCTATTCCCAACGGACGCAATACGCCCGTTAAAAGGAGGCGTGATTCTATAGACGCCCCTAGCAGGTGTCAACCCAATAAAAAAGCCCCCGCAAGCGGGGGCTTTTTCTTAAACCATCACTTACGCGATGATTTTGGCTACGACGCCGGCGCCGACGGTACGACCGCCTTCACGAATGGCGAAACGCAGACCTTCTTCCATTGCGATGGTCTTGATCAGAGTGACAGTCATCTGGATGTTGTCACCTGGCATTACCATCTCAACGCCTTCCGGCAGTTCGCAGTTACCAGTTACGTCAGTAGTACGGAAGTAGAACTGAGGACGGTAGCCTTTGAAGAACGGAGTGTGACGACCGCCTTCTTCTTTGCTCAACACATACACTTCTGCAGTGAAGGTGGTGTGCGGCTTAACCGAACCTGGCTTGACCAGAACCTGGCCACGCTCTACGTCGTCACGCTTGGTGCCGCGCAGCAGAACGCCGCAGTTCTCGCCAGCACGACCTTCGTCGAGCAGCTTGCGGAACATTTCAACACCGGTACAGGTGGTCTTGGTGGTATCACGCAGACCAACGATCTCGATTTCTTCCTGGATCTTGACGATACCGCGCTCGATACGACCAGTTACCACAGTGCCACGGCCGGAGATCGAGAATACGTCTTCGATTGGCATCAGGAACGGCTTGTCGATTGCACGAACTGGCTCTGGGATGTAGCTGTCCAGAGTTTCAACCAGCTTCTTAACAGCGCTGGTGCCCATTTCGTTGTCGTCTTGGCCGTTCAGAGCCATCAGAGCGGAACCGATGATGATCGGAGTGTCGTCGCCTGGGAAATCGTAAGTGCTGAGCAGGTCGCGCACTTCCATTTCAACCAGTTCCAGCAGCTCAGCGTCATCAACCATGTCAGCCTTGTTCAGGAAGACAACGATGTACGGAACGCCTACCTGACGGGACAGCAGGATGTGCTCACGAGTTTGCGGCATCGGACCATCAGCGGCCGAGCAAACCAGGATAGCGCCATCCATCTGCGCAGCACCGGTGATCATGTTTTTTACGTAGTCGGCGTGACCTGGGCAGTCAACGTGTGCGTAGTGACGCACGGACGAATCGTATTCAACGTGAGCGGTGTTGATGGTGATACCGCGAGCTTTTTCTTCTGGGGCGCTGTCGATCTTGTCGAAGTCAACCTTGGCCGAACCGAATACTTCGGAGCAGACGCGGGTCAGAGCAGCGGTCAGAGTGGTTTTACCGTGGTCAACGTGACCGATAGTGCCAACGTTGACGTGCGGTTTGTTACGTTCAAATTTTTCTTTAGCCACGACAATTAACTCCTNGCTTAAAGGGGCTGAATCAGCCTTGTTTTTTGGTTACCGACTCGACGATGTGCGACGGAGCCGTATTGTATTTTTTGAATTCCATGGAGTAGCTTGCGCGACCCTGAGACATGGAACGGACGTCGGTCGCATAACCGAACATCTCACCCAGCGGAACTTCAGCACGAATCACCTTGCCGGAGATCGTGTCTTCCATACCCAGGATCATGCCACGACGACGGTTAAGGTCGCCCATCACATCACCCATGTAGTCTTCTGGGGTAACAACTTCTACCGCCATGATCGGCTCGAGCAACTCACCACCGCCCTTCTGGGCCAGTTGCTTGGTCGCCATGGAAGCAGCCACCTTGAACGCCATCTCGTTGGAGTCGACGTCGTGGTAGGAACCATCGAACACGGTAGCCTTCAGGCCGATCAGCGGATAACCGGCAACAACGCCGTTCTTCATCTGCTCTTCGATACCCTTCTGGATCGCCGGGATGTATTCCTTCGGAATCACACCGCCTACGACTTCGTTCAGGAACTGCAGACCTTCCTGACCTTCGTCAGCAGGTGCAAAGCGAACCCAGCAGTGACCGAACTGACCACGACCACCAGACTGACGAACGAACTTGCCTTCGATTTCACAGCTCTTCGTGATGCGCTCACGATAAGAAACCTGAGGCTTACCGATGTTGGCTTCGACGTTAAACTCGCGGCGCATACGGTCGACCAGGATGTCCAGGTGCAACTCGCCCATACCGGAGATGATTGTCTGACCAGTCTCTTCATCAGTTTTGACGCGGAAAGACGGGTCTTCCTGAGCAAGCTTGCCCAGTGCGATACCCATTTTCTCCTGGTCGTCCTTAGTCTTAGGTTCTACGGCAACCGAGATAACCGGCTCCGGGAAGTCCATGCGAACCAGGATGATTGGCTTGTCAGCGTTGCACAGAGTCTCACCAGTGGTGACGTCCTTCATGCCGATCAAGGCCGCGATGTCACCAGCGCGCACTTCCTTGATCTCTTCGCGGGCGTTTGCGTGCATTTGCACCATACGACCCACGCGCTCTTTCTTACCTTTAACCGAGTTGATCACGCCGTCGCCGGATGCCAACACGCCCGAGTAAACGCGGACGAAGGTCAAGGTACCCACGAATGGGTCGGTAGCGATCTTGAACGCCAGCGCCGCGAACGGCTCGTCATCACTTGCATGACGCTCCATTTCCTCTTCCTCGTTATCTGGGTTGGAACCCTTGATAGCAGGAATGTCGGTAGGAGCAGGCAGGAAGTCGATAACGGCGTCGAGAACCAGGGGAACACCCTTGTTCTTGAAAGAAGAACCGCAAACAGCCAGAACGATTTCGCCAGCGATAGTACGCTGACGCAGAGCGCCCTTAATTTCTTCGATGGTGAGCTCTTCACCTTCGAGGTACTTGTTCATCAGCTCTTCATTGGCTTCGGCCGCAGCCTCAACCATGTTGCCGCGCCACTTCTCGGCTTCTTCCAGCAATTCAGCTGGAATGTCCTTGCGAACAGGGACCATACCTTTGTCGGCATCGTTCCAGTAGACAGCTTGCATGTTGATCAGATCGATCTGACCCTGGAAGTTGTCTTCTGCACCGATGGCCAGCTGGATCGGCACCGGGGTGTGACCCAGACGCTGCTTGATCTGACCGATCACGCGCAAGAAGTCGGCACCGGCACGGTCCATCTTGTTGACGTAAACAAGACGCGGAACGCCGTATTTGTTGGCCTGACGCCATACGGTTTCCGACTGAGGCTCAACGCCCGAAGTACCGCAGAACACAACGACCGCGCCGTCGAGTACACGCAGCGAACGCTCAACCTCAATGGTGAAGTCAACGTGGCCGGGGGTATCAATTACGTTGAAGCGATGCTCATCTTTGTACTGCTTCTCGGAACCTTTCCAGAAGGCGGTAATAGCAGCCGAAGTGATGGTAATACCACGCTCCTGCTCCTGCACCATCCAGTCTGTGGTCGCGGCGCCGTCATGCACCTCGCCCATCTTGTGGCTTTTGCCAGTATAGAAAAGCACACGCTCGGTGGTCGTGGTTTTACCCGCGTCCACGTGAGCCACGATACCGATGTTACGGTAACGGTTAATCGGTGTAGTACGAGCCATAAAGCCCTCGCAAATTTAGAAGCGCGATAATTAGAAGCGGTAGTGCGAGAAAGCCTTGTTGGCTTCAGCCATACGGTGCACGTCTTCACGCTTCTTAACTGCAGCACCTTTGCCTTCAGCGGCATCCAGCAACTCACCAGCCAAACGCAGAGCCATAGACTTCTCGCCACGCTTACGGGCGAAATCTACCAGCCAGCGCATGGCAAGAGCATTACGACGGGACGGACGAACTTCGACCGGAACCTGGTAAGTAGCACCGCCTACACGGCGCGACTTCACTTCGACCAGCGGAGCGATGGCGTCGAGAGCTTTCTCGAAGATTTCCAGGGGATCGCTGTTCTTACGCTCTTTAACCTTATCCAGGGCGCCATAAACGATACGCTCGGCAACGGCTTTCTTGCCGCTTTCCATCACGTGGTTCATGAACTTGGCCAGGATTTGGCTTCCGTATTTTGGATC
>C687J35504_10001478_pt1 | contig 16424 bp, 21 predicted proteins | sample RifCSPhighO2_02_FD_35504 | JGI IMG/M metagenome (IMG submission 35504) | reverse complement strand
ATGGAAATGGAGCAAAAATAGATGCACCAAAAAAGTACATGGGAAAGCGGGTATATGTTATAATCATGGATAACTAGCGCCTAGTTTTGTCCCACACTCTTGAAAAGTCAAACAAACTGAAATCGACAAAATCATGCTTCCATTTCAGAGAATTGAAACAGCGAATATTTCCACCAACCTTCTATTATGGTAAAATTTCTCCATCTGGATTAATCTCTATAAATAAAATCTATTAAGTTATTCTACTTTCTAATTGCGTTGATACTCTTTCCCAAAATTCACATGAAGCTTTATCATCTTCTTTATTTGATCCGCAATCCACCAAAGTCCAGCCTTTGCTGCCAGCATAGTTCTGTATTGGCTGTGTTAACATATCATGATGATATGTCGAGGTCGTCAAGACAGATGGTAATTTTAATTCATCGGCCCTCTCAGCAATTAATATTCCCAAAGGCTGATTTGCTTCTGATTCTTCCATTGCTCTCATAAGAGCCTCGTAGTCATCTCTCGGAGCCTGATCTGTCATATATATCAATCTCAGCGTACTTTTAGCTGCTCTTGTGGCAATTTCTTTTTTTTCATCTAACACACTGACTTGTCTGATGGCTCTCATCACAGGAGACTGTGTAATATCTCTTTCCCGTGAAATGCTTATTAGAAATCTTGCATATTTCCTCATTTCAGAATCACTCAAATTAATATATTGACCCAACACCTCTAAGCCATCGATCATTCTTTTTTCAACAGGATCAGAATACGCCATTTTTCTTACCAATTCTCTTCCCAGTTCAATATTTCCAGTTCCTGTAATTTCAGGGAAAAAACAATCTGTGATTACGTAATCAATTCCTGGAGTAGTTAATCTATCAGTTGCCTGAGAATAATCCACAGCAAGAACTATTTCATTTTTTCCTGAATTTAGATAATGTTCTGCTGGACCTGCATATTCCGGATTGTCTTCAACCAATAATATTTTCGCCATTTCATGCACCCCATATACATTATAATTATAAAATATTTATATCCTTCACATCTCAAGCTAGGTACATTTTTCTTCGCCTATTTCAAATGGAGGCAAAAAAAATCTTCATTATGCAGATTCTGAACTCAATCCATTCCAGGCTCAATAATTCGTTTCTCAGTTTTCTTTTCCAAAAATCCATAAACATTTTTATGTGCTGCGCCATGGATAATTTTTCGGATAGCTTCTGCAGACTTTTCAGCTTCGTCATATCCACCTATGATAGCAACAGTTCTGCCATAGACAGATATGCAGGTACCAGTTAGTCGTTCAATGTTGTTTCTGCATTTCCCTCTTGTGCCTATTATTCTTGATTTTAACCTTTGAAGAGCTTTAGGACTTTTAGGAAGATTCAGTATGATCAGCGTATTTTCCTCTTTTAATAATTTTAAACCAGTTTTTGGCGAGAACCCGCGACCTATTGCCTTGACAACATTTTCAGCTGTAAGTGCATTTATTGCATCGCCGCGAATCATTACTTCATTTTCAGCTATATTTATATTGCATTTTGTCTTTTTGATTATCATTCTTTTTGTTGAGCCGTTTTTTCCAATAAGCACAGCAACCCTTTCTTCAGGTATACGGACAACCTGGATAACCATAATACCTATTGCTGTAGGAAAAGTATAAAATGTTATGTTGCATAAATACTGATTAAAAATAAATCGATTGATAAATATTTAATCAGTTGTTTAGAAAACAAAATCTGATTACCTCTAATGAAGTTTCAGCAAAAATTGTTACACACTAGCAAAAATCGTTACACATTTGGAAGTTTCGAACTTCTATTCGCTTAAATGAATTATGGGATTGGAAAAGTGGTCGCCCATTTAAAGAGTCGTTTAAATCCTTCTTCAATTTCTTGAGGTGAGCAGGCAAAGGAAAAACGCAAATGACCATTACCCGTAGGTCCAAAGGCACCCCCGGGAATGGTAATCACTCGAGCTTCATAAAGAATTTTTAAGGCTAAATCAAAAGAATTTATTTTGGGAAATTTATATTTTACCAAAATATAGTAAGCACCCATTGGTTTTTGATATTCAAAAAAATCTTTTAACTCATCTAATTTTTGGCACATTAACTCCCGATTAAAGGATAATTTCCGGACAAATTCTTCAACCGAAGACTGATCTGATTTTAGAGCCGAGATAGCTGCTTTCTGAGAAATAGCTGGAGCGCAGATAGTCAAAGCATCATGAACCTTAAGCATATGATCAATGATACCCTGATCAGCAAAAGCAAATCCGACGCGGTAGCCGGTTAAAGCATACCTTTTGGAAAAACTGGAACAAAGAATTACTCTATCTCTAACATCCGGCAAAGAAGCCGGTGAGAAGTGTTTGACGTCGTCATACAAAAGAAAATCATAAGTTTCATCAGTGATAATAATCAAATCATATTTTTTGGCAAAATCCGCTAATTGTCTGACTTCTTTTTCTGTGAAGACAGAACCGGTAGGATTTGAGGGATTGGAAAACAAAATGACTTTTGTCTTCTTTGAGGTTTGACTTTTTAATTTTTGGAAATTTATTCTCCAGCCACTTTCTTCAATCAGAGGCACAAATTTCGGCACACCGCCAAATTGAATTGTTTGTTCAATATGAGAAGCAAAGCTAGGCGAGAAAAGCAAGACTTCATTTCCTTCATCAATAGTTGAGGCTAGAGCGCAAGCTACTGTTTCTTGACAACCAGTATTGATCATAATTTCTTTTTTAGCTTCAATATTTTCTATTCTTTTTCTTTTTCCTAAATCTTTGGTGATCAGTTCCCTTAATTCAGTAATGCCCGGCTCCAATGTATATTTAGCAGTATCCAATTGTTCTAATGCTTTTTTAATTCCCTTTTTAATGAGTGATGGTGTGTCAAAATAAGGAATGCCCTGACCGAAAGAAATAATATCAGCCCCTGTTTTTTCTTGGAATAAATCAGCCAGAATTGACATCTCTTTGATCGGCGAGATGACAATTTTCTGAACCCTTTTAGAGATATTTTTTGTTCGAAATTTGTGACCAGTGGCAGCAATAGCTGAACGATGTTTCATAATCCTATAAGTCAGGCCTTATTTATAATCTTTAAAAGTTTCGAACTTCTATTGCTTGAATGAATTATGTCATGTGATAGGGGCTGTTTTTAATTTTTTAGCTGTTGCTTCTACATCATGTTTTAATTTTGAATGATATTCAAGTTCATCTTGATATTCATATCGTCAATATCCCCCTCTTCCTGAGAACATTAGCCTGTGTATAGTTGTATTTGTAAATAATATCTCCACGGTTATCAGCCTGGAATTCCCACGGTCTCACTATGACTGCCTCGCTAACATGTACCCATACCCGCTTTCTCATTTTTCCAATAATTCTGCAAAGCCGTATTTTTTTATCCTCACATCTCACCATAACCCGATTGGAACCGAGCATTGATTCAACTATGCCTACAACTTCTCCCTTCTTTGGAAATACAACCCTTTCAAATGGTGCATCGTTCATATCGTCAACTCATTATTATTCACTATAAAATACATATCCCATGTTTTATCAATCTTGGTTACGTCCTTATTGAATAATATACGCGATAAAGCTTTTTGCCCTTTTTGCTTGTAACAAATCTAAACGATTGTTTCACAGCAATGCTTAAATTCTTAATTCTCCTCGCAATTTTTTTTGCAGTTCCTTTGTTTACCAATTTTATGTCAATGCCTTCCTTTTTCCTCTCAGTTGAGGTTATTTCACCATTGCTTAAATTTTTAATAATGTTATTATAAAATTCATTAACCCGTTCGCCACGAATCTGAATCACAGCTTCGTGATAGTTTCCAAGTATCTTTATGCAGTTTGCGCATTTTTTCCTTGTTATTTTGGCAATATAAATAAATTTTTTATTACCTGCTGAAATTTCAATTTCATAAGTATTCAGTATCTTCCTAATGAATTCCGGGTTTTTTATTTTAAGGGATTTTATTACAGCCTTTTTTTCATCTCCGCCGCAAAGCTTGCATACATTGACAGCTATATTTTTTATTTTTACATTTTTTTCCGCATGCTTTTCGCAGAAGAATTTTCCCTTTTTAGTTTCTGCCCCGCATTTTACACAAAACATTAATTGACACCCGATTATTTTTAAATGATATAGATTTATTAAATCGGGTGTTCATATAGGTATCTTTTTCGTAGCTGTCCACCTCCAGCATTTATGTCCTGACCTTCACTAATAGAATATCGATAGGGTATATTAAAATTCCCCAAAATTTTTTCGAAGCTTTTGACCCTTCTTTTTGTAGATTTTTTAAAACCCATGTTAGTTTCACAATATTCTTTGATATATAACATTTTTATGGATCTAAACTTTTTTAATATTTCAACCAATTTTATAGCATCATCATGACTATCGTTTATATTCTTTAATAAAAGATACCAAATATTGATGTTTTTATTTTTTTTATTTTTGAAAATTCATTTACCTCTTCAATTAGCTTTTCAATAGTTGTGGAGTTACTAAAAGGTATAAGATGTTTTCGTGTTGTTTCAGATGAAGCATGAAGTGATATATAAATTTCTATAGGTATATTCAAATCTGATAATTTTAACAGATTTCCTGGAATTACGACCGTGCTTAATTTATATTTTCTTTTATTGAGTTTTTTCATACTGCATAGAATATTATTTATATTCAACAAAGGTTCACCCATTCCCATATAGGATATACACTCTATTTTTCTACCCATATCCTTTTCCACGAGTTTAACTTGTTCGATAATTTCATATACATCTAAGTTTCTTAAAAATTTATCTTTTCCCGTTCTACAAAATCTACATTTTACAGGACAACCTATCTGTGAAGATACGCATAATGTTAGTACATTCTCGAACATAATCACAGATTCAAATATATTATTATCGATAGTTTTGAATAAATATTTTATTGTCTTATTTTTGTCATTACTTTCTAATTTTTTTATTATTTTTAATTTCATTTCATATCTCCAAATTTTTCATAAAGGATTCAAGTGAGCATTCGTCATTATTTTCATAAATATAATGATATATAGAATGATCATCATAGGATATCCCGAACTCATTTTTCCATCTGCATTTGTCTTGTTGATCTCTAACAAGCATGGCAATTGAGTCATTCTTGGAAATATCATGACGTTTCATAATCCTTTTTATTTTTGTAGGTTCATCTGACTCTAAAAGAATTCTAACTACGTTTTCTCTTCCCATTTGTTCTAATAAAATACTATACCATCCGGTAAGCCTACCTTCAACTATAAGACCTTTAATGTTTTGTCCACCCGATGACATCAATTTTATTGTCCGATAGCTAGTTATAGTATCATATCCGGTCGCCATATCTGGATCAGTTTCAAGATATCCAACAAATTCTTCTATAGATACGTGCCTATTCTTTGCCAGTATTCTAAATTCATTTCCAACACTATAAGTTTCAAGTTTATAATATTCAGACAACATTTTTGTTAATGTAGTTTTTCCTGTACAAAGACCACCGGATACAGAAATTACTAATTCGTTATTCATTAGGTCACGAACATCTCTTTCAAAATCTTCACCGACATATTTTCTAAATAATTGTATCATAGGATAATACTGAAATTTTTGTAGTTCCATATTTGATTGATATTCTATATTCATAAAAAATTAAGTTGTAAATACCCTTACAACAGGGATTTATATTATTTAATTTATTAAAATATTTATATGAATATAAATTTTGAAGATATGATAAGTACATTAGAAAGAGCAGGACTTTCACATAACGAATCTGTTGTATATTTCACATTACTTCAAACCGGTATGTGTATGGCCGGAAAAATAAGTAAAAAAAGTCAAATAAATAGGACTACAACATATGATATATTGAATAATTTATATAAAAAGGGGCTGGTACGACATAACATAATATCTAATAAAAAATTCTTCGAATGTGTTGATCCGGATATATTACTTGAATTTTTGAAAGAAAGAGAAAATGATATAAATGATATTTTACCACATTTAAAAAATATATATATGAAACCCCAAACCGATCATAATGTAACACTTTATTATGGTTACAGTGGTGTTAAAAATGTTTTCCAGATGATATTAAAAGAGGCAAAAGAAGTATGCGTCATGGATTCTGAAGGGCAACTTATAGAAAAGATGCCAACTTTTGCAAAGTATTTTATAAAACAATTGGATAAAAGAAAAATAAAGGTTTTATATTTAGTGAGAAAAGGAAAAGAACACAGCAACCCATCGAATACTACTGAAATAAGATTTATTAAAAAAAAGACAGCTTCTGAGGCCGTGTTTAACATATATAACGATAAATTAATTATATTCATATGGACAAATCCTCCAGAAGTAGTTGTAATACAAAATAAAGCGGCTGCTGACTCAATGAAGGATTACTTTTTTATGATATGGAATAAATCAGCTAAAAATTAAAATAAGGTATCGGAATGTTAATAAAGAATGCCAGGTTTATTTTGACACAAAATGAGAACAGAGATATATTGGAAAAGAAGGATATTCTTATTTTTGATGATAAAATTTATGAAATTGGTAATAATTTACATGGAGACGATATTGTTATAGATGCCAGTGACAAGATTATAATACCGGGTTTAATAAATTGTCACACACACACCAATGGCATTGTTTAGAGGTATATCTGACGATAAAAACTTGCATGAATGGTTAACTCAGGATATAATTCCAAAAGAGAAAAAAATAGATAAAAATCTAGCATATCACGGTTCTATGTTATCAATCATGGAAAGTATTTCAACAGGAACTACATCGTTTGTTGAAATGTATTCACATACAGAAGCCATTATAAAAGCTGTAAATGAATCAGGAATAAGATCATTTATTTCATGTGGATTACGAGATAACAATAATATTGAAAATACAGACGACGAAATTAAAAAAGCAGAAAATTTATTGAAAAAAATAGAAAAAAATAAAAACGAATTAATTAATCCAGTATTATCATTGCATTGGTCATTAACATGTTCAGATGATCTTATCAAAAAAATAGGGAACATAGGAAACCTCCCCGTTTTTATGCATGTTTCTGAAACACAAAAAGAAGTTGATGAAAATATTAGAATCTTTGGAAAACGACCCATTGAAAGACTTAAAGATCTTGGTATTCTAAATAACAATTTTAATGCCGTCCATGCTGTTCATCTATCTGATAAAGAAATAAGAATGTTAGCTAACAATAATAGTAAAGTTGTTCATAACCCATCAGCTAATATGAAATTAGCCGATGGTGTTTGTAATGTTCAAAAACTAATTGAAAATGACATTTGTGTGTCTTTAGGTACTGATAGTCCTGCTTCTAATGATAATTTGAACTTATTTGAAGAGATGAAAATAACATCATTATTACAAAAAGTTATTAATATAAATGCAGGTATTATGAATGCACAGACTACGTTTGATATGGCAACAATTAATGCATCGAAAGTATGTAACAATAATTTAATCGGTACTATCGAATGTGGGAAAAATGCTGACATGGTTTTTATAGATATAAATTCGTTATCTATAAATCCGTTTTTAAGTAGTAGTAATATTTTACAAAATTTAATATATGGATTTAATGGATCGGTAAGCGATGTTATAATTGGCGGTAAATTTATAATGGAAGAACGTAATTTTACAACAATCGATAGGTATAAAATATTTAATAAGTTAAGAAAACTCATAGAACAGCTAGATGATATTTACTGTGTTAAGTAATTTTGTAAAATAATTTAATACATACATCAAGATCCTGAATCAAAGGCATATTTAATGCATTTTTAGGAGTTACCCAAGAAGATTCATTATGTTCATTTTTATTTATTTTAAGCATTACAGGACTTACTAGCTTTGCATGAAATATATGATATATAAAATCATATTTGTGGTATCTTACAAATACCTTCTTGAAATATTTTATTATATTTTTGTCAAGTAATATTCCTGTTTCTTGATGAAGTTCTCTTATAATGGCTTCTAAAATATTTTCATTTTCATCTACTTTGCCTGCAGGAACACCCCATGTATTCCCCTGAGGTTTACTTTCATTTCTATGAAGCAGTATGAACCTTTCATCATATTCACAGAAAATGCTTACAACTTCGAATCTTGGTTGAAAATCTTCTGGTTTTTCCATAAAAATCATAATTTTATTCTCTGAAATTTAGAATAAATATTTTAGTTGTATGGATTCATACAACAAATTAAAAAAATACCTTCCAGAATATCAGTTTTAATTCAACAGGGTGGCTGTATGATGTTCCGGACATTAATAAATTTATTGTTGACCAATCACCCGGTTTATCTTTTTCTTCCTGAGTTATTCTGATTTTTTCACCAGTTGCCCAGAGTGTTATTCCTCTCAATAACTGGCTATAGTCGCTGTCAACATTTATATCACGATAAAAGGAATTTATCCACACAGTTCTTCCGTTTTTATAATAATTTGCATGAATCAAAGCTGCGTTATTTTTTTCTGATACGCTCCCCCATCCCGACACAACAGCACTTTGGGCTGTAAAAAAATAATTATAAAAAGAAATGCCATGATCAATTACACCTAGTCCGACATGAATTGAATTAATGCTGTATATTTTGACATAATACCCGTTTATCTGAAGTACATCCCCCGCGAAATAATTACTTCCCAAATCTCCACAATTTACATCAAATCGCATATATGCACCGCCGCCGCAAATATAAACTGTAGTTTTTCCACTGTAAACATAAAAATTACCTAAATCTGGTATATAAACTACGGTATTATTGAAGTATTCGGATATTCTGAATGCAGGGTAACCCGGCGTATCTATATTTGAAAAAGAAGAATCACCCGATTCTTTCGTCTGTGATGTAAGATTGAATATATTGCGCAGAACAGGATAATTGTTAATATCATTTTCCGTGAGCTTGTTATAGTAAATAACACCAGTGCCGTTGCCTAAAATATTATTAAGGTTATTTTCATCCAGTTGCGTCGGCGGTCTGTTGGATACGATGAGTACATTATCATCCGTATTTGTCTGGTCTATATTCGTTATTGTACGTAGCGTAACACCATAGTTTATTCCGTTACTATTCATATCTCTCAACCGGTCCTGAAATTTGTCAGCATCACCGGCACTGCACAAACATGCTATTTTTATATCTCTCGGCGGAAGCCCGTTTAGCTCAACTGAAAAATCTGTATTTGTCGGCATAATTTTCTCAAGAGTTGATTGTATATTGTTTATTTCATTATTATCTATCATTTGCTGAAGTTTTCCGGATGCATACATGGACATCAGAACATCGCGTATCTCCATTCTTATTTTTGATTCATCCCAGTATACTGTTGTTGTTTTCATTCCAAAGAAAAAAGAAAGTGCCGTAAGCAGCAAAACACATCCTATTATAGCTTCTAGTATTCTAAGCATGCCTTTCATTTCATCACCCTTACCTCAACTTTCACAATATCTCCGTTTAAAGAGGCGTATCGGTTTAACACAAATTCATTATAAACATTTGATACAATACTCGGTTTGCAGTTTGTTATTATAGTTCCATCCAGCTTTGATATTTCCAGCATCCACACATTCTCAATCTTTACAATACTTTTAACACTTTCATAGTCCGAACACATTGTATTTAGTTTAGATACTTTCAGACTATTTAGTTCATAATCATTGCCAGAACTCAGACCAAGTCTTTGAACAGATCCACCCCGATCCCAGTCTTCAGGGTATCCCTCATCAAACAAAAATAATTCTGAAATCTGAAGAGACTGCATCGCCATTTGATTTATATTGGCTTCGTTGTGCAGATACGGCAACTTATTGATTGATGCTGTAGCTACATAAGTTATTGTTATTGCAAAAATAGCTACAGATATTATGAATTCAATCTGAAGCTGTCCTTTTGGCATAATTAACTTCTTGTTTCAGAAAATTTAAATCAAGAATTTAGGATTTATATCGCAGCCATTCTTTGGTTTGTTCGGGCTGTGCCGCATATAATCAATATAATCAAACTTACACAAACATCAATCCCCATACATAACAATCATCACAAATTTTGGAAATTCTGTTTAATTTTCAATTTCCGAAATCTCGAAATCCGGGGAAGATTTCGAAAATATTGCTGTTGTTTTTTGAATCATCAAAAGGCTATTAGTATAATACCTAAACTATATTATTCAGAGCATCTTTCAGTTAAGCAACAGAAAAATGGCAAATTTACTCGCATTCTTTACTGCACTCACGGGCATGCGGATGGAAAGTGTGGCAGAAGAGAGATGAAAGAATTGATACTTCATTGTTATGCAAAACAGATTTTATAAATGCTGTAAAACTTTAATATTCAATCTGAGAATACGGCATTAGATGAGTCCGAGCCTCACAGCTATAATAAATACAGCCAGCCCTATGGAAACCATGATAAGGCTGTGGCGCAGGCCGATCATCATGGAATCAGATGTTATCTGGCCTACAATAAGGCCTGTGAAAAATCCCTGGACAATAACCATGGAAAAAAACAAGGCATTGTAATAAGTTTTACCACTATCCGGGTCGCCGAATCCCATGGAAATTCCTATTCCGTTGAAAACAGTGCATGCCATGCAATCCACGGTTTTTTCAGTGATGCATAATTTACATGGGTTTCCCCCAAAATTTGCCATTCCGAAAGAACTTGTTTCCATGCCCTGCATTTCAATCAAAGGTACTATGGACTTCACTATGGCTATGCTTATTCCGATGAATATAAGAAATATTGCATACAGCATCATTGACTGCTGGCCAAGAACACTGGATTTTTCTGCCTGTACTTCCCGGTTATCTTCTATGTTAGTTGCCAGAGAATTCATAATTTCCTTGACATCGCCGCCGGATTTATTTGCCTGGACAATAATTGTAACGCAGCGTTTTATCAAGCTGCTGCCTGTCCTCATGGCAAACTTTTCCATCACAGTTTCAAAAGGAACGTTCCAGCTCAGCTGAATTTTCATTTTTCTCAGTTCTTTTCCTATTATTCCATATTCGTTTTTAGATGCTATTTTAATAGCATCCATAAGGTTCAGACCGGCTTTCTGGGATTCTGCTATTGCTCTCAGCATTGTCGGAAATTCCTTTTCAAATTGCATGGTTTTTTTGGCTTTCGCAAATTTGAGATATATCATCGGACCTACGATTATCATAAAACTCACAATTAATATGTTGCTGAATGTAACCAGGTCTAGCGTAAATATCATAGCTAATAAAATCAGTATTACAGACACAGATGCGCTTATTATAATTATATGTTTTTCTTTCATATTAACCCTCTGTTGGCGATATAGATTTGACTAAAAGAATAAACCCGATAGATATTACAGGTAGAAGAGCAAAAACCACAAAAAATTGTATATTCGTTATGCTCAGGCTTGATGATATGGTAGATATCACAGCTGACAATACAATAAAGAATATAGATCCTGTAACTATTAGTGTCAGGTATATTTCAATAAATACAGAAAGATCCTGTGCATACTTTCTTATAGCCCGCCTGTAATTGCTCATAAATTCCTCGTTCTTATTTCTGAGAAAAAAAGTTAGATTCCCACCACTAGCTATTATTGCATTCATGCCCCAGAGCAACTCTTTGAATTTTTTTGACGGGGTTTTTTCTGCCTGCTTAACAAGAGAAGCTGATGCACTCATTCCTATGAGCTCAATATTTCTTGCAATCGTAGCAGATTCTTCTGCAACATCCCCATAATCCTTGAATTGCGAGACTGTTTTAAAAAGTGTTGCAATAGAAACTTTGCCACTGGATATGGCTGACATATATGACGTTGCAAAAGGCATGACTTTTTCAATATTTTTGCTTCTTGCTTTTGCCAGCGCTGAAGGATATGTATAAAACATCAGTGTTAGTATTCCGGTTATTACAAATGAAAGCGTAAGTGCCAGAGCCATTGAACTTATAACAGGAATTTCGATTACAGCAAATATAAACGACAGCAAAACAGTTTCTGCAAAAAATGTAATAGCCACTGTCATAATCATCATAGACAGGTATTCCCGAAGAGTATAAGGCATATTGGCCTGTTGCATATCTTTTTTGATGTCCACGAAATATTTTTCTATGCTCTTTGAAAAATCCCCAAATATCTGATAAGACAATTCCAGATAATTGATCATGCTCCATAACCTTCTATTTTTTTTATCAGATCTTCCGGTCTTGTATAAAACATGTTTATTATCATGCTCACATCTTTATAGTTTCGTATATTTTTATTTTCCATCCATTTCAGCACCTTAACTCGTCTGATTATATCATTTGAAATTTCAGCATCAGACATTCCTGTTTTGTCTGAAATTTTCTTAAGGATAGTGCTCGGATTTTTTGTTTTGAAAATGTCGTTTTTCGCTTCCCATTCAAATATTTCATTCACATAAGGTTTATTGTATTTTCTGCTGTATCCTATAACTTCGGAAACACTGTTTACCTTTCTTGTATACCTGTTTTTTAGTTTAAGTCTTTCCAGAAATATTAATACATCAAGATTTTCTATAAGATTTGCCGGCAAAGATATTGGCGGAGTTGTGAGGCGATCAACAAGCTTTGAAAAGTTTTCAGCGTGTATTGTCGCTAGTCCAGGATGGCCTACAGCAATCTGCTGGAATAAGACATAAGCTTCTTTGCCCCTGACCTCGCCTACAATTATATAGTCCGGTCTCTGCCTCAGGCTTTCTCTCAAAAGCTCATACATGTCTACCTGCCGTGTACTTTCTTCTGAAATAGCTACTCTTGCAACTTCAGGAACCCAGTGATCATGTGTCAGCCTAAGCTCTGCAGTATCTTCTATTGAAACTATTTTCATTTCAGGCTTGATAAATAATGAAATAGCATTAAGCAGTGAAGTCTTGCCAGTTGCAGTTCCGCCGGATATTAAAATGCTGTGTCCATATTCAACAGCCAGCCAAAGAAAAGCCATCATTCTTGTATCAACAGTACTGGATTTTATAATGTCTATTGGAGTCAGTGGATTCTCAGTAAACATTCTTATTGTAAAATTACTGCCATGCCTTGCAATATCAGTTCCAAGTGTAGCCTGCACCCTGCTTCCATCGGGCAGTGTTCCATCGAGTAGGGGACTTGAAACTGATATGCTTTTTCCGCATCTTTCTGATAACCGTTCCACAAAAGCATTCAGCTCATCTTTATCTGTAAATGCAATATTGGTTTTTAATGAGCCTAATCTCGGATCCCTATGATAAACATATAGCGGTATATTTATGCCGTCACATGAAATATCTTCAAGATTGGGGTCTTTCAATATGCTGTCAATATTGCCAAGCCCTACAAAATCCCTTACAATAAAATAATGTAGAATGTTGCGCTCGTCTGTTCCTCTTTTTATCTTGAAATAGTCTAGGGCTTTTTCAAAAACATCTTCCACATATTTAATTGCTTCGATCTTTCTGAGCTGTGCAAAATCAATGTCCACCTTTTCTTCAATGTATTCTTTGATTTCTTTTAACGATTTTTTCAGTTTCTCTGTAAGTATTGGTTCATGTAAAATATATGAATAAACACCAGAAGAGTTTTTTTCAATGGTTACAAAAGCAAATATTTTGTCACCCGTTTTTGGATTGGATGGAATTATAGGATATTTTAACATATTACACCTCTGGCATTTTTATTCCCTGAACTTTAGGTATTTCTTCATCCTCTTCTGATCCCCTTGTTTCTTTAAACATAGCTATGAGAACTTCCGGCGGCACTGAACCACCCCCGGAATATCCTGTTTTTAAGTCTTCGGGTTTTTTAGCAGGTGGTTTAACTTTTATTGTAACAGGTTTTGACATGGTTTTGATTTTCAGAAACTTGGCTTTACTATCATTTTTTTTGTATCCGCCTTCATTTCCAGATTCGCTGCCCATGCTTCCGTCTCGTACCTTTGCAATTTCTTTCTTCTCCACTATAAGTTTTACTTTTTTCCTTACAACAGAAATTTCCTCCAGCCTTTTATCCTTTTTTTCCTCTTCCTGTTTTTCATGCTCAATCTTTTTCGCTTCACGCTCAATTTCAAATTTGTTGATTTTGTCATTCTGTTCCATTTCTTCAAGCCAGTCTTTTGTTGTAGATAATGGAATTTTCTTTGCCATTGCCCTCACAAAAATTTTCCTACCGCGAGTTTTTTTCAGGACTTCTTCTATTCTTTTTTCAATGAGTGCTGAAATATCTTTGTTTAAATTTTCATTTATATAGCCCGTTGTTATCTCTTTTGGATTATATTTCGACCCGAAATTTATTATAGCTCTTCGTGAATTGTATTTCCTTTTTACAAAGATCTTTTTTTTATTCTTCCATACAGGAGCTGACTTTATTCCCCTGATTTTCAGTTTTCTGGTTTTTTTTATCATTTCCAGCTGGCTTTCCAGTTTTGTTTCCAGATCTTTGAGTTTTTGTTTCATACCGACATTCTCTTTCAAAATATCAGAGTTTATAATGTTTTCCATTTCCGGCGTAACAGTTAATGTTATGGTTCTATCATTCATCCAGATTCACCTTTTTGATTTAATCTTATTGTTTTGTCATATACAATAATTTCCAGTTCTCCGGGGGTACTGGTTATATATCCTTGTATAACATAATTATCTCCAATATTAAAAAGTTCCTTTTCAACAACATGAAGATTGTCAAAAGATGTTAGTTTTAATTTGCCATTAGCAAGCATTATACTGTATTTGTCATTAGAAACTGTCATTGGTATTCTAACCCGTATTGTCGCATTTGTAGCATTAAGTTCAACATTTTTCATAATATTTGCAACCAGCATGTCCCCAAGTTCATTCAGCTGGTCTTTGGCAGTTATATCCCTTATGTTGTTCTGAAGACCTATAAAATATACCGCACTCAAGAAAAGAATGAATACACCTATTGCAAATACCAAAACCTCGCCTATAATTATATACAGACCTTTGCTCATGATAATTATAGGTTTTTGTAATTATTATAGGTTATTATTCGTAGTTATTTTTGGATCGAATATAATTACAAAATACTTATCTTGATTTCACTTATTACTGTATCACCGGAACTATATACACGGTTCTGCCTTATTAAAATATTATGTGTTCGCCCGCCGGATTGTTCAGGTCCTATAAGATCTATTCTGTAGGTTTTTCCATTAGCTGTCAGGTCTCTGTAGGTAAGTATGTATGTTGTTCTGAAAGTTCCTGAGCCTTCTCTGCTGAATGCACACAGTATATCTGATGTTTCATTCATCCATTTCCCTATTTCATTCCTGTCGCATGTATTTCCAGTAAATGATGTCCATATATCTGCTGTATATATGCTGCTTCTGACCTCAGTTTCAACAGTGAACATCCCGTATCCCGGTGCTGTAGTAAAAATAATAATATCCGGTACATCAATATTAACAATTTTTGAGCCACCGTTATTTGCTACATTTTTTATATTATCATTTAATCTTTTCAGAAATTCCTCGCTGCGATACAGAACAGATTTTTCCTGGGACCGCTGAATTATAGGAGCGCCCCACGTATATACAAGAAAAATAACACCTATGATTATACTCATCATCAATACAGCTACTATCGGTTCAGACTGACCTCGCATAATTATTATTAATCATTAACAGTTTTTATAGCATCGTATAGAATAAGTGTTTGCAACATCAGATTGGGTCATTAAATATTTTTCAGAACGGCGTCTGTGGTCTTGACGATGATGCAGGCTTTTTAGGCACAATGTTTTTCCATGTTTCTTTTGGCACGCGCGAAACAATCATTGAATTTATGCGCCTCTCTATTTTAGATAATCGGTCATCTAATTTTCTTTCAATATTATCAAATTTTTCTCCAGTATCTTCAGCAGCACTGCCTTGTTCTTCACCCACAACTTCAATTCTATCCATGAAATCCTGAACCTTGTTTGCCAGATTGTCAACAGAAGAAGATAAGTTCGTAACTTTGTTCACAATTTCTGAATTTATTTTAACTATATCATCTACAACCTGCTGGTTGATCTTGACAATTTCAACCAGCTCCTTGATTGTGCCCATTCCAGAGCCGCCTTTTTCCAGCTGATCAATCCTTTTTTCAATTCTCCTAATAGGATTCATAGGAATAAGCTCGTATTCTTCGCTCTGCATATGCTATAATTAATCAAGACTATATATAAAAAGGTTTTGGCGTTTCGTTGTTATGATTGATTTCATTTTGGTTGATTTCATTCTGTGCATGATTTAGCTAAAAGTTAAGTATAAAGTCAGGACAATTGGATATCATTAAAACACGGAGAGTGATCCAATGAAATCTAATAGATGTCCTAACTGTGGTTGCCCACGTATAAAGAATGGCAAAAGAAGACTTAAGCTTATC
>C687J35504_10001477_pt1 | contig 16428 bp, 18 predicted proteins | sample RifCSPhighO2_02_FD_35504 | JGI IMG/M metagenome (IMG submission 35504) | reverse complement strand
CTCCTCATGGCGGGTAAATTTTATATGAGTAGTAGGGGCGACCGGCCGGTCGCCCCTACAGAGGAATTAATTAGGGCGTCAATAAAAGGGCTGGCCCTGAGGGACTTTGAGCCAGAAAAGAAGGTGATTGAATACGCCCTGGCAAATCAGGGATTAGGGACTAGAAATTAGGGAGAAAGTATAACGCAGGCTAAAGCCTGCGGCTACCCTTGGCCCCTGGTCCCTGGCCTCTAGCCCCTGCCCTGTGGGCGTGGGAGTAGGCCTGCCCTTTCTACTAGCTGGGCTACCACCTCCTCCCATTCAATCGCCATGATGTGTATCCCGGCGAGTCCTTCTATCTGCCTCAGCTTCTCAATTATCTCTATGCAGACCTCTATGCCTTCGAGTCGCCCGGCGGTGCTACCGCCTTTTTTCTGCTCAAGACGTGAAATGATGGTGTCCGGGACGTCCATGCCAGGAACGTTCTTCTTCATATATTTGGCCATGCCTGCTGACTTCAAGGGCGCCACCCCTGCCAGGATGAAGGCCCTCTTGTGGAGACCCTTCTCTCTAACCTCTTCCATCCATCGGGCAAATTTGTCCACGTTATAGACAATCTGGGTCTGGATGAACTCTGCCCCGGCCGTTATCTTCTTGGCCAGCCGCCTGGAGCGGAAGGCAAAGGGGTCTGCAAAGGGATTCTCCGCCGCACCCAGAAAGAACCTCGGCTCTCCCTCCAGGGGTGTCCCTGAGAGCATCTTTTTTTCTTCCCGCATGGTCTTGAGCATGTGGAGGAGGTGTATTGAATCCAGGTCAAATACAGGTTTGGCCCCGGGGTGGTCTCCGAATTTGGGATGGTCCCCCGTAAGACAGAGGAGGTTCTTCATCCCCAATGCCCATGCCCCAAGGAGGTCGGATTGGAGGGCAATCCGGTTACGGTCCCTGCAGGTCATCTGCACCACTGGCTCCAGGCCCATCTCCAGGAGTATCCGGGCGGAGGCAATACTGGACATCCTCACCACGGAGGTCTGACAGTCGGTGATGTTGACGGCATCCACGTAACCATTAAGGAGGTTGGCCTTCTTTTCCACCACTGCCCTCTCTGCCCCCCTGGGAGGGCCAAGCTCGGCCGTAACCACAAATCTCCCCTCCCTGAGCAACCTCTCCAGGTGACTGCCTGAGGTGAGGACCGGAATCGTAGGGGCAGGTTTTAAACCTGCCCTTACAGCTTGTGGGTTCTTCCCGGTCATGTCTCCTTTTTCTCCACCCGAAGGTGCTCCATCACCATCCTCTGGGGTCTGACTGACCAGTCCTTGGGCGGCCTGATACCGTCAAGCTCCTCCCCAATGCCTAATTCCTCCATACGCTCATAAATAAGCTGCCAGACACAGGGGGTCTCAGGGGAGACCTCACAGTGGCCCCCCTGGGAGCCGCCGCACGGGCCGTTCATCAGGTTCTTGGCACACCTGGCCACAGGGCAAAAACCGCCCGTCTCTGCCACAGTACAGTCGCCGCACCCCACACACCTCTCCCAGTAGAGTCCTGCCTCTATGGTCGCCCCCATGAACGTGGTGTCCACCCCTGGGAAGACCTTTACCCTGGGATACCTCTCTGCAAGACACTGCACCCCAACCCCACAGGCCAGGGACACCACCACCTCCCAATCGCCAACCCTTTCTTTCATAGAGTCTATGAACTCTGGCTCGCATTGACGGGTGAGGGTGACCTCCGTCACCACCATCTCCTTGCCCTCCCTCTTGGCCCAGAGTCTGATTAAGGCGGCCAGCTCTTCGGCCTGCTTCTGTCCACCGATGGAGCGCACCGTTACGCACCCACCACAGCCCATGACGGCCACCTTCTTATGGTTCTGGATGAGCTTCTTTATGTCTTCAAAGGATTTAGGTCTGGCAACAATCATNTCTTTATACCTTTACTTATTGGTTTGAAAGACCGGCCCCAGTTTCTTAATCTCTTCCATGGAGTCCCTGAGNATTTTGAAAAATTCTTCCTCCGGGATAGGAGAAANCCATTGGAGCCTCTGTCTCTCCAGCCCCATCGTCTCCAGTAGTCTTGCGGTGTGGTCTAATCTCCTCTTGGCCCAGGCGTGGCCTGCGTCAAAGTGACAACCCCCTGGCTGGCATCCTACAATCAAGACTGCATCGGCCCCCATCTCAAAGGCCTTAATAAAGGTGCCAGGTTCAAGTTTGCTTATGCAGGAAACCTCCACTACTCTTACACCATTTCTTCTGAGTTCCTGGGCTACGGCTGGGGGGTTAGAATCGTACTGACATACAAAGGCTACAATTGTAGGGGCGTATTGCAATACGCCCCTACTAGAAAGCTGTCCCATAACCGATTCTAACGTCTTTTCCCCCATATCCTCGTATCTATCCCTGAGGGAGATGGCGTTTGCAGGGCATTCCACCGCACAGACGCCGCAGGACTGGCAGTCTGGCCCTATCTCTGCCTTCTTCCCCCCTAATGGTATTTGAGGGACATCGTAAGGGCAGACCCTTACACAGGTAAGACAGGCGGCGCAGAGCTCCGGGTCAACCACCGCCCCTACACCACAGTTCAGGCATCGTCTTGCCTCTCTAACCGCCTGTTCCTCAGGAAAACCCAGTTCCACCTCGCTAAAGTCCTTTATCCTGGGCGCTACGGGCAACATGGGCATCCTCTGCCTTACCTCTCTTTTAATAAGTGAAGTCCTGGCAGGAGATAATTCCTCTATTGGCTCCGGCGCTACAGGACTTTGAAATCTCTCTCCCCTGAGGTAGCTATGGATAGAAAGGGCGGCCCGCCTGCCATGGGCAATGGCCTGTACCAGTGTACCGCCTGACGCGATGGCATCTCCGCCGGCAAAGACCCAGGGCACGTTGGTTAGCATGGTACCCTCGTCCACCTTTATAGTCCCTTTTTGGCTTATTTTTATACCGTCCCTGGCAAGGAGGCCTAGTTCGGGGGATTGGCCTACGGCGACAAGGACGTTATCCGCCGCCAGGGTGAATTCGGAGCCCGGGAGGGGTATGGGCCTTTTCCTGCCGCCAGTATCAGGCTCTCCAAGCGTCATTCTGATGCACCTCAGACCCATTACCCTATTTTTGCCGAGGACCTCTACGGGGGCGGCAAGGAGGATAAAATTTATACCCTCCTCTTCTGCCTCTTTTCTGCCCTCCGTCTCGCAAGGCATCTCTTCCAGACTCCTGCGGTATATGAGGCTGACCTCTCCTGCACCAGTACGTAGCGCCGTCCTGGCGGCATCCAGGGCGGTATCCCCTCCGCCAACGACGGCTACCCGACGGCCTACCCGTGGGCCTCCACCCAGTGAGACCTTACGGAAGAACTCCAGGGCAGGGATTACCCCAGGGAGGTCTTCCCCCGGGATGCCCAGCCTTAGAGGTTTATGGGAACCTATGGCGAGGAAGACCGCCTTGAAGTCCTCTTTCTGCAAGTCCGCAAGGGTGATGTCCCCCCCTACTTTTATTCCGGTCCTAAGTTCCGCCCCCAGGGAGAGGATATTGGCAATGTCTTTATCCAGGGATTCCCTGGGCAGACGGTAACGCGGGACACCCACCCGTAACATGCCCCCTGGTTCCTGAAGTTCTTCAAAGATTACGCACCTGTATCCCAGGAGACAGAGGTCGTTGGCCGCCGATAGTCCTGCCGGTCCTGCCCCCACGATGGCCACCTTCTCGGCGTATCCTCTCTGGGGTCCAGTAAAGCTGGACGTAAAGTCCTTATCGGACAGGAACCGCTTTAGCCAGCAGATGGCGATGGGTTCGTCCACCGCCGTCCTCCTGCAGGCCTCCTCACAGCGCCTGGTGCAGATGCGTCCACAGGAGGCAGGAAAGGGGTTCTTGGACCTTACCAGTTGGAAGGCCCTCTCAAAATGCCCACGGGCAATTAGTTGTACATAATCCCTGGCGTCTTGATTTATAGGGCAGGCTGTGATACAGGGGGCCTCCCCTCTTATTTCTGCTTTCAATCTCACTCCTTCTAGCGGTGGGAAAGACTTATATAGATGTTAATAAATTTGTTGAGATTTTTCCAGAGGAAATTTAACGGAGGGGGAAGCGTTATAGGCAACAACAGGCAACAGGCAATAAAAACAAAGACAGGCAGTTTTCCCAGAGAGAGGGGGGGATTAAATAATACCAGTCAGACTAATGTAATGGGCAAAGGCACTGAGAACAAGTATCCCACCGACTGCAAAGAGTATCAGCGACCAGCGGAGGTAAGGTATAAGAAATCTGAGGGCGCCGGTTATCTGGGAATTATCAAGTACTGCACCGGGTGGTATCTTAATCTTTAAGACAGGATAGGCACCCACAAAACCGGCTATCATGACCAAGAGACCTCCTAAGAGACCCAAGATTTGTACCACGGATACTGTCATTTCTCTCCTCCTTTCGGAGAAAAAGGTTAGGGAGATTATTAAAACATACAAGAACGAGAGAAATCTGCCGTTAGACTCCTCTCCCTCGTTAGAGGTAGGTTACGTGGTACTACCTAACTACAACTCTCCAAATTTGAAAAGAACTAGGCCACAGTATTATTACAATTGTAGTACTTTGTCAAGAAAAAACAGTACCGTATTGTAAAATATATAGACATGGATTACAGTTGTGTATGAACTACTTATTCTCTTAAACCAAATGGAGGGTATCATGAACAAATTGGACGTAAAGGCCCTGGGGCTGGCAGTGGGGACCTTTTGGGGTCTATACTGTGCACTGCTCGGTGTGATTGCCATGCTCTTTGGCTGTGGTACGGGCCTTGTGGAGTTGTTATCGGGTTATTATGTCGGCTTTAAGCCTACCCTTCTGGGTTCTCTGGCAGGTGGGATATGGGGCCTTGTGGATGGCTTTATCTGCGGGGCCGTGGTGGCATGGCTGTACAACAGACTGGCACGATAGACTTTGGACTATGGACTATAGACTTTCTTTCACAAGGTCTAGGGTCTAAAGTCTATAGTCTAAAAAGCAGTCTCCAGATACCACTGGTCTTCCTCTTCGGCATANTAGAGGCTATATACCTCCTTTTCCTCTGTAAGCACCCTAAAACTACGGACCCTCTTGCCCCCCCTCTCCTCATGGGTGGAGCGGAGTACCTCCTTTACCCTGTACTCCCTATCCCCCAGGAGAAAGCCCATCGGTCTCTCTTCTGCCCTGTAGCCTGAATAGGCCCTTACTTTTATGGGTATGTCGTTCATCTCTTGGCGGTGGGCCTGTCTTTGCACATCTCCTCAAACCTCCCTGCCAACTGGTAGCCGCATCCCAGGCACTTTCCCCCTTCCATTTCATGGAAGGTAACCTCATAAACAAACCGCTCTATAAGGAGTCTCCCACAGCCCGGACAGTAGGTATTCTCCCCAGGGTGGCCAGGGACGTTCCCAATATAGACATAATCCAACCCTGCCTCAAGGCCAATCTCCCTGGCCCTTTCTAATCTCTGTATTGGGGTAGGGGGGAGATGGGAGAGGTGGAGGTGCGGGTAGAACCTGGTGACATGCCAGGGTGTATCCCTGCCCAGAGAGTCTCTTATCCACACTGCGATACCCTTCAGTTCCTCATCACTATCGTTAAACCCGGGGGTTACGTTGGTCACCACCTCCACGTGCATGCCCCACCTATGCCTTGCCCGTTCTGTAACCCTGAGGATTCCACTGAAATCTTTGATGTGTGCAGTCCTGTGATAGGTCTCCTTTGAGAAGCCCTTTATATCCACACGGAAAATGTCAAGATAAGGCCCAATGGTATCCAGGGCCTCTTCCGTCATGAAGCCATTAGTAACGTAATTGGTAAAGAGTCCCTGCTTCCTGGCCAGTCTTGCCCCCTCCAGGGTGTATTCAAACCAGAGAGTAGGTTCGTTAAAGGTCCAGGAAATCCCCAGACACCCCCTTTCTCTGGCCAATTGTACTGATTCCTCCGGGGAGAGGAATTCGGCAGTCTCCTCTTGTAGGGGCGTATTGCCATACGCCCCCACCCTGTCGTGGGCTATCTCCCAGTTCTGACACCCAGGACAGAGGAAATTGCACCCCAGACTCCCCAGGGATAGCCACCTGCTGCCGGGATAGAAATGGAACACAGGCTTCTTCTCTATAGGATTTGTGGAGATAGAGGCCACCCTGCCATACGTCAGGCTATAGAATTTGCCACCCCTGTTAAGGCGGGTACGGCAGAACCCCCTCCTGCCCTCATTGACGACGCATCTCCTCTGGCAGACGTCGCACTGTACCTGCCCGTTTAGCCTGTGATACAAGAGTGCCTCTTTCATGAGACCCTCACCTGCCCGGGGAGAACTCCTTCACCTCTCGGGCGAACTGGCTCCCCAGTCGTTGACACGCCTCCAGTTCTCCTGCATCGGGTCTATACTTTACGGCAAGTCCGGGGACGACGTGCTCTATGCCGGCCTGCCTCACGGCCTGCTCTATCACCTTTACAGCCCCACCGCCCCACCCATGGGAGCCAAAGGCACAGGCCACCTTCCCCTTTGGACGCAGTCCCTTGAGCCCCTCTATAAAGGAAGCCGCGGCGGGAAGCACCGTGTTATTGATGGTGGAAGAACCAATCATCAACCCCCTGGCCTCCAGTAACTCCCTGAAGACGTCGGCATGGTCTACTGCCGAGAGCTTGAAGAGTCTGACCGGCACGCCCTCTCTCTGGACCCCCTCGGCTATGGCCCTGGCCATTATGTCCGTACTCTCCCACATGGTCTCGTAGGCTATTAGCACCCTCTCCTCCGCCTCCCCGTTGGCCCAGCGTTGATATTTCTCCAGGATTCGTTGGGGTTCTTTACGCCAGATAACTCCGTGGCTCGGTGCAATAATCTCTATGGGGAGGGACTGAATCTCCTCCACCTTCCTTTTTATCAGGGCCGTAAAGGGGGAGAGCGTGTTGGCGAAGTATTTGGCCACCTCCTCCCAGACCACTGCCTGCTCCACCTCGTCCTCAAACCTCTCGGAGGAGGCAACGTGCTGTCCGAATGGGTCGTTTGAGAGGAGGAGTTTATCTTCCATTACATAGGTAAACATGTTGTCCGGCCAGTGCATCATTGGGGCCTCTATAAACCTCAGGGTCTTCTTGCCAATCTTTAGCTCGTCTCCGGACCCCACTATAAGGAAATCCCAGGTGGCGGGGCCACTCCCGGTAAGGGTATGATAGAGCCTAGAGAGTATATCCTTACATTTACTCGTGCAAACCACCCTGGCCCTGGGGATAATTCCCATCACCCTGGGCAGGGCACCTGAATGGTCAGACTCGGCGTGATTGACTATCACGTAAGTAATCTTCTCGACGGGTACCAACTCCTTTATGTTTTTAAGGAGTTCTTCGTAGAACGGGCCGTAGACGGTGTCCACCAGTGCTATCTGTTCGTCCAGCAGTAGGTATGAGTTATAGGTGGTGCCGTGATGGGTGGAGTAGGTGTTGTGATAAAGTCTAAGGTCCCAATCAATGGCCCCCACCCAATAGACACTATCTGTTACCTTTACCGGCATATTTTTCTCCCAGTAAGGGCAACCCATCGGGTCGCCCCTACGATTTTATTCGTAACGCAGGGCCTCAATGGGGTTCAGCTTGGAGGCCCTGTTGGCGGGGTAGATCCCAAAGATAACCCCTACAAGGACTGCAAAAAGGAAGGCAATAAGTATCATTAAAGGGGATATAAGTACAGGCCAGTTCCCCAGGAGGGACAGGAGTTGAGAACCACCTATACCCAGGGCAAGGCCTATCAGCCCCCCTATACAGCTTAAGACTACGGACTCTATTAAGAACTGTACCAGGATGTCATTCCTCTTTGCCCCTATGGCCATCCTTATCCCTACCTCCCTCGTCCTCTCGCTTACCGAGACCAGCATGATGTTCATTATCCCTATGCCTCCCACAATGAGAGAAACGGAGGCAATACTGCCCAGGAGATAGGTAAGGACCCGCCCCGTGGCCTCCCGCATCTCTGAGATGTCCTTCAGGCTCATCGTAATAAAGTCATCCGCCCCCTCCTTGGGTATATGGTGTCTCTGACGGAGGAGTTCCTTTATCTGCTGTTCTGCCTCTGGCATGGCCTCTTGTGAGACGGCAGAGGCGAAGATTACGCCGACATAGCCAGGCAGTACAGAGCCGATAATCTTCCACTCTGCGGTGGTAAAGGGTATGAAGACCTGGTCATCCTGGTCTTGACCACCACCTGCTATGGCACCTCTAGGGGCCATTACCCCGATTACCCTGAAGGGCACCTTTTTAATAATTACCGTCTTCCCCACCGGGTCTTCCCCCCAGCCAAAGAGACTTTGGGCTACTTTATCTCCGAGGACACACACGGCATCTGCCCTCTCCATATCCCTGTGGGTAAAAAAGGTGCCCCTGGCCACAGACCAGCTCCTGACAATCTGATACTCCGGAGTAACCCCCACGATTAGCGTATTCCAGTTCTGATTGCCATAAACCACCTGATTGGTCTCCCTCTTGGCATAGGAGGTCATGGCCACGGCAGGGCACTCTCTGGCAACAGCCCTGGCGTCTTCTACCGTCAGGGTAAAAGCGGTACCCGTGCCATGCCTTGCCCCTCCTGCCGTAGTGCTACCCGAAAAGACCATGAGCATGTTACTCCCCAGGCCCTCTATCTGGGCCTTGACCATAGCCCCTGCCCCCTGTCCTATGCCGACCATGGCTATCACTGAGCCTACGCCTATAGTAACCCCCAACATGGTCAGGGCCGAGCGGAGCTTATGCTGGCTTAATGTCCTTAAGGCAATGCGAAAGACTTCCAGAGAAACCTTCATGTTTCGGTCGTAGGGGCGTATTGCAATACGCCCCTACCTCCTATACTGTGGACTGGCATATCTCTTTTCATCACTGTCTCCTGCAACCCTGCCTCTGTGGTTCCAGATTCGCAGGCTAAAGCCTGCGGCTACTTGTCTCCTGCACCCTTGCCTCTGCGGTATCCTCTACCACCTTCCCATCCCTGAAGAGTAGCCTCCTACGGGCGTACTGGGCAATATCTGCCTCATGGGTAACCAGTATAATAGTTATGCCCTGACTGTTTAGTCTCTGGAATATGGCCATGACCTCTGCCGCACTCCCGCTATCCAGGTTGCCAGTGGGCTCATCTGCCAGGATGAGGATAGGCTGATTAACTATGGCCCTGGCAATTGCCACCCGCTGTTGTTCCCCACCAGAGAGTTTGCTTGGGTTGTGAGTCTCCCTGCCCTTCAGTCCCATGGCCCAGAGCATCTTCAATGCCCTCTCCTTCCGCTCCCTTCTAGGTATACCTCCATAGATTAGAGGCAGTTCCACGTTTTCCACGGCAGCCATCCTCGGCAGGAGGTTAAAATTCTGGAAGACAAAGCCTATCTTCCTGTTTCTTATCTCTGCTAACTGATTGATGTTAAGGGCAGAGACCTTCTGCCCGTCAAACACATAGTTACCGCTGGTGGGATAATCCAGACAGCCAAGGATATTCATAAAAGTAGACTTCCCGGCCCCTGAGGGGCCCATTACTGCCACGAACTCGCCCTCCTCAATCTTTAAAGACACCCCCCTCAGGACGTGCACCTCCACCTCGCCCATGCGGTATACCTTGTGCAGGTCTTTTACGACTATAAGCACCTTTGGGTCCACGGGCTTTGTCACTAGTATAATCTCCTGGGCATAGTAGGCCCTTTCTCCTTAGTCACCATACCTACCACCAACTGGCTGCCCTCTTTGAGGTCTCCCTGTACCAATTCCGTAAATTTATCGTCTGCAATGCCTGTAACCACCTCTACAGGCCTGGGCCCTTTCTTACCCTTTAAGGTATATACCAGGTGTTGTGGGCCTTTAGGCTCCGGCGCAGAGGCATTATTCTTTGCTGGGACTAGCCCTGCCACCTTGTTATCCTCTCTGGGTGGCCTGAAACGTAGCGCCGCATTAGGGACCTTTAATACGTCCCGTCTCTCTGCCACAGTAACAGTGGCATTGGCGGTCATGCCTGGTTTCAGTTGTAACTCTTTATTTTCCACCCCAATGACCACATTATAGATGACCACGTTCTGCGTGACCTTTGGGGAACTCCTTACCTCAACCACCTTCGCCTTAAATGTAGTATCCGGGTAGGCATTCACGTAAAAGGTGGCTGGCTGGCCTGAGCTTACCCTGCCGACGTCTGCCTCGTTGACATCTAAATAGGCCTCCATCTCCCTGAGGTCCCTGGCTATTACAAAGAGGGTAGGGGTCTGGAAAGTGGCCGCCACGGTCTGTCCTACGTCCACGTTACGAGTCAGTACAAGGCCATCAATAGGAGAGTAAATGTAGGTGTAGCTGAGGTCAAGCTCTGCCGATTCCAGGGATGCCTCTGCCTGCTTTAGTTCTGCCAGGGCAAGCTCATGTCTGGCCCTTACGGCCTCTAACTCTGCCATGGCCATCTCGTGGTTGGTTTGGGCAGTGTCCCGTTCCTGCTCAGTAACCACCTCATCTTTAAACAAGGTCTCAAAACGGTTGTAAATCCTTTGTGTATCCTTTACCTTCACCTCTAGTTCTGTAACATCAGCCTGGGCACTGGAGACCTTGGCCCTGGCCATATCCAGGTTGGCCCCGGCCTGCCTTGCCCTGCTCTCAAAGGGGGCGGGGTCTATGCGGGCCAGCAGTTGACCCTTTGTTACTACGTAATCAAAATCTACATAAATCTCCTTTATTTTGCCGGAGACCTGGCTACCTACCTGCACAGAGAGTAGCGGTTGCAACGTACCACTGGCAGTAACCACGGAGACAATGTCTCCCCTCTCCACCCCGGCCGTACGATACTTCGCAGCCTCCCCCTTTGACATCAACACGCCTACCGTACTGGCCGTGGCTACTATTGGGATAGCAATGGCTAGTATAATAAATAGTCTTTTCATGCACTCTCCGTTGGGTCACAACACCATATACCCCTACCGCCTTATTTTACCCGTTATGTCCCAAAAGGAGAATAGGTTTCGGCAAAATTGTTAGAGATTGTAGGGGCAGGGAGGAGGGGACAGGGAGGAGGGGTAGCCGCAGGCTTTAGCCTGCGTTATACTAAAGAGCGTTACCCATGTCCATATACCCCACAACGGCCTCATAAAATACCCTTGACTTTAAGAAGGATAAATCGGAAATTACTGGGGGCAGGTTTGAGACCTGCCCCTACTCTACAAAAAATTCTGAAAGGAGGAGAGAGAAATGTCTGTCCTGAGCGTTTTTCATATTGAGGTGAATCCGGCCACCGAACAGGGTTTCTTGGCAGATGCCACCAAGACCCTCCCACTGGCCAAGGAACAAAAGGGGCTACTCTACCTCGGCGTCTTTACCCCGCTGGGGGAGAAGAATAAATACCTGGTACTATCCGAATGGGATAGCGAAGCCAGCATAGAGGCGTGGCGAGAGGTAGAAGAACACACTGAGGTCATGGCCAAGGCTGGGCAGTACGTGAAGAATCATTCTGTCAAGAGGTTCGTATCTAAGGAGTAAAAGAAGTAGTAGGGGCGACTGTCAGCCTCAGGCGGGTCGCCCCTGCCCCCCCTATTAAAGGATTGGCATACCCAGACTGTAGCCGCAGGTCATGTCACGCCGTAGGCGGATCTGCCTTCGGCATGACCTGAGGCAGATTCGTCCGCCTGAGGCGGAGCGAACTTCAGCCTGCGTGGTAGCCTCTACCCCCTATTTAAAGGATTAGCATACCAGAAATCAGATGAGTAACCCCACTGAACAAGCCCGGCCCCCTCAAGAGTGGCCCGCTCACCACGGAAACACCTACCGAAGATTGCTGAGCTATGCCAGCCCCTACTGGCATAAGGTCCTCGTGGTGCTGGCCCTCTCTCTGCTTGGGTCTCTGGTATCGGTGCTCCCCACCCAGATACTGGGGGTAGCGGTGGACGAATTAAAGATAGCCGAACGGCTTGTCTCTCCAGATGGTGGTGCATCACCATCAGAAGCGGCCCTGCCGCACCCAAAGAGCCAGATACCTCTAGCCGCTCCGTTAAAGGACCTATCCCGGTACGTGGGGCATGTATGGTTCCCGGAAATTAACCCCGCCCTCCTGACCTTCTTCGTACTGGCCGGTGCCTTCTTTACCCTCCAGGCCTCCACCAGTCTTATTGCCATGGGGCATGGTTACCTGATGGCCGAGCTGGCACAGAGGACCATCTTTGACCTCAGAAACCAACTCTACCAGCACCTCCAGCGCCTGCCCCTCAGCTACTTTGAAGACCGTCGTACGGGGGACATCATGAGCCGGGTGGTAAATGACGTGGACTCACTGGAACAGGCATTGGTGATTCCCCTCACCACCTTCATCACCGACATGCTCCGCCTCGGCTGGATACTCTTTTTCTGCCTCAGGTGGGACTGGCAACTGACCCTCCTGGCCCTGGGAGTCGCCCCGCTCCTGGTGGGCGTAACCTATACCTTCGGGAAGATAATAAGGCGTACGTATCGGGAACTGAGAGATAAAATGGGCGAACTCAACGCCCTCCTCCAGGATAACCTCTCAGGGATAAGGGTAATCCTGGGCTTCGCCCGACAGGAGTCAGAGTTGCAAAAATTCGTACAAAAAAATAAGGAGAACTATCAGCTCCACGTCCGCATATACCGTATATTCACCACCTATAAGCCCATAGTAGAACTCTTTGTAGAGACCGGGGCCGTGATTGTCCTCTGCTTCGGGGGTTACAAGGTGTTACAGGGAGAGATGAGTGCAGGTACGTTCGTCATCTTCTTCCCTTACCTGCGGATGGCCTATGAACCCATAAGCGGAGTAACCAGATTCTACAACACCGTACAACGGGCCCTTGCCTCCACAGAAAGGGTCTTTGAGGTGCTGGACACCAGGCCGGCCCTGCAGGACGCCACTGATGCCGTGGAACTACCCACCCTCCAGGGCCATGTAGAGTTTAGAGGGGTATACTTTACCTACCCTAACGGGAGCAGGGTACTGGAAGACATTAACCTGGAAGTTCTCCCCGGGCAGATGGTGGCCCTGGTAGGCCCCAGCGGGGCTGGAAAGACCACCCTTACCTCCCTCTTGCCCAGGTTCTACGACCCCACACGGGGGTCTGTCCTTGTGGACGGGTACGACCTGAAAAGGGTAAAGGCCGAATCACTGAGACGTCAGATGGCCATGGTATTGCAGGAGGCGTTTCTCTTCAACGATACCGTGAGGAATAATATTACCTATGGTAGACCTGGGGCCGCGGAGGAGGAGATAGTCCAGGCGTCAGAGATGGCAGGGGCCCATAACTTTATCCTCTCCCTCCCCCAGGGGTATGACACCCTGGTGGGTGAGAGGGGGGTAAAACTCTCCGGGGGACAGCGCCAGCGACTGGCAATCGCCAGGGCAATACTGGTAAACCCCAGGATTTTAATACTGGATGAGGCCACAAGCTCCGTGGATGCTGAGACCGAGAGGTTCATCCAGGAGGCCATCTACCGCCTGATAGAGAACCGCACCACCTTCGTCATTGCCCACCGCCTCTCCACCATCCTCCATGCAGACCTCATAGTCGTGCTGGACGGGGGGCGGATTGTTGAGATGGGCACCCANGAGGAACTACTCTCCCAGGGCAACCTCTACTCCAGGTTCTTCCGCCTCCAGTTCCTGGAGAAACAAGAGGCCCCCGTTGAAGAGCCAACCCCGACAAGGACGACGATAGAGGAATCTCCCCTCCCCTTCGGCCCCTACCAGGAGGAAAGGAATTGGTAGGTACTGGTCTCGTTATAGATGCCGTTAAAACTTGCAAACTCTAGATGGGTGTAGGCTAAGTGGACGACCTTCAATTTCTATTGCCCCCCTCTTCCATCTCGTTCAGGATTTGTATTATCTTTAGTTTTATATCGGGCAATCTTTCTTTAATAACCTTCCAAACTATGTCGTAATCAACACCAAAATAAAAATGAATGATTTTATCTCTCATCCTTGCCACGTCGCTCCAGGGTAAGGTCTTATATCTCTGTCTTACATCCCTGGGGATGTTCTTTGTTGCCTCACCTATTATCTCAAGCTTCCTTATTACAGCGCTACTTGTTTTGTCATCCTTAACAAACTCGTCAAAGTTCATATTCCCCACAAATTCCTCAATCTTGTTAATGCAATCAAGTACATCTCTAATAAAGAGTTTGTAATCCCTTTTCATATTATTACGACTTCATTTAATATGGTTTCCTTTAACTCAGCTCGCAGGGCTTGTTTTCTAACCAGGTCGACCTTCTTTCCCAAGAATCTCTGCAGACATCTTTCAAGTTCAATAAGTTTTAAGAGGTCAGGGACTTCCTCAAACTCAACGAGAACGTCAATGTCGCTCCTCTTCTTTTGTAGACCCTTTACGTAAGAGCCAAATATCCCGATTTCCTTTACTCCATATCTTTTTCCGAGTTCTTCTTTACGAGCCTTGAGAATTTCTTGAATTTCTTCCATTGTTTTCATCCTTTTTCCTCCTTGCAGTCTTCGCTTAATTTACTCCCTGGAGCCAATAAATAGCAAGAGGAAATCCCTTGTCTTTTCAAGGAGTTGTTTCAGGGCCTCCACTTCAAAATTACACCTCACAAATCCTTGCTGTTATTTTGCCTAATTCTCAGCAAAATTTTCTTGCTTTTTGCGGGGGGGGGGTAAAATCCCCAAAATAGTGTAAAGTCCAGGAGGCCCACGTGAAAGTGAGTAGAATACCACCGTGCAGAAGTCTTAAGGCTTCCACGCCAATTTATAACAGTCTAACCTAATAATATAAAGGGCACGGGTGAGAAATGGAAAAATTTAAAAAGTCCTTGATAGTCGTTTGCCTGTTATTCCTTTCAGGCTGTGCTTCGGTGATGCACGGTTCCACTCAGGACGTAGGTATATCTTCTACACCTGACGGGGCCCATTTTGCCGTGAGTCTCGCCGATGGAGGGAGTTCAATTACTGAAGGTACAACGCCCCGTGTCGTGACTCTGAAGCGAAAACATGCTTATGTAGTTAACTTTGAAAAAGAAGGGTATGAGTCTGGTAGTGCCACACTGAGCAATCAGCTAAGCGGGGCAGTTGCTGGCAATATACTTGCCGGAGGACTTATAGGGTGGGCGGTTGATGCACATAAAGGGGCGGATAGAAAGCTGGTTCCTGAGAATATTCATGTGGAGCTAAAGCCTCAGCAGGCTACCATACCAGCACACACTTCACCTCCAAAAGAGATAAAAAGCAATGATCAACAACAAGTAAGGCCACCTCCTTCCTCTTAAAAGGAATGAGGAGAGTTACGTAGGGTGCGCCCAGACGCACCCTACAAGACTCTATGAACTAGGGGGTAGGGATCGGGAAAAGAATACAGAAGTCAGTAGTCGGAATTCAGAATACTAACTGCTGAAGACTTTGGGCTAAAAAATAGACTGTGGACTATAGACTTTAGGCTGTGGATTTTTTTAGTCCATAGTCTATAGTCTTTTCAGTCCATAGTCCCTGGTCTATAGTCTATAGTCCATCACCTACTACTGAATTCTGACTTCTGAATTCTTAATTCTAACTTGACCTGGCCCTTGACTTTGCCAGGAGAAGGGCTAATATATCCGTTGCAGGGTGGCGATTAGAAGGCGGTATCCGCCCCAGGCGGACCTGCCTACAAAGCGGGCGTAATTCAGTGGTAGAATACTAGCTTCCCAAGCTAGGCGTCGTGGGTTCGAATCCCATCGCCCGCTCCATCATTAAGAGGTACAACAGGCCAAATGACCTTTCTAANACGTTCCTTGCCGCCCCTCCTACTCTTATTACTCATCATNGCTGGTTGNGCAGCCCCACCGGAGCAGGAGGTCTCAGTCCTTCCTGGGGTAAAAAAGACCACCCCTTCCATTCCCACGGCAAAACCTTCTGAATGTCTTACCCACAAGGTAAAGCAGGGTGAGACAATATGGGGGATAGCCAAGGCTTACGGGGTCTCTCCGAAGGGACTCATGAGCCTGAACGGGATAAAGGATGCCAGGGATCTGGCGGTGGGACAAGAACTCATAATCCATGGTACCCATGAGAGGAGACTCGTCTTGCCCAAAGCCATGTCTTCCAAGGGCTTCGCATGGCCCCTGCAGGGCAAGGTCTTCCATCGCTTTGGAGAGTTGAACAGTAGAAAGAAGAACACAGGGATAGATATAGAGGCCGAGCAAGGCCAGACCATTGTAGCCGCTAAGGGTGGAGTAGTAGAGGCAACGGCGGAGAACCCAAGGGGCTGGGGGAAGGTGGTGATACTAAGGCATGATGGTGGTTATCATACCTGGTATGCCTATAACTCCAGGCTCCTAGTAAGCAAAGGTAACTGGGTAAAACAGGGCCAGCCGATAGCCGAGGCAGGGCAGAGCGGTAAGGCCCAGAGGCCTGAACTCCACTTTAAGGTCTTCTATAAGGACAAGCCTGTGGACCCTTTGGGCCTCCTTCCGTAGAGGGCAGGCAGACGTAGGGGCTCCGCCTCAGGCGGACTGAGGCGGGCACCCCTCCCCC
>C687J35504_10001469_pt1 | contig 16446 bp, 10 predicted proteins | sample RifCSPhighO2_02_FD_35504 | JGI IMG/M metagenome (IMG submission 35504) | reverse complement strand
ATCTTGCGCCTGAGTTTATTGACGGCCAGATACTCCAGGATCCGCTCCTTGACCTTCTCTAGATTGTAGTGATCCTCGTCCAAGACCTCTTTGGCCTTTTGAATGTCGAGATTGTCTTTGGTCTTTTTGCTCCAGGGCAAGTCTACCAGCCAGTCGAGGTAAGTGCGGACTAGGGAAGCCTCGGAGGACTCGGGGTGCATCTGTTCCAGCCGTTTGAGCTGTTTCTCGGACTCCCGTTTTATCTCCAAAGGCATCTTGGCCTTCTCGATCTGCTTCTTCAGATCGTTGATCTCTTCATTGCGTTCATCCCCTTCGCCCAGTTCCTGCTGGATTTGCTTGAGCTGTTCGCGCAAAAAATAGTCCCGTTGGGTCTTGCTCATCTCCTCCTTGGCTTGATTTTGAATGCGGGCTTGCACAGTCGAGAGCTCGAGCTCTCGACTCAGAAGCTCGTTGACCTTTTTCAAACGTGCCACCGGGTCGAAGATCTCGAGGATACCTTGGCTCTCCTCGATCTTCAGGCGGAGGTTGGAAGCAACCAGGTCGGCCAGCACGCCTGGATCGCTGATATTGTCGGTCACCATCACGATTTCCGGAGGGAGGTTCTTGAGGTTCAGGATTTGCTCGATCTTTTCCTTGACGTTGCGCGTCAAGGCCTCGACCTCAATCGAGACCTCTTGGAGAGCGGGCTCTACGACCTTGCGGATTTTTACCTCGAAGAAAGGCCGTTCACGCAGAAAGTTTTCTACTTCTCCCTTGGACAGGCCCTGCACCAGGACCTTCACCCGGCCGTCGGCCAGCTTGAGCATGCGCATGATGGAGGCTACCGTCCCTACGCGGTAGATATCATCAGGTGTTGGGTTGTCTTCGGCCGAATTTTTTTGCGCCACGAGGAAGATGAGGCGATCGCGGGAGAGAGACTCCTCGACCGCTCGGATCGACATGTCCCTGCCGACAAAGAGCGGCAGCATCATGTAAGGATAGATGACGATGTCGCGGATAGGTAGCAGCGGGAGCACATCCGGGACCTCCGCCTGGGACCCCTTTCCCCCCTGACCCTCGACGTTCCATTGTGTTTCGCTCATATACTTCTCAATCCTTTTTTACAGTTAATCACATCCACTGCCACGGTCAACAAAAATCTTTTGAGCCCCGGGGCGGTCGGCAAACAAACAAAACCAGTCAGCAATCCGTGGGATGTGGAGTGATCTTGGGAGCGGTTGGAGATCAGCCGAATATTTGCTTGACTTTGTCAAAGAAACCTTTCGAGAGGGGATGGACGTCTTCCCCTCCCAGCGCTGCGAATTCTTTTAGCACTTCTTTTTGCCGCGGCGTGAGATGGGTGGGTGTCTCTACCACCACCCTCACATGTTGATCTCCTTGATGATAGTCCTGGACGTCTCTGACGCCCTTTCCTTTCAAGCGGAAGACTTTCCCCGACTGAGTCCCCGGGGGGATCTTCATCTTGACTTTCCCCTCCAAAGTGGGAACGTCGATATCCGACCCCAACGCCGCCTGGACAAAGCTGATGGGTACCTCGCAGATGATGTCCAGGCCGTCACGGATGAAGAGGGGGTGCGGCTCAACCTGGAGCACCACGTAGAGATCTCCCGGAGATCCGCCTGAGACGCCACCCTCTCCCTCCCCTCTGAGCTTGAGGCGGGAGCCGGTGTCCACACCGGCCGGGATCTTCACGCTGAGCGTGTGAAATTTTCGTACCCGGCCGGCGCCGTTGCAGGATACGCAGGGGTCGCTAATGATGCTCCCTTGGCCCCGACATTGGTTGCAAGTCCGCGAGACATTAAAAAATCCCTGTTGNAAACTGACCTGGCCCTTGCCCCGGCAGGTAGGACAGGTTTTGGGTGCCGTGCCCNGCTTGGAGCCGTTTCCGTGGCAGGTATCACAGAGGCCGTGCCGGGGAATCTTGAGCTTTTTCTCGGCNCCGAAAACCGCCTCTTCAAAGCNGAGGCTCAAGTTATAACGAAGGTCTTCTCCTCTTGACCGGGTGCGGCGCCTGGTTGATCCGGTGCCGAAAAACTCTCCAAAGATGTCGCCGAAAATGTCCTCGAAGCCAGAGGAAAAATCAAACCCGCCTCGGAACGGCCCTCCATCTCCAAAGGCCGCATGGCCGAACTGATCATACTTGGCTCTCTTCTCCGCATCCGCGAGGACCTGATAGGCCTCAGAAATTTCCTTAAATTTTTCCTCTGATTGTTTGTCCTCCGGATTTCGGTCAGGATGATACTTCAGCGCCAATTTCCGGTAGGCCTTTTTAATCTCCTCCTCACCGGCGCCTCGATTCACACCTAGGAGCTCGTAATAATCCTTTTTTCCGTTCAATCGTTAAACCCCTTGCAAGTGATTTCTCTTATATAACAAGAAAGCCCCTCTCCTAAATGCATGGGGAGCAGGGGCCTTCCGTAATGCGCAGTATGCGGATTTCCTTACCCCTCCTCTACTCCTTAACCTCCGTGAAATCCGCGTCTACCACATCTTCTTTTTTCTTGCCCTCCCCATCCGTTGCCCGGCCATCCTTCTGGCCGGCCGACGACTCCTGCTGCGTTGAGGATTGTTGTTGGGAGGCCTTGGCGTAAATCGCCTCCGCGAGCTTGTGCGAGGAACGGCTTAACTCATCCGCCGCTGAGCGGATCGTTTGGGCATCCTCGCTCTCCAGCGCCTTCTTGGCCTTCTCCAGCTCCGCTTCGATATTTTGCTTGACCCCGGCCTCCAATTCCCCGCTGTATTCCTTAAGAGATTTCTCGGTGGAGTAGATCAGGGAATCCAGGTGATTACGGGCCTCGACGACCTCCTTGCGATTCTTGTCCTCGGCCGCATGGGCCTCTGCATCCTTGACCATCCCTTTGATCTCTTCCTCACTGAGGCCACTCGAGGCAGTGATCTTGATCGACTGCTCTTTTCCGGTTCCTAGATCTTTGGCCGCAACATGCGCGATCCCGTTCGCGTCGATATCGAAGGTGACCTCAATCTGGGGTATTCCTCTCGGCGCCAAAGGAATGCCCACGAGATCGAATTGGCCCAAGAGCTTGTTGCCTGCAGCCATCTCTCTCTCGCCTTGAAAGACGCGGATAGAGACGGCTGTCTGGTTGTCCTGAGCAGTCGAAAAGATCTGACCCTTCCGCGTAGGGATTGTTGTATTACGCTCAATCAGCTTGGTAAAAACGCCCCCCAAAGTCTCGATTCCAAGAGACAAGGGGCTTACATCAAGCAGGAGAACATCTTTAACTTCTCCCTTGAGCACAGCGGCCTGGATTCCAGCCCCAACGGCCACGACTTCATCGGGGTTCACTCCCCTGTGCGGATCTTTTCCAAAGATCTTTTTTACCCTCTCTTGCACCGCAGGCATGCGCGTCATCCCGCCAACCAGGATGACCTCATCGATATCGCGGGGAGTTAAGCCCGCGTCCTTAAGAGCCTGCCGGCACGGTCCTTCGGTCATATCGATTAAGTCGGCGCAGAGGGCTTCCAGTTTGGATCGTGTCAATTTCATGTTGAGGTGCTTCGGCCCATGCTGATCCGCGGTAATGAAGGGGAGGTTGATATCGGTCTCCATCGATGAGGAGAGCTCGCATTTGGCTTTTTCCGCCGCCTCCTTTAAACGCTGCAGGGCCATCCTATCCTTGCGCAGGTCTATCCCTTGATCCTTCTTGAACTCATCCGCCAGATAATCCATCATCTTTTGGTCGAAGTCTTCTCCTCCCAGAAAGGTATCCCCATTCGTGGCTTTGACTTCAAAGACACCCTCCCCGAGTTCAAGGATGGAGANGTCAAACGTTCCCCCGCCAAGATCAAAAACCGCNATCTTTTCGTCCTTTTTCTTGTCCAGCCCGTAGGCCAGAGATGCGGCAGTGGGCTCATTGATGATCCGTAGTACATTCAGCCCCGCGATCCGCCCGGCATCCTTCGTCGCCTGTCTCTGGCTGTCGTTAAAATAGGCAGGGGTCGTGATCACGGCCTCGGTCACCTTTTCCCCCAGGTAATCCTCTGCCGTCTGCTTCATCTTTTGAAGGATGAAGGCGGAGATCTCTGCCGGACTATAGCGTTTACCGCGAATCTCTACCCACGCATCCCCGTTATCTGCACGGACGATTTTGTAAGGGAGGACTTTCATGGCCTTTTGGACCATAGAGTCGTCATAGCGCCGCCCAATAAGCCGCTTGACCGCGAAGATCGTATTCTCCGGATTGGTGATGGCTTGCCTCTTGGCAATCTGCCCGGCCAATCGCTCCCCGCTATCAGAGAAGGCGACTACTGAGGGGGTAGTGCGGCTCCCTTCAGCATTGGCAATGACGTTAGGATCTCCGCCCTCCATAATTGCCACGCAGGAGTTGGTCGTCCCCAAATCAATCCCTATTACTTTTGCCATCTTTGTTTCTCCTCAAAAAAATCCTCTAATTCTACACCGGAGTTTATTTAATCATCCCTCCCCCCTTTTTCAACCTCCTCATCTTCCTCTTTTTTCTCCTTGGCTTCGGGGGGTTTGGCAACACTGACGAGAGAGGGTCGCAGCAGACGGTCTAGGAGATAGTACCCCTTGTGATGTTCCTCCATGACGGTATTTGGTTTATGCTCTTCACTTTCCACTTGAGCAATCGCTTCATGTCTTTCCGGGTCGAAAAGTTCCCCCTTGGCGGATATCTGCGTAACTCCGTGTTTGTTTAAGACATCGAGGAAACCTTTGAGCACCATCTCGACCCCTTCTAGTAGCGGTTTTCCGTTTCCCCCCCCCTTGGCGTGGCCGACTGCTCGCTCCAAATTGTCTAATACAGGGAGGAGGTCTCTGATAATGTTCTCGTTGGCGTAACGGATCGTCTCGCCCTTTTCTCGAGTCATTCGCTTCTTAAAATTTTCCAGTTCCGCCACCTGCCGGAGGAAGCGGTCGTAATTCCCCTTTGCCTCCATCTCCTTGGCTTCTAGCTGACCGCGCAATTTCTCCAACTCCGAGGCGAGAGCCTGCTCTTCTGCTCCCGGTGTAGAGGGCTCCTCAGCGGCTCCTTCGATGGCTGTTTCTCCGTTACTTTTTTTTATCTTCTCATCCATTGGCAGAGGCAGTATCCCTAAAAAGGACAGCGGCGATGAATTTAACCACCCATCCCGTCTTTGTCAAGGTCGGCTATTGAAAAAACCGTTGATTTTCAAAGAGTTTGCGCGTTTTTACGAAACGTGTTAATACTCTTCATGAGAATCGGCCAGCCATGCGCTCTCCTTGTGTAACCCCGGCCATCGTCCTCCGATCATGGCCCTTTGGCGAGTCCGACAAGATCGTTTCCTTTCTTACCGAAAGGTACGGCAAGGTTACCGGGATNGCTAAGGGAGCCAAGCGCTCGCGCAGAAGGTTTGTCAACACGCTGGAGCTCTTCTCTCTGGTGAACCTGCGCTTTCAGGATCGGCCTCACAGCGCGTTGGCATTTGTCCATGCCTGCGACCCGATTCGTCACTTTAAAGAGCTTACCACCAGTCTGGAGAAGATCGCCTATGCATCTTATTTCGTGGAGATCACGGATGGGCTGGCCGGCGAGCGCGAGGAGAACCGGCGAGTCTTTGAACATTTGAGAGAAGGACTGATCTTTCTAGAAGAAAACGGAGTTTCGCTCTCCTTGCTTACCTTTTTCGAGCTCAAACTCCTAAAGTTTTCCGGCTACCAGCCGACTTTGGAACACTGCCGTCGATGCAAAAAAAAATTTCCCGACGGCTCCCAGATTCTGTGGCACTTTAGTCCACGTGACGGCGGGGTTCTTTGCGGACCCTGTTCCACCTTGAGGAAAGAGGCCGTGCCCCTCAGCAGCGAAGCGCTTGGTGCACTGGCAGAGCTTCAGGAAGCGAACAGCATCCTCCCCCGCCATCTTGCTCTTTCTCCTGCTATTTTGAAAGAGAGCCGCCCTGCGCTTGTTCGGTTTATTCAATTTCAAATCAATAAGGAGCTAAAATCGGCTCCGTTTCTTGAGGCCTTCTCCTGCGCCTGATTTTTTTACTTGAAAAAATTCTGCAGAAGTCGTATCGAGGGGCCTGTCGGGGAGAAAAAAATGGCTAGAGGAAAAAAATTTGTCTATTTTTTCGGCGGCGGAAAGGCTGAAGGAAAAGCCGGCATGCGAGAGCTTCTGGGGGGGAAGGGCGCCGGTCTCCACGAGATGACCCGGATCGGGGTTCCAGTTCCCCCCGGCTTTACGATCACCACTGAGGTTTGCTCCTATTATTATGGACACCGGCGTCAATATCCTAAGGGTTTGGAAAGGGTAGTGACGGAGGCGCTGCGTCGTATCGAGAAGAATATAGGGAGAAGGTTCGGAGATCCGCACAATCCTTTGTTGGTTTCGGTCCGCTCCGGGGCACGGGACTCGATGCCCGGGATGATGGACACGGTGCTGAATCTGGGGCTGAATGACCAAACAGTGCAGGGCCTCATCGCTCAAACCCGGAATCCGCGCTCCGCCTACGACTGCTATCGTCGTTTCGTTCAGATGTATGGAGATGTTGTGCTGGGACTAAAGCCCAAGGATAAGCAGGAGCATGATCCCTTTGAAACTATTCTGGAAGGCAGGAAAAAGGCGCGCGGCGCACGCTTCGACACAGAACTCAGCGCCGAGGATCTCAAGGATCTCGTAGCCGAGTTCAAAGCCGAGATAAAGACGAAACGGGGGAGGGACTTTCCCGAAGACCCCCAAGAGCAGCTCTGGGGTGCCATAGGCGCAGTGTTCGGTTCATGGAACAACGATCGGGCTATCGCCTATCGTGAGTTGTATCACATCCCTCATACTTGGGGGACTGCGGTCAATGTGCAAACTATGGTCTTTGGAAACATGGGCGATCGCTGCGCTACCGGTGTGGCCTTCACGCGGAACCCGGCCACAGGGGAGAAGCGATTCTACGGCGAGTTCCTGGTCAACGCCCAAGGCGAAGATGTGGTCGCGGGCATCCGCACACCGCGACCGATCGCAGAGCTAAAAGAGATCATGCCAGAGTGCTATCGGGAATTAGAGCACACCTGCAAAATCCTGGAGCGACACTATAAGGATATGCAGGACAACGAGTTTACTATTGAGAACGGTAAGCTGTGGCTGCTCCAGACCCGGGCCGGTAAGCGGACCGGCTTTGCTGCCGTTCGCATCGCGGTGGTTATGGTCGAGGAGCGGATCATCTCAAAAAAGGAAGCGCTGCTTCGTATTGAGCCTGATCAGCTGAACCAGCTTCTGCGTCCCATCTTCGATCAGACGTCTAAGGAGCGGGCCGGCAAAGAAGGCCATATCCTGGCAAGGGGTCTTCCTGCTGGTCCAGGCGCGGCCACGGGCCGTATCGTCTTTCATGCGGAGGACGCAGAGGCATGGAAAGGGCGAGGAGAGCGCGTAATCCTCTGCCGCATCGAGACCAGNCCGGATGACATTCGCGGAATGGACGCNGCTCAGGGGATCCTTACCGCACGGGGTGGCATGACCTCGCATGCAGCCCTTGTCGCTAGACAAATGGGAAAGGTATGTGTGGCCGGGTGTGAAGNCGTCAACATTGACTACGCCGCGCGAGAGATGCGAATCGAGGATACGGTTCTAAAAGAAGGGGATTGGATCTCGGTCGATGGGTCCACAGGTGAAGTGATNCAGGGCGAGCTTCAGACGCTCCCCTCCGAGGTTCTCCAGGTCCTGACCGGGAAAACCNTAGATCCTACTACCTCGCGTGTGTACCAGCAGTTTTCCAAGCTCATGAAGTGGGCGGATGAAACGCGGAAAATCGGCGTCCGGACAAACACCGACCAGCCAGATCAGGCCCGGGTGGCGATTGCCTTTGGCGCGGAAGGAATCGGCCTTTGCCGTACGGAGCACATGTTTTTTGAGGGGGACCGCATCCAGGCGGTGCGGGAGATGATTCTAGCGGAAGACGAGCCGGGGCGGCGCCGCGCCTTGGCAAAACTCCTGCCCATACAGAAAAAAGACTTTAAAGGCATCCTCGAGATCATGGGAAGTCTTCCTGTAACCATCCGCACCTTGGATCCTCCTCTACANGAATTTCTCCCTAAGGCGGAAGAGGAAATTGTNGAACTTGCCGGGATTATGAATGTTCCGGTGGAGACCCTAAAAAATAAGATTGATGTGCTGCATGAGTTTAATCCTATGCTGGGTCATCGCGGCTGCCGCTTGGGTATTTCCTATCCGGAAATAACCGAGATGCAGGCCCAGGCTATCTTCGAGGCAGCTTGTGAATTGCGCAAAGAGGGTAANAATCCTTTTCCTGAGGTCATGATTCCTTTAGTAAGTTCGCGNCAAGAGCTCCACATGCAGCGCGAGATTGTCGAGCGGGTTGCGCGNGAGGCGATGAAGACTTACGGTGTAAAGGTGCGCTATCTTATTGGTACAATGATCGAGCTTCCNCGAGCCTGTTTGGTGGCCGATGAAATTGCCCAGGAAGCAGAGTTTTTCTCGTTCGGCACGAATGACTTGACACAAACCTGTTTAGGCCTTTCGCGGGATGACGCGGGCAAATTCCTCCCTAGCTATGTGGTGCACGGCGTTCTCCCCGAAGACCCCTTTGTCAGCATCGACGAGCAGGGAGTTGGCGCTCTGATGCGTATGGGAGTGGAGAAGGGACGGAAGGCGCGCAAAAAACTTGAAATTGGCATTTGCGGGGAGCATGGTGGTGATCCCAAGTCAGTGGCCTTCTGCCATCAGATCGGCCTAGACTATGTGAGTTGTTCTGCCTATCGGGTTCCTATCGCTAAGCTGGCAGCAGCCCAGGCCGCTTTGAGAGATAAGCGCTAGTCAAATTTTGTAATTTTTTACAGCGGTCATTCCAAAAGTTGTCCAAAGGGCAATTCCATTCCAAAAAACTGCCACTCGATCAAATTGACAAAAAGAGTCATTTTTAGGATAATAAGCTGTATTTAAGGATTCTTCTATGGAACCTCGCATAGGTGAGCTTTTGGTTCGAGGTGGCCTTGTCACCCGGGAACAACTCAACGAGGCCCTGGAAAAGGAGAAAAGCAACGGCTCGCACCTTGTTCAGGAACTCGTTCGCCTTGGCTTTACCACCGAGGATCAGCTCACGCAGTTTCTCGCCAAACAGTTCGGCATTGAAAAGGTCGAGCTGGCGAATACCGAGATTTTAGATTCCGTTTTCAACCTGATCCCGCCCGATCTCATCCAGAAACACCAGATCATCCCGCTCAGGCTTGTGGGATCCACACTCACTGTGGCTATGCCTGACCCGACCGACCTGATAGCAATCAACGAGATTAAATTCATTACCGGCTATGCCGTAAAGGTTGCCCTGGCTTCCCCTTCTGAAATCAAGAAGCTGCTGGAAAAACGCTTCGGGTCGGTCAGCTACGACGAAGTTCTCAAAAAGTTTGGCGGCAACGAGATGGAGGTCATACGCGACGAGGAGGACGTCAGCCTCCAGGAGCTACAAGCGGCAACCAATGAAGCCCCCGTTGTCACCTTGGTCAATGCCGTCCTAGCCGATGCCGCGAAGCGCGGGGCAAGCGACATCCATATCGAACCCTACGAGAAAATCTTTCGGATACGGTTTCGCGTCGATGGGGTGCTCCATGAGATCATGACCCCGCCCCCCAAGTTAAAAAACGCTTTGATCTCTCGTCTTAAGGTTATGTCCAATTTGGATATCGCCGAGAGAAGACTCACTCAAGATGGGCGGATCAAGCTTAAGATGGGAGGGGGGCAGGAGCTGGATATTCGGGTCTCTGTCCTTCCCACCCTGTTTGGTGAAAAGATCGTCATGCGGCTCTTGGACAAGTCCAATCTCCAACTGGATATGGCCAAACTGGGTTTCGATCCCCAGGCGCTGAAGGACTTTAAAGATGCGATTTATAAACCCTACGGAATGATTCTCATCACCGGTCCTACCGGTAGCGGCAAATCGACAACCCTTTACTCTGCTCTTTCAGAGCTGAACAAGCCGGATGTAAACGTTTCTACCGCTGAAGACCCGGTCGAATATAACCTCATGGGAATTAATCAGGTGCAGGTCCGGGACGATATCGGTCTGAATTTTGCTGCCTGCCTTCGCTCCTTTCTCCGTCAAGACCCTGACATTATCATGGTGGGAGAAATGCGTGACCTAGAAACAGCTCAGATCGGCGTGAAAGCGGCTCTCACGGGACACCTAGTGCTCAGCACCCTTCACACCAATGATGCACCCTCTACGATAGACCGGCTGATCAATATGGGGTTGGAGCCTTTTCTACTTACCTCCTCGACTAATCTTATTGTAGCTCAGAGGTTGGTGCGCAAGATTTGTCTCAGTTGCAAGGCCCCGGTGGAGGTAAGCGCGGAGGCGCTCATTAACATCGGGATCGATCCTGCGGAAGTCGGGGCGGGCTTTCCCACCTTTCGCGGCAAAGGTTGCCCCACCTGCGGCGAGACTGGATATAAAGGACGCATCGCGCTCTATGAGGTGATGGTGATCCATGAGGCCTTGAAGGAATTGATCCTGAGAGGGGCCTCTGCGGCCGACCTGAAGCGGGAGGCGGTCAAGATGGGAATGAACACGCTGAGAATGAGCGCCATAAAAAAGGTACGGGAGGGACTTACGACGATCGAGGAAACTGTTCGGGTGACCGATTCGGACAAAGGCTTCGGGTCGGTCTTTTCTTTGGGCATCTGAATGGCGAATGGCAAATGGTAACTAGCAAATAGTAAGGCTGGGAGGGGCATCATTCGCTATTTGCATTGACTATTAACGATTGACAAAAACCGGAGGTTTTAAACATGCCAGTCTTTGTTTGGGAGGGGAAAACCGCCCAGGGGAAGATCCTGAAGGGCGAGATGGAAGCGGCTAGCCAGGACGCGGTTTTTGCCCGCCTCAGAAGCCAAAGGATTCAACCCATCCCTGCGCGGGTCCGGGAAAAGGGAAAGGGGCTGGAAAAAGAGTTCACTATCCCGGCTTCGGCGCCAAGGTTTCCGCTCATGATGTGATGCTGTTTACGCGCCAATTCGCCACCATGATTGATGCGGGGCTTCCCATTGTTCAAGGTCTCGATATTTTAAGCCAGCAGTCGGAGAATAAGGCCTTCCGAATTATTGTCCGGACCATCAAGCAGGATGTCGAGAGCGGCTTCACGCTGGCCGATGCTTTAAAGAAACACCCTAAGATCTTTGATGATCTCTATGTCAACATGGTCGCCGCTGGAGAGGTAGGCGGCGTGTTGAACACCATTCTCAACCGGATCGCCATGTTTATCGAGAAATCTGCTCGGCTCAAATCAAAGGTAAAGGGGGCCATGATCTACCCCGCCACGATCGTCGTAGTCGCGGTCTCAGTGGTCACTGTTTTATTGCTTTTTGTTATCCCCGTTTTTGCCGAGCTTTACGGCGGCATGGGTAAGGCCCTGCCGGCCCCGACTCAAATCACCATCAACATCAGCAACTTTTTTCGCGCCTATTTTATGTACCTGGCCGGCGCAATCGTCGGCATCGTGGTTGCTCTCAAGATGTACTACAAAACGGCCCAGGGAAGATTCACTATTGATGGCTTGCTGCTTAAGCTGCCCATTATGGGAGATCTCATCCGTAAGGTTGCGGTGGCGCGCTTTTCACAGAATATGTCTATCCTCTTAACCTCAGGTGTGCCTATTTTGGATGGGCTTGCGATTACGGCTAAGACCGCTGGAAACAAGGTCGTTGAGAAAGCCATCATGAATGCTCGTATCAGCATAAGTCAGGGAAGAACGGTAGCGGAACCTCTCACGGAGAGTAAGATCTTTCCCCCGATGGTTTGTCAGATGGTGGCTATCGGCGAGAATACCGGGGCGCTTGACGCCATGCTCAAGAAAGTCGCTGATTTTTACGAGGAGGAGGTGGACAACGCGGTGGCCAACCTTACGTCCCTGATGGAGCCGCTGATCATGGTGGTGCTGGGCGTTATCCTTGGAGGGTTGGTGATCTCGATGTATTTGCCGATCTTCCAATTAGGTTCGCTCGTTTCTTAAAGGGCTACGTCCAGCCGATCATGGGTAGCATTGAGCCTTGATCAGAAAACTTTGAACGAAGAAAAAAGAGAGCTGATAAGGAAGATTAAATGGCTACTCTTTCTAAGGGTAGTCATCCTTACCTTTTTTTTAGGTTCCACTGCGCTCTTTCATTTCTTCAAGGGAGGAGATACAGGGATCTTCCGCTCTCTTCAGGCGCCTCTGATCGCCGCTTATGTGATCTCCATAAGCTCGGCCCTGATCCTCCCCTGGATCAGGGGGCTGGTTTTCTTCGCGCATGCCCAGGTAGATTTTGATGTCCTCCTAATCACCGGAATTGTCTTCATCACCGGGGACATCGAGAGCCCCTTTCCTTTTCTTTATAACCTAGCCGTCATTAACAGCGCGATCTTGTTGTTCTATGGGGGGGCATTTGTCACTGCGGGATTCTCCAGTCTGTGTTACGCCGGTTTGCTGCTCTGGGGCAACTACCGATGGTCCGGAGTCCTGGTCCCCACTTCCAGCCAACTCTTCATGGACCTGATGCTAAACATACCGACCTTTTTTATCATTGCGTCCTTGAGTGGTTTTCTTGCTCGCAAGGTATTTGAGGCGGAGCGACTCCTCATAAAAAAACAAAAAGAATACCTGGATCTTGAGGCCCTAAAAGAAGCTCTGCTACAAGGCGTGGGCAGCGGTGTGGCCATTACCGACAACAAGGGGCACATCAACTACTTCAACGCTCCGGCCCAGGCCCTTACCTCCGTCGAGGAAGGGGTGGTGAAGGGGAGGAAGCTGAGCGATATCTTTCCCGGACTCGCGTACAACTTCGACGGGTCCCAGGAAAGCAGGAGAATCATCGTAAACGATTTTCCATTTACCGACTCTCAGGGGCACAACAAGCACCTAAGATTGACCCTGGCGCCTCTGAGCGACCCTGCGGAGAAAGCGATCGGTTTCGTCTCGATCTTTGAAGACATTACGAAGCAGAAAGAGCTTGAGGAAAAGATCCGTTTGGAAGCCGAGATGCGAAAAGCAAGGGAGCGAGAGTTGACTAAGGATAAGAGCGACGAGAGCCCTTCTTCCTTTCGCTTTGGGGGGGTCGTGGGCCAAGGGGGCGGGGTCGATAAAATCTACCGTCTGGTAGAAAAAGTGGCGGCTACCGACACAAGCGTTTTAATCACCGGGGATAGCGGAACTGGAAAGGAGCTCGTAGCTCGCGCCATCCATTTCAATGGTCCACGGCGAGATCGTCCTTTCGTGGCAGTCAACTGCGGGGCTATCCCGGAGAACTTGATCGAGAGCGAGCTTTTTGGCCACGTCCGTGGCGCCTTTACCGGCGCGGTTTCGGACCACGATGGACTTTTTAAGCAGGCGGACGGAGGGAGCATCTTTCTGGACGAAGNTGNAGAGCTTCCCCTCCATCTTCAGGTAAAACTCCTTAGAGTGCTGCAAGAAAGATCTTTTACTCCGGTCGGGGGGAGCAAGCAGGTCAAGGTGGATGTCCGGGTGATTTCTGCCTCCAACAAAGATCTCCGCAAGGAGATGGANAAGGGNCGGTTTCGCGAGGACCTCTTCTACCGTCTCAATGTGGTTCAGATGACCCTCCCNCCTCTGCGCAACCGGAAAGAGGATATTCCGTCGCTNGCAAACTATTTTATCCAAAAATTNGCCCGCTCCCTCAACAAAAAGGTTGAGGAAATTTCCAGTGAGGCGCTTATNTGTCTCATGAACTACTCCTTTCCGGGAAACATCCGCGAATTGGAGAATATCATCGAACATGCGGTGGCGGTAACTAATAAGAATATTTTAACCGACGAGGACTTACCGCCTCAGATTAAAGGAATCTCCATCGCAGAAGAAGTCAAGCTTTTTGAGCGAACCGCCCCTGGCGGAGCAGATGTCTTTTTCAACAAAGGGATGTCCCTGGATGAAGAGTTGTCNACGCACGAGAAGTGTCTGCTGTTAGGCGCTTTGAAGAGATCCGGCGGGGTGCAGAAGAGGGCCGCCGAGCTTCTTGGAATCAACTATAGATCTTTTAGGCACCGACTGGAAAAATACGGGCTCCTGGAAATGAAAAATCATCAGCTAGAAGAGGAGGGTGCGGCTGAGTAACGTTTTTTGCCACAGCTTCTCTTGAAGCGTTTTGTTAAGTAGTTGAAAATTGCCCTTTTTTGTCAATTGCCATAATTCTTACAATTCGGGAAAGATCCTCTAACTATCTGGTTTTAAAGAGATTTTTTTTCTTATATCTTCCGGCATCTCTACCAGCCGGGGATTTTTTTCAAGAACGACAATCCCAACAGGGTGGTCCTGTTTTTGCACTGTAATGTGGGTAACCTCTCAAGAGCCCAAAATCACGATCAGAAGGGGGTGAAGTAGAACTGCCGATCTGGGTAAGGGGGAAGAAGGATGAATAAGACGTTAAAATAGGATATCTATAGAAAAAGGAGGAAAGAAGTTTATGAACAGATTAAGATTAAGGGCCGAAGGGGGTTTTACCCTCATTGAGTTGCTCGTGGTTATAGCGATCATCGGTATCTTGGCTGCCATCGCTATTCCGCAGTTTTCTGCATACCGGCGCCGGGGTTACGATTCCGATGCTAAGTCCGCCGTTAAGAATATGGCCACAGCCCAAGAGGCCTATTATGTGGACGTGAATACCTACTCAAGTACGGTTGGCGGTTTAACCGCCCGGGGCTTTAAGCAGGGTAGTAATTTAACTGTGGCGACCACTCCGACGCAGACGACTTTTACGGCTCAGGCAACAGTCACGGCGGGCTGTACTGCCGCAACCGGTGTCCATACATTTAGCTCCTCTACCGGTCTGATCACAAGTACCGTCTGTAATTAACCTGCCGGGTTATTTCACGGGGCTGGTACTTCGGAGCTAAGAGGGGGAGGGTAAAGCCCTCCTCCTCTTTTTTTGTGCGACCTCTGCCACTCTTGTGTCTTTTGCCTTTATTATCTCATTGTTAAGTCACTCGGGGAGACGGTATGCCAGAGCCTGTTGAACTAGCCACGCCTCAGAAGGAAAAAATCTTCTTATCTGCACTCTTATCCCTTTCTCTTATTGCTCTCTTGGTCTTGATATTTTCCCATGAAATGATTTTTTCCGATAAGATTCCCATGTTCCGTGATCTCGGCCCGTTTTTTTATCCCATGCGATTCAGCCTGGCTGAGAGTATTAGGGCTGGAGAGTTTCCCCTCTGGGATCGCCGCATGGGTTTGGGATTTCCGCTTTTGGCAAACTTTCAGTCAGGGGCCTTTTATCCCCCAAACCTTTTCTTTGCCTTCGTCCCATTTTTCACTGCCATTAAGGCCATCTTTATATTTCATTATCTCGTCGCTGCTAGCGGAGCCTATTTTCTTCTTCGCTACTGGAGATTCGCACAGCCACTCGCCTTCGTGGGTTCTCTCCTCTTCACCTTCGGTGGATATACTGTCTCCCTGACCAATTTGCTAAATCATTTTCAGACCGTAGTNTGGCTTCCTTGGCTGCTCCTCTTGGGAGAGAGGCAGCTCAAGTCTTCAGATCGGTTCAACTTCGTTCTTTACGTCTTCGTAGCTGCGATTCAATTTCTTGCAGGATCTCCAGAAATCTACGCCATGAGCATGATCCTGTTCCTCATCAATAGCCTGAGAATAAAAACTGAAGGCCGGATCTCTTACGCGAGGATTCTCGTGTCATTTGTTTGCGTGAATACCCTCGTTGTGGGCTTGGCTATGATCCAGGTTCTCCCCACTTTGGAGCTTCTCCGAGAGGCCGAGCGCACTCATGCCGCCCCACTTCAATGGGCCACCCGCTGGTCCCTTCATCCTCTAAGCTTATTGAACCTCTTGTTCCTAGATAAGGAAATAGATTTTAGCTCTTTTGATCATTTCCAGTTGTTTTTCTACCGATACCCACCTCTTCTGGCGAGCCTCTACATGGGTGGCCTTTTATCCTTTGGCCTGTGGGCTTGGATAGTTTCAGAAGAGAGAAAGACCAAGGCCCTTCTCCTTGGCGGCATAGTCTTTTCCCTGCTGTTTTCTATGGGTAGTCATACTCCGCTGTACGGGTTGTTCTACGACTACTTCCCTTTTATCTCCCTCCTCCGGTTCCCGGAGAAGTTCTTTTTTATACCTTTTGTTCTTTTTCTCTATGTCACGATTCAAGGGCTTAGCCATTTAATGAAAATCTGTGAGCAAAGAACTTTGAAGATCCTCCTCGGACCAATGATTCTCTGCGGGCTTTTTTTGGCCCTTTACGCTCTCTTCCGTAACCACAGGAGCATACTCTTGCAGTTTATCGCATCCACTACCGCGATCCCCTCAGATGACCCGCGCACCTGGAAAATCTCCTCGAACGTCCTGGTCCATCTGGAAAGACAGATCGTCCTTTTACTGGGCCTTTTGGTTCTCTTTCTCCTATGGCAGAAGAGAAAAATCCGGAAATGCCTAATGGCGATCCTTATCGTAAGCATCACTTTTATTGATCTCTACTCTGCTCACAGATCTTATCAACTCCTCATGGAAGC
>C687J35504_10001466_pt1 | contig 16480 bp, 27 predicted proteins | sample RifCSPhighO2_02_FD_35504 | JGI IMG/M metagenome (IMG submission 35504) | reverse complement strand
GCATCGGCCACTTTTATCATGGAGTGCGCGGACAAGACCGTTGTTTAAAAATTTTGGCATTAAGGAAAAAAGAAGCGCTTCCTCCGGATGAGAGGAAGCCGGTATCTGCTCATGCGATGGCCTGTATCCTTACCTCGGCCGTCTGGTCTGCCCTGATTGCGACAACGGTGTCGTTTATCTGGGTAGTCTGCCCTCTGATGACACCAATGTTCTCAAGCAGCGAGTCAATCTTTGTCGTTACTGCCCCGCTCAGGAGGTTCCATGTGTTGGTGGTTGTCTGGTTGAGCGTCGTGAAGTAGCTCGTCTGCTCTGCCCTTGTATGGTCAAGCACGTCCCTTATGCCGTACACCTCCTGGCACAGGGCTGAGCTGTTTGTCTGCTGGTTCCTGCAGAACTGCTCGACCAACGAGAGGTTTCCGTCGGCAGCGTTGAACCTATTGGTTATGTCAGCTGCATTCTGCTGGTTCATCGCGTTTGACACCAGCCATCTCGTGTCTGAGTATATGCTGGTGGTTGTCTGGTTTATTGCCGGCAGGTATAGCACCATGTAGCTGTAAAGGGAATTGTAAACCGTGTTGATTAAGCTGGTCAGGGAAGCGTTGGTGTTGGAAAGCTGCGCCTGGATGGCTGCTTGCGTACCTGCAAGGTGGGCGTCAAGCGACATGTTGACATTTTCAAGGTGCGTGTTCACTGTAGCGTTCACTCTGGAGAGCTCTGCGAACACCGTACTGTTGAGATTGTTGAGCAGGTTGTGCAGTGTTGTCTGCGCCAGGCTGACCCTTGACGTTATGCTGTCGTTGGCGTCTGCAATCCTTGCCTTGAGTGTCACGTTGACGTCGCTTATCGCCGCTCCGTTTGTCAGCACGTCGGCATCAACATTCTTGATGAAATTCAATGCCGGGTTGACATGGAAGGACTGTGCCGTCTTTATGGTCTTTCCGCCACCGTAGCTGCAGGTGACTTCCTGCTCGTATGTGCCTTCAGTTGCCGGGATGATGTCTGTCCTGTACCAGTTGCCTGGGATGCTTGACTGGTTCATGGACGCGCCCGAAACGTAGGCGGTCTTGTTGGGGTATAATATCATGGCAGTGCAGCTGTTGACTGTAAACGGGTTGCCCTGGTAATCGGTAAGCCGGACTATGGTAGAGGCAACCTCGGATGCACCAACCCCTGATGAGCTCCAGTACTCTGTATGGGATACCCATTGCACCTCGGGCGTGTCAACCACCTTCCTGCCGTTTGCATAAGCGACCACAAAAACGCTCCCGACAATGATGAACATCACGCTCAATGAAACGAACAAAAGCTTTGCAGTAATTCTCATCGCACGCACCTCTTGGATTTTTGGCATTGTAGTCCAGGTAGTGTTATTAATATTTGTGCATGGCTTTTTGTATACTGGTATGCATTGTGCATGCAATCTAGCTGCCAAACAGGTTTACCAGTGAGCTGCCAAGCCCGGCCATCCGCGAATAGAGGGAGACGAACCGCTGGTCAATGCTTTGGTTGAGCGCGCCTGTTGCCTGGCTAGCTGATGCGGCAATGCTGCCAGTGATGTTTGACTGTATGCCTGCCTGCGCCTCATCAATCCGGCCTATAATGTCAAGCAGCACAGTCTCATTTATCTCCTTAATGATTTGCTCCCTTGAGCCGTTGATATTCAGTTGCGTCTCGTTCATCCTCCTGACAAGGTCGGCATACCTTTCTGCCTGGAGCCTGGAAAGCTCAACGATGAAGTTCAGTGCCACGGAAACATGGAAGGAAGAGGAAACCGTTGTTGCATCGCCTTGTCCTGACCTGCACATGATTGTTTCCTCGTAAATTCCGTTGACAGTGGGGGTTGTGAATTGCCTGAAATAATTGCCAGGAACTGTTGAGGGCTGGAGTTCCAGGTCAAGCATGAAATACGACTTGTCCGGATACAGTATGGTGGCGTTGCATACAGCTCCCTCAAGGGGGCTGCCCTTGAAGTCGCTCAGCCGCACTATGACCTGGCCTGTTTCGCCGCTTATGTATTCCGTGCCTGAGACCATCCTCAGCAACGGCACCCCTTCATCAGTCGTATACGCCCGCCATAGCACGGCAACTGTAATTGCAACCAGCACAAATGCAACTGAAAAAACGATTCTCCTTCGTTGCATCCGCATTCTGATTGCCATTCTGCAAGCCAACAAGTTATCACTATGCCATAAAATATATATATTGCTACTTGAGGATTAAAAAGTTTATGAAAAGGAGGGTGATAAGGCATGGCCGCAGCACAGTGATTGTTTCTCTTCCTTCCAGCTGGGTCAGGAAGTATGGCATTGACAAGGGCGATGAGGTTGAGGTAAGGGAGAAAGGCAATGCTCTTGAGATATTCGTTGACGGGCCTGTTGAGTTTGGTGCAATTGAGCTGGACGTGACCGGGATGGGTCCCGCGCTCATATGCTCATCCGTCAAGAGCGCCTACCTCAACGGCTTTGACGAAATAAGGGTGTCGTTTCAGAGGCCTTATGCTTATTCTGGCGGCAGGACCCTGCCGGTCAGCAGGATAATAAGTGATGTTGTGAAGGAGCTTGTCGGGATTGAGATTACAGCCCAGAGTGCCAATGGCAGCATTATTCGCGAGGTTTCAAGCAGTTCCCTTAAGGAGTTTGACTCTGTCCTACGCAGGATGTTCCTGCTGTTGAGCGAGGCGGTTAACAACCTTGCCAGGACGGGGGATGATGGCACAGCCGCGGAAGCAGCCAAGGAAGAATGCATGACTGCCCAGAAGCTGGCGAACTACTGCCTGCGGTGCATAAACCGGCATGGCTACCCGCAGTTCAGGAAAAGCTACAGCTTGTACCACATATTGGCTACGGCAGGCAGCATTTCATCAGAGGTGCTTGGCGGGATTTACCCTGGCAGCGCACTTGCCGATGCTGAAAGGGCAATGCTTGGCCAGCTTGCAACTGCCATAAGAAGTTTTTCATCATTCTTTTTCAGCGTACAGCAGGAAACCCTTGTCGAAATTGAGTCTATTTGCGGTGCGCTGTCCGCTCAGGGCGAAACAACTCAGACACCAGGAACTATTGCTGCCGCAAGGGTAGCTGCCATGATTAGGGAGATGGCAACATACAGAATAGGGATGAGGTAGCCGGCTTTATTCTCACTTTTAACGCAGGGCATCCTAGTGCCTAAGCGTTTTGCGGCAGGCAGACGCTATTTTGCAGTTACTGCTGCAGTTTTGCAGGCAGCCCGGCATGGCCTGCTCCCAGCATCACCCAAAATCTGATTGAATAGTTTAGTAAAAAATAAAAAAGTTTTATTAATATATTAATTAAATAATTCAAGCAATAAATATAAGATAGGGTCATATTTAGCTTAAATATTACAGTAATTAACTAAATTTTTCAACAACAGATGCGTTCACAGCGAGTCTAGCGGACTCCTGACCTTTCTCAGCTCCTCAGTCGATACCCTGGTGTATATCTGCGTTGTCTGCAGGTTGGAATGCCCAAGCAGTTCCTGTATTTTTCTTATGCTTTCGCCGCTTTCAAGAAGGTGTGTTGCAAAACTGTGGCGGAGCGTGTGGGGGCTTACGCTTTTGCCTATGCCGGCCCTCCTGGCTGAGGTTGCAACAATTTTCTGGATGTTCCTTGCAGAAAGGGGTGCTCCGGACCTGTTGGCAAACAGGTATGTCGCGCTCCTGCCGCCAAGAAATCCTTTGGTGCCCTCGACAAATCCTTCCGAAAGTATGAAAAGGCGGTCTTTTCCGCCCTTGCCGCACCTCACCCATCCCATTTTCTGGCCAAGTTCAAGGTCACTCAGCTTAAGGTTGCAGCACTCGCTCACCCTGAGCCCTGAAGAGTAAAGCAGCATCATTATCATCCTGCTTTTTTGCGTAGGAGCCGCCTCAATGAGCTTCCTGACTTCATCCTTCGTTAGCACGGTCGGAAGTTTTTTCTGGATTTTGGGTGTTTTTAGCGTCACAATTCCCCTCTTGAGCAGGTCATCGTAGTGGAACTTCAGCGCCGCCCTCACCAGGGCAACTGTTGCAGGATTTCTCTTCTGGTCGCCTATGAGGTATGCAAGGTATAGCTTTATGTCATCCTCTGTGACTTCTTCAGGCTGCTTTTTCGTGTATTCAATGAACTTTGTATTATAGAAGACATAGCTCTTGACTGTACGCTCGCTGAAGCCGCGCAGCTTAAGCTCTGCCTGGAGTTGTTCAAGAATCATGTGCAATATTATGCGAATGGTTTGTATTTAAATGTTGGTATAAAAAAGAAAAAAAGCGAGCTAAAGCTCACTTCTTGAACATGCCCAAAAGGGTATACAGCCCAGCCAGTCCTACAACCAGATAAACAATGTTAGCGACCATTGCCGGAAGTATAGCGACAACGCCTTTCTCAAGGCTTGCGTTCTTGAGCAATCCGCCCACGCCAGCAACGCCCCAATTGAGGGCACCAACAACTACAAGCCACTTGGCTACTGTATCAACCGTTGCGTTTCCTGCCATCAAAACAACACCTCCTTAATGTGTTTTTATCACTTTCGGGAGTTTCCATATATAAGATTATCTGTTCTGCGGCACTAAAACATTGGTTGCCAATCGGTACAAACCCGTAGCATATGGCAAAAACTTAAAAAGCTCAGTTCATCCCACCGTAAAATGGCTCTGGCCGATTCGTTTGCCGAGGTAGAGATTTTTATTGAACGGGAACTAATAGGTTTAAAGGGACAGGTTCACTGCTATCATGTTACGGGTCCTGAACTTTTAAGGCTAAACAAGGTTAATCCTGACATCCCTTCAGAGCTTATAGGCCCCGAGATGATGTCAGCGCTCTCGTCATTGCCTTATCTCAGAAGAAGGGCGCATTCGAGGGGGGTGCTGAAGAAGGAAGGAGGACTCAAGTCAGTTGTGGCACCATCTCTTGATAGTGAAGGGGAATATCCACAATTTGTCATAACCTCATTAGACAGGTATTACGATGTACCAGAGCACGCTGAGGAATACACTAGGCGAAAACTCGGGCAACTGGAGAAAGCCCTTGCTGAAAGAGGATTTGCGTCATATCACCGGATTATGACCGCTGCCGTTGCAGAAACTCAATTAATTTTGCCGGTGCTTGCCTTCGAGTATGTTACAGGCATGCCTGAGAAGGATCTGATCGGTTTTCTCAATCCACCTGGAATAAACGGTTCCGGGCTGGTAACCTTGATGTATGCTTCTAAAAAAATGGGTACAGAAGCGCGCGAAGCGTGGCAGGAGCCTTCAATACCTGCTCTCGGGGGAAGATCTTTGAGTGTCCTTCAGAGAAACTTTTCTGAATATTACAAGTGCATACCGTTGTTCCTTAATGCGGTAGCCATGGGGGGGCAGGAGCAACCCTCATTGAGAACAAGGGACAACTCTTCATTTGCACAAATGCCGTATGCACAAATGTAAATGGAAAAGAATAAGAACTCCGCCCCACATTTCAAGTGAAAAATGAGCATTTCCAAGCTTCTCAAAGATGGCGTAGGCTTTGCAAGGGACTACCTCGCTTACCCTGCTGTTGCGCTAGTTCCCGGAAAGGTCCAGCCCTGGCTTTTCAGCCGACTGCCTCACGCAACCGATTTGGCCCAGGAGCAGGAGCACCATCTGGACTTGGGAGAATGCCTGGATGAACACCCTGTGATTGACGCATCTGCCAACTACAGCAAAATTTCAGGGATTGGTGAAATGGTTGGGAGCCCAATTCTGTTGTTTGTTACTACAGCTTACATGATTGCAACAGATAACCTGCTTAACCCTCATGTAATTGAAGGTGTAGCGCTCGGTTCTTTTATTGGGATAATTGATGGCGCTGTGAGAACCGGATATGCTACGCGTTTCAACCGGCCAATAGGAGCTATTGAAGGCATTATTGAGGATGTAAGAGCTATCGGCAGCGCATTGGCTTATCCTTTTAAGAGCCGACAGGCATAAAGCTTCGTATAATGAGTATTATGCGTAGTTTTGGGAAGAAATCAAGAATAAATTGCCTTTTTTGGTCAATTAGATGCGTAAAAGTAGCGACTTCTGCCAGTGGTGTTGTTATGTACACTCCTGTTTGTAGGACCTGCCTGGGTGGCCGATAGACAATAACCTGCTTTTCGCATGAGCTACAAACATTCTGCGTAGTTTTACCCTTTATGGCGGCTTTTGGGCGCAATGTGTTGCCTAAGGTAGCCAAATAAATGCATGGCATCATAAGGCAGCTCCAAAGGTAGAGTCCCCCTGGCTGCTGGCTTTTTTGCCTTAAAGTACGAGAAATTCCCTTTAAGTTCCTGAATGGCTGCGCTTGCCCTGGTATATCTCAAAAACCCATCAATCAAGAGGCAAGCTTGGGTTAATTGGCCAGGCAAAAAATTATCACCCGTAACCAGAGAGTACGATAAATCGGCTTGACCAACCACCAGTTCTGCTAAACCCGTTCCTTTTGTATTGCTTATGGCCGATTTTTTACCCAGCAACTTGACAGAGGTTGGCTCTGGCAAAAAACTTACAACAGAAGGATATATTTTGTAGGCACCCCAAACAAAAGGCAAAGCTATGGTTCCTACTGTCTTGATAGCTGCCCTGACAGGGCCGGGAGCACTTGCAAAGATTTCTTCAATAGGCAATGAAATAAGGGGTTCCGGCGACCCCTTATAATCCCCAGCCGTCCTTCCGCCTCGCCCCTCGTCAAGCCCTCGCCTAGCTCAGTCTTGACGTATCTGGCTCGGCGGCGTATGCTGGCAGCTGCTTCTGTCGGTCGTCAATAATTGTAACGCCGTGATGCTTCAACTGATTTCGGATGTAGTTCTCAGCTTCTTCCTTATCTTTCCTTCCTGTTGACTCGTGGTGCTCATACTGAGCCCAGAAACTGCCACGAGGATAACGCTTACGAAAGCCGGGGTGCTCTTCAAAAATTCTCCTCGCTGAATGGCTCTTTAGCATCCCAATAGTGTCCTGCACGGAATACTTCTTCGGCACATTCACAGCCAAATGAGCATGGTCAACAGGAAAGCCCATCGCCCCGAACTCAAAACCAAAAGGCTCAAGCTCCTTAAATCCTGCAATGCACGAATCAATAACGGTCTGCCTCCTGAAACACTTGTAACGGCACTTCGGCAGGAACTGAAAAGTCATCCAATTATTCCTCGTATCAACGCTTCTCGTCATAAAGAAACACCTCACAAAAGTTTTTTATAGCTCAAGCTACAAAAGAACGGTTTGCCATAAGCGAATCGCAAGTATTCAGGATTCGGCAGGTTGCCTAACCGCTCGTCGGTTTTACAAGAAACCGAATCGGGCACCATCATGGTTCGCTTACTGACCCCCTGCACTTCTGAGCCTTACACAGAAACAGGTTCAACAAAACACTTAAACTTTACGACGACTACGACTAACGACGACGGCGCCAATTCACCGTCAGGTCTTACGCTCTACGCTCCAGACCTGATGAACTCTTGGCGCACTATTAAAAAAATTGCCACTCAAAGAAATTTTACTGGGTTTGACTCGTTGTGACGGCTTTCTGATTGGCATAACTCGTTTGAACAAGGCCAGGCAAGTCAAGTGATAAATTCCTCACTTGTGCGTGTGGGGTTGCTTGAGCAAGCAGATTCGGATTCGTATCTCCTATCTGGTCAGAACTAAAATTGTCTAACAGGTATACTGAGCCATCATTCCCTACCATGAAGCCTGATCTTCCACGTGGTAATCTCGGCAATTTAATGCTAAAGTTTTTGCCTGTGGTTTCAAGAGTAAGTAACGATGGCGGCATGTCGGAATTATTATAGACATTAACCAGCAGCCATTGTGGGTCTCTAAAAAAATCATGGACAGGGCCAGTCAACCATGCGGGGTTGCCAGCATACCTGATTAGTCTATTTGGTGTAAGACTTTGCAATTCAGGGTGGAAATTGTTAGAAAACCTGTTGGAATAAATCACGCCAATTCCTCTTCGTGAATGCCCATCTTCTTTGGTGTTGTACCAAGGGTTCACCAAATCTTTCACAAACGTACCGATTGTTTCCAGCCTGATTTCCCACCCGGGATCAATCTGATCTGGTAGTATTTGTGGGTACATTGTGCCTTCTACTATCGGCAGGGTTGAGGTTGCGTTAACTATGTTCTGGGGCAGAATGCAATATGGTTCGTACATTGAATCATCTAACCTTTTTTCGCCCGAACAGAAAGGATTGCCAAAAACGTAGCGGAAACCCGATAGAGTAGCAGGAATCTGAGTGGGTGTTTGAGTTGGCGTACTTTGAGTTGGCGTACTTGTAGGCAAGTTACTGTGTGTGGGTCCGCTGCACGCTGCCATAACAATAGCTGCAAGACCTCCCATAACCAATAGAGCTGTTTTACCTGTCATAGTGTGAGAGTTAAGCATAGCAACTATATAAATCTTTCTATTTTTACCACTTCTTAGTTAGGATATTAGCGAATCGCCAGAAACCCCTCTTTTTCACCTTCCGGAGCCGGCTGAAAAGGTTAAATATGCTTTTTGTAGATGTTTTTCCTATGCCCCTAGATTCGGACAGCAATCACTTGCTCTGCCTCAAGAATGTCAACGATTGCCCGATAGTCGCCTGCCCTTGCCTTGTAACATGGCTCGCCTTCCAACCGCTCAAGAAAGTGGCGCGGGTTGTCTTTGGCGAGGTCAATTCTTTCAACAAGCCGCTGAGCAACCTCTTTTGGCAGCTTCCTTAGCTCTTTTACTGCTGCCGGACGCCACTTTACGCTGTAGCTCATTTTATCCTTTCGAGAACTCCTTAAGGATAGCTTTGTGATCAATGTAGCTTGATAACGGTTCTTTCCTTGCAGCTGCCAGTTCTTTCTTGGCAGATTCGCTAAGCTCAAAGTCTTCCTCGACAAGCAAAGTTAACTTTCTTAGCTGCTGCTTTATCGCCTGAACATCCTCATATACCCTTTCCAGTGTTGTGATTGCCATGAGAAACACTTTATAGCGTCTAATATAAAAACATATCACTGTTGCAAAACCCGCCAGAAACCGCCATTTTTCGCGCTTTTGGGCAGCTGGGATGCCTAAAAAACTCTAGTCGTAGGCTCTTGGCCTTTTGTCTATGTCAGAAACCAGGATTTCGTTCTTTTCGTGAAACACAACATACTGAATCCGGTAGTTACCAACCCTCAATCTAAACACCTTCTCTTCCTTACCAACAACCCTCTTGACATCAGCTGGAAACGGATTGACGGCTAGCTCCTTCACCTTCTGCATAACCCTATCATAAACTTCCTTTTCGCACTTCTTTAAGAACTTCCTAGAAGAAGAGCCAAGAAGGACTTGAAACATCCTTATCTGCCCATTTCCTTTTCAAAGTCTTCCAACCTGACAGCTTTTCCCTGCCTATACTCGCTCAAGCTTTCTTCGAGTCGCTTCTCTTCTCCCTTTGTCAGAATCATGTCAACATCTACCATGTGTTCTTTTATGTACTCCACGTCATGCCTTATGGCCTTTAGCTCAGCTGTTAATTGCTCTAAAGCTGCTGCTTCGCTCATACGGTTCATAATTGCATAACACCTATAAAAACATATCGCTGTTCAAAAACCGCCAGAAACCGCCTCTTTTCCCCTTCCGGAGCCCGGCTGGAACGTGCAAACCTGCGGTCAAGTTAATCATAAGCGTGGTCGTGGTGCTTGAACTTCAGGAAAACGACATCCTCTCCAACAATTTTGAAAACTATCACGAACGAGCCGATATGGGCTGCCCGCTTGCCTTTCAGGTTATAATGCTTAACAGGATAGTGCTCGGGGTTCTGTAAAATATCGTCCATCTTCTTATGCAGCCGCTCCAGAAGGAGTTTGTCCTTTTTGGCGTCTTTAACATCATCTAAGAATAACTTTGTTAATACTTCCTTGTAAGGCATCTCAATCACAAGGAATCAAAAAGCTTCCTTCTTTCTTGGGAATTTTTAACCCTTACAAAATCCCCCTTCTCATAGGCATCTTCGCTTTCCTTGATGTCCCTGATAAAGGCTTCAGAATACTTCTCTTCAAATTCCGACTCAACAATATGCCTGCATTTAACCAAAAGCTCGTAGTCCTTTTTAGGGATTGTAACAACTTCAGCAGCCATAAGGCTATTGAGGCATAACCACTATAAAAGCATATCGCTGCCGCAAAACCTGCCAGAAACCACCACTTTTCCCTTCCGGAGCCCCGGGCTAAAACTGGCAAAGACGGCTAAAATGTGATAATTATCCTGTTCTTGCCTTCCGGGTGCACCATAACAGTCTGGCCTTTCTGGAGGTTGACGAACTCGGCAACCTTCTTACTGATACGGATGTCCAAGGAGTCACCAGACTTGCCGACGGTAGTAGATGCTGCGAGGCCGTACAAGCCCTTTTCCTTGGCAGCTTCATCAATCCGGGCAGAGGTTTCCTCGGTAAACACTTCCTCACCGCACTTAGAACACACTTCAGCTGGAAATTTGCCAACACTCATGCCAAACATGCTGAAGTCAACATTCTTCTCAACAAGCTTTCCGCCGCACTCATCACATTTTTCCCTTATCATTTCACCATCACCGTTTTAACCTTGTAAACTCCTTGTTTGATTATCTTGTAGGCAACTGCAAAGTAAGCGTATGTCGCTAAATAGCCGTCTCTCTGCCTGACTACAGCGCCTTTGCTTATCGCTTCCTTGATCATGCCAACTGAAATGCCTTTCTCAGACATTCGCTCCTTAGCATGTTTAGTTAGCAAAATAATCATGATAATACTAATTATGGTAATCTGACCTATTTATGTCTTTCGTAAAAGTCCGCCAGCAACCCCTCTTTTTCCCCTTCCGGAGCTGGCTGAAATAGGCAAACAGCAACATTTTAATATAAGTTATACTTTTAATAGAAAAGTTATATTTGGTTATGAGCTGATTGCAAAATGGCGGTAACTGTCACAACAAAGAAATGGGGTAACTCTGTTGGCCTTGTTATTCCAAAAGAGGTTGTGGAGAGACAGGGGATTAAGCCTGAACAGAAGGTGGAAATAGAAGTAAGACCAGTAAGGCATCCTTTTGCAAAGTTCTTCGGAAGCCTGAAGACTGGAAGACCTGTTCAGGAAATTAAGGACGAATTGAGAAAAGAGCTTTGGGGAAAAGAGCTGTAATGGGATGGGAAGGTACTTTCTTGACAGTTACGCACTAATAGAGATGCTGGAGGGCAATCCCAAATATGACCATTATAATGACACGGATTTTGCCATAACGAAGTTGAACTTGATAGAAGTCCATTATTACCTTACAAAAAAGCGTGATTTCAGAGCAAAAGAAATAGCTCAGAGTTTAGCCGTTAGCATTGTAGATTTTGACAATGACATTATTTTTGCAGCCAACGGGTTCCGTTTCAAGAATAAGTCAAAGGATTTCTCGACAGCCGACTGCATCGGCTATATCTTCGCTGTTAAAAATGGATTAATTTTTGTGACTGGTGGCAAAGAGTTTGAAGGCCTGCCTGGCGTCGAATTTGTGAGGAAGTAAATTTTTCTATAGCACTTTTCAGAGCTTTTGGGGGCCGAAACAGGGCAAAAGGGTTAAGTTTAAATAAATCCTCTTATGTTCGTGGTAAAAATGACAGTGATGTATAAGCCTGTAAGGCCGGAAGTGGCGCCGGTAATAGGACAATACGAGCGGCCAACGTTTATTAATATTGGTGCTGAGCAGGCTCGTGCCTATAAGAACCCATTTGTAACTGTAGACCAACGATTTAGTTATGTTCCTACTTCAGCAGACCACGTAACGCGACTGAATACGCCCGAAGGCCAGAGAGATGTTGTTTACATGCTCTGCGGAACCGCGGCTTATGTCGGGATTGCACTCAGCCCATTGCCTTTGGATGGTGCCGGGCGGTTAGTTTCCCTTCAGAACGTCTTGGAGAAAAGCGGCATGAGGTCGGTTGAACTGGTCCTCAGTGAGATTTCGCCAGAGACAAGACGTACCATTGAGAAGCTTTTGGGAACAACAGTCACCATGCCACCATGCATGACACGGAATGGCCGTGCATATTGGAAATAAACAGGAAGCATTTGTTACAGCTTTACACTTTTTTAATGAAAAATCCCAACCGCAGCAGAGCTGTGGAGTATGAAACCCATTTGAGTAATCAGCTCAGTTCTCTATGCCTACTTTGACATCGACAGGAAGGCCTGCAAGGAAACTTTGGCTGCAGCAGCATAAGTTTTAAGACCTTGCCATGTGGAATGTCTGATACGACGAAAATAAGCATACTCTGGAGGCTCCTCTGGCAGGTCCTTTAGCATGAACCTGCCGTACAACTTTACTTTGGCTGCGTAAGTAACAGGGATAAGAGGCTTACCACTTAAAACTTGGCCTACAACAGGTGGAAAGACAAAATTAGCCGCCGTGTAAATACCTACGCTGAGAGGGAATGTCAGGACATTAATGCCCTGATTGATGGCTGTGAGCTTGACTCCGTCTCTTAATCTATGAATCGCCCCTTTCATGAAACTCTCACCAGAATACAGATCGCTGTTTGCCCAGAAATACAGCGGCAACAAGGCAGTACCAGCCAACATCCTGACGCCAAACGTAACCTTAGACGCCTCAAAAGCCGCATTAAAATCACCACCCACCTGGCTGGCTGTTTGAACGCCAAAATAGGCGGCAACGCCCGTACTTGCAATTTCCAGGAGTGAGAACGTTGTCAACTTATGGTTATGGACCCAACCAGCAATAGACTCAAGCCTACTTTGGGACGAGGGAGCACCGGACATCATTAAACAGAACAGGCACCTATTTAAAATTCTTGCCTAAGCTTGGCGTGAAGAGAAATGCCTAAGCCTTCTGACGTGCTTATACGTGTAATAGCCTACGAAAAGCACGAAAAAGATGAGAACGATGTAATCAAGGGGCTTGCTATACGTCTCAACCAGAAGCCACCTCTCCCTGAGCTGCATCCCAACCCACAGAAGGAATGTGTTCCATGCTGTTGCGCCAACAGCCGTGAACAGGATGAATCTCTTTATGTCCATTCTTGCAAGGCCTGCCGGGATTGAGATTAAGTGGCGAATGACGGGGATAAAACGGCTAATCAGTATAGTGATGCTGCCACGCTTTTCAAACCATCGCTGGGTCCACGCAAGCTCTTCTTTGTCAAGGAGGACGAACCTGCCAAACTTGTGGATAAGCTCCTTCTCGCCGAAAAACGCAATGAAATACGAGATTAACGAACCGGTGATAGACGCCACTGTGCTGATTACAATGACAAGCCATAAGCTTAATTTGCCGTCGGCAACAAGAAAACCTGCAAAAGGCATGACTAATTCGCTTGGGACTGGCGCGACCATGCTCTCAAGAACCATCAAAATAAAGACGCCAAGATATCCTGTAGATGCTATAATGTTAGTAAAAAGCTCTGTGAGGCGCTCGAAAATCATGGGTTTACTCTGAACTTAGGATTTAAAATTATTTCGGAAGTAAAGACACTAACCCTGAAGGAGGTATAGCTCTGGCGTTTATTGCTTGAACACCACCGCTTGATTCTCCGGCCAAGTATTCTCTAAAAAATCCTTCAATATTCACTGCAGCTCCACGATTGTTGTTCTGAGTCACTAATTGTTGGCTAACATAGAAAAAGTTTCCTGTAATGTGGTTACGCTCGGTCCATAAACTTAGAAAAACATCCTCAACAACACGATTGCCAACAATCCTAAAAACTTCAAGACGCAGATTATACTCGCCTAATTGAAGTGGTGCGCGTCCTCTATTTATTGCTACGAACTCTGGTTTGGTTGAGTCGAGATAAAAAAATAATCTCCGTTGTTTCCTGACACTATTACTGGATTTCCACTGGTAATGTCTTGTCCGGGATACGTTATATCATGTTGTATCCAAGCTTTAAATAAAGCATTTTGAAGCCGTGGAGACTCTCCCATAGTCTGTACAGCAATGCCCATTAAGCGCCGTGCTTCGCCGTACTGTTCATCCCAACCTAACGTCTCATCTAAACCCACCATCGCGTTTTGGGAGTGTGATATGCTATAAAAAAGTTTTTATAAACGGGCTGGTGGCGGCGTTTCGTGAACATCTGGCAGGTAATTGTTTGGAAAACAAAGTTCCTGACGCGAATTGATGACTGGCTGCGCCTTGTGACAATGACAATGATTGCCTTCCTGCTGGCTGGAGCGCTTGGCTTGACGGGTGCGGCTTTTACGGCGATAGTTGCCGTTGGCGTGGCAATCGACGTGCATGATGTCGTTGAGAAAGTGATGGAAGGGAAACCGATATTTTGATTGCTCAAATGGGTTTCATACCCCGCAGCTCTGATGCGGTTGGGATTTTTTATTTTCACTTCGTTCTGATTTCAGTAAGTGAAGCGCCCTTACCTGGTATCAATGCGCTCCTCAAGCTCGGCAATGCGCCTTGAGAGTTGCATTACCTGCATCTTTGCGTCCCTTAAACTGCCGTCAAGGAAGATTATCCAGTCGTTCATGCTCCTGCGGAATTCGTCAACATCCTTCTTTGTTGCCCCGAATGATTTTATCGTTGATTTCTCAAACGCACCCATCCCCATTACCCCCAAAAAATAGCCACTTATTGGTTAATACACTTGCTTATTTAAAGATTGTTGGCTCAAAGAATATAATAAATGATTTAATCATTTATTAAAATATCAAGTTATAATTTAATCTAAATTATTTAGTTTTTTATCAAATAGTATAATTATATTTTTGGGGTTGCGTACGACCAGGCAGGGGGTTGCCGGACAGGTATTGATGCAGGCATGGGATGACCGAACAGTATGCATCGCCAGCAGGTATGCGAAACAATTAGGCACTATGAAACAAAGTGAGTGTTGCAGCAAAAGGTGTGAATTATGAAACGCCAAAAAGGTTTTTTGCCATTATAGCAAATTGCAGAAATATTTGAACTTTTTACTTGCAATTTGCTATTTGGCGAATCTCGCAAATGTTCCATAATTAACGAGATTCGCTATTAGAATATATTTAGAAAATTGAAATGATTAAATAGTTATTTAATGTTGGCTTAACTTATGGCAACCATAACAGTGAACGTAGATGATGGCGTGTACGAAAAATTCAGGAAGAATGCAGCAGAGGAAAGAAGCGGCAAGAAGGGCTTCCTTGGCGATGCGATAACGGAGACTATGAAACAGCATGTTTTAAGTGTTGAACAGGCTGCTGCAAAACAACGCCTGTTAGCAAGGGTCAGAAAAGGCTATAATCTTAGCGTGTGGAAAAACGGGTTCAACAGGGACGAACTCTATGACCGATGATACAGTCTGCATGATTAACACAAATGTGCTTGTGTACGCCTTTGAAGCAGCAGATACGCTTAAGCATGAACTTGCCGGAGACCTTGTGGAAGAAATGCTGGAAAGGGAACTGAAAGCGGCAGTTTCCACACAAATCTTATCTGAATTATTTGTCAATATCACGGCAGAAAAAAAGAAAAGTGCTGTGACAAATCCCCTTTCGGTAAAGGAGGCAAAAAACGTTCTTAGTGATGTCATATCACTTGCCGAGATTGCTGTGCTTGAATGCGTGCATTCCGCTGGTGTTCTCACCAGCGGGTTCGCACACTAGCTTCATTATAGCGACGGAGCTTAATAATCGCATGCCAATAGTAAGCTCCGTCGCATATAGGAAAGGAAGATATCATTTTGCGAAAATAATCAGCTAGAAGTGATTGCCGTTCATGCCACAAATCCTACAGGGCAGGATTGTGCATTCCGCCATAGGCGGAATTGCACCAGTCTCTGACCGGTGGTTCTTGACGTTAATGTTGGCACCATAATAAGTGCACTACGCATAAAGGATACGTCACGCGCATGCTACTGGGACTGCCTGATAGCAACTACCAGGAAGGAACACGGCTTAACCGCCATTTACACAGAGGACCTGGGTTTCAAGAAAATTGAAGGGATAAAAATTGTGAACCCGTTTGCAATTTACCCAACATAGCTCATCTGCTTCTTGTCCCTCAATTCCTCTGCCTGCCTGCTCTGCGCGACGATGCTGCGGAGCTTTTCCTCAAACTTGGCGGCAAGCTTCAGGAGCGGCTTGTAATCCACCTTGAGGCCGAGGTAAGTGTCAATAACCTTGATAATTTGGGCTGCGGCGTTGCTGTCCGGAAGGGAGTCGTGCGTCTGCGCAAAGAGACATGTGACAGGCAGCTTTCCGGCCTTGATGAACAGGGCTGATGTTGGACCCATTATGATGCCTTCCCTGAGCTTTTCTATTTTCTGCTTCGCAATTGCCTTTTCCTTGGTAGGGGAATTTGAATAGTAGAATATCTTGCTCTCTTCGGTTGCCGCCTCCGCAACGCTGCCAACGCCCTCTATGCTTACCACTTCCCTGGCATTGAGCGTTTTGCACACAACCAAGAGTGCATCTGCCGTCTGCCACTCTGTGCCTGGAACCGCGACGATTGAGTGAAGTATCACTATGTTGTGCCTGCTGCTGTAGTGGATGCTGAACGGCTCNNTGAGCTTTCCCTCAT
>C687J35504_10001463_pt1 | contig 16498 bp, 13 predicted proteins | sample RifCSPhighO2_02_FD_35504 | JGI IMG/M metagenome (IMG submission 35504) | reverse complement strand
TTGGTATTGATTTGAGGTATACTAATATTTAAGCTTATATCTTACAATTCCAGCTATCCCCCCCAATCCATCCAGCTTCTTTCCCCCTTCATGATCAGAACTGATAATCATAATACTTCCTTTTCCTTGATCAACCATTTTCATCAGGCTGTCGATCTCTGTATATTTTCCTGCTTCTTTTGTTCTCTGAATAAACCCATCCGTTACCAGCAGTTTTGCAACAGCCCCTGCCATCACTCGCTCTTCAACCTCTTTGTATCCATACACTCCTAAACTTTCCTTTGCAATTTCAACCATCAGCTCTTCCACCACACTGATCTCTTGTGCAATCTTCTGCTGTTTGAGAACGTGTTTCATTTCCTGCCGTTTGAGCACCTCAGCAATAGCTGTTTCATCCGTGCTGGAACAGGTTGCAAGCACGATCTTCTTTCTCAGTTTGTCGTCTTCCAGATTTTTCATGAGATCTTCCTTCCAGAACGAAGGGCTGGCTACGATAATAGTCGATGGCTTATAACGCTCGTCATAGTCATGCATCAGTGCAATAATTTCTTTGTAGAAATTTGTGGTGTTCATACTCACTTCTGCTTTTTTGGTTACATTCCCTGCAATCTTCGTGAGCAACGTGTAGCCATATCTTCTCAAAATCGCGAAATATGCTTCTTCTCGATCATGAACAACCATGAGCACATCGGGTTTCTTCTCTTCGCAGGCTTCCTTGAGCTTATCCAGCTGAAACTGCATCCACTGCTTTTGAATCGTAATCTCGCTATGTTCTTCTACAACAATCGTATGGTGGCTTCCTTTGGCAATATCATCAGGTCCTTGCGTGATGATTCCGGAAAGTCGGAGGGTTTTTGATCCGATCTCAAACTCAACGCGTTCAATCTTAATCTCAAGAAAAACGGTTTTCTTCACGATCTCAACCTTTCTGTCCGTGCTTTCTCCTAACTTGATCTTTCTGATTGTTGTTCCTTTGGCCAGGTCGCCTGCATCAAGAACTGTACTTAAGTACCATAAATCGTCGGTATCTTCCACTTTGACCTTTACAGTCCCTTTTTTCAAATCTGAATGTATTACCTTCATAAATACCTTTAAATAGAAAAATATTTAAAAAGTTATCCGTAAAGAATGGGTGGAGAGGTGTTTTCCATTATAAAAAGAGGTCAGATTACGCATTCGGTCACGAATCAGACTCGCCATCAGCTGAAGGGTCAAGTCTCAGGCACGGGTGCTGCAGTCTTAGTCCTTCTCATTTTTGCCTTGATTATAGTCTATATCCTCTTTTTGCCTCCTGCAACGCGACAAGAGCTTCTGCAAGAAGAAGACCTTGAACGTGGTCTTGCGTATGGAGAACGTGAATTGCTTGTTGAATCTCCTGGGAGGCTTGATTATGTTTCTCAGCGTGAAATTGAGCATACCTTGCCTGCAGTGAACTTGTTTAGTTCAACCAACGCTGTTATCTTGCGTACGCTCCATTCCCTGTATGTCAAGAGTGCTTGGCTGGATGAAAGCAGCGCTAATATGTCATTTAGTATTGATAATCTTCAATATGCCAGCGACGTCATGCTCTCTTTTAATGTTCGCAAGCATCAAGGTCGATTACGCATCCTCCTGAACGGGAATCAAGTCTTTGACAGCGAAATTACAACGCTGAATGCACCCCCTATCACGCTTCCGAAAGATCTCTTGCAGCAAAAGAATGAACTCGGATTTGCAACATCCAGCGTCGGTGCAAAGTTTTGGGGTACGAATGAATACGAACTGAGCGACCTTCAAGTTACAGGAAAAGTGACGGATGTCACCACCCAGCAATCTAAGACCTCGTTTACGGTTACTTCTACAGAGCGGGATAATCTAGATCGTGTGTTTGTCAAATTCCTGCCTGACTGCGTCCAAGAACAAGTTGGGATTTTAGATGTTGCGATTAATGACCACAACATCTTCTCGGGTGTTCCTGACTGCGGTGTGCCAAGACCGCTTGAAATCGCAGGAACATATATTATCGGCGGAGAAAATGTACTTTCGTTCAAGACTCAGCGAGGTTCTTATCTGATTGACAACATCGTCGTCAAATCCAAGCTTCGTGAATTAACCTTCCCCACCTATTACTTTGAAGTCACTCCTGAAGAGATCGTTGCCATGCAGCGCAATGCAGAAGCTGTCTTGGAAATTGAATTCCCTGATGATATTGAAACCAAACGTGCTGATCTGTTTTTGAACGGTCATCCGATCAGCATCAACACGCGAGAAAAAGCATTGGCTTACCTGATCAGTGAACTCGTTCGCGACGGAACCAATGTCATTCAACTCAAACCACGAACAACCATGGACATCGTGAACTTGCGCGTCGTATTAACGTAATAATATTAATGTAATAATATCTTCACATTCACTTCCATCATCCTTGCTCCTGTGTTCCCATGATACTATCCTTATTTCCCAGCAAACTTTTTTCAAACAAGAAAGGTATTTCTAAGATTAACCTCTTGAAGCCCGAAGACAAAACCTGGGCCCAACGCAATATTCCTACATTTCTTTCTGCAGGAAAATGGACAGGGGAGAAGGGTGGAGCAGCAAAAGACTGGGTTTCTGAAAAATTTGCAAAACACCAGGCTTCACGTCAAACTCGCATACAAGAGCGCGAAGCTGAGTCAGCACAACGTATGGCATCAGCTGTTGAGCGAAGCATGAGCCAGCCTCCGAGTTTAGGCTTACTCTTTTTGCTCTTTCTTATTTTTCATTTTTTTGATGCTGCAACCAACTATCAGTTTGGTGGGATGCGTATTACACTCCATGTTACCTTTGCGATCATTGTGTGGTTTGTTTTAGGTCTCTACAACGTCGATCAGCGAACACGAGCACATGCCTTCACGATCGCTGGAATAACCATTCTCTTGCCGTTCATCCTTCACAACTTCGTGTTCCCTCTCTTGGCAAAAATAGGTGTTATTAACCCTTCAAGTATTTCAGATGCCGTTGGTATTTTTATGATCTTTTTTCCTCTCTGGCTCTTTTACTTCCTTGCAATACCTCACAAGAAAGGATGGGCGGATTCCTTAGCTTTCCTCTTTTATTTTATACTTGCGATACTCTATATCCCTGGTTTTGTTTTATCAGCTGCTGAAAAATCAGGAGTTGATGTTACCAAACTTGCATCAATGTATGGTATCCCTGCGGGAGGTGCAGGGCCAGAAGGCACAGCAGGGATTCCCGGTTTGCCAGGTACAAGTGCTCCTCCAACTTCCTACAACAGTTTCGAAGTTGCTACTGAAAGCACCAAAGCACTGATTACTCGTGCACGGCAAAGCATTGCGGTGATTCCTGACAAAATCGAAGAGCTTTTTTATATGCAGGTCAAAGAAGCAGCAGGAGATTATTACATTGGTCAAGTTGAACAGAACAAAGACCAGCCTCTGGGTGTGTATATTGAAAATCTTAAATCTGCTGCTCCGTCATTCTATGAAGATGAAGCTGTTACAGTTTGGGGTACGGTGCGTGCAAGGACTTTGGATTCTGATAAAGAAGTCAACATCAGCTTAAGCTGTTATTCTCCTGTTGTCGGCGAACAATTTGTGAAAGGACTTCGTGAATCAGTTCCTGGTCAGGTTGATCCCAAAGGCCAGCAATCCTTGGCAAATTTTGAAATGCTGGACTTTACTTGCACCTTTCCACCAGGAATCCTCTTCTCTGGTCAGTCGCAAGTTACCACGAATGCAAGCTTTTTATTTCGTACGGATTCCTACATGAAAGCCTACTTTATGGAAAAAAATACCATGCGCTCCCTGCATCGCCAAGGCATTGATCCTCTCCGACAGTACGGGATCTTTGAAAAACAACCGATTGCCATCTTCACGAATGGGCCGGCGCATATCGGTATGAAAACAACGGAAAGTGAATTTGGCGCCTTAGTTCCTGTTGATCAAGAAACGAACTTTCGATTTGGATTAACTTTGAGCAACCGTTGGGAAGGAGAAATTCTGAAAGTTAACCAATTATTCATCAAGCTTCCACCCGGAGCAGCATTTGATACCAACACGTGTGATTTTGTTCCTGAAGAAATTGATTGCCGCAACCTCGGAGATGCACAAGAAGCCTCATCACTATGTGATCCTCAGGACACCAGCCAGATCGTGTATCGTGTTGGTAAGGCTTCTGAACGTGATGACATGCTTCGTGTTACGAAACGAGGTCTTGATCGTCTCTTTGCTATTGACAAGTTTGTGACGCTTACCTGTAAAGTAAAAGTAACCAGTCCTGATGCATTGCTCGGCGTCACTCCGCTTGCTACACACTATTTCAAAGTCACGACAATCTATGATTATATGTTGCGGAAAACCATGGCAGTAAGTAGAAAGAGGGTTCCTGAATTTCGAGGACCCTTTGCTCAGCCTCCGGTTGTAACAACGCCTGAAGCTGTTGATGAGGCCTACCAGCCCAGCGAACCAGGAGTTCCTCGTGCGATTCGAGAATCAGAGTCACGTGCTATCCAGCGTATTATTCAAGAATATGGTGCACCCGTTGAACAAGCTTCGGTTTTCACCGGTGTTCCTCGACAGCTGATGATTGGGATGATCTATGCTGAAAGTGGAGGACAGCCCCTTGCCGTATCTCCTACTGCGTGCATCGGTCTTGGCCAGTTTTGCGGAGGAACTGCAAAAGGATATCCTGACCTTTTTCCAAGATTGCGACCCTGCTGTGTCAAGGTAGACACTGAAAGTTATATCTGTGAACAAGAACGAAGATCCTGCGGAAATAGTTTGTGGTGTGCAACCGGCGGTTATACCTGTTCAGCAGATCCTGGTGATCCCAACTATGACAGCAGGTTTAATCCTGAAAACTCGATCAAAGCTCTTGCGCGGTTGCATGCATCGAACTTCAAGCGTTTCAGCGACTATGCTGCGCGCAATGAATTTGCTATTGCTTCTTATAATGCAGGCTCAGCTCCTGTGCGGCTTGCGGTTGAAGCTGCAAAACAGGAAGGTGTGGATAATCCTACCTGGTCGCAGGTCTATGCCAAAATGACACCTGAACTCTTCCAGCGCTCCTCATCGACATATAGCAGCGAATACTTCACCAAAAACAATAATGAGAACCTCCGGAAGAAGATTGCAGGGCTCGGGCCCTATGTTGAGCACATTATGAATTATGCAAATTATGCACATCAAATACTTTACCCTCCTGAACCGGTTTCGTAGACTAAATTAAAATAGTCCTTCATCAAAGGAATATCCATGCACCCCACCAACACCATCCATAAACCCGTATTGTTCTTTTTACTTGTCTCAGTCCTCTTTCTCACTCTCTCCTGTTCAACGCTCCTGGGCGGGGGCAGAGGAGGCAAACTCACACCGATTCATACGGGCTTCAATAGTTTGCAGATGTCCTTTGCTGTGATTCCTCCTTCTGTTTTTGCTTCAGAAACTGCATTGCCTGGATTTCAACCCTATGACTCTGCATTTCCTATTGTTGTAAAACTTGCAAATCAAGGTGCAGCTGATATTGAACAAGGTTACCTTGCATTAGGTTTAGAAGACGATTACATGGGTCTTGTTGCTTGGGAATTAGAAGAACTGCCGTTTGAACCATTGGGTGGAAGCGGAAAAACCCTTTCTTTCATCCTGCAGGGAAGATCAGAATATAATCCCTATGGCCAGCAGGAACTCCTGCCTTTTACCGTGCGGGCAAAACCCTTGGATGTGCAATCCTTGCAACATACTTCATCGATCGGCCTCACAGCATGCTACACGTACAAAACTGAAGCAACAGCGCGTGTCTGCATTGATCCTGATATCTATCAAACCAAACCCCTCCAGAAGGTCTGCCAGCCCAAATCCCAAACGCTCACACAGGGACAAGGCAGTCCTGTTGCGCTTACCAAGCTGGATACCAAAATGCTTCCCCAAGAAAAGTCGGTTGTTCCTCAATTTATTTTTGAATTCCAAAACAAAGGGAATGGATTAATTCTCAACAAACAGAGCATTGACAAGGCCTGCTCATCCTTTGGCTCTCAGCTTCAAGATTGGAATGTTGCACATGTTGAGGATGTGCATTTTTCAGATTTTAGTTTGAAGCGTGGAGAGATTGAATGTTCTTCTGAAACCATCCTCTTCCGAGATACCAAATCAGTCTTGCGATGCAATCTCAAGCCTGGCCTGCTTGATGCTTCCATTGATGCCTATGAAACCACCCTTACCGTAATTCTGAACTATGGATATACCTTTTCTCTTTCACGACCCGTGTTCATAGAAAGGATACAACGTTAATCATGCACACCCCCATTCTGTCGGAATATTTAAAAAACGAAAGCACCATCAACGTATCTAAGACCATGAAAATGAAAAAAAGAGGAGTGATCTTTGTAGTTCTGCTTGTTCTAGTGCTCTTGCTCGTTGCCAGCTGTGCAGGCGGAGGCCGTTTGCGAAGATCACGATCGCAGGCACAGCCGTATAATTTTCACGTAGGAAGCCAAGGGGTCCAGATGCATTTTCTGCAGGGCAATCCGCCTCAACGTCTATATGAGGGAGATCCGCTTACGATGATTTTGGAATACGCAAACAAAGGAGCGTATGATATTACTGATGGGCGTTTGTATATCAGCGGGTATGATCGTGAGTATGTTCGTTTAGAAGCAGCAGAAAATCCCCTTTCTACCACCTTTACTGCAGAAGGCAAGGATGAGTTTAATCCAATGGGTGAGATTACCGACGTCAAAGAATATAAGGATCCTGCAGTCAGCATGCCCCCGAATGTTGATATCTTTCGACAAGTGTTCAAGGCAACTGCCTGCTACAAGTACCGCACTGAAGCTTCCCCTACCGTCTGCATTGATCCCGATCCTTTAAGTGTAGATCCTGAAGACAAAGTCTGCATCGTTACGCCGATGAGTTTGGGATCGCAAGGCGCTCCTGTCGCCGTCTCCAGCATTGAACCTGAAGTTGCCCGCGATCGGGCGCAGTTTAAAATCAATATTGCAAATGTGGGAACAGGAACCGTGATTGAAAGTGCACAAGGACGTTCTCCGATCGAACGCTGTCATGCTGATTTGAAGCGCGATGAGATTGACAAGGTTGAAATTCATGCTTTTATTTCAGATACACCCCTTGAATGCAAGCCGGATATTGTACGATTAACTAATGGCAATGGATTTTCATTCTGTACACTGGACTTGCGAACCATACAGCAACGAGAAGCGTATCAAACGATTTTGAATGTCTATCTTGACTATGGCTATCGTGATTCGATTGCAACTGCAGTCGATATTCTGAGACTGCCAGGTGCAGGCGATGATCGTTTGAGTCCTTATTATAGGCCGTATAGAAGAGATTAAAAATGAAAGACTAATAAAAGAAAAAATCTGTCAGCATAAAACTATTTAGAATCCCTTCATCATTGCACCTTCTTTCTTGGGTGCTCCTCCTTCTTCGTCAGGATTATAGCTTGGCACTGCTGCTCGGGAGATGATCATAATATCACCTATGCTTTTCACAAGCTGATGAGGAACAATCACTCCTTTTGCAGATCCTAAGACTTTGCTCAAGAATGAATTTTTGGTTGCGCGTACGCGCCAGCCAAACAGTTTTGTTTTCGTCAGAATGCTTTCCTCAATATCACCAAAATATTCTCCGGTATCGGTAAAAACTTTCATATTATAAGTTTCAGATAATTTCATGAGCTTTAACATAGTCTCACTCCCTGCCTCTTTTCTGATCTTCCTTGTTCATTCAACATTTATTCAATGATAATCCGCTTTTAAGGCCTTTTTACACCTCAGTTTATATAAATATTTCTGTACTCGAGAAGGAACTCTCTGAATGTCCTCACCCAGCATCTTTATAAAGAGGTTTTCAGTTCTTTGTGATATGAAGTACAAACATATTACCCTTATCGGAACCTCGCACATTGCACAGGAAAGCATCAACCAGGTTACCTATCTCATTCAAACACAAAAACCCGATATCGTTGCTGTTGAATTAGATCGAAAACGGCTTCATGCCTTGCTCAGCAAACAACGTCCGGGCATCAACTTTGCTCTGCTTTTTCGCGTCGGTGTGAAAGGCTTTTTGTTTGCCTTGATTGGCCAGTTTGTGCAACGAAAATTAGGAAGTAAGGTTGGTGTGGTGCCTGGAGCTGACATGCTTGCTGCTGTGCGTACTGCCCGTGCAGTGGGCTGTGAAATCTACCTCCTTGATCAGGATATTGAAATTACATTATCCCGATTTTCTCAAGCTTTAACGTGGAAAGAGAAAGGACGATTCTGCATGGATGTGCTTCGTGGTGTTCTTTCAGGAGGAAAAGATCCTGCTCTTGCTGATTTAGGTTCGTTTGATCTCCGCAAGGTTCCTTCGCAAACACTGATTAAGAAACTCATTGGCCGTGTCAAGGAGCGTTATCCGAATGTCTACCGCGTTTTAATCGAAGAGCGGAACGATTTGATGGCCAGGCGTTTAGCAAAGCTCGCGATAAAGAATCCTGATAAAACCATTCTTGCTGTGGTGGGTGCCGGGCACGAAGAAGAGATGCTTGTATTGGTCAAGAAATATTGGCGTGATTAAGGAGTGGCGTTATGGATCAAGATCGCACGTCAGGATCATGCGGCTCTGTAGAAAGTCTTGAAAAGTGCAGGGCCAGCGCTGCGCTCCGTACGGTGTGATATTCTGAAGCCGCTTACAAGTAGTACGGCAAGGTGAGTTATAAGGAGAACTACGCTTGGCAGCGCTGGCCTCACAGCAAACTTTTTCTACAGAGCCGGATCATGCAGAAACTATATAAATCGTATTCTCAAAAGAAGGATGTATGTATCAACGCCCCTGGTCTATTACCTATAACCTCCAACGCTACTTCAAGTTCAGCGCTGAAGAACTCAGAGGCTTGATCTTCGGCATTCTCATTATCGCATTCATTGTTTCTTTTGATGACTGGGGTACCGAAACCTTCAATCTGTATCATGGCTTGCGCAACCTCTTCAATGCCATCCTCATTGTTACGCTTGCTGTGCTCTTCCGCATCAGTGCGCAGAGGATTACCGGCTTAACCCTTGGTTACAAAGTTGAATACCGCATGTGGCTCTATGGCCTTCTTATCGGCCTCGTCTTAATCATTGTTTCCAACGGCAAGCTCTGGCTCTTGTTGCCTGGTGGTTTGTTATTCTACCACATGCCGGGCCATCGTATTGGAGCATTCCGTTATGGTCTCAACTATTTCCCTATCGGCGTCATCGCCTTTTTTGGCCCGCTCTCGAATCTGCTTTTAGCCATGGTCTTCAAATGGCTCTTGGTCTATTTCCCCGGGAATCTGATCCTGGAAAAAGCAATGAACATCAACATCTGGTTTGCGATCTTTACAATGTTGCCGATTCCACCCCTTGACGGAAGCCACGTCTTGTTTGCAACACGCCTGTGGTATGCTTTTTGTGGAACCCTTATTTTCGTGCTTGCAATAACCCTCTATTTTTTGAATATCTTTCCTGCACTCATTATTTCGTTGCTTGCAGCGATTGCAGTTTGGTTTGCGTATGTGTGGATGACAAAGCTGTGATGTAAACTGGTGATCCTATGTCCCTGCGTTTATCTTTATTCCCCAACAAAAAAGGATTGAACTTGTTAACAACCTGGGTTGAGGTTGTTGCATTTATTCTCCTGGTCATTGGTTTTATTCTTTCGATCTTTATGGGAAGTGCATTTATGAGCTATGTGATTATCTTCTTGTTCGGCATTATGGCTGGGCGTGTGATTTTTTTTAAAAGAACAAGTTTTCCGGTGTATGTGATTGGCATGGGCTTCCTATTTGGTTATCTGCTTGGTTCTCGGTATGGGAAATGGAAGATTATCTTGTTTTGTTTCTTTCTTGGAATCTTCATCAGCTATTACTTTCACAAGAAAGAGCACGGAAAACTCTGGCCAAAACTCTACGGCTGGGAGCCGAAGAGTCCGAGGTAATCGTTAACGATAGAGTTATCTGGCTTCTTCTGTTCTCGGCGGCGGTGCAATGTAACTTGTAACAGGAACTCTTCTCAGACTCACCCTTCCCAAGACGTCTCTTTGGTTCGTTGCTGTTGTTCGGGGCAATGCTGTCTGTACAACTTCTACCTGTGTTGTTGGTTCGTAAACCCCAGGGAATCGTGCTTGAATTTCTATGGCGGTATACCCTGTTGCTTCTCCTTGTCCAGCATAGCTTCTTGCTTTTGCTTGGCCATTAAGAACATGGGAGAGGTACTCAAAGAATCGTAAAAATCCCATCTCAACCGTTGTATGGGTAGCATACACATCAGAGGGAACCGTCAATGTCAGTGTCAAATCAAGATCAGTTTCCTTACCCCTCTTAAATACACTTTCACTCGTATCTCCTGATGCAAAGTGTAAGCTATATTGTCGAACGGTTGGTGTTTCAATTCGTGGCCTTTGTTTACGATTCCTTACAGCTTGTTCTCTTGCATGGTTCTCTACTTGTGTTTCTAGATCATTCAAGAACCCTGCGAAGGGTCTACTGATATCTCTTGTTGGGTTGTTTCCTTCAAACAAACGATAGGCAGGATGGACATCAACTAATCTCAATTCTTCAGACCATGATGCAGTCATTCTGCTTTTTGCCAAGGGTCTCGCTCTCGTATCATCAAGATAAATAACATTACCCACAAGGTGATTCATAAGTTCTTCAGCTAATTGTGGAGTTCTGTATTCGCTCGGAGCAGAAGGTGCAGGTCTTTGTGTTAGGTCAAGTTCTTCGGCAGTGTACCTCCGTACTTCTCCCATACTAATGCCAGCTTTTTCGAGCTCTGCTTTCAGGCGCACATTATCGTCCCGTAAGAATACATAGGCTTTTCTCAGATTACTTGCTTGTTTTAGCTGATCACGCCAGAGGACCGCATCAACATACGCTCGTTGAACAGCGACCCGAATCTTTTCAGGATCATCTCTTTTAGAAATAAAGTCAAGGTGAGGAAACAATCGTTGTAATTCAGGATTTTTTGTCGCTTGGTCAACTACTGAATAGACAACGGGACGGAGGTAGAGTTCTGGTTCACACCCTTCGCAATCCCTAAAAATATCTTTAGCATATTGAACTCCATTTCCTCCACTAAAATTATGATCAATCAAAAGTACCAGCGCATGATGTCTGCGTGCTTCAGCAACAACCTGTTCTAATCTTGCTCCTTGTCCTTGAAGTCGAATAGGGACAAAGGGAATGTTAAGAGGTCTTAAGGTTGTTCCTGCTTCAGTAATTTGATCATCCATATCATCAGCAAGTGCGATTCTTGCGTCAGTAACTTCAAGTTCGTATAACTTAAGAAGTCTCCTTAAACCGTAGTCAAACTCTGATGGTGGTTCTGCACGTGTTTGTAACGGTTGCCCCGAACTTTGCGGCATTTCTCCTTCTCTTCTGCGTTGAAATCGGCTTACTGCATCATCTTCTGATCCTGCCATACATTCACATCCTTGTTTTTCTTTTTTCCTTATACCCTGACTTATGCCCCAAAAGTAAATATAAATGTTGTTCCATCTTGTTCTGGTCTAATCTGCAACTCTGCTCTTGAAGCTTCCAGAACCTTACGAACAATTTTGTTTCCTAACCCGAGATGGCTTCCTTGTCCATGTGATGCTTCTCCTCGTTCATACGCTCTTGCTATTGCTTCGTTCATAGGCTTTGTCGTGTAATCCCTATATGCAACTTGCACGCTCTTTTCTTGGTCTTCTTGGCGTCGCACGGTTAAGTCTATTCTTGTTGCTCCTTCTTCCATTGAGTTGCGTACAAGGTTATACACAATCATTCTTGCACCCAGACCAGGAACATATACTCCCTCTTCATACTCTGTTTGAATATGCAATGCAACTTCAGATTTCCTAAACTCTTCGTCGACTCCCCTGTTATTCGCTTGAATATCCGCATTATAACTTTTTACTTCATCTTCAAGTGCTTGGGCAAAGTCACGGACCGTTCCATCCGAAGCAAGATCATCGATATTCACTTTGGAATAAAACTTGATATTCTCTAAAAATCTGCCCATGTAATCAATTCTACGCATGGCTCTTGCAGTTTCTTCTGTAATCTCTTGTGGTTGTCTGTCAGTTTCAACCATCTTTTTGAGTCTTTCATATGCTATTACAAAAGGATCTATCATGGCGCTTAGTTTTTCACGGGCAACCAGACTCTCCACTTCCCCAATAAGGCCACTAATAGCCCCCTCAAGAGTCTCTGTTGTTGATCTTACAATTTCATCCACACTCTTTGCGTGTTGATGCGCCCGATCAATGGCGTTGTAAGCCAGTCTTGTCTCTCCCTGCACCTCATGATCTTGTGCGTAGAAGAATTGTTCGAGTTCAGCCAACGCTTGTTCAAGTTTTCCATACGTTTCTTTCAGTTCATCATGTGCTTGTTGCAACTCTTTTAAAGCGCCCTCAGCTCTCTTCCTCTGTGCAACGGCAATTTCAGTTTGTCGTGCTGAATAAGCTCGTTCTGCTTCTTCGACTTGCACTAAATCACCGAAACCTGCACGGATTTGGAAATAGTGTAGGACACCGCGCACTCTTTCTCCTACTGTTTTTGCAGTCGGTATTTTTGGAATGTCCACATACGCAACATCATGGTTAGCACCGAGGATGTCGCCTGCGCGTACGAGGCAAATTCCGTCAACAACAACTGATTCATTAAAATGAACAGGGTGAACAGGAGATTTTTTGGGGTGAACTGGCCTAACCTGTACCTCATATTCTAAACCAACTGGTTCTAATCTTCGATCAAGACTTTCTTGCCTTGTTTCTCCCTCTCGGTACGGTCTTTCTCGCAACAATCTGGCGACAGTGTGTGCATTACGTTTAACACTTGATGGATCAACATACTCTCCAACTCGCTGTCCATTATAATACACTCCATCTTCTTTTCGTTCAAAATGAACCCGAGTTCCAAATGCCTTGTTGTGCATATCCGCAAATTGTTCAGGTGTTCCCTGGAAGATGTGCTGGCTCCACACCATGGCAAAGCGTGCAAGTTCTTTGTCAGTTACATCAGGTTGCGCCCAGCTCCTTCTTGTCTTATATTGGTGAAGCTGGTCTCTCAGCAGTATCATTCTATCAATTCCTAAAAACGCACCTGCGGTATACCTTGATGCGAACTGGTCGCTCTCAACACGCTCTCCTGTGAAAAGGTTTACATACTGAATGGGAAGCACTGCCCCTCTTCCTAAAAACAGATTGGAGGATTGGCTGAGCCAATTTTGATTTAATGTCGGTTCGTCTCCTACCTCTACTTTTTCCGGTGGCAGCATGTGCAGGATGCCATTTCGTTTTCTTACTACTTTTGGGCTTTGTCTTAATGCAGTCCAGCGGTCAGGGAAGGCTCGTGCAATAAACTTGTCTCCATCTTTCGGCAATTCGGGAACTTGCAATGCTGCCTCAACCATCCCTTGGTATCCAAATCTTTTGACTGTGGCAAGAACAAAATGATCCATATAAGGAACTCCTGTTCCTTGGTCACGCCAAGGCATGAATCCTGATGCCCCTTCTAAGGTTTCACGATGTTCAAGAAAAGGGCCATAGAATTCTGTCATTACAGCTTCAATATTTTCTCCCTGGATGGTTGCCTGGAGTCTCCAATACTCTATGATAGAAGCAAGATTGGGAAAAATGCTGGTTACTCCCACTTCAGGCGTCACTCCTGCGAAGGGGACGGTAATTCTGTTGGGATCCAGAAGTTTAAGGGTTGGGTTTTTCATCGTATGTTCCTTCTTAGTTGGTAACGTATCTTAACGTATCCTCAAACCCCCTGCGAGTTTTTAAAGGAGTACAAGAATCTATTTAAGCATTATGATACTCGAAAATATATCTTCTAAAATATACTTTAAATGGGTGAGCTGACAAATCTTTTTAAACCTGCTTTCCCAGGTAGGTCGCATGATCAAAAATCTCGCAAGCAACCTTGTCTTAGAAGAGGTGCTTAACCCTGAACAGCTCCAGGCTTTTCTTCTGTTTCCGTTCAAGCTCTACAAAGGAACAGCTTGGGTTCCTCCCTTGATCAACGAGCAGGAACGCTTCTTTTTTTCAGCAAATCCCTTCTGGAGGCACGCTGAAAAAGTGCTCTATCTTGCATACAATGATAAACGCCAAGTAGTTGGTAGAATAGCTGGTTTTGTTAACCAGCGTTATCTTTCTTTTTCCAACAAAAAAACAGGGCACTTTGGTTTTTTTGAGTGCAAAAACAATCCTTTTGTTGCATTACTCCTTATGGATGCGGTCAAACACTGGCTGCACAAGCAAGGCATTCGCCATATCCTGGGGCCTCTCAATGGTTCTATCGATCACGAATGTGGATTTCTTATGAACAACTTTGCTTCGTCTCCGAAACCAAATATCCCCTATTCATTCCCTTATTATCCTGATCTGATGAAGACCTTGGGCTTCAAAAAAGCAAAGGATCTGTATGCGTACACCATTAATGTGCAAAAAGCTGTAAAACAGATTGCACAACATTCTCCCCCTAGTCAATCACACAGTGAACATGACCAACATCTTGACTTCATTCTGCGTATGGCTAATAAAAAATCAGTAAAAACAGAAGCTGAGATTATTCGAACGATCTTCAACGAAGCCATGGGCGCCATGCATCATTACCAGTTTGCTCCGGTTTCCCGCGCTGTCTTTCTTGATGAAACCATCGATCTTCTTGATCTTGTTGATCCCAGCATGGTCTTGTTCGCCGAGAAAATTGCCAAGAAAAAGCACCTTCCCGTTGGTTTTGTTGTCGCATATCCCAACTTCAACAAGATTACAAAGTATTTTGGAGGAAAACTGGGGTGGTGGCAGAAACTGTTATTTGCCTTATGTTCCCCTGCTATCCGTGAAGCACGCCTCTCATTGATCTGCATCCTTCCCTCCCGTGCAGGGTGTGGAATCGGTTCAGCGCTGATGCGTCAGCTTATTGAAACGCTTCATCGCAAAGGATACAAAGAACTGGAATATTCCTGGGTGCTTGAAGACAATCTTGCTTCTCAGAAATTGGCAGAGCGTTTCGGAGGAAAAGTGTATAAAACCTATCGTTTGTTTGAGCAACACTTTTAGTTGTGCACGCTTCTCATTGTCATTTTTCTGTCCCCTTTAATACCTTGCAATAATCGTCTCCCCTGCCCGAATGTTTTGCCCCGCCTTCACTGCAATCTTCACTTTTCCCCCTGTTCTGGTCTGCTCAGGAAAGATCACATCTACCTGAGATCCCATCCTAATCAGACCCATGCGCTGTCCTTTCTCCACTTCTTGATGCTTGCAGATAAAACTGACAATCTTTTTGACGTACATATCTGCAATCTGCACGACATACACTGGTAAATCTCCTGCAAAAAGCGTGGTGTTCCTTTCATTCCTGAGAACATATCTACTTCCTTTGATGTAGGGTTTTATATTCAACGCAACGCGTATCCACGTTTTTGTCATGGGTAGATTTCTGTTGGAGCGGTGATAGACCATGTGCTGTACAATGCCGGCAATGGGTGTTCGATTGACATGCACATTAAACGGAGTCATAAAGATGCCAACATGGTACAATACCTTTCCTGGCGCTTTGTGGATATGTTCTCCTGCAATCTCATCGAGTCGAATCTTTTTATCCCGCTTGATTGCAATCGGCACCACCCCTTTTTTGATCTTGTTTACATAGACTACTTTCCCGTCAGCAGGGCTCACTATATTTTTTCCCGGAGGTATTTTTCTGTCAGGGTCTCGGAAAAACCAGTAGAATCTCCAATACAGATATACCAAAACAAGAACTGCCAAAAAAATTATCCATCGTTTCATCCTATTGCCTCTGCATTCATCAACTGCACGTTTTCGTTATTTCTTGAGGGTGTAATGCGCTTTGAGCTCATCATCTTGGTAAGGGTACTTCTCAAACGTAAACAACCGGACCTGAAACAGTGTTTTCCCTTTGCGATGTTTTCTGAGCATTTTAATATTGGATCGGAAATCTTCATTTAATGTATAGAGTGTATCTTCAATAATCACCGACACATCCTGTTCTTGGAGCTTCGCATTGTTTTTATTTTTTCCTTTCTTAAATTGGAAATGAAAATTGCACCGGGGTTGTTTGTTCGGTCCATCATCAACAAACATCTTGAAATGACCCGTAAGGTTGTTTTTGAGATACGGATTATGGTACGCCAGGTTTTGGATCATCAGCGGTGAAATNTCGCTTGCACAGAACTGAATGCCGCCATCGCTTCTTCCTTTTACATACAGAAAGGGGAGGGGCAGTTCAATATCCAAACCTGCATGATATCGGCGTATGAATTGGCCCATGTCATTGTGGCTTATGATGCCTCCCAAATCATGAATATTGTAGCGAATCAGGGGCATGAGGGCTTCTTCTCTGCAGGTCGTGAAGATCATCTCTCCTTGGTCATTGGTTTCTACAAAATAGGTTGTGGGGTCATACTGGAACAGCATGGGGGGGTCGCTTGTTCCAAATACTTCTTTGCAGAAGCGCTTGTTCTTCTCCGCATACCTTCTAATCTCTATAG
>C687J35504_10001461_pt1 | contig 16510 bp, 12 predicted proteins | sample RifCSPhighO2_02_FD_35504 | JGI IMG/M metagenome (IMG submission 35504) | reverse complement strand
TTAAGCGGAATCCTTTATACACACTTTTATGAATGTTTTAAACTTTCGAGTTGCTTAATGATAAAATTGTTATTAAATGTTAATAAATTATATTTCAATAGAATTCTGTATTCATGCGCTTTTCTTAACTTTATCTTTTTGAGTTCTTCATTAGTTTCCGCCACCGGGAAAGAAAAAGTCGATACTTTATCTACTGAAGCAAACAACATAAATAAGACCTCTCCAGATGATAAAGACATCACAAATAAAGATACAACTTTGGAAGAGGATTTTGCAGCAGAAATCATATGGCTTGGTTACGCTGGTGAGGTTACAATTGCCACAAGACACGAAACCTCTGTTAGTAAGGCCCCCAGCGTTATTACAGTAATAACTGCTGAAGAAATAAAAAATCTAGGTTATCGTACCTTAACTGAAGTATTAAGAATTATACCTGGTTTTGAAATTCTAAAAGGTAGCACCATTGGTGGAACAACCGTCGGCGTAAGGGGTTCTCTAGGAACAGGCAGAATAAGAGTAATGATAAATGGACACAATGTAAACAATCCCTTTATTAGTTCAGCTTTTACACATTTTGATGATTTTCCTGTAGATAGTATAAAGAGAATAGAAATCATCCGTGGACCTGGCTCTGCAGTTTATGGAGAAGATGCATTCACTGGAGTTATTAATATAATTACCAAAGATACAACTGATATTGATGGTGTAAGCGTCATCAGTGGTTACGGAAGCTTTGATACTTATGATGAAAACATCGTTTTCGGTAAAACATTTGGGAATTTAGGCATATCAGGATTTCTGCATTATACACAAACAGAGGGATTCAATGGTATTGTGGAAAGCGACTCCCAGACCGAAATTGATAAAAACTTTGAACCTTTAGGCGTTCCACCTGCTTCACAAGCGCCAGGCAGTGTACATGACGGCAGACAGGAATATGATTTAAACCTTAAAACAACATATAAAGATTTTTATTTTGAGGGATTGTATATAAATAAAAACAAAGGCCCTGTCGTGGGACTGCAATCTGCATTGAACGACGAAACAGATTTAGAAAACAACTATTTCTTTATAGAAACTGGCTATAAAAAAACCTTTGAGGAAAGATTTACTATAAAACCGAGAATTTATTATGACCAATTTGATTTTAATTATTTTGTTGAATCATTACCAGAGAATACAGCTACAGGTGTAGATATTATTGACACAAATGGAGACGGTATACCCGATACCCCTATGCCTGTAATCCATCCTGATGGACTTGTCAGCAACGCCATAGTTATAGAAAAAATTGCTGGAACAGAAATCCCTTTCGACTTTAAACTATTTGATGGAAACTTATTCACGCTTGGATTTGAATATCGTCTAGTAAATCAAACAAATATCCATTTTTCAACCAACTACAACCCAATAACATTGGAACCGCTTGATTCAATGCAAGACTTTTCTGATACTTATCCATTCCTGGTAGAAGCAACTAGAAGAATATGGTCAGTTTATTTACAAGACACATGGGATATTACCGATACATTAAATCTTACTCTTGGCGTGAGACACAACAATTATAGTGATTTTGGAGATGCAACTACCCCACGGGCAGGCTTAACATGGGCATTTAATAAGAATGGTTCATTCAAGCTCTTATACGGTGAGGCATTCCGACCACCAGACTTTTCTGAATTATATACCAGTAATCAGCCAGCTATACAAGGGAATCCAGATTTGGACCCCGAAACAATCAGGACATATGAGACTGGATTAAGTTATAAATTCAATAAATATGTTATGAGCAGTGTAAATTATTTTTATAATAGTATAACTGACCTTATTCAATTAAGTCAGATTGATGAAACACAGAGCATTCGTACCTATGAGAACTTTGGTGACATCACTGTGCATGGCGTGGAAATGGAGACCCGGGTTGATATAACCAGAGGAAATTATGTTTTTATGAATTATACCTTCCAAAACCCAGAGGATGAAGATGGAAACAATTTACGCTGGGTATCGAAACATAAGGGTAATTTTGGCGTTAACGTGCATTATTGGGAGCACATAAATACAAACTTAAGCGCATTTTTCAGTGGAAGGCGTTACAGAGAAGAAGACGATCCAAGGGATGATTTACCATCATATACACTCCTTAATCTTTCTATTATTGGAAAAGAATTTTATAAAACAATGGAAGTACAAGGAACTGTATTCAATTTGTTGGATAAGGATTATAGTGACCCTACCAATATTACTTTGCCAAATGATTTACCAAGACCAGGAAGAACCTTCTTTATTAGTTTAAGTTATAAATTTTAATTTCAGATATCGCATACACAAATAATGGAAGACTAAAACCAGCAAAAACGTGTCAAACCTTGAGGTGCACATATAAACAATGGTAATTAGATTATTATATAAATCATTCCTTCTTGTTTTTAACAATCTCTTCAATTGAATGAAATTTTTTTGCTATAGCCTCTTCGCTCTGCTGGAGCATATAAACACGAGTCATAACTTTTGACATCAACTCAGTTGATAAAACTCCCTGTTCTGCTGCAATCTTCAAAATAGGCTTGGGTATAAGTGGTGACTTCTTAACCGCATCCCATAGAATATGTGCGTCAATTTTGTATTGGGAGGCAATATCATATACACTAAATTTCGAGCGGGGTGGGTTGGAAATGGTCACACAATGAGCGCCAATTACTGTATTTTCATCTAAACATATAGGTATTGTTTGTATTGTTAAACCGCCAGGACAGTTGTCCTCAAATACCTTTTTATAGTAAATAGCACTCTTCGATAATTCCCAGCTATAACAATGGCATAATTCTTTCCGCTCACTTGTAAACCGTAACGACTTACAATAAGCCGAGGTATTTATTTCATTAACTATATTTCCATCTATATCATATACTATGTCGTGAGTATTCAGTAAGTTCATCAGGAAAAGCTGAATATTAGAAATAAATTCTATATCAAAATCTATTTTTAGTCGCTTCACATTTTCCATACAAACTTACCCACGAAACGCATATTATAAAACAATATGACAAACGTAATTCTAACGTTTAATATATACACAAACTAAATGAATTTTTCAACAAAACTTATATGTTTGCTAATTTTGTAAATGTATTATTCCTGATAAATCTGACATAAAATAAACTTTTTATTAGTATAAAATATTTTATAAAATGTAAAAAATACACACTATAAAAGCAAAACACTAGAACGAGTACAAATTAGGCTTTATTATCAAAGCTTATATTAAACGTACAACTCTATAAGTAAAAAGTAGGGTTACCAATTTCTATTAATTGATTAACAACGATGATAAATGTATCCGTAATAATACCCACATATAACAGAGGAAAATTACTTTGCAGCACCCTTAAGAACCTCTTAATGAACTTACCACCCAATACCGAAATTATCATTACAAACCAGAGTAGAGAAGTCCATGATGAAACAATGGAAATCGTAAAAAAACATACTGATGTAATATACTATTACAAAATTTTTATAAGGTGCCTCCCGCACGCAAGAAATTATGGAATAAGCAAAGCAACTGGCAATATAATTACCTAATTATATTTTGTGATGACTATGTAATAATCCCCTCCCAATTTTATTAAAAACCACATTAAAAACCATGAAGATAAAGAAGTATGGGGTGTTGGTGGACGCATTATCAATGTTGGAAACCAGTATTCAACTACAGCAAGCATTGAAGATACTGTAAAGAATTTTATAACCAATCATAGCATAAGAAGGATTGGAAGGGTGCGATGGTGGGATGCTCATCTCATTGATAACTTTGATGCGACAATTCGGACATATGTTGACCACGTCCAGGGATGTAATATGTCATACAGAAAAGAGGCACTAATTGAGGCAGGCGAATTTGATGAGCGTTTCGGCGGCAGCGCACACATGGAAGAAACCGACCTATGTATGCGTATTCGAAAGTCAGGACATAAAATCGTTTTTGAACCGGATGCAGTGCTTATCTATCTAAGAGATGCGACGGATGGTTGCCGAGCAGATAATTACAAACAGTGATTTTACTGGTATGGACACAACAACATGCTTTTTTTCTTAAATAACTTCAAACACTACCTGTTTCCATCGTTCATTGTATCTAGCTTTATACGTTTAGTGTTCTTACCGCGTTCGAAAGATTAAATCCTACGGTCGTATTTTGGGGGATAAGTGGATATTGGGCTGGGTTTATAACATATATGAGAAACAGCAACATGTAAGCACCTAACATATATCAAATAATTAGAACTGGTAGCGGTGGAGGGATTCGAACCCCCGACCAACGGCTTATGAGTCCGCTGCTCTGGCCAACTGAGCTACACCGCCGTTTAATATATCTATTCTAGCATTAATTTTATGATAAAATCCACGACCTGAATGGACTCATCTTTTTCAAAATAATATAATTTATTTATTCTGAAAAAGAATAACACCTCATACAAATATTTTCAAGAAATATATATTTTTTATAAAAGTTTTATCGTCGCATCTATTTGATAAGACACATATGAGAATAAAGAGCAAATTTTTAAGATAATTATTTAATTTTAACTTGACAACAATTAATAAAGGTGTTAATTTACTTATAAATGCTAGCCTAATGATTTGAATTGGCAATGGGCAATCCAACCTGTAGTTAGCATTGCGGTTAGCTAACCTTTCCCATTTATAATGTTCATTATTTTCCAAAATCATTAGTTAACGGTTTAAATACCTCTTCTTATTGTAATTTAGTATTAATTTTAAATTTCCACTTAGAAATACATTTGTATTGATTTATTTTAATATCACCTCGTTTTATCTTGCCATGTAATCATTTGTCTTATGCAGATTTTTCAATAAACCTATAGCTCAATGAATACCAAAGGCATAAAATACAACTACATGATAAAAATCAATAATTTGTAATGCCAGAACGTTTTTTTATTGTCGACGGACACTTGCACTGTTACCAGGCTTTTTATGCAATCACCGCAAAACTCACAACACCCGACGGAAAACCAGCAAATGCCGTATACGGATTCACAAGGATGTTGCAAAGGTTAATCAGGGAGCATAGGCCTGAGTATATAACGGTAGTCTTCGATACAAAATGGGCAACGCACAGACATATAACATACAATGAATACAAAGCGAATCGTAAACCTACACCAGACGAATTACAAATACAAATTCCACTAATTTATAAAGTTGTCAGGGCATTAAATATTCCTGTATATGCTTCCAAAGGTTACGAAGCCGATGATATTATAAGCACTATTGTTAAAATACTTTCAGACAAACAGGTTGAAGTTATCATAGTTACAGCTGATAAGGATATGGAACAACTATTAGCTCCTAACGTTAAAATATTTAATACAAAAAAGAACTCAATGGTAGACAAAGAGGTACTTTTTAAAGAAAAAGGCATACGACCAGACCAGGTAATTGATGTCCTATCGCTATCTGGAGATGCAGTTGACAACGTACCTGGAGTGCCAGGAATTGGCAACAAAACAGCCTTGGAACTTATTCAAAAATGGGATACATTGGAATCCGTTTTGTCAAATATTGATAATATCTCAGGAAAGAAACGACAGGAAAACCTAAAACTATTTGCAGAACAAGCAAGATTTTCCAGAGAAATCCTGAGACTTCGCAATGATGTCCCCATACAATTAGATATGAATGCATGTAAGTTAACAACAAATGAAAATAAAGAAATCAAAAAATTATTTAAAGAGCTTGGTTTCAGTTCACTATTAGCCGATATTGTTTCAACAGCAAAAACAGAAGAAACAAACTACTGTTTGATTGATACCATAGAAAAACTTAATGATTTTATTGAGCGTCTAAAACAACAAAAGAAATTTGCAATAGATTTAGAAACTACAAGCACAACACCTCTCAATGCACAAATTGTAGGTATTTCATTTTCATGGCAGCCAAAGTTTGCATATTACATACCATTAATGACTCCTGAAGGAATTGAGCATTTAGATATAAATACTGTACTTTCGACAATTCGCCCTATCCTTGAAGACGCAAATATCAAAAAAATAGGACAAAACATAAAATACGATCTCCTTGTGCTTAAAAATAACAACATTCAACTAAGAGGCATTGCATTCGATACAATGATAGCCTCGTATTTACTGAATCCAGCAAAGAGGAATCATAATCTGGATGATATAGCTTTTGAGTATTTATCTTACAAAACAATTCCGATATCAGAGTTGATTGGTTCAGGCAAAGAACAGTTTACAATGGATCAGGTAGACGTAAATAAAGTCTGCCAGTACGCATGTCAGGATGCCGATATTTCTTTTCGTTTAGCCGAAGCACTGGAACTTCGTTTAAATAATGAAGGCTTATGGCATCTATTTCAAGAAATAGAAACTCCTCTGATTTATGTTCTAGCTGATATGGAATGGAATGGTTTTCTCATAGACACACATGTACTTAAAGAAATGTCTGATTTATTAACAAATAAATTAAAGCAATTAGAAAATGATATCTATATTAATGCAGGACATGAGTTCAACATTAATTCACCAAAACAATTGGGAGAAATTTTATTTAAAAAGCTGGAATTACCCATGACACGGCGAACCAAAACAGGTTTATCCACAGATGCGAATGTACTTGCTACCCTTGCATGGCATCATTCATTACCAAAATTGGTTCTAGAGTATAGAAAACTTACAAAATTAAAAAACACATATATAGATGCTTTACCTGAAATGGTAAATCAATGGACAGGTCGAATACATACTTCATTTAATCAAACTGTAACAGCAACAGGCCGACTAAGCAGCAGTGGACCTAATTTACAAAACATTCCAATCCGAACTGATATTGGAAGACAAATTCGCCGTGCTTTTATCCCAACGGAGAAAGACACCGTATTCTTATCTGCTGATTATTCACAAATAGAATTACGCATACTTGCGCATTTTTCTGATGATAAAGCATTAGTATCAGCTTTCCAACAGGATAAGGATATTCACTCTGCTGTAGCTTCTGATATTTATAATACCCCTATAAATAATGTAACTGCTGAAATGCGACGAAATGCGAAGGCAATTAACTTTGGAATTATTTATGGACTCAGTGAATTTGGACTATCCAGGGATACAGGGTTACCTCTTGAAGAAGCACGGAGGTTCATTGAATCATATTATAACCACTACCAGGGTGTAAAAAGATTTAGAGACAGTGCAATTGACATGGCAAGGTTACATGGCTATGTCAAGACCCTTTTTAATAGAAAACGCCTGATACCTGAAATCAATTCTGACAATAAAAAACGAAGAAATCTCGCCGAACGCATTGCTATCAATACTATAATTCAAGGAACGGCAGCGGATTTAATAAAAGTTGCAATGAACAACATTCATAAAAAATTAATTAATGGCAAATATGAAGCAAGGATGCTACTCCAAATACATGATGAATTACTTTTCGAGGTAAAGGAAAACAAATTAGAGTCACTTCGTTCAATGATACAGGATGAAATGATACAAGCTGTAAAGCTAAATGTCCCGATTAAGGTAAACATAAAGACAGGAAAAAACTGGATGGAAACTGAGTGAATTTAAGACCAAAAATCATTGGAATAACGGGAGGAGTATCAAGTGGTAAGAGTACTATAGCGCGTATGCTTTCTTCCTTAGGAGCAGAATGTATTGATGCTGACGAGATGTGTCACAAACTACTTTTTACTAAAAACATAAAGGATATGGTAGTAGAAAAGTTTGGAAGTAAAATCTTGGATAGCTATGACAAAATTGACCGCTCAAGGCTGGCGGAAATTGTATTTCAGGATAAGACATACCTGAATACTTTATGTGACATCTTACATCCTGTAGTCATTGACCAAATAAAATCAAAAATCAATGAAATCGAAAAAACTTGTAGAAAAAAGGCAATTGTGATAGATGCCGCCTTGTTAGAAGAATCTGAGCTTTCATTAATTTGTGACTTTATCATCTTTGTAAATACAATAAAAGGAAACAGGTTGAATCGCTGTAAAATTAGCAGAAACTGGACAGAAGGAGAATTGGAAAAAAGAGAACAATTTCAAATGTGTTTGGAAGACAAGAAAAAAAAAGCTGATTATATAATTGATAACAATTCTAATGTTGATAATACATTCGGACAGGTAAATAAATTTTGGCAGTATTATATAGATGAAAATTAATTTAAACACTTAAATAAGGAGTTAACATGGCTACAACAAACGGTAAAAAAGAATCTGGCGTTTTAATTCAAGATGCAAATGAAAAGTATGAAGAAATCAAGCGTGGTGAGATGCATATAACAGAGTTACAAAAGATGACTATTAAGGAATTGCAAGAAACCGCAAAAAGAGAAGGCATTAGAGAATACACAGGACTCAAAAAACAGGATTTAATCTTTAAAATACTTAAAGAAAGAGTAAATCAGAACGGTCTTATGTATGGAGAAGGTGTTGTAGAAGTATTGCCAGAAGGTTTTGGATTTTTAAGATCTCCAGATTACAATTACCTACCATGCCCGGATGATATTTACATATCCCCTTCTCAGATAAGACGATTTGGCATACGAACAGGCGCAATAGTTTCAGGTCAAATCAGACCACCTAAGGATACTGAACGATATTTTGCCCTTTTGCGTGTAGAAGCTATCAATTTTGAAAATCCTGATATTTTGGGAGAAAAGATTGTATTTGATGATCTTACTCCCTTGCATCCAACAAAAAGAATATTCTTAGAAAAAGACTCCGCAGAACTCGAAACTAGAATAATTGACCTTGTAACGCCCATTGGTAAAGGGCAAAGAGGCTTAATTGTCGCTTCACCTCGCACTGGTAAAACTGTATTGCTACAAAAAATCGCTAATAGCATTACAAAAAATCACCCAGAGGTATATTTAATTATTCTTCTTATAGATGAAAGACCAGAAGAAGTAACCGATATGGCACGTTCTGTTAAGGCTGAAGTTATAAGTTCAACATTTGACGAACCTGCAAGCAGGCACATACAAGTGGCAGAAATGGTCATTGAAAAAGCAAAGCGAATGGTAGAATACGGAAAAGATGTTATTATCTTATTAGACTCAATCACAAGGTTAGCGCGGGCATATAATACAGAGGTGCCTCATAGCGGTAAAATCCTGTCCGGGGGCGTGGATGCAAGTGCCTTACAGAAACCAAAAAGGTTTTTCGGTGCAGCAAGAAACATCGAAGAGGGTGGAAGTCTTACCATTGTCGCAACTGCATTAGTAGATACCGGAAGCAGGATGGATGAGGTAATTTTTGAGGAATTTAAAGGCACAGGTAATATGGAACTTCATCTTGATAGAAAATTAGCAGACCGCAGATTATTCCCTGCACTTGATATTACACGCTCAGGAACACGAAAGGAAGAATTGATTGTAAATCCAGAAGAATTAAAACGTATGTGGGTACTCAGAAAAGTACTAAACGAAATGAATCCAGTAGAAGCGATGGAACTTTTGAAAAACAGGTTGGCAAAATCAAAGACAAATGCAGAATTTTTGATGACCATGAATATCACATAATTGTTATTTCTTAATCTTTCCTGCAAGGTAAACCATAAGAATAGATATATCCGCGGGTGAAACGCCAGAAATACGAGAAGCTTGCCCAAGAGAAACAGGGCGAATCTGTGAGAGTTTTTGGCGAGCCTCTTTTCTAAGCTCAACAATGTTAGAATAATCAATCCAGCTAGGAATTTTACAATCTTCCATTCTTTTGAACTTTTCTATCTGAATTTGCTGGCGTTCGATATAGCCCTTGTATTTCACCTCAATTTCTACTTGTTCTTTTACTTCGTTTGAAATTTGCTTTTTACATATTTCAGTATCCAGCGTTAACAAATGGTCAAAATTTTTATCTGGACGACTCAGTATCTTTGCCAATGTATCCGGACCTACCATTTTCCGGTTTATATGTGTAAGAATCCAGGCAATCTCATTCTCCTTTTCCATTAATTTATACCATTGTTGTTCTGAAATAAGTCCGTAGCAATGTCCATATTTCATTAAACGCCTGTCGGCGTTATCATGGCGCAGGTTAAGCCTGTATTCTGCGCGGGATGTAAACATTCTATATGGTTCTAGTGTACCTTTTGTAACAAGGTCATCAATGAGGACGCCGATATAAGCTTCAGAGCGGTCTAGTATGAAAGGTTCCTTCCCCTGTATTTTATGTACAGCATTTATCCCTGCCATAATCCCCTGAGCCGCAGCTTCTTCATATCCTGAAGTCCCATTTATTTGGCCTGCATGGAAAAGATTTTCAACGAGTTTTGTCTCCAAAGATGGTTTTAATTGAGTGGGTAGTACAAAATCATATTCAATCGCATAGCCATACCTTATAATTTCCGCTGATTCTAATCCTTTAATTGAATGAACAATCTCTTCCTGTACATCATGGGGCATACTAGTTGAAATTCCATTGCAATAGACCTCCAACGTATTTATTCCCTCAGGCTCAAGAAATATCTGGTGTTTATCCTTCCCTGAAAAACGCACCACTTTATCCTCAAGAGAAGGACAATACCGAGGTCCTATTGACTTGATCTGTCCGGTATATAGAGGGGCGCGATGCAGGTTAGAGGTAATAATTTTGTGAGTATTTAAATTTGTATAAGTAACATAACATGGAACTTGTGGCTGGAAAATGCTTTCTGTTGAAAATGAGAACGGCTGTGGGGTTTTATCACCGTGCTGTGGCGTCAGTTCTTCATAATCTATGGTACGTCCATTTAAACGCGGAGGTGTACCTGTTTTGAGACGACGGACATCAAATCCAATTTCTCTTAAAGAATCAGATAGTTTTTCAGAAGACAGTTCACCAATCCTTCCTCCTGAAGTAATAAAATCACCAATGTGAATAACACCTTTTAAAAAAGTACCGGTTGTGAGTATAACAGCCTTAGCTTTGTATTTAATACGAGTTTGACCAATAACCCCGGTTACCCTGTTATTCTCAACCATTAGGCTGTTAACCATCTCCTGCCTTAAAAATAAGTTACTTTGATTTTCCAACCTCCTCTTCATTGATAACTGATATGCCCTCTTGTCAGCCTGGGCACGCGGAGAATGAACAGCAGGACCCTTTTTTGTATTCAGCATCCGAAACTGAATACCAGTCTCATCTATCACCTTAGCCATTTCACCACCAATGGCGTCAATCTCACGAACTAACTGACCCTTTGCAATACCGCCAATAGCAGGATTACACGACATTTGCGCAACAGTGTCCACATTTATTGTAAGCAATGCCGTGCACATGCCCATACGAGCCGCTGCCAGAGCTGCTTCACATCCAGCATGACCTGCACCTACCACAAGTACATCAAACTCATCATACATAAATACTACTTAGCGTGTTCAACAAAACGAGTCTCTCGAATAACAGTAACAATTACTTCTCCTGGATACTCTAATTGTTCCTCAACCTCACGGGCAATATCAAAACACAATTTTGAGGCAGCCTTATCATTTACCTTATCAGGACATACCATTATTCGTATCTCTCTACCTGCTTGGATAGCATATGCACTCTCAACACCACTGAAAGATGTTGCAATGTTTTCGAGTTTTTCAAGTCGCTTTATATACTTTTCTAATGTTTCCCTTCTTGCACCAGGCCTTCCAGCCGAAATTGCATCAGCCGCACTAACCAGAACTGTATAAACCGATTCAACTGGCGTTTCCTCGTGATGACCACCAATTGCGTTAACAACCTCTGGTCTTTCATCATATCGTTTGGCAAGGTCTGCGCCTGCAACGGCGTGTGTGCCTTCCATTTCAGGGCCTATAGCTTTACCAATATCGTGTAAAAGACCGCATCTTTTTGCTAACGGAACATCAAGCTTTAACTCACCAGCAATAATCCCCATGAGGTTGCTAACCTCGATAGAATGCTGCAGTTGATTTTGTCCATAACTTGTTCTGTACTTAAGCCTGCCTACTAATTTTACTAACTCAGGATGAACATTATGAATACCTAATTCAAAGCAAGTTTGTTTTCCTGTTTCCTGTATAATTTGTTCAATTTCTTTTTCTGTTTCCTTAACTATTTCTTCTATATGAGCCGGATGAATCCTCCCATCAAGAATCAATTTTTCCATGGATTGTCTTGCTATTTCCCTTCGGACGCTATCAAATCCAGAGAGAACTATTACACCTGGTGTATCATCTACAATCACATCAATGCCTGTTGCCTTTTCAAATGCTCGTATGTTTCTTCCTTCACGTCCTATTATACGACCTTTCATCTCATTATTTGGCAATTCAATTGCGCTTACAATATTCCCAGAAGTATGAGTTGCAGCGCAACGTTGAATTGCAGTGCTTATCAAAGAAATAGCAGTTTGTTCAGCATTCTCCTTTGCTTCTGTTACTTTCTTTGATATCAACTCCGAGCATTTAATATCCATTTCTTTTCCCAGGCGACTCAAAAGAAGTTTTTCAGCTTCTTCTTTGGACATATTTGAAATTCTAAGAAGCGTTCTATTTTCCTCTTCTATAAACTTTTCGAGTTCCAGTTTCTTTTCATCAAGTTTCTTCTCCTTTAAGGTAATATTCGAAGATAATGTATCAATATACCGTTCTTTCTTTGTTAATAATTCCATCTTCCTTTCAAGATTATCTTCCCTTTTACTCAACCGCCTTTCATGTAATTTAAATTCCATCCTTGTTTCCTGTGTTTCCTTTTCGAAAGCTTCTTTGCGTTGATAAAGCTCAGCTTTTGCCGCCAATTCAGCTTCCTTCTTAATCTTTTCCGACTCGCGCTGTGCTTCATCAACTAAGTATTTTACTTTTTTTTCGCCTGCTATTTGCCTACTTCTGTAAATCAAAATACAAACAAAATATCCAATAGCAATGCACACAGGAGGAAGGATGTACACAAGTAATTGAAATATCTGCATCTTAATTATGAGCCGAGTTACAGTGCTCACCCTCCAGAAATAACAAAAGAAAAAGATTCAAATTAAAAATTTGTAATAATACCGATATCATCCGCAAGTTATTTAATGCAAAATTAACAATATACATAAAAAGTTTATACTAAATTATGTATAAAAGTATTATCCTCTCTAAAGATTTATACTATGTACAAAAACACTTTTCTACTAAACGAGTTAATCAGAAACAATTAAGAAGTATATAATTAGGTGTGACCTTTGGGAAATGCAAAATTAAGCTGGAGGAAATGAATAAATAGATCTTTTGTAAAAATTCAAATGGACACTGTGTTCTTAACAACTTTAGCATTAATTAAAAACTTAACAATACTAAATACGTTAGAAATAGACCCGCGCCAATAACTGTCTATTCCACTACCTTCTATGAACAAGTTACTCGCTTTTAAAATTTTCACTAAAAGACCTATTCAATATCAGTATTTTTGAAATCTATAAAACAACACACGATAGCTTACATTTATTAAAAATTTAAAAACTTGATATATTATAATACTTTTATGTCCATTTCTCTCCATTAATCTTGACATGAAAACTAAACCAATTTCCAAGGTCACGACTATTTCGAGTAAGTTTAAACAATCTTATTATACAAGTCAAGTGATTTTATATCTTTATTATTAAAAGGGTTAAGAACTTAAAATATCTGTTAGAAAATTCCACTTTTTGGAAGTATTTTTTTATTACCTTGATGCTTGACAAGGAAATTATCGTTAAGTATAATTTAACACCAAATTATTTAAAATCCTATATAAACTAAGGCATTTCTGTTTTTTCGTATTTTTAAAGGAGAATTTTTCCCATGAGAGTTGAAGTAGAATTACCAGAAACAGATGAAAATAATGGAGACGAAGCAACCATCTCTTTTTGGTACGTTGAAGAAGACGAAGAAGTTGAAGAAGGGGAAGATATTGTTGAAATGATCACTGAAAAAACAACATTCAATGTCACCGCGCCGGTATCGGGAAGATTAGTTGAAATCCTTGCCCATGAAGGCGATGTGGTAAAAGTAGGTGATATTATGGCAATACTTGAGACAGACGAAGAGGATGAGGATGAATGCGAGGATGATTATGAGAAAGAAGTTTAATACTTCTTATTTAACCGATTTGACCATTTATTTCCTTCAAAATTTAATCCCGTTTTACAGAATTACAACAATATTTCATGTCATTTAAAATCATATCCTGCCAAGATCGTGTGTTAAAGTTTTTTCAAAACGCAATTAAGAACAACCGACTGGCACATGCATACATTTTTGTAGGACAAGAAGGTATAGGGAAAACATTATTCTCAAAAGAATTGGCGAAAGCAATTTTTTGCCAAAATTCTTCTTTTGATGCATGCGACGATTGTAACAATTGCAAAAGGGTAAATAATGATAGTTTCCCAGACTTTTTTCTGACCGTTCCAGAAGAAAACAGCAGGGTAATCAAAATTGAACAGCTAAAATACCTTCAGGAAATATTATATATCAAACCGATTGAGTCTGAGTATAAAATAGCAATCATTCAATCAGCAGATAGAATGAATGAAGAGGCCTCTAATTGCTTATTAAAAACATTAGAGGAGCCTCCTTTGTATGCCATTATTATTTTGATTGTAACATCGCTTGATTTAGTTGAAGAAACAGTTCGATCAAGATGCCAAATAGTTAGATTCTCCCCTTTGTCTAAAGATTTCGTTAAAAATAACCTCATAAACCGTTTTCAATTGAATGCCAATCTAGCAGAACAACTGGCGCTTATTTCAAATGGAAGCTTAGAGAGGGCTATTTCACTTGCTGATACTCAAGTTGTACAAAAGAAAAACTGGCTTATTAACCAATTTTATAAATTAGAAGCCAATGACAATCTAACATTTTCAAAAGAATTATTCAATGAATGGCACATAAAAGACTTGGATACATTAGAAGAGAAAAGAGGGTTAGTGAAGGAACTTATATTTTCATTTCTTATGTATTATCGAGATTTACTGATTTGTAAAGTAGGAAATCTTAATATACCCATCTATCATGATAAATGGGATGAATTAATAATATCAAAAAGTCGGTCGCTGTCTGTAGACACTTTATTAAATATTTTAAATACAATTAAGATATCTTTAGAATATCTGGACCGTAATGCCAACATTAACTTGTTACTTGAAAATATGATAACTAATATACTGTGTCTTCAAACAGGTAACAAAATATCGCTTTTACAATAATTACCTACCATAATCACCCTGTCATTTTTAAAAAAGAATTCATTGAATTGCTGTAACGCATCTATCACATATTAATGGATGTTCCTCGTTTGTTCCAACGCTCTCTCTATAATTCCAGCACCTTTCACACTTCTTATGTTGTGATACCTTACACTCTATCCAGAGGTCATTCATCAACTCACTCTTCACAACAGCATTTGTTATTTTTTTGTCTAATTTTACCTCTGATACAATAAAAATCATAGGAAGGTCCTTTTCATAGTTCTTAAGAAATTGCCTGAGTTCCTCATTCNCTGTATAAAGANAGACAGAAGTCTCCAGTGAATTTCCTATCAACTTTGCAGCCCTCATTTTTTCTAATTCCTTCGCTACATCTGTTCTAATAGCAATTAATCTTTCCCATTTCTGACTTAAAGACTCATTTATCGAGTCAGCAATATATTTAGGAAATGTTGTCAGATGAATACTGGGAACATCTTCACCTTTATGTATAATTGCTGACCAGACTTCTTCAGCAGTATGAACGATAATTGGTGCCGACAATTTAACTAAATCTATCAGAATTTGGTATAAAACAGTCTGGGCTGCGCGTCGTTCAACAGAATTCTTCGCGAATGTGTACAACCTGTCTTTCAGAATATCCAGATAGAAAGCGCTCATCTCCACACTGCAAAAATTGTATAAATTATGAAAAACTTTGTGGAACTGCAAAGATTCGTATCCTGCGGTAACATTTTTAACTAATTCCTGTGTCTTATGTAATGCCCACCTGTCTATTTCAAGTAAACTGTCATAGGATATAGTATTAACACGCGGGTCAAAATCGTAAAGATTACTAAGCAGATATCTAAACGTATTCCGAATACGCCTGTAAGCATCTGAACATTTGACTATTAAATTTCGAGACACATTCATATCATTCTGGTAATCCATTGAAGACGTCCACAGCCTAATCACATCAGCCCCAAACTCCTTCAATGTATCTTCTACGGATATAAAATTCCCTAAGGATTTTGACATCTTCTCACCCATCTCATCAACAACAAATCCATGTGTTAACACAGATTTATAGGGCGCTTTATTCCACGCACCAACAGATGGAAGCAAAGAAAGTTGAAACCATCCGCGGTGTTGGTCTGTTCCTTCAAGATAAAGGTCGGCAGGAAACGACAACTCGCTGCGCTTATGTAAAACGGCATGATGACTCGACCCGGATTCAAACCATACATCAAAAATATCCATCTCTTTCTCAAAACTCCTGCCTCCGCATTTAGTACATTTTATGT
>C687J35504_10001451_pt1 | contig 16553 bp, 19 predicted proteins | sample RifCSPhighO2_02_FD_35504 | JGI IMG/M metagenome (IMG submission 35504) | reverse complement strand
GGCCAAAAACACTATGATATCGCCCGAAGTGTTCAAAAAGTTCTGCAAAGATACCGCGAGCTTGCCGATATCATCGCCATTTTGGGTGTTGAGGAACTTTCTGATGAGGACAAAATCACAGTTACCCGCGCCCGCAAAATCCAGAAATTCCTTTCCCAACCGATGGTTGTAGCAGAGGCTTTTACCGGCAAAAAGGGCGTCTATGTACCTATCGAAAAAACCGTTGAAAGTTTTGAAAGAATCTTAAATGGCGAATTTGACAGCGTCGACGAACAAGAGTTTTATATGCGAGGAGATATTTCAACCGTAGGGAAGAAATAGACCCGAGCATACATCAGATTCGCGAAGCGAAGGCTGATATATGAAGGGCGACATCACGACTGTAAGGAAGTGATGGAGCACTTTATATATCAGAGGAGCGCCATTGCGAGGACGAAGTCTCGCAAGGCGACCTGCTGATACATGGTAGGAGATATATCTGATGTTAAAAAATAATATCGGTTTTAGAAAATAATATGGACGACTTTTTTTTGGGCATTTTGAGACCTGTCAAATTTTTAATTGGCTTTGGAATTAGCTACCTAATAGTCAGTATCTTTTTAAAAAAACTTAAGAATAAATTTCTCAAACAATTAATAATGTCTATTATTGTCTATTTAATAATCGGGTGTTTACTTACAATTTACGTCTACTTGAAAGTGCGCTCTATCGAAGTATTCGATTATCTTTTACGTTGGCCAGATATGCTCCTTTGGATTTGGTGGACATTAAAATAAAAAACAAACATAGTTTGTTACCATAATTTTTAACTTTTAATTTTAAATTTTGAATATCTATGTTACATCTCCAAATCATCACTCCCGAAAAAACAGTTTTTGACGATGAAGTCGAACAGATTACTCTGCCGACGACCACCGGCCAAATTACTGTCCTACCTCATCATACTGACTTAATAACTCAAGTTGAGCCAGGCGAAATCATTTTTAAAAAACATCAAAAAGAAACAATTTTAGCCTCGGGTTTTGGCTTTGCCCAAGTCGCCAAAGATAATGTCAAAGTCTTAGTTGATTTGGCCGCACCGGAGGAAGAAATCGAAGAAAGAAAAATTGAAGAGGCCAAGCGTCAGGCCGAAGAAGCTCTCAAACAAAAACATTTACTTTCCGAGGAAGAATATGCTACCGCTGCCGCTAACCTTCAAAAAGCCCTAGCACAACTTAAAATTAAACGCCGCCACCGCAGAATATAATTCAAAAAGTATCAAGGGTATCAAAAGTATCATAAGTGTCAAGAGCTTTATGAATTTTAGCCCTTGATACCCGTGGTACCCTTGGCACTTGTGGTACCCTTAAATCATGTATCGCTCCATCGCCATTTCCGGCCCCATTGCTGCCGGATCAACTTCCACCGCCAAGTTGCTTAGCGAAAAACTCAAAATCCCCTATAAAGTTGCTGGCAATTTTTTTAGGGATTATATGCAAAAGCATAACATCCCTTTGCCCGAGAAAGAAAAAGTCCCGGATGAAGTCGAAAGAAAAGTAGATTCAGAACTTTCCGATCTGATTGCCTCCAAAAAACCAATCATCATCGACGGCCTTTACATCGCCTATTTTGCCCGCAATATGCCGCATGTTTTAAAGGTTTTACTAACCTGTGATCAAAAAGTCAGAATCAATCGCGCTCTTACCCGTACTCATACTCATGTGGAAACAGCAAAGGATGTCAGACGACGCGACCGCGCCCATGACGCCAAATTCCGCAAACTCTACGCCGATGAGGATTTTTTGGACCCGAAGTTTTTTGATCTTGTGATTGACACTACTGATACGAAACCAGAAGAAGTAGTTGAAAAAATTTTGGATAAGTTTAAAAAATAACCCCCATGATAAAAAAGAAATTAAGAAGCAAGTCTTCCTGAAAGTCCAAACTTCGCATTTAGTGCCTTCAAAAAATGACGCTGGTCAAAATAGCCAAACTTCACTCTATAATTACCTTTGTATACTTTAATACTCTGTCCCTCTGTTACTTTCGTATGCTCTTGCCCATCAATAATTAGCGAAACATCATCGCCTTTGTGTACTTTAACCTCAATCTCACTTTCCGGTGATAATGCCACTGAAGGAATCGGCAGACCAATCGGGTTAATTGGCGTTATCAAAAAACAGTCAACCGCCGGATCAACAATTGCACCACCGCTAGATAGTGAATAGGCTGTTGAGCCGGTTTGGGTGGAAACGATCACTCCATCACCGATAATCTCCAGAAACTTTTGTCCATTAACGTTAATCTCAAGCTTAATCACCCGATACATACCTTTCACTACCACCTCATTAAGCGCCCGATATCTAGTGCCTAGTGCCTGATGCCTAGTGCCTTGTTCAAGTACGGTCTCCAGTGTCATTCTTTCCGAAACAACATATTTGCCACTAATTAACTTATCAATCGCCTCTTGCCAATCGTCAATCTCCGCCGCCGTCAAAAAACCCAATGTCCCCACATTAATACCAACGAACGGAACCTCCAATCCCACATTCTCGCAAGCCGCATGCAGAAGTGTCCCATCACCACCAAGAGTCAATATCAAATCAGACTTGGTCAAACCTTTATCTGACACATCATGGCCTTTTGACTTAAGATAATTTGTGATCTTATCAGCCAATCTTTCAGCTTGAGAATTTTCCTTCGCAACCACAATCCCGAATTTCATAAGTCCCTCCTATATGATAAAATTAGCTTCGATATCAAGACTGGGTCCATAGCTCAACGGCAGAGCACCACTCTTATAAAGTGGCGGTTCTTGGTTCGAATCCAAGTGGACCCACAAGTGACCAAATATTAGCACAATTTTGAAGGAAATTATATCAGCCTCGCTTCGCTCCCCTATGTAATTCTCACGGGCTCGAATTATAATCGCGCTCGGTGCACAATTTCCGCATCGACTACATTGACATCACGGCCGTAGCGAAGGCGTGAGAGTTGCTTGATCATCTCAGCAATTCGCGGATCGCGCTCAATCTTAGCTAAATCGCGGGTTGTGTCCAGAGAAAACGGTTGCACCGGCTCATTGCGCACAATCGTCTTCACATAAGCCTGAAACCTTTCGATATTGATTAAATCCGTTTCATTAAAAACCGGCGTAAACTCATGCTGCAGATAATTGGCATCGGTCACCCCAACTCTAAAATTAACCAAAGTTCCAACATTGCCAAAAACCGCATTTTTAACATCTTCCTCAATTTGGCCGATAAATTGGTTGGCAACAATTAGATTAAGCCTGAATTTTCTGGCCTCTGCCAAAATATCGGCGAAAGTTTCAGTGGCAAAATTCTGAAATTCGTCAACATAGAGGAAAAAGTCAGGCCGCTGCTCCTCCGGAACATCTTGTCGACTCATTGCGGCAACCAGAATTTTTGGCACCAGAACCAACCCTAAAAAGTTGGAATTTTCCTCGCCGACCCGACCCTTGGAAAGATTAACAATTAAAATCTTTTTATTGTCCATAATATCCCGCAAATTAAAGGCGGACTTTGACTGTCCAATAATATTTCTCATCATCCTGTTGGTCACAAATCTGCCGAATTTGGAAACGATGTAGTCCAAAACCTCACTTTTGTGAAAATCGGCCGTTTGGGCAATTTGATCTGTCCAATAGCGCCGCACCACCGGATCGGAAACTTTAGGCAACAGCTCCTGCACAAAACGCGCATCGGTTAAAACCCGCACAACCTCAACGAAAGTGTTGCCGGGCTCACTCATCACCGTTAACATGGCGTTTCTGATGGCATGCTCAAAGCGCGGACCGATAATGCCGGTTTTGTGAGGGTCATAAAGTTTGTACATGAGTCCCACTATATAGGTTGCCACAAAATGCTTTTCCTGCTCAGTCTGGGCTTCTAACATATTCATGCCAAGCGGCCTCTCGCTATCAGCCGGATTAAAGTAAATAACATCTTCTGCCCGCTCCGGCGGAATTTGAGTTAAAATATCTTCCGCCGCATCGCCGTGGGGGTCAATAAAAGCCACTCCATGACCTGCAAGAATATCCTGCATCACCATGTATTTTAAAAGCTCGGTCTTGCCGGTACCGGTTTTGCCGACAATATAAACGTGGCGTCTGCGATCATCTTCACTAATATGGACTTCTTTAGTGCTCCCCCGATAAACGCTTTTTCCCAGATGAAGGCCGGAAGATGGAATTTGCGCCGGTGCCGGAGCCCGTTTGGCATTAACCCAGAAAATTCCCGGAGTTTCCACCGTTTTATTGGGCAGGTGAAAAATACTGGCTAATTCCTCACTATTTAAAACGCCGAAATTACCAAAAATAGGCATATAGCGGTAAACAAAATCTATTAAAAACTGTTTTTTGAAGCGGATATTGGCACCGGTAAACCCGTTGTACTCGCTAGTAAACTGGGCAAATGTCGACTTAATATTCTCAAGATGAATCTTGGCATCCTCATCGGTTTTGGCAGAAACAATAATTCTTACAACCACATTAAAACCGACTTTGGCAACCTTATTTTCAATCGCCTCCATTTTCTTTGGATCAGGCGGTGTACGCTCCTCGGTCTTTGTCGAAAGTTCGGCTTGTTTAGTCTTGGTAACAAAGCGCTTGCCGGATGCCCTCCATTTGGCATCGGCCGGCGATGCCAAAATTTGAACAGCCGCTCCTTCCCCAGGCTGCATTTTGGCTAGTGCCGAAGTAATTTGACTTAAAGGGTCTGTACCTAGTTCCTTATAAGTTTTGACAGGATAATATTTGGCCTTATTAAGTTTTAAGGCCGCAAAAGCCAACTTGCCTTCTTCGGAAAAAATATTATATTCTTCAACTTCCCGAACATCGGCCCCGGGATAAGCACCATGTATTTGTTTTTCGACTAAATCCTGCAGATTTTTGGGGCAGGAAATATAAAATTTAATTTCCTCAGGTAAAGCGACAATTTCAAATGAAAAATGGTCTTGAGGCCTAAGAAACGAAAGGGTTCCGCTTTTGTAAACTGAATATAAGGAAGAAAACATCTGCTCGGCCGCGTCAATCTTAATTTCGTTATCTCGTGGTACGGCAACTGAAAGCAAAACAAATTCCAGCGATCTCTCTTCCCTGTTTTTATTGCGCATCCATAGAAGCCAAATGTAACCGACAATAAGTGTCAAAATACCCAAAACCAAAAGAACCAGTGCCAAAAATCCCAGCGTCGAAAGTACCAGTTGAAAACCGGAAAGAGCATCAATTTGTCCGACCGTTTTTGAAGTTTCTTCAATCGGCATAATTTTAGTAACTAGTTACTAGTGGCTAGTTGCTAGTCAACTCCTTTCTTAAATATCACTTTCATCGCATGCTTATGTGTCATTTTAATCAGTCTGCCAACCCAAGTGGCCAAGGCAAAAAAACTCGATGTACCAACAACTACTTTATTGACGATAGTTCCCGCAACTTTTTGATGTAACCCTTTTTTATATTCATCTTCTGAAATTGGTAAGTTAATTGTGGTACCGCTTCTGACAACTTCATCAGCCTGCTCTTGAGGAACTTTTACCCCACTGTCTGCAACATCAGGGGCCAGTTTTGGCTCAGGCCTGGCAAGCCTTGCCTCTGATATTGCACTTTGAATTGCCTTTTCCGCCTGTTCGTCTGCTGCCTCGCTGGTTCTAATAACTTCTGAGAGGATTTTCCCCTCTTCGGCTTTAGTTTCCTGCGATGTTGGCTCCTGCTCTTTTGCCTTGACAGCACCCATCTTATCATCCGGCGGTTGTACCGGTTGGGCGGCAGTTGAGTCACCATCAGCCTGGCTCTTTAAATCTGTGGCAGTATCGGACATTGAAGTAATTATATCAAGAGCGGAGCGAATGATACATCAGAGGAGCGCACTGAGTTTATCGCACTTCGACATTGCTCAGTGCGACTCTGAGCTAATCGAAGAGTCGAAGGGCGATCTGCTGATATAAAATCAGTAAGATTTTGAGCTTTGCGAGAAAACTAAAATATATCAGAAGAAACTTAATATATCGAGGTAACTTCGGATAGTTAAAATAATTCCCAAATTTACTCAGCTTAATTTCAATGTAAAAAAATCTTTTAACGGATAAAAAAATATGACAGAAACCCCGGCGCTAACATAATCATAAAAAAGACTGCTATTAGAAGCAATGTTAAACCAATTCCAATAAATAGTTTTTTAAAACCTTCTCTCCGATTTTCACTTGTGTCGGGAGTTCGAAAGAAAAATGAATATATCCAGAAGATAATAAAGAAAACAAGTGTTAATATCGGAGAGAAAATTATAAAACGCAAACTGCAGAGTGAATCACTAGGTTCTCCGAAACAATTCAACCATGCAACTATGGAACCAATTATAAAACCTAGAACAACTGATATTATCGCATTGAAAAAAATATTCATTTTATTAAATTTATCCTATATTATAGTCACAACACTATCGGAGTCTAACGAGCTCTAGCACTTTTTCTCAAAAACAAAAAGTCGTAAATTAAGCCAAAAATACTGCCGGTTGCCGGACCGATTATCCAAACAGCAAGATTGCTGTAAGATTGCGAAATAATCAAAGGCCCGAAAGCCCTTGCCGGATTAAGAGCTGCTCCAGTTAAAGAACCTGCAAAAATTGCAGAAACTGTCAGCACCAGACCAACAACCAAAGGACCAAAGCTAACCGCTCCTCGCTTATCAACCATTGTGGCAAAAACTGCCAATACTAAAATTGCCGTTAGTATTGCTTCAATAACTACCGCTATTTTTATACTCACTCCCGCCCCGATCACTGGTCCCCCCAGCGAAAACTGGCGAGCATCAGGCCCGAATATCCAAAGCAATACCCCAGCGGCAGCCAAACTTGCCAAAAGCTGGGCTATTATATAAAAACTAGCTACTCCCCCATTGATTTTTTGCGAAAACCATATAGCCAAAGTTACTGCCGGGTTTAAATGGCCGCCTGATAAATGAACAACGGCATAAATCATTGAAGTTAGCGCCAGTCCTGTCGCCAATGCCACTCCAACACCACCTATATCATTAAAGAAAATATTGGTAAGTGTTGCACCGGAAGCTATAAAAACGAAAACAAAGGTGCCTAAAAATTCTGCCAAATATGCCCGCCAAGGCGTAAACCAAGATTTCAAAAGAGATTTAACCATAATCAGATTAGAACACTCACCAGTAACAGTTGTCAATGCTGATACAATATTCTTATGAAACTCTTCATCGACAGCGCCAATCCAGAAGAAGTTAAAAAGATGGCCGAACTTGGCATCATTGATGGGGTAACTACTAACCCTAGCTTAGCCACCAAAGCGGGGATTGACTATCGGAAGGCAGTTGACCAGATCTTGGCCACTGTCGATGGCAATGTCAGTCTGGAAGTTTTATCAACAGATGCCCAAGGTATGATGGGTGAAGCCAGAAACCTTTCTAAACTTCATAACAATGTGGTTGTTAAGTTACCAACTACTCCAGAAGGTCTTAAAGCCCTCAAAATTCTAAAAGCTGAAAAAATCAGGGTTAATATGACCTTGGTTTTCTCTGCCAACCAAGCACTTCTGGTTGCTAAACTCGGCGCCTATATTGTTTCTCCCTTTGCCGGCAGACTTGATGACATTGGCGCATCAGCCATTGATGTGATTTCCGAAATCCGCCAAATTTACGATAACTTCGCCTTTGAAACCCAGATTCTTTTTGCCTCGGTAAGATCGCCCCTTCATGTTAAACAGGCGGCACTTGCTGGTTGCGATATTGCAACCTGCCCGTATGAAGTTCTGGAAAAATTGGTTCATCATCCCTTAACTGATGTTGGCCTCAAAAAATTTTTGAGTGATTTTAAAGAAAGCGGCCAAAAACCGCTAGTCTGAGTTAATTGTCAAATGTTAAATGTCAATTGTTAACTCGAAGTATTTTCCGGTCCGCGGTTGCGTTAGCCCCGCCATTTAAGAAATTTTGTTAAATCACCAACAAAATTTTTTAAATGAGGAGCGCAGGAATCGTTAGTCGGCCGTTTTCTCTGGTCCACGATTCCTATAGGTTTTGATAAAGGCTTCGATTTTATCGTAATCCGGCTGATCCATCGCCAATACCCTTCCCCAGGCAACTAAGGCAATTTTGCTGTCATTTTGTTCTCTTGGCTCAAGCACCACTTTCCAGCTGTCTTTTCCGATAATTTCTTTTAATTTATTTTTAACTTCATCGACAGTATCAGGTTTGTATGATATCCAGATGTGCCCATGCTCAAGATTATGGATTAACTGCTCATCAGGTAATTGCTGATCATAAACACCATTTCTGGCAGCGGCAGGCCAATGCGGACCGGAAGACGGCGGATTGGAATTATAACCGGAACCGGCAGTTCCTTGTGTAAGATGATCTCTACCAACNATANTATAATCAACCGTCCCTTCAACCGGCTTGGAAACGCCAGCGGCCTCGCCCAAAACTTGATTNTCNGGTACAGTCTGACTTTTGGATAAAAACCAAACGCCGGCTCCCACCAAAACAAAAGTCGGCANCAAAAACCAGACTAAAAGCGGAATCCTTCGCAACATAGAACGGTTATTCTACTACAATCTGCCCAGTTTGAGAAGCATTAAGGTGATTGTGATATTTATATGTTCCGGCTTTGGTAAAAGTAACCGATGTTGACTCGCCCAGTGCAATTACCCCAATATTAAGCTCAGGAAAAAGCTCATGGGTCGGATGGACAGCCGAATTAACCTGAACATTGCTATCGGAACTATTCTTAAATTCAACTGATTGACCCACTTTAACAGTCACTTGTGCCGGTGAGAATCCACTGGCCGTATANGAAATAACACCCGAAGCTGTCAATGGAGCTTGCTCNCCGCTTGTTTGTTGATTCTGATTATTCTTGCTAGATGGTGTTTTATAAAGNTTGCACGCCGAAAGAATCAAAGCCGAAGATGCAACTACTCCAATTGCAATTATCTTTTTCAAATTAATCATTTCTTCCTAAATCACCTCCCTTGCCCTCCCGACTTGTCCGCCAAAACTTTAGTGTCGGCGGAAGCTTTATGCGAAGGAGGGTTTTTCCATAACCAATCACTTTAACAAAATTTAAAAGGGTAACGCAAGGGTTTTTAAACACGGCCCGCGGATCCAAATACCTCAATTTTCGCCTCAACCACTGCCGCCACCGCCAAAATTACATCCGGCACAAGCTTATACATTGCGTATTCATCAGGATTCTCAGCCATTTTCTCACTCAAAGCATCTTTATATTCCTGCCGCAGTTCCGTATTGACATTAATTTTGACAATTTTGCCAACCTCAATCGCGCGCCTGACTTGATCAGCCGATATCCCAGATCCGCCATGCAGCGAAAGAAAAGTATTAGGCAGTGACTTGCGAATTCTTGCCAAAAGGTCAAGATCTAAATCCGGTTGAGTTGGGAAAACTCCATGGACATTGCCAAAAACCGCAGCCATTATATCGACACCGGTTTGAGATACAAACCGCGCAGCCTTCAGCGGATCAGTATATGATTTATGAAGTGCCTCAAAATCAATCTCCTCATTATGAACCACACTTGAACCGGCAATTTTGTCAATCTCTCCTTCGACAAGAACCTGCCTGCCGGCAGGCAGGGCCTTTGCATGCGCCGCTTCAATTACTTTTTTGCAACCACTGATGTTCTCTGAAAACTCAAGTTCTGAACCATCAAAGTGGATTAGGTCGAAACTTGACTGATCAATTGCTTGCATACAATCTTCAACCTTTTTTGCATGGTCCAGATTTAAAAGAATCGGAATGCCGTATTCCTCTCTCGCGTTGACTACCAGACTGACAATATTTTTTAATCCAAAATATTCCACCTCACCTGACGAAAATTCCACCATCACCGGCGATTTTTTGCGCTGAGCCGCCACACAAATCGCCTTAAAAATATCTAAATTATCCGCATTAAACGCCCCGATAGCAAAACCATCTTGTTGAGCTTTCTCAAACCATTCTCTTACAGTCATATCTTAGCCTTCCTCTCCCTTGCCTCCGAATAAATCTTCAAACCCCAAAAGCCGTTTATCGCTGCCATTAAAAGGTAGGGAATCCAGAAAACTGATTTTAAAGTCGTCGCTGTTCCTCCCAATTCAAAACCCTCCAGTACAAAAATCAAAATCATTGCAAATTCAAAAATCGAAATCAAAGTTACCAGTACTGTTGCGCGCATAGTCCTCACCAGCCATAAAAAGGCAGCCGGTCCAAACATCAAAATTCCCAAAACCATCCCGTTTAAAACTTCCCGACTGATAACAAAATCCCAAAGATTAAGAAAAATAATGATAAAAAGCAAATTAATCTTTACCAGATTTTTCTCAAACTTACCCTCAATTTTGAGATATTCAATTACTTTCATAGCCAAAACCAGCACATTTTTTGACATGTCATTTTTTTTGATGTTATCCTTCATTTTCGAACTTGGATATTTTGTCAACCCTTCTCTGATGGCGACCACTTTCAAACTTGGTATCAAGCCAGACAGAAACTGCCTTTTTGGCATCATCTGCCGATAGAAACCTAGCACCAAGTGACAAGATATTTGCATCATTATGCTCGCGAGCAAGTCGAGGAATCGAAGATCCTGAGCTTGTCGAAGGACCTCCATAATAAACCGCTGCTCTTATCCCTTTTACTTTATTGGCAGCAATTGCCTCCCCTTGACCGGAACCGCCAATGACTATCCCCACATCATCGGGTTTACCCTGAGCGTGGCTTTCCGCCACGCGAAGGGCGCAAGGGATTACAAAATCTGGATAATCGTCATCTTCATTAAGCTCAAATGCCCCCATGTCCTCAACCTCCAAACCTTTGATCTTAAGATACTGGATCAACTGTTTTTTAAGATAAAATCCAGCATGATCGGCCGCAATGTAAATCATCTATTTTGAGTATAACTGAAAATATCAGAGGAGCGCCATTGACATGAAGAACCGAAGGTTCTGTGTCAAGGCGACCTGCTGATATTCCAGATTACAAGGTTGGCGAAATATGCGCAAATTGACCAAAGTTAATTGTTAAGAAACTAGATTTTTGAGGTCAAAATTAGCGTCTGCAAGACTACCCTTATGGACAGAAATATCAATCTTCCCTTTAACCGCCATCGTTAGAGGCCCGACTTCGGCAGGATTATTAATGACAGTTGCCCCGACAATCCGCGTAGTTCCGCTAATTTCCTTAATAAAGATTCTTGTCATCTTTCCTTCCGCGACTGTTCCGCGTGTTACAACTTCATCGGCAAAACTCTCGTCTGTTACTCCGATAAACGAACAATGGCCGCCCGCCTCGACTCGCGGAGACTTAGCCGTTCCAGTCGACCGAGATGTATCGACGCGAGGCCGGTCAAAAAAATCAGCGCTGTATGAAGAAGCCGTTTCAAAAACCGTTCTTACACCGGCAATTGTTTTACCAACCGCCAAGCCCTGGCTGGTCGCATTAGCCCAATTTCCCATTATATGCTGTCTTTTAAAAATCACATCCCAAAACTCGGCGCAATCGCCGGCCGCATAAATATCGGGTACATTGGTTTCCAGGTATTCATTGGTAACAATCCCCCGATTGACCTTAATGCCACTCCCCTTAAACCAATCAAGATCAGTTTTAATCCCAACCCCAATCCCAACAATATCCGCTTCAAAAGTCTTCCCAGACTTGGTAACTACCTCCCTAACAACTGGAGTCCGGTCTCTGATAGAGATTGAACTTCGCAGTTCTGCGACTTCTTCATTAGTCAAAACTTTGACACCATTTTTCTCTAAGGTTTTTTGTAAAACTTGGCTAGAGTCTCGATCTAATTTTCCCTGCCAATAATAATCCTCTATTACCAAAACCAATACATCCTCCACTCCATTTGCCCGAAAACACGTCGCAAAATCCAGACTGATAAAACCACCGCCAATAATAACTGCTTGTCTAGAATTAACAACTTGCGCCAGAATTGCATCCGCATCATCTAACGTCCGTAGATAAAAAACATTACCAAGATCATCTCCGGTAATCGGCAGTCTGATAACAGAACCGCCGGTGGTAATTAAAAGTTTCCCATATTGATACTCTCCACCAGTGGAAACTTTGACTCTGTGGCTTGCCGACTCTAAACTGTCGGCCTTTACACCCTTAACAAACTCTATATTCTTTTCTTGATACCAGCTTGGTTTCTTCAAAAATAATTTATCTCTTGCGATTTCGCCACGGAGATAGTTGGAAAGCAAAATTCGGGAATACTCCTCATAAGGTTCATCACTGACAATGGTAATTGAAGATTGAGGTTTTAATGATCGAAAAACTTCCGCCGCCGTTGTCCCTGCCGCTGAACCACCTACCACCAAAAGATCAACCGACTTCATAAGGAAACTCCGGAAATCCCAAAGAAACGAAGCGCCTCACCGGCAATAAAGCCAATAGCTGCCGCTACTAACCCGATGACAATTGTTTCGGCAATTTTAGTTCCAAAACTGCCGCGATTAAGCCACCAGCGAATCGACCCGATAAATGTCATCACCAAAACAGAAACAAAAATTGACATCAAAAGTGCACGGGCAATCGGAGTAAAGAAGATAAATGGCAAAAGCGGCGGAATACCTGCCAGAAGATAGAAAAAACCAATTAAAACACCGGCAATTCTTGGCGACTCTTCCTTTACAAGACCAAGTTCATCACGCATCATAACGCGGAGCCAAAGATTGCGGTCGGCCGTTACTTTTTTGGTTAAAACCTCAACCGTATCCTTATCAAAACCATAATTTGTATAGATTTCGCGAATTTCATCGCGTTCGACATCCGGCTTATTATCTATTTCCCAATTTTCAATTTTCTCCATGGCATCGTAAAACTCCCTTTGGCTTTTAACCGCCAAGTAATTACCAAGAGCCATTGAGGCCGCACCGGCAATAATTGTTAGCGCACCGGCAATGACCACAATCCCCTGTTCGCTAACACTACCGGCAATCCCCACCAAAAAACCAATGGCCGTTACCACACCGTCATTGGCACCAAAAACAATATCTCTTAAAAACTGTCCGCTTGTTGGATGCTGCGGTTCTCTTTCTGCAATTGATTTTTCCTGCATGAGATTATTCTATCATGGAATTTTCGACTGAGATTTTGTACTTCATGGTAAAATACCTGCATGGCTGAAAGAAGAATCAGGACCGTCCCTCGAATACAAACAGTCGAACCAGACCAAATACCAAATACTGTTGTAACGCCAAAAAGGACCCGAACAGTACCATTAATACGAACGGTTGAGCCAAAAAATAGAAAAATTATGACTACAAATGAAGGGACACCCCATGAAGTTAAACGCGAACCATTTCCGGAAAATATCCCTGATGAAATCCTCGATGATCCTGATATGCTCAGACCTTTTGATCCTGTTGTCTCTCCACCAATAACTTTTCGTGAACTTCTGGAAAGTTTAAACAGTTAGGGGTACTCTTGTTCTCCGGTTCCAATATTTTCCAAAATTATCGCCTTAGTCGGGCAAGACTCGGCAGCCAGTTTTATTGATTCGGGAGGATCTCCCGCCTCATCCAAAACTACGGCTTTATTTTCGCTATCCAGCGCAAAAGTTTTCATTGCCAATGCCACGCAAGAAGCCGCGCCAATGCAAAGGTTGCGATCAACTTTAATACGATATTTCTTTGTTTGATTGCTTTGTGTACTTGATTGATTATTGACCATACCGGTGTCTAGTTAAATTCTAAAGGTAAAATACTAGTTTTTACTAGTCGCCAATTTTTTAATTGCTTCAAGCGGCAAAAAGGCACACTTTAATCTGGCTGGTGCAACTGGACCACCGAGTAATCCTAAAACATCCTTACCAGTTAATTTTGCTAAAAAAGAAATCGGCCTCCCCTTAATAAACTCCGAAAGGATTGACGCTGAAGCAATGGAAATCGCACATCCGTTGCCGACAAATGAAACGCCAGCTACCTTATTATTCTTAATTTTAAAGTAAAACCGCACCTCATCACCACATAATGGATTAATCTGGTCAATAACCAAATCGGCATCAGGCATTTCCCCAAAATTCAAAGGATTTTGCCAATGCTCAAGAATTTCCTCCCTGTAGATATCTGTCATCCTAATTCATCCTAATTTTAATAGTCCAAATTTATTCGAATATTCGCTCATTCGCATCTAAATCTTAAAAGTTTTCTTAACCTTTAAAATTCCCTCCACCAACCGATCTATCTCCTCTTTCGTATTGTAAATATAAAAACTCGCTCGCGCAGCCGATGCTATTCCTAAAAACTCCATCAAAGGCTGGGCGCAGTGATGACCGGAGCGAATGGCAACTCCTTCCGAATCAAGAATCGAAGCCACATCATGGGCATGAATGTTGCTGACGTTAAACGAGACGACTCCAGCTCTTTTGTCATCATCAAAACCACCTCTCTTGTCATCGCGAGCAAAGCGAAGCGATCTATTCTCGCTATTTTTAGATTGCTTCGTCGTCCCGATTGAATCGGGGTTCCTCGCAATGACATTTGAACGTGGTCCATAAATAATTACATCCGGAATCTTCGACAGTCTCTCAATCGCATACTTCGTCAGCTCAATCTCATGCTTCCTTATATTATCCATCCCCAAAGCTTGTAGATAATCCACTGCTGCCCCAAGCCCCACGACTCCGGCCACATCAGGGGTCCCAGCCTCAAATTTCCAAGGCAAATCATTCCAAGAAGATTCATCAAGGGTAACTTTTGAGATCATCTCTCCTCCAAACAAAAAGGGCGGCATCTTTTCTAAAAGTTCGCGCCTTGCCCATAGAACTCCGACTCCAGTTGGCCCCAGCATTTTATGTCCTGTGAATACATAAAAATCACAGCCGATTGAGCCGATATCAACCGGCATATGAGGAACAGCTTGCGCACCGTCAATCAGGATTTTCGCCCTCGGTGATTGTCGACGGACTATAGTCGACAGACTATCGACCTGATTAATTGTTCCAAGAACGTTTGAAACATGGAAGAAAGTAACAAGCTTCGTCTTTTTAGTTAAAGCTTTCTTAAAAGCAACTAAATCCAGCTCTCCATTTTCATCAACGGGAATTATTTTAAGAACTGCGCCGTTTTCCGCCGCCAATTGCTGCCAGACCACAAAATTCGAATGGTGCTCGGCAACCGTCAACACGATCTCATCTTCCTTATTTATATTGAGTCTTCCCCAAGCATAAGCGACTAAATTAATTGCCTCGGTCGCATTGCGAACAAAAATAATTTCGCTAACATCCCCGACTCCCAGAAATTTCGCAATCTTAGCTCTTGCTGTCTCATAAGCCTCCGTCGCCTCAACGCTAAGAGTGTGAATTCCCCTATGCACATTGGCATTATGACTTCGATAATAGTTAGTAATCGCCTCAATTACCTGCCTCGGCTTCTGTGAAGTCGCCGCATTATCCAAATAAACCAACGGATGGCCATTGACCTTGCGGCTAAGAATCGGAAAATCCCTACGAATCTTTGCAATATTCATAAACTACTTTTAAACCACCAAATACGATAAGCAGGCTTGAGGCATCCAAAAACATGACGCAGCCAACTTAGAATACCCAATAAATCACCTCTGAGTTTCGATGCTGGCGGAGGCTTGAGCGAGGCGAAAAGGTCCTGACAATCAAATCAATAATTAGCCGAGCGTTTTTTGGATGCAAAAGACTGCAATTCATCCTTCTACAAAAACATCTTCCCCTTCAACCGAAACTTGATACGTCTTTAGAGGTTCGGTGGCCGGCGGCAAAACAACCGCTCCGGTTTTGACATTAAACTGCGAACCGTGGCAAGTGCACTCAACAACATCACCATGGATTACATTACTGACATCCAGTTCACAATGCGCATGAGTGCAAATGTTGCTGGTGGCAAAAATCTGGCCGGCAATCTTAAACAAAGCTACCGGCTCTCCATTAACATCAACTTTTTTAAGCCCACCTTCGGCAACATCATTTACATTTGCAACTTTAATCTTGGCCATTAATTATCAACCTCCTTTCGGTCGGTATTAATTTTCAATGAAATTTAAATTTTTAAAAATTGATTGAAAATTTCAAATTTCAAATTAAAAATTTTGACCCCGATTTTAACTTCTCCCGTATCGGGTTAATAAATCCCTCAATCAGCAATTTTTCAGCCTCTTTTCGGCTCAATCCGCGACTCATCAAATAAAACAACATCTGCTCATCGACTTTACCGATAGTGGCTGCGTGTCCAGCCTTGACATCCGGCTCCAAAATCTCCAGGGCCGGTGTATCATCACCCATTTTAGCCTCATCAAACAACAGCGCGTCAGACCGTAAATACGCATCTGCCCCTTTTGCACCCTTTTCGATTTTGACATCACCGCGGAATGAAAATGTCGATCTCCCCCTCAAAACCGCCCGCACATTAACATTAGATTTGGTATTGGGCGCAGCATGGGTAATATAAGCCTCGAGTGCTTTCTCCTCAACTCCTTTACCTAAGATCAACCCCACAACCTCCACACACGCACCTTCTCCTGCCAAAACAACTTCAAGTTTTTCTTCTAGGGTAACCAATCG
>C687J35504_10001440_pt1 | contig 16636 bp, 16 predicted proteins | sample RifCSPhighO2_02_FD_35504 | JGI IMG/M metagenome (IMG submission 35504) | reverse complement strand
CCTCTCCCACACGTGGGAGAGGGGCGCTAAATGCTTAGCCGAAGAACCAGTAGCAGACGAAGATCGCCGCCACCACGCCAGCAAACTCAGCCAGCAGCGCGCAACCCACCGCATGCCGTACACGCTGGATGCCCACCGCACCGAAGTACACTGCCAGCACGTAGAAGGTGGTTTCCGTGCTGCCCTGAATGGTCGCGGCGACCAGCGCGGGAAAGCTGTCGACGCCCTGGGTCTGCATGGTTTCGATCAGCATGGCGCGCGCTGCGCTGCCGGAGAACGGCTTGACCAGCGCGGTGGGCAGCGCTTCGACAAAGCGCGTATCCCAACCGAACACCTCGACCAGCCAGCGAATGCCGTCGAGGCCGAATTCCAAGGCGCCAGATGCGCGCAATACGCCAATCGCACAGAGCATCGCAACCAAGTAGGGCAGCAGGCTTTTGGCCACGTCGAAGCCTTCTTTCGCGCCTTCGACAAACTCCTCGTACACGGCCACCTTCTTCAGCGCGCCGAGCAGCAGAAACAGCATGATGATGCCGAACAGGGTGAGGTTGCCGGCCAGTGACGACAGGGCCGCCAACGCCGTGGCGGACATGGTCGCCAGCACGGCCATAAAGCTACCCAGCAGCAGCGCACCGGGGATCAGGTACGCCAACACCACCGGGTCCCACAGGCGCAGGCGCTGCATCAGCGCCACCGACAGCAAGCCAACCAGGGTCGACGCACTGGTGGCCAGCAGAATCGGCAGAAACACCAGAGTGGGATCAGGCGCACCCTGCTGGGCGCGGTACATAAAGATGGTCACCGGCAGCAGGGTCAGCGACGAGGCGTTAAGCACCAGAAACAGGATCTGCGCATTACTCGCCGTGGTGCTGCTGGGGTTTAGCGTCTGCAGGGAGCGCATGGCTTTTAGGCCAATCGGCGTGGCGGCGTTGTCCAGGCCCAGGCCATTGGCGGCGAAGTTCATGGTGATCAGGCCGAGGGCCGGATGGCCGCGCGGCACTTCCGGCATCAGTCGCGCAAACAGCGGGCCGAGCATGCGCGCCAGGGCATCGACCAGGCCGGCTTTCTCGGCGATACGCAACAGGCCGAGCCAGAGGGTCAGGGTGCCGAATAGCAGCACCATGACCTCGACCGACAGCTTGGCCATGGCAAACAGGCTTTCGACCATGGCAGCGAACACCGCAGGGTCGTCACCGAGCAACCAGCGCGACAGGCCGGCAATGGCCGCCACCACGAAAAACCCCAGCCACAGCCAATTGAGCATGCCGTCTCTCCCCCAGATCAATAGGCGGGATGATAGCGCGGCTTAGTGAAGCTGGGGTGGGGGTTAACCGGTATGGCTCGCTTGAGCCGCGAGCCATACAACCACTAGTACCAATTCGGGTCGCTTTTCAGCTGCTCTTGAAGCAACTGCTGAGTCGCTTCATCCGGTTCGCCGAGCCAGCGCAGGGTGGCGTGCTGGCTGGGTGCCTTGTCCGTCGGCAAGCCGTCGGGCAGTTGCACATAGAGCGCGTAGGCGTCCTCCTTGTCCCAGCTGAAGGCCACGTAGAGGCGCTGGTTGAAGCAGTTGTGCGCTTCACACAGCTGGCCGACCAGGTACTTGTCGCCGTCGTCATCCAGGCCCTGCATGGGGCTGGCGATGCCGCTGAGGTTCATCACCCACTCCGGCAAACGGCTTTCGTCTTCCACCAGTTCTTGCCAGGTCTCCTGATAGGCGGGGTCACTGGCGAGCAGTTCATTGAGGCGGAATTGGCCATCGGTATCCGCGGCCAAAGCCGCCGCACTGCCGCCCAGCAAGAGGGCGGCAAGCAGCGTCTTGATGGTCATAGCGGCTCCTCTATCCACGTGGGCGACGGCCCATGATGAACGAGACAACAAACATCACTAGGAACACCACGAAGAGAATTTTCGCGATACCCGTGGCGGTGCCGGCGATACCACCGAAGCCCAGGACTGCAGCGATGATGGCGATAATCAGAAAGGTAATGGCCCAACTCAGCATGGCGATACTCCTTGTTTACTCAGTGTGCGCCGTGGCGCGGTAAGACCCGGTGTGGCGCAAACCACACCGGACCGGGCTTACTGCATGGACTGTTTCAGGGTACGCATGCGGTCATGGTTAGCGCGCACCTTCGGCATTTCTGCGGTCAGTAGAGCCTGTACATCGGGCTCGGCGCTTTCCAGAGCATCCTCGAAGGCATGCAAGATGCGGTCTTCGGCTTCTTCCAGCTGCGACACGTAGGTGGCTTCGGTGTCGCTGACCAGTGTCGCTTTGGTATCGGCGTAAACCTGACGCAGCTTGCCGACAAAGGTGCCGCCGCTGGCCGGGACTTCCTGGTTGGCAGCTACTTTTACCGACAGCGCGCGGATCAGCTCACTCTTGCTCTGCGACATGTCGCGGAACAGCACCTGCAGGCGCACGTCCTTCACTTCATCGTGGGCGTGCTGGTAGAAGCGCTGGCCGTCACGGGTGATTTCGATCAGTTCGTTAAGTTGCTCTGTTTTATCAGTCATGGTGGATCTCCTATGAGTTGTAGCGGCTGCCAAGGCAGCCTCAGACAACAGGCAGCGACCGGTATGGCCGCCGCCCGGATGAATTAGCTATCGATGCGCAGAGCATCGGCATCAACGCCGCGCACGCCACGGATATTGCGGGCGGTTTCAATCGCCAGTTGCTTCTCGGCGTTGCTCAGCACGGTACCGCTGAGGCTGACCATGCCCTTCTGGGTGTCGACGGAAATATCCAGACCGTCGAGGTTACGGCTGTAGATAAAGCTGGATTTCACCTTGCTGGTGATCCACGCATCGCTGATCACCGCAGCGGTGTCATCGGCCGCGTCCTGCGCCTTGGCAGCGGTGCTGTCAGTGGCGCTGACGCTCAGCTGGTTGTTCACTGCCCGCACACCATCGGTGTTGGCCGCCAAACGACCAGCCAGCTCCTTGGCTTCAGCGGTCTGCGCGTTACCGGTCAGGCTGACTTTGCCGTTGTCCGCATTAACGTTGATATCCAGACCTTCGGTATTGCTGTTCCACAGCAGCTTGGATTTCACCGTGGCGACCAGGGTCGCGTCGTCAAAACGCTGCGACAGGTTCGGCTCGGCGCTGGCCTTGGCTTCGAAGGCCGGGTCGAGGGNCAGCTGGTTGTCGACCTTCTTCACCCCTTCGATACCCAGGGCAATCTGCTCGGCCAGGTCACGCTCAACATCGGTTTCCACCTTGCCGGTCAGCTTGGCGCTGCCGTTCTCCACATCCACATCGATGGTGAAGGGGTTGAGGTGACGGTTAAGGGCAAACGCGGTCCAGATCGAGCCTTCCTGGCGCGCCTCGCTCAGCTCGCGGCTGGCATCGCCCTCGGCAGCATAGGCAGCGAAAGGCGCCAGACCGATCAGGCCGGCGGTCGCAGTGGCCAGGGCCAGAGTTTTCAATTGATGCATGGCAGTTCCTCCAATGGATAACGATCAAGCAGACGGCCGTTTGTCGCCGTCGTTACTGATAGATCGCAAGCCGCATGCCAGCTTTTTTAATCTTAATAAATTCATATAAATCAGTTACTTAACCTTGATTAGCGCACACGCAAAGCTTGCAGCTTGCATGATCGCCACAGAACAGCCGTGCAACTTGCACGACGCGCCGCGGACTAACCCTGTGCACGCAATGACTGCGTGCGGGATAAGAAGGAGATGGCTATGCACGCAAGCACGGAAGAACACAGCCTGGGGCGCATTTTGCTGGTGGATGACGAGACCGCCATCCTGCGCACCTTCCGCTACTGCCTGGAAGATCAGGGTTATCAGGTGAGTACCGCGAGCAGCGCGGCACAGGCCGATGCCCTGCTGCTGCGGCAGGTATTCGATCTGTGCTTTCTCGATCTGCGCCTGGGCGCAGACGACGGCCTGGAGGTGCTGGCGCAGATGCGTCTGCAGGCGCCCTGGATGCGTGTAGTGATCGTCACCGCGCACTCGGCGGTAGACACTGCGGTGGATGCCATTCAAGCCGGCGCGGCGGATTATCTGGTCAAGCCCTGCAGCCCAGAGCAGCTGCGCCTGGCCGCCGCCAAACAGCTGGAAGCGCGCCAACTGGTTGAACGCCTGGAGCGTCTGGAAGGCTATGTGCGCAAGCCCGGCGATGGCCTCGACTCGCAGAGCCCGGCGCTGATGGCGGTGCTGCAAACGGCCAAGCAGGTGGCTGATACCGACGCCAACATCCTGATTCTCGGCGAGTCCGGCACCGGCAAGGGTGAGCTGGCGCAAGCCATTCACCGCTGGAGCAAGCGCGCGAAGAAATCCTGCATCACCATCAACTGCCCGTCGCTGAGCGCCGAGCTGATGGAAAGCGAGCTGTTCGGGCATAACCGCGGCGCCTTTACCGGGGCCAGCGAAAGCACCCTGGGGCGGGTCAACCAGGCCGATGGCGGCAGCCTGTTCCTCGATGAGATCGGTGACTTCCCACTGGCGCTGCAGCCCAAGCTGCTGCGTTTTATTCAGGACAAGCAATACGAGCGCATCGGCGACCCGGTAACCCGCCAGGCCGATGTGCGGATTCTCGCGGCCACCAACCTCAACCTGGATGAAATGGTCCAGCAAGGGCGCTTCCGCGAGGACCTGCTGTATCGCCTCAACGTCATCACCCTGACCCTGCCGCCGCTGCGCGAACGGCGCGAGGACATCCTCGACCTGGCCGAGCGTTTCCTCGCGCGTTTTGTCGTCGAGTACGCCCGGCCGGCACGCAACTTCAGCGAGGAAGCGCGCGAGGCGCTGCTCACCTACGCCTGGCCGGGCAATATCCGCGAGCTGCGCAACGTGATTGAGCGCGCCAGCATCATCTGCAGCGAAGAACTGGTGCAGGTCAGCCACCTCGGGCTCAACGCCCAGGCCAACCCATGTGCACCACAAATCGGTGACCAGCTGAGCCTTGAAGCCCTGGAAAAAGCCCATATCAGCGCCGTGATGGCTAACAGCGAAAGCCTCGACCAGGCGGCAAAAACCCTCGGCATCGACGCCTCGACCCTATACCGCAAACGCAAGCAGCTCAGCCTGTGAACCTGCGCAGCCGGCTTTTTATCAGCAGCAGTGCGCTGCTCACCGTCGCCTTGGTCGGGTTGTTATTGGGGATGTTCAGCGTGCTACAGCTGACCCAGGTGCAGAGCCAGGCAATGACCCGCAACCTGCAGATCATCGATGCCAGCCTGGGCCTGCGTCAGGAGCTGGGCAAACAGGTGATTCTGCTGCTCGCCGAGGACCTCGACCGCGAGGCACTGAAAACCTCCGATGAGCAGTTCAAACGCTGGCTACAGCGCGCCGCCGAAAGCGCCACCGATGACAGCGACCGTCAGGCGGTTGCCGAAATTGAGCGCGCCTACGCCAGCTTTGATGACCTGCTGGCCAAGCCCTTGACCGTGCGCCGTGAGTTGCTCAGCAATGACAGCTTCGGCCGAGCCATTGAGGCCCTGCGCGACCGGATCAATGCCGTGCAGATGCGTTACGTCAGCGCCGTGGAACAGGAAGAAGCACGCGCCCGTGAACGCGCCTGGCTGATCGCCGGGCTGCTTGGGCTGATCGGCCTGGCCGTGTTGGTGATCGGCTTTGTCACCGCGCACAGCATCGCCCAGCGCTTCGGCCGGCCCATCGAGGCATTGGCGCGGGCCGCCGATCAGATCGGCCAGGGCGACTTTCAGGTCACCCTGCCGCTGACCCCGGTGGCGGAAATGTCCGCCCTGAGCCAGCGCTTCGGCCTGATGGCCGAGGCCCTGCGCGAGTTCAAGAGCAGCGATGTGGCCGCCCTGCAGGCCGAACAACAGCGCCTGCAAGCGGTGCTCGACAGCATCGACGACGGCCTGCTGATCTTCGATTGCGCAGGCCGGGTCGAGCACGTCAACCCGGTGGCCCTGCGCCAGTTGGGCTGGGGNGCCGAGCAGCTCGGGCAGACCCTCGACGTGGCCCTGAATCGCGCCGATCTGGCCGAGCAGTTGCACAAGGTGCTGCAGGGCGAAAGCCTGGATGAGGTGCTGGACGATGTGCAGACCGAGGTCGATGGCGAGCAACGTGTGTTGGCCTACAGCCTGTCTGGTGTTCATCACAGCGAAGGGCGCTTTATGTGCGCGGTGATGGTGTTGCGCGATGTCACCGAGCAGCGCGCCTTTGAACGGGTGCGCAGCGAGTTCGTGCTGCGCGCCTCGCATGAGCTGCGTACGCCGGTGACCGGCATGCTGATGGCGTTCGGCCTGCTGCAGGAGCGCCTGCAGTTTGCCGCAGAATCCCGTGAAGCCGACCTACTGAATACCGTGGATGAGGAAATGCACCGCCTGCTGCGCCTGATCAACGATCTGCTGAACTTCTCGCGCTACCAGAATGGCCTGCAGACCCTGGAGCGTTCTACATGTGCCTTAGGCACGCTGCTGCAACAGACCCAGCAACGCTTCATCACCCAGGCCGCCGAGCTGCAGATCAGCCTAGCCTGTGAAGTGCACGGCGATCTGCCGGACGTGCAGATCGATCCGCTGCAGATCGAGCGGGTGCTCGATAACCTGATCGGCAACGCCCTGCGCCACAGCCACCCCGGCGGGCATATCCGCCTGCAGGCACGGCAGCAGGATGATCGGGTGGTGCTCAGTGTGGAAGACAACGGCGAGGGCATTCCCTATCGCCAGCAGGCGCGAATCTTCGAGCCCTTCGTGCAGGTCAGCCGCAAGAAAGGCGGCGCCGGCCTCGGCCTGGCGCTGTGCAAGGAAATCATCCAGCTGCATGGCGGACAGATCGGCGTGCATTCACGCGCCGGTCAGGGTGCGCAGTTTTATGTGGCGTTGCCGGTTTAAGGCATCGATTAAACGCAATCAGCCTGGCTGATGCAGATTGCTTGTGAGCCGATGCATGCCGACACTGGGTGCTCCACACATGAGGAGCGCTGTCATGCCCAGCATCAACCCCAGCCCTGCCCAACTGGCTGCCTTTAGCGCTGCAGTAGCCGACGATACGCCATTGCTGATGCTCAACCTGCTGCGCTTTCAGGCCCAGGCCAGCTACTCCAGCGGCAGCAGCCATACCCTCTGCAGCGGGCGCGAAGCCTATGCACGCTACAGCCAAACGGCGCTGCGCAAAGTGCGCGGGGTGGGAGGTGAGGTGCAGGTCATGGCCGCCGCACAAGCGGCCCTGATTGCCCCGGAGGGTGAACAGTGGGATGAACTGCTGTTGGTGCGCTACCCCTCCAAGGCGGCCTTTCTCAGCATGCTTGCCGATCCGGAGTACCGCGCGGCTACCGAACACCGCACGGCCGCGCTGGCCGACTCACGCCTGATCGCCACCACGCCGCGTTAAACGCGTGGTGGCAAGCTCGGCTAGTGCCCTGACGCTTCCTTGATCAGCGGCACTTCCTTGCCCTCGGCATCGAACAGCTTGCCGCCTTTGAAGTAATCGCCATCGTTCAGTGCGGCAATATCCTGGTAACGCAGGGTCCGCTCATGGCCGGCCACGAAGACCGATTGCTGGTCCGAGTTGCCGGTCTTGAAGTGGTTGAAGGCCAGGTTGAGCACAATCGCCATGATCGCCGCCGAGCTGATGCCCGAATGGAAAATGGTTTCGAACCAGGCCGGGAAGTGGTGGTAGAAGGTCGGCGCAGCAATCGGGATCATGCCGAAACCGATCGAAGTGGCGACGATGATCAGGTTCATATTGTTGCGGTAATCAACTTTGGACAGGGTACGGATACCGCTGGCCGCTACGGTGCCGAACAGCACCACGCCTGCACCGCCGAGCACCGCCGTGGGCACGGCAGCGACCAGACGGCCCATCACCGGCAGCAGGCCGAGGGTCACCAGAATCAAGCCGGCCGAGGCCACTACATAGCGGCTTTTTACTCCGGTCACCGCCACCAGGCCGACGTTCTGGGCAAAGGCACTCTGGGTGAACGAGCCAAAGATCGGCGCAAACACGCTGGAGATCATGTCCGCACGCAGGCCGTTGCCCAGGCGCTTGGAGTCGACCTTGGTTTCGATGATGTCACCGACCGCAAGGATGTCCGCCGAAGTTTCCACCAGGGTGACGATGATCACGATCAGCATCGAAATGATGGCCGCGACATGGAAGGTCGGCATGCCGAAATGGAACGGACTGGGCAGCGCCACCATCGGCCCTTCAGTCACCTTGGAAAAATCCGCCATACCCAGGGCCACGGCCACCAGGGTGCCGATGACCATGGCCAGCAGGATCGACAGGCGCGAGATGCTCGAACTGCCCAGTTTGCTCAACAGCAGCACGGTAACCAGGGTCAGCGCGGCCAGACCGATATTGGCCATGCTACCGAAATCCACCGCGGCACTGTTGCCGCCCATGGCCCAGCGCGCCGCCACCGGCATCAGCGTCAGGCCAATGATGGTGATGACAATGCCATTGACCAGTGGCGGGAAGAATTTGGTGATGCGTGAGAACACGGGCGTGATCAGCAAGCCGATCAGCGACGCCGCAATTACCGCGCCGAACACTGCCGGGAGACCGCCGGCACCATCGCTACCGATAATCGCGATCATGGTCGCCACACCGGCAAAGGACACGCCCTGCACCAGCGGCAGCTGCGAGCCGAAGAACGGCAGGCCGAGGGTTTGCAGCAGGGTCGCCAGGCCACCGGCAAACAATGAGGCGGCAATCAGCAGACCAATATCCGCCGGCGACAGTCCAGCCGCCTGACCGACAATCAACGGAACCGCGACAATCCCGCCGTACATGGTCAGCACATGCTGCAGGCCATAGGCGAGGTTGGCACCGATACCGAGGTTTTCGTCTTCCGGACGCTGCGCGGAGGACGGCGTAACAGATGAAATCGTCATGCTGAGTTACTCGCTGTTGTTCTTGTCCGACTAATGTAGACAAACCAAAAAGCTCTTGGCTACAACTTTGTATACATTTTTAGACAAAAGAGCATCGGCAGAACGATTATCGAATGCACAGTCTAGAAACGAACATGCACACATAAAAAACCGCCGAAACACACGTTGTTTCGGCGGTCGTTTATCACCAACGCTGCGGGCCTCGGTTTAGAGCATTGCGGCCAGTACCACCAGCAGCGCTGCCGTCTGGGCATCCGGCTCGCCGTCATAGCGTGCCGGGCGGTATTTCATCTGAAAGGCCGCGATGACATTGCGCGTGGCTTGATCCAGTTCGCCATGCAGCGGCACCGCGTAGCCCTGCCGCATCAATTGCTCTTGAAACCATTGCACGCTTGGCAGACTGGCGCTGAACAGCGCCTGCTGACGCGCCACAGCCTTGGCATCCGGCCAAGGCATCAGACCGGCATCGGCCAAGCGTTTCCAGGGGAACAGCGGACCGGGGTCAACCTTGCGCTGCGGCGCGACATCACTGTGCGCCAGGATGCTGCCAGGCGGCAGTTGGTGGCGTTGCATGATGTCTTTGAGCAGCTCGATCAGCGCGTCAATCTGCGCCGGAGCAAAGGGCTGCCAGTAACGGCCGCTGGGCGTGTCATAAAACCCCTGGTTGACCAGCTCGATGCCAATCGTGGTGCCATTGAGCCAAGTCCGCCCCTGCCACTGGCTGTCACCGGCATGCCAGGCACGGCGGTTCTCGTCGACCAGGCGGTAGATGGTCGGCGGGGCTTCGCCGATCAGGTAATGACTGCTGACGTCGGTCTCGGTCAGCAATTGCAGCGAGCGCGCCATATCGGTAGAGGTGTAATGCAGCACGATGTACTGCACGCGGCTGTTCTGCCCAGTGGCGGTAAAGCTGTCATCGATGCGCAGGCCGCTGCTACAGCCGGACAGCCATAGCACCAGAATACTTAAACACAGAGCTTTCATGGGCTGATATGCAACACGCTTTGCAGGTTATCCAGCAGCATATCGACGCTGAGCATGATCAACAGCATGCCCATCAACCGCTCCACTGCGGTCAACCCGCGAGGTCCGAGAAACCGCTGCAGCCATGAAGCCTGCAGCAAAATGAATGCAGTCGCCGCCCAGGCCAACACGACGGCGGCATAGAGTTCCCAAAGCTCACCCTCGTGGGTATTGCGCAGGGTCATCAACACCGCGAGAGCGGAAGGCCCGGCAACCGCCGGAGTGGCCAGCGGCACCAGCATGGGCTCGCCATCCGGCACATCACCCAATACCCCTTGCGGGCCAGGGAAGATCAGGCGCATGGCGATCACAAACAGGATGATACCGCCAGCAATCGCCGTTGCCTCCCGCGACAGCCCCAGCGCGCTGAGCACTTTGTCACCAAAGGTAAGAAACAGCAGCAACAACGCCAGTGCAAACAGCAACTCACGTGCTGCAACCCACAGGCGACGTTTGGCCGGTACGTTTTTCAATGCAGCGATAAAGATGGCGATATTGCCGAAGGGATCGGTGACCAGAAAGATCAACGCAGCGATGCCGAAAATATCCATAGTGACTCCTCAACAGATCGGCAGAGTTTAGGGCCTGTTGCCGTTGCAATGCGAACGCGCCTTAGTGTGCGCAGGCATGGGGCCTAGCAAGCATGGCGGTCATGCTGAGTCACATTCGCCACCGAGCATCACAGCCACACGCTCAACCAGCGCCCTGCGGTTAGCCGTCGGCGTAGAAAAGACCTTTGATCCGGCAGATTTGCCGCGCTGGTCTATTGCCCGGGCAAGACACAATTGGCGCTGCTAGACTGGAAGCTGTACAAATATGGATATCTTGTACAGTTTTTGTATTGCTTAGGAGACCAGCACCATGCGCGCACTGCTGTGGTTCAAACAGGATCTACGCCTTGATGACCACCCCGCCTTACAGGCGGGCCTAACGGCTGAATGCCTGTTACCGGTGTATGTGCTGGACCCGGCACTGCTGCAACTCAACGCGTTTGGTATGCGCCGCATGGGCGTCCATCGTGCGCGCTTTCTGCTGGAAAGCCTGGTGGCGCTGGAAGGTGAATTGCGCCAACGCGGCTCACATCTGCTGCTGGTAATCGGCGAGGCGGAGCAGGTGATCCCGCAACTGGTGGCCCAGTTTAATCTGGATCAGGTGCTGACCCTGGAGGAAATCGCGCCCGACGAACGTGCCCAGGTGGCCCGCGTTGCCCGACAACTCGGCGATGTCACGTTGCAACAGGCGCCCGCCAACAATCTGTTGCGCTCAGATGAACTGCCCTTCAGTGTCGATCAGCTGCCACATGTGTTCAGCCGTTTCCGCAGCCTAGTGGAAGAACGCCTGCAGGTATTCCAACCGCGCCATGCACCCGACCGCTTACCGGGGCTACCAGATGGTGCGCTGGCGCTGATGCAGCCGCTGCCGACCTTGTCGCAGCTGGGCCTCGGCGAACCGCTCAGCGTGGCCGCCAGTGCGTTCCCATTCGCCGGCGGCGAACCCGCGGCGCTGGGCCGGTTACGCGACTACTTGTGGAAAACCCAGGCGATACGGCAATACAAAGACACCCGCAACGGCATGATCGGCAGTGAGTACTCGTCTAAGTTCTCACCCTGGTTGGCCAACGGCAGCCTCTCGGCACGCCGCGTGGTGGCCGAACTGCGTCGGCATGAAGCGCAGTTCAAACGCAATGATTCAACCTACTGGCTATGGGTCGAAATGCTCTGGCGCGACTTCTTCCGCTGGACCCTGCTTCGCCATGGCAGCGCACTGTTCAAGGCGGGCGGCCTGAAAGCCACTGAGCGGGCACCTCAGCAGTTGGACCAGCGCTTTCAGGACTGGTCACGCGGTCGCACGGGCATGCCGCTGGTGGATGCCAATATGCGCGAGCTGGCCGCTACCGGCTTTATGTCCAATCGCGGTCGTCAGGTGGTCGCCAGCTACCTGATCAACGATTTACAGCAGGACTGGCGCCACGGCGCGGCCTGGTTTGAAGAGCACCTGATCGATTACGACCCGGCCAGCAACTGGGGCAACTGGGCCTACCTGGCCGGCGTGGGCAACGATCCACGGCACAACCGTGTATTCAATGCCCTGCGCCAGGCCCGTGAATATGACCCTGATGCGCAGTACGTCAGCCTTTGGCTACCGGAACTGCGTGACGTGCCGCAAGCGCTGCGCCATACGCCTTTTCTGCTCGCAGGCGGTCACCTGCGCAGCCTTGGCTACCCGCAGTTAGACAGCATTCCGGAGAGCTGGAAGCCTTACCTGCATGCAGTGGCCTGAATCGGCTCAGTTCAGTTCAACCCGATTGCGCCCGCCGCTCTTGGCACGATACAGCGCCTGATCGGCCCGTTCGAAGACCTTGTCGCTGTCCTCTCCACCGGCAAAGGCCGTCAGACCGGCCGACAGGGTGATGGTCACGCGCTCTCCCCGAAAGTGAAAGGGGCACTGCTCCACACCATCCAGCAGGGTTTGTAACAGCTGGTGACCGCCCTCTAACGGGGTGGAAGGAATCAGCAGAACAAATTCCTCACCGCCAAAACGGGCAATAAAGTCTGTCTTGCGCAAACGTTTGGCCAACTCACCGGCGATGATCTTCAATACTTTGTCGCCCGCCAGATGACCGTAGCCATCGTTGATCCGCTTGAAGTGGTCAATATCCAGTACCGCCAGCAGCAACTCGCCGCCATAGCGTTTCCAGCGTGCCATCTCCAGCTCAAGGCGCTCACTCCAGCCGGCACGGTTGGGCAGGCCGGTGAGCGGGTCGATCAGGGCTTTCTGCCGCTGCTCTTCGAGGTGATCACGGAAGCTCTGCGCTTCCTGCTCCATATCGGCAACCTTCTGGGTCAGGCTTTGCAGCCGCTGCGCCACGGCCTCTTCGTGGCCATCACGTTGCTTCTGGTGCTCGCTGACCGTGCTGAGTAAGCCATCCAGGCGGGCCTCCAGTGATTGCTTGAGCGTCGGCAGATCAACCGCATCCTGCACACTGGCCTGCAAACCGCTGACCTGATCGCGCAGCTCCTGATTGAACGTGCGCGCACTCTCCGCCGACTCGCTGTAGCCCTCGTGAGCCTCGCTGAGGGTGCTGAGAAACGATGCCAGACGCTCATTGAGCTGCTTGAGGTAGCTGGCAAACTCACGCTGACCGCTGTCAGTAACGGCCAAGACCAGCACAGCCAGATCGTCCAGCACCGACACCAGCTCATACCAGTTCAAACCACCCTGCACGCGCTGACGCAACACCTCACCCTGCGGCCGATGACGCTCCGGCAAGTCCAACTCATCGAGCAAGCCCATCAGGCTATCGCCAATATGCGGCGCTACAGCGCTGTAACCCGGCTCGGGAATTTCTGGCAGCGCATACGCCGGGTCCCCGGAGGCCTGGGCAGGCATAGCGGACACGGGCGTCACGGCGGAAGGTGATGGCGTAGGGGCGGGATTTGGCGTGACCGGCGCCACAACCGCAGCCGCTTCACTGCTCGCCTTCAGCGTTGGTTCAACCGCCTGCGCAAGAGGCTCAGGCTGTGCGACAGCGTTTGGAGCAGGGGCAACGGGCGGCGCATCATCAGCGGTTGCCGGCTCGCTATCGGCGGGGCTAACGGGTGCAGCATCCTTGCCCCCAAACAAGCGCTGGAGGAACCCCGGACGGGCCTGGGTAGCCTCGTCATCAAGCGCCGCCAAGGCCTGCTGCTGCAGGCTGCTCAACTCGCTCAGCAGTGCCGGCAGCTCACGCGGTTGGCTGGCACGCTCTTCAATGCGCTTGGCAAACTGCTTGAGCGCTTTGCGCACTTCGCGCGGAGGCTCCAGGGCAAGCAATTGATCAGTCAGGCTGGTGACGCCGGAGATGTTCTGCTCGACGCGATCCTGGCGACGCTTTTCCGAATCCAGTACGGCTTTTTCCAGCCGAGGAATCAGCCCCGACAGACCGGCGTCAATATCATCGCGACGCAGAATGTCGCGCAGCTCCTGCATGCACTGGTCAACCGACTTGTCACTGCCTTCGGCGGCCAGCGAACTGCGCACCAGGCCACGTCGAAGCAGATCAAGCCGGGCATCCCAGCGACGTTCTAGCTTTTCTTGTTGTTCCAGGCTTTCCAGGTACTTGCTTTTCCAGCGCTGGGCATCGTCAGTCATGGTTGCAGTCCACGTTTAAGGCTCACTCAGCATAGGCGTTGCCGGCCCATAGAGTGAAGTGGGCAAACGAATTTGCACGGCCACGGGCAAGTGATCGGAAATAGGCTGCGACAGCACTTCACAACGTTCCAGGGGTAACTCCGGGCTGAGCAGAATGTGGTCCAGGCAGCGCTGCGGCCGCCAGCTTGGAAAGGTCGCCTCGATCTGCGGAGCAACCAGACCAAGGTCGCGCAGCGGCGAATGCAGCAGCAAATCATTGGCATGGGTGTTCATATCGCCCATCAGCACCATATGCCGATAGTCACTGAGCAGTTCGCGGATATAAGCCAGCTGACGGGTACGAGTACGCGCGCCAAGGGACAGGTGCATCATCACCACGGCAATCGCGTCCGGTCCTTCACCGATGCGCAGCAACATCGCGCCGCGGCCGGGCGGGCCGGGCAGCGGGTGGTCTTCCAGCAAACTAGGACGCAAACGACTGAGCACACCGTTGCTATGCTGCGCGAAACGGCCAAGGTTACGGTTGAGTTGCTGGTACCAGTAAGGGAAGGCGCCGAGATGCGCGAGGTGCTCGACCTGATTGACGTAGCCCGAGCGCAGGCTGCCGCCATCGACCTCCTGAAGCGCGACCAAGTCGAAATCACCAAGCAGATCGCCAATCCGTTGCAGATTGCCGCTGCGCCCGGCATGCGGCAACAAATGCTGCCAGCTGCGTGTCAGGTAGTGGTGATAACGCTGGGTACTGATGCCCACCTGGATGTTGAAACTGAGCAGCCGCAGACTGCCATTCTGCGGCCAGTCATCCGCTGGCGAGCAACGTGGATTGACCTGTGGATCACACAGGTCAATCGCCCGTCTGGCCGGCCAGCGCCTGAGCATTACGCGTTATCCGCGCACGCCGATTACTGCGCGGCGCGTTCTTTGGCGATCAGATGATCCGCCACTTGCAGGGTTTGCTGCGGACCGCCCGAGCTGCTGATGTCGAAACGGTATTTGCCGTTGACGATCATCACCGGCACGCCAGTGATCTGGTAAGCCATAGCAAGTTTCTTGGCCTTTTCCAGCTGGCTCTTCACGCCAAACGAATTGTAGGTTTTGAGGAAAGCGTCCTTGTCGATGCCTTCGGCAGCCAGGAAGTCGGCCATTTCTTCCGGGGTGGCGAGCTTCTTGCCCTGTACGTGGATGGCGTCAAACACTGCGGCATGCACCTTGTGCTCGGCTTTCATCGCTTCCAGGGTGATAAACATCTGACCGTGTACGTTCCACATGCCACCGAACATGGCCGGAATGCGGACGAAGTTGACGTCATCCGGCAGGGTGTCGATCCATGGGTTGATGGTTTCTTCAAATTTGTAGCAATGGCCACAGCCGTACCAGAACAGCTCAACCACTTCGATCTTGCCAGGCTTGGCAACCGGTACTGGATTGCTTAGCTCAACATACTGCTTGCCCGCTTCAATTGGCTCGGCATGAGCGCTCAAGCCAAACAGGCTGGCGGTGACGAGAGTGGCACTTAGGATCAGGTTACGCATACGTTACTCCTTGGCTATAAACGGCGCGTGATGGCGAACCGGAGTTCGACCTGCGAAGCAAACTGGGGTTCCGTGCATTGTAGCGATGCCCACAATGAAAAAGGGTGGCCTGGGCCACCCTATTTCATTACGACATGTCGCGGTGTTAGCGAATCAATGCAGACCTTGGATAAAGCTGGAAACCGCTTCAATATCCTTGTTGCTCAGCTTGGCCGCGATGGAGCGCATGATCATGGTGTCACCATCGTTGGTGCGGTTGCCTTCGCGGAAATCCGTCAGCTGCTTGGCGATATAGGTTGCATGCTGACCACCCAGTTGCGGGTAACCGGCGGCATCCAGGCCAGCACCGTTCGGCGAATGGCAGCCGGTGCAGGCCGGCATGCCTTCATCCAATTTGCCGCCCCGGAACAGCTCGCCGCCCCGCACGACCAATTTCGGGTCAGCGGCGCCCACGCTCATTTGCTGGCTAGCAAAGTAAGCCGAGATGTCCTGCAGGTCCTGATCACTCAGGTTATCCAGCAAACCGGTCATTTCCACAATTGGACGGGCACCCGATTTGATGTCCTTCAGCTGCTTGAGCAAGTAGCGCTCGCCTTGCCCAGCCAGTTTCGGGAAGTTCGGCGCAGCACTGTTGCCATCGGCACCATGGCACGCACCACACACAACCACCTTACCCTGGCCAGCTTCAGCATTGCCTGCAGCATGTGCGAAGCCAGTGAGGCCCAGGGTCAACAGCAGACTCACGAGTACTTTGTTCATCAGCTAATCCAATTTGCGACTAAGAAAAAGAGTTTGTGCCCAGGCCTACTCGGACATCAGTTTGATGACCGCTTGGTAATCCTCGGCCGAGCAATCCATGCACAGGCCGCGAGGCGGCATGGCATTTAGACCATTGGTGACGCTCAGTACCAGCGCATCCATGCCCTTGGCCAGACGCGGCTCCCAGGCAGCTTTATCACCACGCTTGGGCGCAGTTGGGATGGCGCCGCTATGGCACACACCGCACGCACGGGCGTAGACGGCTTCCGGGTCCTGTGCAGCTTGAGCACTCAACGACAGCATCAACGCACTGGCTGCAATCAGCAATTTTTTCATCAGATCAACCTCATCAGGGAGGGGAACGTACTGCTTTCTA
>C687J35504_10001413_pt1 | contig 16795 bp, 14 predicted proteins | sample RifCSPhighO2_02_FD_35504 | JGI IMG/M metagenome (IMG submission 35504) | reverse complement strand
AGAGTGATTTAATTTGCAGATGCGAGTGCGAGTATCTCTGCTGGGATTAGGGCAAATTACCTGAACCTTGATAGACGATATGCAATACGATACCTTGATGACTATCGCTGATTTGGCGCGTTACCTGAAAGTGAAGCCGCGCACGATTTATGAGTGGCTCAGGCATAAGAAGGTCCCGGCCACCAAGGTTATCGGCCAGTGGCGGTTTAGGCGGGAAAAGATTGACAAGTGGCTTAACGCAGGAGAAGGAGGAGCGGATAATGTACTTTAAAAAATTAGAGTTATTCGGATTCAAGTCCTTTGCCGAGAAAACCACCTTACATTTTGAACCGGGCATAACCGCGGTGGTCGGCCCCAACGGCTGCGGGAAATCAAATATCGCGGATGGAATCCGCTGGGTCCTGGGGGAGCAGTCGGTAAAGTCCCTGCGCGGCTCAAAAATGGAGGACGTGATTTTTAACGGCACCGAAAGTATCCCTGCCTTAGGCTACGCTGAGGCGTCTTTAACCTTTTCTAACGAAACAAAAGCCCTGGCTATAGATTATGACGAAGTAACCGTTACCCGGCGGCTCTTTCGCTCCGGCGAAAGCGAATATTTGCTCAATAAGACCCAGGTGCGCCTGAAGGACATCTTAGAGTTGTTTATGGGAACCGGGATCGGCGCCGAAAGTTACTCTTTGATTGAGCAGGGTAAAATTGACCTTATCTTAAGCTCGCGGCCTGAAGACAGGCGCTTAGTTTTTGATGAAGCGGCAGGAATCAGTAAGTATAAATCTCATAAAAGAGAAACCATCCGTAAGCTTGAAGACACCGAAGCCAATCTGCTGCGCATCAACGATATAATTGCCGAAGTAAAGCGCCAGATAAATTCACTTGAGCGCCAGGCCGCCAAAGCCAGACGTTATAAAGAGGTATTTGAGCGGTTGAAGGAACTTGAGACCGCCGTCTCAGGCATTCAGCTTAAGCGAAGCACAGAGCAGCTTGCTAAGCTAACCCAGGAGCTTAGCCAATTAGAGGGCCGGCAGGTTAGCGGGACGCAGGAGATTGAAGGCCTGAATAATGCGCTAAGCAGCCGCCAGCAGGAATTGACGCTCTGCGAAGAAAATTTAAATAACCTGCGCAGCCAGCTGCGTAACTTAGAAAATACGCTTTCGCGCAATGACCAGCAGCGCGGCTTTAATCAGGAACGCACTGGCGAATTCAAGCTAAGGATGCAGGCGATTGCAAAGCAAAAAGAGGAATTGTCTGTCAAGATATCCCGGGATGAAGCAAAGCTTAATACTTTCAGNGCTGAATCCGCTCTCTTGAGCGAAGAATTAGAGCAGAAGAAATCTCTANGCGCCAAAGCGCAGGATAAATTAGAGGAGATTACTAATGCCATCGCCCGCGCGCAAACTCATATATCCGAAGCCAAGAAAAAGGTCATGGAATTCGCGGCAGAAGAAGCAGCCATGAATAACCGCATGCGGGAGCTTTCCAGTTCACTCAATCAGGCGCTTGCCCGCAAAAAAAGGTTAGATATGGAGAAGGCCAGGACAGGGGAAGAGCTCACGGTAATTCAGGCTAATCTTAGCTCTGCTGCCAGCCGGCAGGATGAGGCCTATCAAAAAATGCTGGCCCATAAAAAAGAATATGAGGCGCTTAAGGCGCTCTATCAGGAGAGTGTTCAGGAGAAGGAGGCCCTGGTTTCGCGCATTAATAGCTTAGAAAATGAAGAAAGCGCGCTTAGTTCCCAGAAGGAATTTCTATGCAATCTGAAGCTGAGATATGAAAATATTAGCGAGTCATCAAATGCGTATATACTCTTAGATTCATTGGCGCTTGAGAAAATAAGCGGTCTGATTATCAAAGTTACTGATATTCAAAAAGTTGTAGAAAGCGATAGCGCAATCTTTGAGCCGGCGCGCTTTAAGGTCAAAGGCACGGCAAAGCCGATTTCTCTTGACCCTCAGGAAATAACCGATAAAATCGAGAAGTTACAGCAGGAGATTCTGCGGGCAAAAAACGCTCTCAGCCATAAGGCGCAGCTGACCCTTGAGCTTTCTGCAAAGCTTTCATCTCAAGAGGAGGCCTTGCGCAAAATCGAGCTTGAATACAATAGCAGCTGTAATCAAAAAGACAACATCCGCAAGCAGTATGATAAGTTAAAGGAAGAGCTTGAGCTGGTGGGTTTGGAGTTTAAGGAAACGGCTGATGAGCTGAATCAATTCAATGTTGATGAAAGGCAGTTAAATGAGCAGCTTAATGAGCTGAAGGCCAGGGNNCAGGCTAATCAGCNGGCAATTGATAGCGGCCTGGAAGAAATAACCGCGCAAAACAAGCTTAAAGAGGAAACCTTATTGGTAATTACTCAAATTAGAGCTGAGATCCGCGGCGGCGAAGAAAAGGTTTTAGGTTCTCAGGCCACCTATAAGGTGTTGGAAGAGGTTTGCCGGAAAGATAAAAGCGCCTTAAGTTCGTTGGAAGTGGAAGAAACATCCTGCGCGGGGCGCATCCAGGAATTAGAGGGGTCTTTGAAAGCATTAGCCGCCGAAATTGATAACGCCTATACGCAAAAGGGGCGGATAGAAAAAGAGGCCGCTGGCATCTCAGGAGGTTTGGTCCAGATAAAAAATAATCTAAAAGATTTGCAGGATGCCATTAGCGCTGGCAAGGAGCAGATTGACAGCACAAAGAATAAGAGCCATGAGTTGCAAATGCAGCAGCAGGAATTGACATTCCAGCAAAACGCTATTTATGAGCGGATGCAGCAGATTTATAAAGTTGACGCTGAGAGCTTAAGGAATTCCACTTTTGAGCTTAGTTGTAATCTTGAAGAAGCGGAGCAGGAAATAGAGCTCTTGAAACAAAAACTTGAGTCCTACGGCCAGGTGAATCTGGTGGCAATTGAAGAATTTGACCAGCTAAAGCAGAGATTTGAGTTTTTAAGCAGCCAGCAGGCGGATTTGATAAAATCAAAAGAATCATTGCATGAAGCAATACTTAAGATTAACCGCACTACTAAAAAAATGTTTTTGGAAACCTTTGAAAAGTTAGCGGTAGAATTTAAAAATTATTTCCGCCTGCTTTTCGGCGGCGGCGACGGCCAGTTATTCTTGCTTGACGAACAGGATGTCTTAGAAAGCGGGATTGAGATTGTCTGCAGGCCTCCCGGAAAAAAATTACAGAATGTGCTTTTATTATCCGGCGGCGAGAANTCAATGGCTGCCATAGCGCTGCTCTTTGCCGTCTTTAAGGTAAAGCCGTCGCCGTTTTGCCTGCTGGATGAAATTGATGCCGCCCTGGATGAGTCCAATGTGGATAGATTTGGCAGGATGCTGGCAGATTTTACCTCGCAATCACAGTTTATCGTGATTACGCATAACAAGAAGACAATTGCCAACGCCAACATTATGTACGGGATTACTATGGAAAAGGCCGGAATTTCAAAGATTGTTTCGGTAAAATTGGCTGAGAACAGGCAGGCCCAGGAAGTTTTAGCGCCCGGCTAAGTTCCCGCCATTTCGGGGGGTCACCCGCAGATGCGATTCTTTCCCTGATGTTTGGCAGTATAGAGCGCTTTATCGGCATGCTCCAGTAATAATTCTTTTGTCGCAGCATCACTGGCAAATGCGGCAACCCCTAAGCTTACGGTAAGTTTTTTGTCAGGGAGGGTTTGGTCNTGGGGAAAATTATATTTTTCAACTGTCAGCCGTATTCTCTCGGCAATAATATACGCTTCTGCTTTAGTTGTCTGCAGCAATAATATGGCAAACTCTTCACCCCCATAGCGATAGATGGAATCCTGTTTTCTTGCCGAGAGGGCGAGCAGCTTGGCAATCTGCACTAATATCTGGTCTCCTTCCCGATGCCCAAGTGTGTCGTTATAGGTTTTGAAATTATCCAGGTCCGCCATAATAACGGAGAGTGGCTGCTTGGCCTCTTTAGCGATATTCATCTCTTCCTGCAGGCGGTATTGGAAGTAGCCGTGGTTCCAGAGGCCGGTGAGCGAGTCGGTATGGCTTTTGAGCAGGGTCTTCTCGTATAACTGCGAGTTTTCGATGGCCAGCCCTGCCTGGTTGGCAAACATGGTCAGCACGCGGATATCATCACTGGTAATTGGTTTGTGGGTATAGGGATTATCGGCAAAAAGGACCCCGATAATCTTATCCTTTGCTTTTAAGGGGACGCTGATAAACTCCTCGGACTTAAGAATATTAATCAGGGTATCCTGCTTCTGGGCAGCTATTGTTTGATGGTTGATATGCAGCGGCATACCGTCAAGCAAGGTCATCGTCAGGATACCGCCTTTTTCTTGCGCAAGCGGCAGGCGGATGCTTTTAACGATGCGGTTAAGCTGGCTGCCGGAAAGCTGTCCGGATACCTTGTAATTGTTGATCAGGTCCTCTAAATTCATTTTTTCCTGCTCAACGTGGGTCCAGATGCGGTTTGCCTCTTCGCCGCTATCCGGGCCTATGCCCATTTTTCCTTCCAGGATGCCCTCTTTTTCATTTACCAGAAAAAGTATGGCCCGGTTAAAGCCCAATCCCACATGAGCGGTTACCGCGGTAAGGATAATGTAGAGGATTTCCTCCGGCTTTAAGGTTGTGTGCATGGCATTTGAAATTTCATAGAGGAGGGCTAATTCATTGCGCGCCCTCTGGAGTTCTTCGTGGGTATGATTGAGAGTATCGTTTTCCATAATAATTTAAATGTAACACATATTTTATTGAAAGTCAAGCTTGACGGGAGAGGTTTTAGGAGTTATAATGACACCTTCGCAGATTCGGCTTTAGTTAAGAGAAACTTCAAAGGAGGGGATAGAAAATGACACAGGAAAAGAAGGCGCAAACAGAAGCGAAGCCAGAAATTAGACAGGAGCAGGGCGCAAAGCAAAAAGCGCTGGAATTGGCATTGGCTCAGATTGAGAAGCAATTCGGCAAGGGCGCGATTATGAAACTCTCCAGCGATATCAAATTAGATATTCCGGCAATTCCTACCGGGGCTTTATCTCTGGACCTGGCTTTGGGCGTAGGAGGGCTGCCCCGGGGCAGAGTGATTGAGGTCTTTGGCCCTGAATCATCCGGTAAGACCACGCTTACCTTGAGCGTAATAGCCCAGGCGCAGAAGACAGGCGGGGTTGCCGCATTTATTGATGCGGAACATGCCTTTGATTCAATTTATGCCAAAAAAGTCGGGCTTAATCTTGATGAACTGTTTATTTCCCAGCCGGATACCGGAGAGCAGGCATTAGAGATTACCGAAACCCTGGTGCGTTCCAATGCCGTTGATGTAATAGTGATTGACTCAGTAGCCGCGCTTACCCCCAGGGCTGAAATAGAAGGCGAAATGGGTGACAGCCACATGGGTTTACAGGCCCGCCTGATGTCTCAGGCATTGCGAAAACTTACCGCGGCAATAAGCAAATCAAAAACCTGCGTTATTTTTATTAATCAGCTGCGTGAAAAGATAGGGATTATGTTTGGCAATCCCGAAACCACTCCGGGCGGACGGGCTTTGAAATTTTATTCCTCTGTGCGCTTGGATTTGAGAAGGAAAGAACAGATTAAGTCCGGGGAGACAGTTATCGGCAGCCGGGTCCGGGCGCGGGTGGTTAAAAACAAGGTTGCCGCTCCTTTTCGCGAGGCGGAATTTGAGATCTTATTTGACGAAGGTATCTCAAGAGCCGGCAGTATATTAGACATAGCAAGTGAAATGGGCATCTTACAAAAAACCGGCAGCTGGTTTGCCTATAATAATGAAAAGTTAGGCCAGGGCAGGGAGCAGGTTATCCAATACCTTAAAGCGCAGGCAAAGCTGCTTGATGAATTGGAGGAGAAGGTGCGTAAGACAGCGCTAGCGCAGGCAAAGGCGAAGGAATAATATAAAGAAGGAGGCCGAATTACATTAATTCGGCACTCACAAAACTTTTCATTAATGAAAAGTTTTGTGAGCAGGAGGTTGACTAAGATGCGCAAAAGAACAAAAATAACTTTTATCATCAGCGGTATCTGTGTCGGCATAATTATTGGTCTGGTGGTTGCCGCCAGGTTCGATTTTCCGGGTCACCCTATTGGCGCGCTGGATACAGCGTATGATATTTCAGGGGCAAGTTTTGAGCATAGCGTAGAGGCGGTAGCCAGGGCGGTGGGGCCGGCGGTGGTCTCCATCAGCACCGAACGCACAGAAAAGAAGCTCGTCCCGCGCATGCGGCGATATAATTTTGGCGGCCCTTTTGAAGATGATTTCTTCCGTAAATTCTTTGAGGATTTCTTTGGCGAATTGCCCGAGAGGAAATATAAGCAGTCAGGTTTAGGTTCAGGAGTGCTCATTGATAAGCAAGGATATATTCTTACTAATGAGCATGTGGTGGGAGAGGCGGATAAGATTACCGTGACTCTGCCTGACGCAAGGGAGTTTAAGGCCGAGGTCAAGGGAAAGGATAAGCGCTCTGACCTTGCGGTGATTAAAATTCAGGGGGCTGATTTTCCCGCGGCTAAGTTAGGCGATTCCGATAGTCTAAGCATCGGACAGTGGGTGGTGGCAATCGGCAATCCTTTTGGATTTGCCCTGCATAACCCGGAGCCGACCGTTACCTCAGGCGTAGTGAGCGCCTTGCATCGCTCATTAGGCAGAATAACTTCCGGCGACAGGGATTACGGCGACCTCATCCAGACAGATGCCGCGATTAATCCCGGTAACTCCGGCGGGCCGTTAGTGAATCTAAAAGGAGAAGTGGTAGGCATCAATGTGGCCATATTTTCCACCAGCGGCGGCTACCAGGGGATTGGTTTTGCCGTGCCGATTAATTCAGCCAAGCGCATTGTCTCAAACCTCATTGAAGGCAAAAAGATTGTCTATGGATGGCTGGGCGTTACCGTGCAAGGTTTAGACGAAAAGTTAGCAGATTATTTTGGCCTGCCTGAGAAAAAAGGCGTTCTGGTGGCTAAAGTTTTAGCAGATAGCCCCGCCCAAAAATCCGGGATCAAGGAAGGCGATGTGCTCCTGAAATTAGACAACCTGGAGATTAATAATGTCAATGCCCTGCTTAAAATCGTGGGTAATATTGAAGCTGGAAGAAAAGTCAGGTTAGAGCTCATCAGGGATAAGAAGCCGATTACTCTGAATGCGGAGATTGGCGCGCGGCCTGAAAATTTAGAAGAGTTGGATGAATCCGGTTTAGAGGAAGAGCCGTCTGATTATTGGCGGGGGCTGCGGGTTACGGAAATCACTCCGGAATTAGCAAAACGTTTTGGAGTTAGTAAGCAGGAAGGGGTAATCGTGGTTGAGCTAAAGCCGGAGAGCGAAGCTGATGAGGCCGGGCTTATCCAGGGCGACGTAATTTTGGAAATCAATAAGAATTACATCGACAGCGTATCTACCTATAAAAACACGATTAAGGAGCTTAGCGGCGATGTGCTTGTGCGCACGGCGCGCGGATTTTTTGTCTTAAAAGAACCTCCGGTCAAGTAATCCTGCCGGGACGAAAGCCTCGGTTTGACTTTTATGGATGGGAAAAACGCTGATGTTGCCAGCCAGGATAAAGAATCAGCCAGAGCCCGGAATTATGTCTGGCGCCTGATTAAGGGAAGGCTGCGCAGCGAACAGGAGATTAAGCAAAAGCTTAACTTTAAAAAATACGCTCCAGAGGTAATCGCAAAGACAGTCAGTTATTTTAAGGGCCTAGATTATATTAATGATCTAGAATTTGCTAATCGCTGGGTTAATAGCCGCCTGCGCAAGCCGCTCGGCCTTACGGCCATCGCCATTGAATTAAGGCAAAAAGGAATCAGCAAAGAAATAATTGATCAGCTGATCAAAGAAAAGAAGGGCAGCATAGATGAAAGGGCGGTGGTGCAGGAGTTGGCTCAAAAATATCTTAATAAATCAAGAGGGAAAAAAGAACTCCCTGAAAAGGCAAGGATTAAGCTCTACGGTTATCTCCTGCGCCGCGGATTCTCAGGCGACATAGTTGTTGAGCTGATAAATAAACTTAAGGCGAAGTTATGACTGGTATTCAAAGAGCGTAAATCAGATGGACACTGATATTCTGCGCCAGAAATATTTGGATTTTTTTGCCTCTAAAGGCCATAAAATTGTTCCGTCCAGTTCGCTGGTTCCTCAGGATGACCCGACACTCCTTTTTACCTCAGCCGGAATGAATCAGTTTAAAAATGAATTCTTAGGCCAGGTAACTAACTTTCGCGCGGCAGCAACCTGCCAGAGGTGTTTGCGCACCGACGATTTGGATAAAGTTGGCGTGACGGCGTCCCACCATACCTTCTTTGAGATGCTGGGAAATTTCTCTTTCGGAAGTTATTTTAAGGAAGAGGCGATTGCCTGGGCTTGGGAATTTCTTTCTGAACAACTTAAGTTGTCTGCTAAGGCCCTTTGGATTTCTGTTTATGAAGAAGATGATGAGGCCTATAATATCTGGAAGAAAAAAATTGGTTTTCCGGAAGAGAAAATAGTAAGGTTAGGGCCCGGGGAAAACTTCTGGCCGGCGAACGCCATTCAGAGCGGCCCCAACGGCCCCTGCGGGCCATGCTCAGAGATATTTTTCGACTATGGCCGGGATGCCGGATGTAAGAAGCCGGGCTGTAAACCGGGCTGTCCCTGCGGAAGATTTGTGGAAATATGGAATCTGGTTTTTACCCAGTTTAACCGTAAGGCCCAGGGCCTGTTAGAGCCGTTGCCGAATAAAAACATTGATACCGGAATGGGCTTAGAGAGAATGGCCTCGGTATTGCAAGGGGTAAAAAGTAATTTTGAAATCGACATCTTTAAACCCATAATTAAGGCTATCTTCAAATATGAACTATCAACTACGAACTATCAACTCATTAATGCCATTGCCGACCATATCCGGGCAATCGTCTTCGCAATTTATGACGGGGTTATCCCCGCAAACGAGCAAAGAGGCTATGTAGTGCGCAAGCTTATACGCAAGGCGGAATTCCATGGCTATATCCTGGGGATTAAGAATCCCTTCTTGCATCAATTGGCCGCGGTAGCCAGCGGTACCTTTAACCTTGCCTATCCTGACTTAAAAAATAAAATTGCGGGAATCGCAAATATTATCCAACAGGAAGAAAAGAGTTTTATTTCAACCTTAAAAGAAGCTCCGCGTATTCTTGAGAGCGAGTTTAAGGATAGCCAATCCAGGGCTCAGGATAGCGGCCATAGCGCCTTTAAGCTGCACGATACATATGGTATTCCTTTAGAAATTACCAAAAGCTGGGCCGGAGAACATGGATTTAAAATTAATCAGGATGAATTTGAGCAGGATTTAAAACTCCAGCAGGAACGTTCCCAGAAATCAAGCAAGCTTTCAAGAAACGTTTTTGTTGGCGAGGTGAGGAACTTAGAGATTAAGAAAACCAAATTCTTAGGTTATCAAAAGCTCCGCGTTTACGATGCGAAAATTTTGATGGTCATCGCAGATGCAAAGCCGGCAGCATATGTATCAGCGGGTGAATCCGCTCAACTCATTTTGGATAAGACGCCTTTTTACGCGGAATCAGGCGGCCAGGTCGGCGACCGCGGCCAGATTCAAAAAGGCAAAAACATCTTTATGGTTAGCAATACGCTAAAAGAAGGCAAGGTATACCTGCATTGCGGTAAAGTTGAGAGTGGTAAATTTAAGGCAGGAGATACGGTCTCAGGATCTGTTAATGCAGATTTGCGTCAAGCTGTGGCAAGAGCCCACAGCGCAAGCCATCTTTTGCAGGCGGCCCTGCGTGAGATTCTCGGCGAACATATCAAACAGGCGGGCTCTTTAGTTGAAGCGGACAGGCTGCGCTTTGATTTTGTTCATTCCGAGAAGATTCCCGGTGAAACCTTGCGCAGGATTGAAGATTTAGCGCAAAAAAATATCCTGGGAAGTTATGAGGTTAAGGTGCAAGAGGCAACTTTAGAACAGGCAAAGAAATCTAATGCCCTTGCCTTCTTCGGGGATAAATATGAGTCTAAGGTACGCATCGTCAATATCGGAGATTTTTCTAAGGAATTATGCGGCGGTACTCATTTAAGAAATTCATCCGAGGTGGGGTTATTCAAGATAGTTTCCGAATCTTCAATTGCCAAAGGCCTGCGCAGGATCGAGGCCTTGACCGGCGCGCTTGCCTGGGAGGCCTTAAGGCGCAGCCAGAGCCGGTTAGATGAAATTTCGGATTTAATCAAGACAACGGATGATAAGATCATANCGGCGCTTGAAGATAAGTTTTCCAGGTTAGCTAATCTGGAAAAAGAGCTTTCGCGCTTGCGGCTTGAGCTCTTTAAATATGACGCAAACGCGCTGATTGATAGGGCCGAGGCCTTCGGTAATACAAAAATAATCTGTCAGAAATACCATGATCTTGGGATGGATATGCTGCGCCAGATTGCGGATATGCTCAAATCCAGGCTATCTTCCTATGCTTTTTGCCTGGCGGCAGTTTGCGGTTCGCGGGCATGGCTCCTTGCCGGGTTATCGGATGATATCGCCGCAAAGGGATTAGATGCCGCAAAAATCATAAAAGAGGTTGCGCTCCTCGTTGACGGCTCAGGCGGCGGAAGGCAAGCGCTCGCTCAGGCAGGCGGCAGCAACCCCCAGCAGTTAGATAAAGCCCTGGAAAAGTTCAGGGAAATTATACGCAGTTACCTGGTTAATGTGTAAATTCTTTTGTTTGCAAAGCGCAATCGGACAATGAAAATCATCAGATACGGCTCAAGAGAACTTGAGAAAATTTACCAGCGTTCATTCTGCCGCAAGCCCAGGGTTATATCTGCCGTGGCTAAAATTATTGAGGAGGTGCGGCTTTACGGCGATGAGGCGGTAATCCGCTATACGAAGAAGCACGATAAGGTTAAGCTTACTCCCAGACAGTTGCGAGTTTCTCAGGCTGAGCTCAGCGGCGCCTATCAGAATATTGAGCCTGACTTTGTCTCATGCTTAAAGTTAATAACCGAAAACATCAGCAGATTTTATCGCAGGCAGATCAAAAAGTCCTGGCGCATCCGTGATAAGGAAGGTATTGTCATAGGCGAACAATTCAGCCCGCTTGAATCAGTGGGCATTTATATTCCTGCGGGGACAGCTCCGCTTGTATCCACGGTGTATATGACCGTGCTTCCGGCAAAAATCGCCGGAGTTAAACGGATAGCCCTCTTTAGCCCGCCGGATAAATCCGGCAATATTAATCCTCATATTCTCGTGGTCGCGGATTTGCTTAAGGTTGATGAAATTTACAAGGCAGGCGGCGCACAGGCAATTGCCGCCTGCGCCCTTGGCACAAAGACGATTCCAAAAGTGCAAAAGATTGTCGGGCCGGGGAATGTTTACGTTACCGAAGCCAAACGCCAGCTTTTTGGTTATGCGGATATTGATATGCTGGCAGGGCCAACGGAATTGGTTATCATTGCTAACCGCAACTCGCATAATTCCTATATTAAAGCTGACCTGTTAGCTCAGGGTGAACATAGCGCAGGATTAGCCATTCTCATCACTACCTCCAAAGCCCAGGCAAAACAGTTTAAACAGGAATTAGACGGAGGATACATTGTCCTCGTGAAAAATCTTGAGCAGGCAGTTGAAGTGGCAAACGCAATCGCTCCTGAGCACCTGGAGATTCTGCTTAAGGATCCCTATAAAATTGCCAAGCACATAAAAAATGCCGGCGCTGTATTTTTAGGGCAGTACAGCCCGTCTGCGGTGGGCGATTATGTCGCCGGGCCAAGCCATGTCCTGCCTACTTCCGGAACGGCAAAATTTTTCTCAGGGTTGTCCCTATCCGATTTTATTAAGTCCAGCCATATTATCAGCTATTCTCGCAAGGCCCTGGAAGCCGTAAGGAGCCCGCTGGAAAAAATTGCCACTATTGAAGGGTTGACTAAGCACTTAGAGTCGGTAAGGGCAAGATTTTCATAGAAAGCAAAGCAAGAAAATGAAAGCAAGAAAAGCGAATATTAAACGCAAAACTACCGAGACCGCCATCGCCGTAGGGATAAATCTGGACGGCAGCGGTAAGTCGGATATTAAAACGCCCATAAATTTCTTAAACCACATGCTTACTTTGTTTTCCCGGCATGGCTTATTTGATTTAAAAGTTAAAGCTGCCGGCGATATTGAAGTTGACATGCATCATACGAATGAGGATATCGGGATTTGTTTGGGCCAGGCGATAAAAAAAGCATTAACGGATAAATTGGGTATCAGGCGGTTTGGTTTTTCCTCTGTGCCGATGGATGAGGCGTTGGCTGAGGTTAGTTTAGACATAAGCGGCAGGCCTTTTTTAAAGTTCAGAGTTCAGAGTTCAGGGTTCAGAGCTGGAGGTAAAGAATACAGCCTAAATTACCTGAAGCAGTTTTTGCAGGCCGCAGCCAGTAATGCCGGAATAACCCTGCATGTGGAAATAGTCTATGGCGAGGATTCCCACCATATCATTGAGGCAGTTTTTAAGGCATTCGGCAGGGCCTTGAAAGAGGCGGTCACCGTCGACCCGCGCATCAGGGGCATCCTCTCAACCAAGGGTATCTTATGATTGCGATTATTGATTACGGGATGGGGAATTTACGCAGCGTGGCAAAGGCCTTAGAGGCGGCCGGGGCAAAGAACGTCAAAGTTACCTCAAGCGCTGGATTGATTTTAAGGGCCGATAAGCTCGTTTTACCCGGTGTTGGGGCAATGCAAGAGGCGATGCGGGAGTTAAGGAAGTTGAGATTGCTTGAGGTAATCAAAAAGAATATATTCAGAAAACCATTCTTAGGCATTTGCCTTGGCCTGCAGCTTCTTTTTAGCGAAAGCCAGGAAGGCGGTAAGGTCAGGGGTTTAGGGATTTTTAAGGGCGGGGTTAAGCGGTTTTCCCGGAAATTAAAGGTTCCGCAGATGGGGTGGAATCAAATCAGAATCAAGAATCAAGAATCAAGAATCAAGAATTTTAAAAACATTCCGGATAATTCCTATTTTTATTTCTGCCACTCTTATTATGTTATTCCAGAAGATAAAAGCATAATTATAGCTACTACGGATTACGGCAGAGAGTTTGTTTCAGCTATTGCCAAAGACAACCTCTTTGCCTGTCAGTTCCATCCTGAGAAGAGCCAGCGTCTGGGCTTAAGGCTTCTGGAAAATTTTGTAAAAATATAAAATGCTCATTATTCCGGCAATTGATTTAAAAGACGGTGAGGTGGTTAGATACACCAGAGGCAGGTTCAACAAAAAGGTTTATTCCGCTGACCCGGTATCGGTTGCCCTTAACTGGCAAAGGCAGGGAGCAAAGTTTATGCACGTAGTGGATTTAGACGCAGCCCTGACCGGTAAAGCGAAAAACCTGAAGCTGATCAAAAAAATCATTGCCGCAACCAAGATTCCGCTTGAGGTTTCAGGCGGCATCAGGGATTTGGCGATGATAAAAAAGATACTTAATCTTGGCGCCAGCCAGGTTGTGCTGGGCACCAAAGCCATAGAAGATACCGGCTTCCTATCCAAAGCGGTAAAGAAATACGGCGGCCAAATTGCCCTGGCAATGGATGTCTCATCAAGAGGTATAGGCATAGAAGGATGGAAGAGGTCAGTTAAAATTGAGTTTGCCAGCTTAATAGCTACGTTAGAAAAAATGTGTTTAAGGACTATCATTTATACCGATATAACCCGTGACGGCAGCCTCAAGGGCTTAAATTTCCCGGCGCTTAAAAGGATGCTTCAGGCAACTTCCATTGATGTTATTGTCTCAGGAGGCGTTTGTTCGTTAGAAGATATTAAAGGGCTGATCGCGCTCAAGCGCCCTAACTTAAAAGGGGTGATTATCGGCAAAGCGCTCTATGAAAAAATGTTTTCCCTGCCCGAAGCCATTGCGGCAGCAAAATAGCAAAAAATGCTTACTAAAAGAATAATTCCCTGTCTTGATGTTAAGGATGGCCGGGTGGTAAAAGGGGTGAAGTTTTTAGAGCTTAAGGACGCAGGGGACCCGGTTAGAGTTTCTAAAAGATATGAAGAAGAGGAGGCGGATGAGCTCGTATTTTTAGATATAACCGCAAGCGCCGAGAATAGAAAAATTATTTTAGACGTGGTCAGGCGCACTGCGGAGAACGTCTTTATGCCTCTTACAGTCGGCGGAGGGGTAAGGGATTTATCGGACATTAGGAGCTTGCTTAATGCTGGGGCGGATAAGGTCTCCATCAATACCGCTGCGGTCAAAGATCCCAATTTGATAAAAAGGGCATCTGATAAATATGGAAGCCAGTGTATTGTGGTAGCCATTGATGCAAAGTTAATAAGAAACCAGAAACCAGCCCGCCCCGGCAAAGCGAAGCGGGCCGGGGTAACCAGTAACCAGAAGAGGTGGGAGGTGTTTATAAACGGGGGCAGGACGCCGACAGGTTTAGATGCGCTTAAATGGGCGCGCCAGGCGGAGAAATTAGGCGCGGGTGAAATTCTTTTGACCAGTATAGATTATGATGGCACAAAATGCGGGTATGATTTGGAGTTGACTAAGGCGGTAACCAGTTCCGTAAATATTCCGGTGATTGCTTCCGGAGGCGCAGGCAAGAAAGAGGATTTTTATACGGTATTGACCGCGGCCGGCGCGGACGCGGCATTAGCAGCTTCGCTCTTTCATTACCGGGAATTAACCGTTAAAGAGCTTAAGGGCTACTTGAAGAAAAGAGGGATTGCCATAAGATGTTAAGAAAACGCGGAATCCTGAACTTAAAATATGATGCTAGCGGGCTTATCCCGGCAATAATCCAGGATTATAAGACCGGCGAGGTTTTAATGCTCGCCTATATGAATAAAGAGTCATTAAAGCGCACCCTCAAGCTCAAGAAGGCCTGCTTCTGGTCGCGCTCACGTAAGCAATACTGGCTAAAGGGTGAAACCTCAGGCCACTTTCAATTTATCAAGGAAATTTATTATGACTGTGATGCCGATGCGCTTTTAATCAAGGCGCGCCAGGTTGGCCCGGCCTGTCATACCGGCAACAGGTCATGTTTTTATCGGAGCTTGCGAAAAAAATAGAGTTGCTATGTATTTTCCTTCAGAAAAAGAAGTTATAAACCTATCTAAAAAGGGAAACCTTATTCCAATTTACCGCGAAATCCCCGGGGACTTAGAGACCCCGGTTTCGGTATACCTGAAGCTTGCCTCGCAAAGCGAGTATGCCTATTTGCTTGAGTCGGTGGAAGGGCAGGAAAAAATTGCCCGCTTTTCCTTTATCGGGTGCGAACCCTCCGCTATCCTCAAGCTAAATGGCGCGAAGTTAGAAATTGTAACTAAAGACAGTTCAGGGAGATTTAAGCATAGAAGAGAAATTATAACGGGTAATCCCCTTTCCAGGCTCAAAGAGTTTATGTCAGTTTATAAATTCATAGATGTTGCCGGCGCTCCGCGGTTCTGCGGAGGGCTGGTGGGTTACCTCGGCTATGACTTTGTGCGCTTCTTTGAAAATATCCCGGATAAGAATCCAGGCCATCGCGCTATGCCGGAGGCGTTTTTTCACTTGAGCGATACCTTTGTGATGTTTGACCATCTCAGGCATAGCCTCAAGATTATTGCCTGCGCTTTTTTAACCGATAAAAATCCTAAAACAATAAGAGCGGCTTATAAAAAATCAATCGCCCGCATTGAGTCAATGGTCAAAAAGCTTAAAAAGCCAATCTTAGAGGCAGGGACGGATTCCAAAAAGAAGGCAGCGCAGATTAAGGCTTTGATCGCGAAAAAAGATTTCATGCGCATGGTGGAAAAAGCCAAGGCATATATCCGTAAGGGCGATATTATTCAGGTAGTGCTCTCGCAGATTTTCTCAAAGCCGCTGCGGCATAAGCCATTTACTATCTATCGCAACTTAAGGAATTTAAACCCCTCAGCCTATATGTTTTATCTCAAATTCAAGGACCTGCATCTCATCGGCTCTTCTCCTGAGATGTTAGTGCGCTGCGAGGAAGGAATGGTGACCACCAGGCCCATTGCCGGAACCAGGCCAAGGGGAAAAAAAGAGGCGGAGGATAAGCGGCTGGAGAACGAATTGCTGAGGGATGCAAAGGAAAGGGCCGAGCATATTATGCTGGTGGACCTGGGAAGAAACGACCTGGGCCGGGTCTGCGAGTACGGCTCGGTCAAGCTAAGCGAATTTATGCGCATTGAACGTTATTCACACGTGATGCACATTGTCAGCGAGATACAGGGAAGGTTAAGGGATGGATATGATATTTATGATCTTTTGCAGGCGGCATTCCCCGCCGGGACGGTCAGCGGAAGCCCCAAGGTCAGGGCAATGGAGCTCATTGATGAGTTAGAGAGTTTCCGGCGCGGCCCCTACGCAGGGGCAGTGGGATATTTCGGTTTCTCCGGTAATTTAGATACCTGTATTACCATTCGCACCATAGTAATAAAGAAGAACATTGCCTATATCCAGGCCGGGGCCGGCATCGTTAGCGACTCAAAACCGGAAAAAGAATACCAGGAAACGTTGAATAAGGCAAAGGCGCAATTAGAGGCGGTCAAATGAGGAGGAGGATATAAAATGTCAGTTGCAGTCAGGATGCGCAGGATTGGTAAACTTGCAAAAAAGAGATTTTATTTTAGAATCGGGGTAATCAACGAGCAAAAGAACCGCGATGGCAGGGTGCTTGAGGATATCGGCACCTACGAGCCGGCCAAAAAAGAAAACAATTTCAAGATTAACCTCGGGCGCTATGAATACTGGAAGGCAAAAGGCGCAGTCATTTCGCCGACAGTAAGGAGCTTAGTCAAGAAAGGAACAAAAAAATAGCCAGTAATAAGTTCCCGCCTCGTAAGCTGCGCTAAAATTCTGTTCCATAATTTTAGCGCACTCGGCGG